>Ga0302325_10015368_pt1 | contig 16270 bp, 13 predicted proteins | sample Palsa_T0_2_FD_201948 | JGI IMG/M metagenome (GOLD analysis project Ga0302325, IMG submission 201948) | Peat permafrost microbial communities from Stordalen Mire near Abisko, Sweden - Palsa_T0_2 | ecosystem: Environmental > Terrestrial > Soil > Palsa > Peat permafrost | place: Sweden: Abisko... | reverse complement strand
CGCTGGTCGAGCTTCAACTCGTCTTCGCCGCGCATAACCAGTGCGACTTCACCGAGCTCTCCCTCCTCGCCCGCCACGCCCTCGACGCCGACTCCGGCCCAGAAGACCTCGCCGCCGGGCTCGGCGCCCGTCTCCAGCATCTCCTCGTCGACGAGATGCAGGACACGTCCACCAGCCAGTACAAGCTGATCGAGACGCTGACCGGCTCCTGGGACGGCCACTCCCAAACCGTCTTTCTCGTCGGCGATCCCCGCCAATCCATCTATCTCTTCCGTCAGGCAAGGGTCGAACGCTTCATCCAGGCGATGCGCACTCAGCGCCTCGGCGAAATCATCCTCACACCTCTCCGCCTGACCGCGAACTTCCGCTCGCAGCACAGCCTCGTCGAGCAGTTCAACCACGACTTCGGCCTCATCTTTCCCCACTCAGCCTTGCCCGAAGCAGACCCGCTCGACCTCCCCTACACCTCCGCCGAATCCACCCTCCCCGCGTCCTCCCACGCTCGCGGCGCCGTCTGGCACGCCAATCCGCTTCCTGCCTCCACCGCGCCGGGTGCCCCAGAGCCCGCCCTGAGCCGGTCGAAGGGTCTAGATTCTCAGACCTGGGACCGCGCCTCCCCGGCATCGGCCTCCCGTAAACATCATGCCGGCGAAATCCTCCGCATCGCTCACGAATGGCTTGCGAAACCTCTCCCCGCCAACCGCACCGAACCCTGGCGCATCGCCGTACTCGTCCGCAACCGCAACCACCTCGCCGAGATCGTCGCCGAATTCGACAGCGAAGCCCTCGACCGGATTCCCTACCGAGCCGTCGAGATCACCGCCCTCAATCAGCGTCAGGAGATTCTAGACCTCACCGCACTCACCCGCGCGCTGCTGCACCCCGCCGACCGCGTCGCCACGCTCGCGGTCCTGCGCGCTCCCTGGTGCGGCCTCTCGCTCGCCGACCTGCATCTCCTCGCCGGGGCCGACGACGCCGGCTTCAAGAACCACTCCATCCAGCGCCTGATGGACGAGCGCGGCCATCTCCTCCCTGACGATTCCTGCCGGCGCATGGCCCGCGCCTGGACCGTCCTTCGCGAGGCCGCAGCGAAGCGTGCGCGCCTCACCACCGCTCAGCTCGTCGAACGCGCATGGCGCTCGCTCGGCGGCGACGCCTGGCTCGACGACACTCAGCTCACCAACGCGCGCCGCTTCTTCCAATTGCTCGACACCCTCGAAACCACCGGCATTGGCGTCGATTCCAGCCTGCTCCATCAGCGTCTGGAAAAGCTCTACGCCGAACCCGAACCCGTCGCTCCAGAGACTCCCTTCGTCGAACTCCTCACCATCCACAAGGCCAAGGGCCTCGAGTGGGACGTCGTCCTGGTTCCCGCCCTTGAGCGCCAGGCCGCGCCCGATCCTTCCCGCCTCCTGACCTGGTCGGAAATCGATTCGTCCGATTTGCCCGACGCAGCCGACGAGGACGTAGCCCACTTCATGCTCGCTCCCATCGCCGGGCGCGGCGAGCCATCCAAAAGACTCAACCGGTGGCTCAATGGCATCGAGCGCGCCCGCGATGCAGCCGAACGCAAGCGCCTCTTCTACGTCGCCTGCACCCGCGCCCGCGAGGAACTCCACCTCTTCGCCGCGCCTCAACTCAACGCCGGCGGCGAAATCAACCCGCGCCATGACAGCCTCCTCAAAGCCGCATGGCCAGCCGCCAAACGCCACTTCACCCCAAATCTCTTGCACGACGCCGCAACCGCTGGGCCGGCCCAACCCCTCACCTTCGCCATTGCCGCCTCTGCGCCCGCGCATCACGCGACCCTCCAGCGGCTGCCGCTCACCTTCGATCCCTCCGCCCGTTTCATCGCCGCCCGTGACAACAAGCTGCCCTATGGCGACCCCGAAAGCGCCATCAGCTCCAGCCAGACACAATTCTCCCGTCCCGAAGGCTCCTTCGCCGCGCGCTCCTTCGGCAACGCCGTCCATGCCTGCCTCGAAATTCTTTCAAGCCGCATTACCGAAGGCGAAACACCCGCCGCACTCCTCGCCGAACTGCCTTCGTGGATGCCACGAATCGCCGCCATCCTGCGCGCCGACGGCCTGCCTCGCAGCACCGTGGACACGCTCGCCCGCGATACCCGTGCCGCTCTCGAAAACACCTTGCGCGACCCCGACGGCCTCTGGCTGCTCGCGCCCCACCCCGGCGCCGCCAGCGAATTCGCCCTCACCGCCTTGCCCGAACCAAATGACCTCCCCGGCCAATCCAGCGTCCAGACCGGCGTCCGCCCCACCTCAGTCCGCGTCGACCGTATCTTCAACGCCGGCCCCCATCCCCACGCCCCCGGCGAAGATTATCTCTGGATCGTCGACTACAAAACCACTACCCACGGCCCCACCGGACTCGAAGACTTCCTCGCCGCCCAACGCGCCACCTACAGTCCGCAACTCGAAAACTACGCCCGCATCCTCGCCCCCGCGCGCTCGAAGTCGCAGCACCATATTCGCCTGGCTCTCTACTTCCCCACCATCCCCCGCCTCATCTACTGGCAAACTGCCCCCGCCGCCAACTAACAACCAACAACTGACAACTAGCCTTAAACAACCACGCCGCTCCGGTGCCGCACGTCCTTGCCGCGCACCCAGAAGATCACATCCTCGGCGATATTCGTGGCATGGTCGCCCACCCGCTCCAGGTTCCGCGCAATGATCAGCGCATTCAGGCTCTGCGGCGTCAGCTCCGGCTTCTCCTTGATCAGCGTGCTCAGCGAGTAGAACGCCGCGTCGTTCATCTCGTCCACCTGGTCGTCCAGCTTCAGCACCGACTGCGCCAGCTCCGCATCCGCCTCAATGAACGCCTGCAATGCCTTGCGCACCATCGCCGACGCCAGAGACGCCAGCTTGGGAATGTCCACCGGCAGATCGATGTTCGCGAACGCGCCCATCTCCCGCACCCGCACCGCGATATTCACCGCCTGATCGCCCACCCGCTCCAGGTCCGCGTTGATCCGGATCACCGACAGGATGAAGCGCAGGTCGATCGCCATCGGCTGCTCCATCGCCAGCAGATCGAGCGCCATCTGGTCGATCTCGCGCTCCAGCCGGTTGATCAGCGGCTCCGATTGAAACACCAGTTCGCAGATAGACAGATCGCGCGTGCGGTATGCCTCGATCGACCGCTGGATCGCCTGCTCGGCCATCCCGGCCATGATCAGCAGCCGCTCCTTCAGGTCGTCGAGGTTCTGCTGGAATTTAATGCGCGTCGCCACTTGAACGTCTCTCCTGTGGGTGTTGATGAAAACCGTACCGCTCACGCCGTTTTCCCTCAAGAAAAACGGCACTCCTCGAACCTGTTCCATCACCGGCAACAGGAAAAATATTCCCTCGTGTCCCGAGTCACTAATTCGTTGAATTGAACCAGGGCCGAAGGCCCGGCATATACCAGCCTAGGCCGAAGGCCTAGGTGGCGTCTCAGCATAAATGACGAGGGCTGAAGGCCCGATACATAGTTCAGAGAACTTCTGACTCGGGACATTAGCCGAACCTCCCCGTAATGTAATCCTCCGTCCGCTTGTCCTTCGGGTTGGTGAAGATCTTGTGCGTCGAATCGAATTCCACCATCTTGCCGTTCAGGAAGAAGCCTGTATTCTCCGCCACGCGCGCGGCCTGCTGCATATTATGGGTCACAATCACGATCGTATATTGGCTCTTCAACTGGAAGATCAGGTCCTCGATCTTCGAGGTCGATACCGGGTCCAGGGCCGACGCAGGCTCGTCCATCAGCAACACCTCGGGATCGACCGCCAGCGCGCGCGCAATGCACATCCTCTGCTGCTGCCCGCCGGAAAGGCTCGCGCCCGACTTCTTCTTCAGGTCGTCCTTCACCTCTTCCCACAACGCCGCGGCCCTCAGGCTCCGCTCCACCGTCTCGTTCAACACCGCCCGGTTGCGAAAACCGTTCAGCTTCAGCCCGCTGGCAACATTGTCATAGATCGACATGGTCGGAAAAGGGTTCGGCCGCTGAAACACCATTCCGATCCGCCGCCTTATCTCCACCGGCTGCGCGTCCTTGTAGATGTCCAGGTCGCCCAGCTTCACCACGCCGGTTGCGCGCGCAATCGGATTGGTCTCGTGCATCCGGTTCAGGCAGCGCACAAACGTGCTCTTGCCGCACCCCGACGGTCCGATCAGCGCCGTCGCATGGTTCGCCGGCAGGCTCAGGTTGATGTCCTGCAGCGTGTGCGTCGTCCCGTACCACGCGTTCAGGTGTTCTACATTGATGCCCGCTCCCACTTAGCTCGCCCCTTTCAAAATGCCGCGGCTCGCGTAGATGCGCACCAGCGTCACTGCCACCATGATCATCAGAATCAACACCAGCGAACCCGCCCACGCCAGCCGGTGAAACTCGTCATACGGCGACAGCGCATACGCATAGATCTGCAGCGGCAGCGCGGCGATCGGCTCGTTCAGCTTGTAGCTCCAGAACTGGTTGCCGAGCGCGGTAAACAGCAGCGGCGCCGTCTCTCCCGCCACCCGCGCGAAAGCCAGCATGCAGCCCGTAATAATCCCCGGCGACGCCGTCTTCAGGCTCACAGAAATCACGGTCCGCCACTTGGGCACACCCAGCCCCAGCGCCGCCTCGCGAATCGCGTGAGGCACCGTCGCCAGCATCTCTTCCGTCGTCCGCGCAACCGTCGGCACCATCATGATGGCCAGCGCAACCCCGCCCGCGAACGCCGAAAAATGCTTCTGCGGCATCACTATCAACGAATAGATCGCAATGCCCATCACGATCGACGGCACCCCGTTCAGCACGTCCGCCGTGAACCGCACCGCCATCGCCAGCGTCTTGCCCCGGCCAAACTCAGCCAGATACACCCCCGCCGCAATCCCCACCGGGATGCCCATCGAGCTCGCCAGCGCCAGCACGATGCCCGAGCCCACCATCGCGTTCGCCATTCCCCCGCCCCTCTCGCCGATGGGCGCCGGTATGTGCGTGAAGAACGCCAGGTTCAGCGAACTCGCGCCCATGTAAAGCAGGTATCCCAGGATCGCGACCAGCGGCACAATCACCACCACCGTGCTCAGCGCTGCAAGCACCGTGATCAGATGACTCACCACGGTACGCCGCACCGAATTGAAACGTATCCACCGCGACCGCACGTCGATCGGCCGCCGCGGCGGGGGACCGTCACCGGACATAGGCGGGGAGAACAAGGGATTCGCGCTCATCTCAGAGTGCCCTCGCAGGCGTGCCGCGCGTCACCGCCCATACCAGCGCCCGCGCAATCGCATTCACCACAATCGTCACCAGAAACAGCGCCAGGCCAATCTCGATCAAGGCGCTCAGGTAAAGGTCCGTGGTCGCCTCGGAGAACTCGCCGGCAATCACGCTGGCCAGCGTATTCGCCGGAGCGAACAGGCTCTTCGAAATATCCGGATGGTTCCCGATCACCATCGTCACTGCCATGGTCTCGCCCAGAGCCCGGCCCAGACCCAGGATCACCGCGCCCACAATTCCAATGCGCGCATTGCGCAGCACCCCGGTCCGGATCATCTCCCAGCGCGTCGCCCCCAGCGCCAGCACCGCCTCCCGCTGCGAGGTCGGCACCGCCAGCATGATGTCCCGCGTAATCGAAGAAATGATCGGCAGAATCATGATCGCCAGAATGATGCTCGCCGTCAGCAGTCCAACCCCGAAGTTGTAGCCTTCAAAAAATCCCGTCCAGCCCAGATACTTCAACAGCAACGGCCCCAGTTGGTCGCGCATGATGGGCACCAGCACAAACACCGCCCACAGCCCGTACACCACGCTCGGAATCGCCGCCAGCATCTCGGTCAAAAATGAGATCGGCGGCCGCAGTTTGGCCGGGCAGAATTCGCTCAGGAACACCGCAACTCCCAGGGCCAGCGGCACCGCCATCGCCAGCGCCAGCAGCGAGGTCGCCAGCGTGCCGAAGATGAACGGCAGCGCGCCGAAGTCCCCCGAAACCGGGTCCCACGCACTGCGCATGAAAAACCTGAACCCAAACTGCGCAATCGTCAGCCTCGACCGCATCACCAGAATGGTCAGGATGAACAGCACGATGGCGAAGATGCTCAGCGCGCACACCAGCATCACGCCGGCAAAGGTCTTGTCGGCAAAACCGCCGCTCCCACGGTTTTTCAGAAACTCGCGGATCGGCGATTCCCCGCCCTCCGGCCCGGCGGGCTCGGCAGCAGCGACAAAGTTCGTCACCACGGGAGTTGTCAGCGGCGTCGGACCGGTCGGATTTGTCTCTCGTTCAAGATCCATTTGTCGGGGCGTCAAGTCTGTTTCCAGTCTCCCGTCGCGGAACTCCGGCTCCCGGCGCGCTGGCTCACCGCTGATTGTAGCTGGGCGGTCCCGAACATGCCCATTGGATGCGCGAAAGCTGTCTGGCCCTCGGCCTTCGCAAATGCGCGCGGCCTGCGCTGTTGCAGGCCGCGCGCCAATATCGTCCTATTGGATCTTGGCGATCGCCAGCCCCACCTTATCCGCAACCGGCTTCGGCAGCGGCGCATATCCCAGTCCGGCTGCCTCCGATTCGCCATGGTCCAGCATCCAGTGCAGGAAGTCCGCAACCGCCTTCCCCTTCGCCGGGTCGCGGAAGGGAACCGGAATCAGCATCCAGGTAAAGCTCGAGATGGGATACGAAGTGGCGCCTGGAGCGTTCGTAATCGACACCCGGAAGTCGGCAGGCATCGACTTCAACGCCCCGGCCGCAGCCGCGGTCACCCCATCCGTAGTCGCCTTCAGATACTTGCCCGCAGCGTTCAGCACCGCGCCATACTTGATGTTGTTCTGCACCGCATACACCAGCTCCACATATCCGAAGGCGCCGGGTGCCTGCCGCACCATTCCCGCAATCCCCTCGTTGCCCGTCGCCCCCACTCCCGCCGGCCACTTGACCGCCGTCCCCCTGCCCGGTCCCGACGCCCAACCCGGACTCACCTTGGACAGAAAATCCGTGAAGATAAATGTCGTCCCGCTGCTCCCCGAACGATATACCGGAAGGATCGCCTTATCCGGAAATTTGATCCCTGGATTGTCCTTGGCAATTCGCGAATCGTTCCAGTTCCTGATGTTGCCCAGGTAAATGTCGGCAATCACGCCCCCGGAAAAATTCAGGTCCTGGTTGACGCCAGGCAGGTTGTAAACCGGAACCACGGCGCCCAGTACGGTCGGGATATGCATTATTTTGATCTTCGCCCCGGCCAACTGCTCGTCGGACATCGGCCCGTCACTTGCGCCGAAATCAAACGTCCCATCCAGAACATGCTGAATGCCGCCGCCCGATCCAATGCCCGCGTAGTTGATATGCACGCTCGGATGCGCCTGGGCATACTCCGAAAACCACTTGTTATAAATCACCGCGGGAAAGGTGGCCCCGCCCGCATTGATATTCTGCGCGCCCGCCGCTCCAGCTACCGCCAACATCATTACCGCCGCAATCGATCTCAATCTCACTCGTCTCTCCCTCAACCCTCGGCTCACAGACGGCTGCCCATCGAGCGCCTCGATGGTTCACACAGTCACGCATCTGCCGTGGATCGTCTCCACCAGTGTCACGCCACCGTGTTACGGGGAGGTTACATCGCAGTAAATGACGCAACAAACCCTTACCCCTCATGGGATAAGCTGCCCTGTTTTCCACAGCGAAAGCCGCGCCCGCGGCCCCAATTCCCCGTGAAACAGCCCTCGGCCCGCAACCGCCCAGCCTCAGGAATCCTGCAGCACCCGCTCCACCACCGGTCGCGCCCGAGGCAGCGTAACCAGAAAACAGCTTCCCGCGTTCAGCTCGCTCTCCGCCCGGATCGTCCCCCCCTGCGACTCCACCATGTACCGCGCAATGGACAACCCCAGCCCAGTCCCGCCCGACTCCCGCGACCGCGCCTTGTCCACCCGGTAGAACCGCTCGAAGATCCGCCCCAGATGCTCCGAAGCAATCCCCTGCCCAAAGTCCCGCACGCTGAACTCCACCGCTCCCAACTCATCGCCGTTCGTCCCGCCAATCTCCCGCGCGCTCACCACCACCCGGCTCTGCGCCGCATTGCGCCCCCGTCCGTACTTGATCCCGTTCTCGATCAGGTTCCCCAGCACCTGCAGCACCGAATCCGTGTCCGCAAATACCTCCACGGCCGTCGTCTCGCCAATCTCCAGCTCCGCCGCCTCATCCTGCACCAGCCCGCGCATCGCCTCCACGGCGTCCCGCACCAGGCTGTCCGCGGCCACCGGCGCCGGATGCATCTCCGACTCCGGCGACTCCACCCGCGCCATCGTCAGCAGGTCTTCGGTCAGCCGGTTCATCCGCGTTGCATTCTTCAGGATCGTCGACAGAAACTCCTGCGCCACCGGGCTCAGCTTCTCATGATCGAGCAGCGTCTCCACATACCCGGTAATCGAGGTCAGCGGCGTGCGCAGCTCGTGCGAAACATTCGCCACAAAATCCCGCTGCGTCCGCTCCACCTGCTCGATCCGCGTAATATCGTGCAGCACCGCAACCGCCCCGCCCCCCGGCATCGGAGATGCGTTCACCTCAAAAATCCTCCCCGGCAGCAGCGTCGTCGACCGCCGCTCGCTCACCGACCGCTCCTCCAGCGCCTCCTTCACGCACGTCAGCACCTCCGGATCGCGGACCGTCTGCACCAGCGCGTGCCCCACCCGCACCGGGCTCGCCATCGAAGACCCCGGAATCAGCCGCTGCATCCTCTGGTTCGTCCACTGGATCCGCCCCGCCGAGTCCACAGCCACCACCGCGTCCTGCATCGAGTCCAGCAGCGCCTCCAACTGGAGGCGGTCCGCCTGGATCGCGCCCAGCCTCTGTTGCAATCGCTGCGATGTAGCTTCCAATGCGTCGAAGACCTTATCGAATTCACGGAAATGCTTCGGAATCCCATCCAAATCGAGCTCCGGCAAGGACTGCACCGTCGACGCCAGCTTGCCGGCCTCTCTGTGCAGCCGCCAACCCAACAGGCCGCCAAACAATCCCACCAGAGCAAGTCCAATCGCCCCGCTTACCCTATAACTTCGTGTGATCTCCGCGCTAAGCGCTACCGCGAACGCCAGAGCAACCATGGAAAGCGCAATGACCCATGCAAAAGAAGCCCTGCGCATCGACCACTCCTCGGTCAACCTCGACCAAATCCGTGCTTCTATCCGCTTTGATCCGTGTTAAGCGTTCGCGCTCATCGGTTCCAGCGCCGTCTTCGGTATCTCGAACCGGTAGCCGGCCCCGCGCATGGTCTTAAGATAACGCGGAGTCTCCGCGTCCGCCTCGATTTTCTCCCGGATCCGGCGAACATACACATCCACCGATCGCGGTGTCACAAAACGGGCATCGCCCCACACCGCATCCAGAAGATGGTCCCGGCTGAACACCCGTCCCGGATGCCGGGCCAGGTAATCCAGCAGCCGGAACTCCGTCGCCGTCGTCGTCACCAACTCGCCGTCCACACGCAGTTGCATCGCATGGGCGTCGATCTCCACGTTCTCGAACCTCACCACCGACGGCGCCGTCGGACGCTCAAACCGGCGCAGCACCGCCTTCACCCGCGCCACCAGCTCACGCGTCCCGAAAGGCTTGGTAATGTAGTCGTCCGCGCCCAGCTCCAGACCCATCACGCGATCGTTCTCCGCGGCCCGCGCCGTCAGAAAAATGATCGGCACCGTGCTCAGCGCCGCGTTCTTGCGCAGCCGCCGGCAGAGATCCAGCCCATCCCCCCCAGGCACCATGATATCCAGAAGAAATACCGCCGGCGGTTGCCGCTCCGCATCCGCAACTATAGAGCCCACAGTCAGATACGGCCTAACCGTGAACCCTGCGGACTCCAGATGAAACTGGACCAGCCGCGCGATGTCGGCATCGTCCTCCAGCACGAAAACAATCTGACTCAATGCGAAATCCCTCGCTCTTGCCGCTTACATTCGGATAGGAAAAATGCACACGCCGAACTCAGCTTAACCCACCCTCACCCATTCCTTTGCAAACGTTTGATGAATCGTTCGCCCCAATTCCAGCACCCGCATCCGGCAAGCCACAGGTATACTGGGACATCTTGCGCGATCTCCGGAGATTTGGTAAGCAATGATGGAGAATAAGACCCACTTGGTTCTGTGCGTAGACGACGAAGTCGTCGGTCTGCACGTTCGAAAACTACTGCTGGAGCACGCCGGTTACCAGGTCCTCACCGCCGCCGACGGCCACCACGGACTGGAAATCTTCACCGCCCAGCCCGTCGATGCTGTCGTGCTCGACTACGCCATGCCAGGCATGCACGGCGGCGAAGTTGCCAGGCTCATGCGCCAGGCCAAACCGCAGGTGCCAATCCTCCTCCTCTCTGCCTACGTCGGCCTGCCCGACGAGGTCAGTTCGCTGGTCGATGTCTACATGACCAAAGGCGAAGGCGCGCCCGCACTGCTCAACAAATTGGGCAACCTGCTCTCGCTCCCAAACGCATCTCACCAAACCGTAGCCGAGAAAAAAAGATAGCCGGAAAAAATCGGTGCACCTGAATTCATCCGGTGGAAAAGACGTCGACGCTTGGAGCTCAAACGATTCCAACAAACTCTCCGGCAGGCCATGGTTCTTCCCGTGGTCGCTTGCCTCGCGATGGCTGTCATCCTCGTCTGGCAGATTAGCAGATCGGATGTCACCGTCGGAGAAATTGAGCGGTCCGATCAGCGAATCGCCCTCGCGACCCAAATCGAAAAGCTCACCGTCGACGAGGAGACCGGCCTGCGTGGCTATCAGATCACCTCCGACCCGCGCTTCCTGCAACCCTATCGCGACGCCGAAGCTCCGCTGCTCCAAACCATCCAGGAACTCCAGTCCATCGCCAGTCCCGAACAGAAAAACACCATCGCGAAGTTCGACGAGGAGCACCGCACCTGGCATGATTCCTTCGCCGAACCCCTGATCGAAACCCTCGCCGCGGGCGGCAACGCCAGCGACGACGATCTCAATCTGGGCGGCAGGGCCAGGATGGAAACCATGCGCTCCCTGCTGGAGACCATCGTCGAATCCGACAATCGGCGCCGCCAGACTCGCGTCGACGAGTGGAACCGGCAGAATGTCCACATGTTTACCATCCTCATCGTGCTTGCGCTGGCCATTGGCCTCATCATCGGCCTGTTCACCCGCAATCGCCTCGAAGCAGTCTCCACCGCCTTCCGCCAGTCCCTCGACCTCCAGCGCAGCCGCGCCGAAGAGCTCTTCGAGTCCGAGCAGAACCTGCGCACCACCCTCGCCTCCATCGGCGACGGCGTCGTCACCTGCGACGTCGACGGCAGGGTCCAGATGATGAATCCAGTCGCCCAGGAACTCACCGGTTGGCTCGAGTCCCAGGCCCGCGGCCGGCCCCTCGAAGAGGTCTTCAACATCGTCAATGAAGACACCCGTCAACCGCTGGAGAACCCGGTCGCCAAGGTCCTGCGCCTCGATCGCATCGTCGGAATCGCCAACCACACCGTCCTCATCCGCAGGGACGGCTCCGAAATCGCCATCGACGACAGCGGCTCCCCCATCCGCAACGAGGCCGGTCAACTCATCGGCATCGTCATGGTCTTCCGCGACATCACCATGGAACGCAGGACCCGCGCCGCCCTGCTCGCCAATGAGAAGCTCGCAGTCGCAGGCCGCCTCGCCGCCACCATCGCCCACGAGATCCACAACCCACTCGACTCCGTCGCCAATCTCCTCTATCTCCTCCAGCACGACCCCAACCAGGATGAAGCCAGGCACTTTCTCGACATCGCGCAAAGCGAACTCGCCCGCGTCACCCAAATCAGCCGCGCCATGCTCAGCCTATACCGCGAATCCAAGGCGCCCGTCCCCGTCGCCCTCAAAGACATGCTCGACGAGCTGCTCCTGCTCATGGAGGGCCGCTTCAATTCGCTTGGCGTCCAGGTCTCTTCCAACCTCCCGCCCAGTATCACCGTCGAAGGCTACCCCGCGGAACTGCGCCAGGTCTTCACCAACCTCATCACCAACGCCGCCGAAGCCGCCGCCGAAGGCGGGACCGTCACCGTCCGCGTCTTCCCTCAAATCTCCGGCGTCTCCCCAACGGGATTGAGGCGCGAACCAGGCGCCATCGTCGAAATCACCGATAACGGCCCCGGGATTCCCGACAATATCCGCGAACGCCTCTTCCAGCCCTTCTTCACCACCAAGGGAGAACGCGGCACCGGCCTCGGCCTCTGGGTCTCGCAGGGAATCATCCGCAAACACGCCGGCTCCATCCACCTCGACAGCCGCACCGAAGGCCCCGGCCGCGGCACCACCGCCTCGGTCTTCCTCGCCTCCAAACCCATCATGGACCCCGGCGGCGACTGACCCACCCTCTTGCTGCTACCGCCCCACCCTCCCAAGACCCACCAATCCCCAAAGGCCGTCATTCTGAGCGACGCGCAGAATCTCCGTAGTTGTCTTCGTGTGGGCGTCCGCTTCTTGAGCAGCGAACCGCGCGCCTTTCACCCCGCCTTCTCCGTCAACTCCGCCCACCTCGCATACAACTCATCCGCAACCTCCTGCGCCTGCTCCATCTCGTGCAGCGCCGCCGTCAGCGCCGCCGCGTTCGTCGCCACACTCGGCTCATCCAGCAGATCCCGCGCCGCGTTCAACCGCTGCTCAGCCGCCTCCACCCGGTCTTCAATCGACGCATACTCCCGCGCCTCCAGATACGACAGCTTCTTCTTCCCCACATTGCTCGCCGAAACTAGCTTCGGATCGGCCGTTGCAGCCGCCGAAGCCGAACTCCCATCGCTATTCGCTGCCCCCTGCGCCCGCTGCCACGATTCCCACTGCGAGTAATCCGCAAACGTCTCCGCATTCCCCAGCCCATCCAGCCCCAGCACCACCGTCGACACCCGGTCCAGCATGTACCGGTCGTGCGTCACCAGCACCAGCGCGCCCGCATACTCCAGCAAACTCTCCTCCAGAATCTCCAGCGTCGCAATATCCAGATCGTTGGTCGGCTCGTCCAGCAGCAGCACGTCCGCCGGCTCCAGCATCAGCTTCGCGATCAGCACCCGCGCCCGCTCGCCTCCACTCAACCGCTCTACAGGCTGGTTCAGTTGTTCACTGGTGAAAAGAAACTTGGTCGCATAACTCGCCACATGCACCACCCGCCCCTGGTACACCACCGAGTCCGAATCCGGAGCCAGCGCCCGCCGCAGCGTCACCCCCTCCTCCAGCTCGCGCATCTGCGAAAAATAAACCACCTTCAGCGCCGCCGCCTTCTTGATCCTCCCCGCCGTCGGCTCCAGCTCCCCCGTCAGCAGCCGCAGCAGCGTCGTCTTCCCACTCCCATTCGGCCCCACCAGCCCCACCCGCATTCCATTCGTAATAAGAAAATTCAGCCCCTCAACAATCTTCTTCTCACCCGCACCCGAGCCAAAACTCAGCGCCACATCCTCAAACTCCACCAACCGCTTCGTCTGCCGGTCAGTCGCCGCAAAATCAATCCCCGCCGTCGCCGTCTGCACCCGCTGGTTCACATCCCTCAACTGCCCAATCAAATCCTGCGCGTTATCGATCCGCGCCTTCGCCTTGGTCGACCGCGCCTTCGGCCCCCGCCGCAGCCACTCCACCTCAATCTTCACCCTATTCTTCAGCGCGTCCTGCAGCTTCGACTGCGCCTCCATATACGCCTGCTTGCCCTCGATAAACTTCGAGTAGCTCCCCTTCACCCGCAGCAGTCCCTCCGCATAAACGCGGTTCAGCTCCACTATCTCTGTCGCAACATTCTCAAGAAAATAACGATCGTGGCTAACCAGCACGCAAGCAAAACTACCCTCATTCAGCAACTCCTCCAACCACGCAATCCCCGCCAGATCCAGATGGTTCGTCGGTTCATCCAACAGTAAAACGTCGGGGTGAGTGACAATCGCCTCCGCAATCGCCAGCCGCTTCCTCCACCCTCCCGAGAGCTTCGCCGCCTCCGCCGTCAGGTCCGCGAACCCGGTCCGCCCCGCCGTCTCCCTCAGCCGCCCTTCATGCTCCGCCTCGGCCACGCCCGCCCGCGTCAACGCCGCATCCATCACCTCGCGCACGGTCAGCCCCGCCGCGAAGCTCGACTCCTGCAGCACATACGCAATCCGCGCCCGCTTGCGAGTCGCCACGTCGCCCGCATCCGGCTCCTGCTCGCCCGCCAGCACCGCCAGCAGCGTCGATTTGCCCGCCCCATTCGGCCCAATCAGCCCAATCCGGTCCCCCTCCGACACCGGGAAACTGATCCCCTCAAACAGCGCCACCGCGCCAAACCTCTTCGACAAACCCTGCGCATTGAGTATCGGCGGCACACCCCCAGTCTACCGTGCGAACAAGAACTTAACACAGATGGCGCCGATCCAGCCGATCGCAAACAGAAAGAGATCGATCCGCCTTCATCCGCGCAAATCCATGGTTTAATCGTTCAATTCCTTGCCTTTGCTTTCTCCCTGAACTGAGGATCGCTTATTGCCGGGCAGATTGAATGTCCTCGCAATGGAGAATCAGATAGAGCGCGTGCCCTTCGAACAGGTAGGTCCGCGCAAGCTTCACCGAGGCCTTTCGTACATGCACCTTGTAGTCCTGGCCGGATATGACCGTCGGTGGCGATAGAGTACATGCCGCGGACAACTCAGGGATGCCGTTCTTCCAGCCGCCGGCCAGCATGTTGCACATCTCCCCGAGCGCATCGCTGATCGAATCCTCGTCGTCCTCGGCGATCGGCGCTCCCCCAAGCATGGCCGAAGCAATCAACCGTGCGCCTGCGGGTCTCATCCGCACCTGGCACGATCCGCGCATGGCGCCGGAAAACCCGACAAAGGCCGTTCTTTCGTCCTGCTCGCTGGGGGGAAGATCGGAGGTTGGCCCTTCAACAGCCTTGATGTCGAGCGAAAGCATCATTGTGAAAATCTCTGCGACCGCCTCATCGGCGCGGTCCACATTCCCGGCCGAGAGAAAGTCCTCCGCGCCATACGATTTAGTCTCTACGGTTGAATCCGGCAAGGTGGCTCTCCTGGTGCTGACGACCCTAGGGAAAATATCGGCGAAAAGCTGCGCAGCATCTCTTCGAGAGGACCTGCCTATGGAAAAATGGCCGGCCGCACCGCCCGGCAGCCGCCATCATCCCAACATCCCAGCCCGCTTCTTCCCCGCCACCAGCGAATAGCTCATCCCCACAAGCTCCTTCACCTCGCCCCACGCCACCCTGCCCACATCCAGCCGCAACCCGACCCACCCCCGCGGCCCCACATACGCCGGCATATAAAACCGCTTCGGATTCGCCGCCACCAGCGCCGCATTCTCCCCCGGCAGCACCTTGCACCACACCCCCACGATCCCGTCCCCATGATGGTCGTTCACGAAGTACGCAAACACCTTCTTCTTCACCTTGAAACCCGCATGGTCCCCCATCGTCTCGCGCTCCGCCCCCGCCAGCGCCAGCGCAATCTCCGTCACCCGCCTCAGCCGCTCATCGTCCGCCATAGTCTTTCCGGAGTAGCAGCGGGCTTTAGCCCGCGGTGAATCAGTGCAAAATAATCCGGGCTTTAGCCCTCGGCCATCGTTCGACTCGAGTCCCACATACGTCTCGCCCTTAATCCATGCCCATCCGTGGTCGTCCTTCGTCCCTAATCGGTTCAATCGGTGTCAATCGGTGTTAAGCCTTCAGTCCAGATCGAAGTCCCGCAGCGGCCTGCCCGTGTCCGGCTTCTCCTTCGCCTTCTTCACCGCCTCCGCAAACTTCTTCGCCATCAAATCGTCCTTGTTCTTCTGCGCTTCCACACTCTGCGCGAAGATCGAATCCCGCCGCGCATCCGCCTCGCGCAGGGCCTTCGCCGCGTCGCCAAAGTCCTCAAACATCCGCTTCCTCGGAGCCGGCTCATGCCCAATGATCGCCCGCGTCACCGGGTCCACCTTCAGCATCGCCCCACAATCCGGACAACTCACCTCAAACGCCTCATCGCTCATTCCCATGGCCCGCTCACCTCACAGCCAACCATTCTAAGGCGTTCACACGCCCTTTTACAGCTTCGCGCAGCGACCATCGGGAGCACCGACGCGGAGCCCAGCACAAGTCACGAAGTGACCGCTGCCCGCGCAGGGCGCCCGTCCGGCAGGACAATCTGCTTGAGCTACCTACAACCTCACCACAATATGCCCCGGACACTGACTCGCCGCCTCTTCCACCAGCCGCGCAATCAGCCCCGCAGCACTTCCACCCTGCGCCTCGAACCCTGCCACAAACCACACCCCCGCAACCACCCGCTCCTGCGGATGCCC
>Ga0302325_10015365_pt1 | contig 16272 bp, 9 predicted proteins | sample Palsa_T0_2_FD_201948 | JGI IMG/M metagenome (GOLD analysis project Ga0302325, IMG submission 201948) | Peat permafrost microbial communities from Stordalen Mire near Abisko, Sweden - Palsa_T0_2 | ecosystem: Environmental > Terrestrial > Soil > Palsa > Peat permafrost | place: Sweden: Abisko... | reverse complement strand
CGTCGCGCGGATGACCACGGTGCAGCAGAACAATGCCAGTTCGCAGGCGGGCGTAATGATCCGCGAAAGCCTGGCTGCCGGCTCCAGGAGCGTTTTGACGTCATTTGCGCCTGGCTCGGGGTACAGGCTTACCAGCCGCGCTGCCGATAACGCCGCAAGCGTGGTATCGGCCGGCGGCGCCGCCACCGGCCCGTACTGGGTCAAGCTCGTGCGCAGCGGCAGCCTTTTCAACGGATATCAATCGGCTGATGGCGTGCTCTGGACGCCCATCGCCAGCGCCGATGTGGACATGGGGCCAGCGGTGGAGATCGGCCTGAGTGTCACTTCAGCCGACACGACGGCCTCCAACGTCTCAACCTTCGACCACATCCGTGTCGATCGCTGGAGCAGCGCCGACATCGGAACGGTGGGATTGACCGGAAGCGAGGATTTCGCTCCATCCACCGGAACGTACCGGGTTGCTGGCAGCGGAAGTGGGATGACGGGAACAGCCGATTCTTTCCATTTCGTTTACCAAGCGCTCACCGGAGATTGCGAGATTGTGGCAAGAATGCAAACTCAAGATCTTAACCAACTCTCCAAGGCCGGCTTGATGATGCGCGAATCTCTTTCGGCGGGCTCAGCAAACGTGATGATGTCCTATGCTCCCGGTTGGGGATTTGGGCTCTCGAGCCGTTCGGCGCAGAATTCAACAACCGAAACTTGGCCAAGCGGCTGGGCTTTGGCTCCTTACTGGCTCAAGCTCATTCATCGCGGGAACCTCTTCCTAGGCTACAAGTCGCCTGATGGCGTAGTCTGGACTTTTGTCGGTCAATATAATGTGCCAATGGACAAAACGATTTATGTCGGTCTTGCTTCCAGCTCATGCGACCCGACCAAGATCAACACCTCGGTATTCGACAGCATCAGGACCAACACGCTGGCCGGCTCCGATGTCGGGACTGTAACGACCGCAGGTAGCGAGACCTTTGATCCTTCGAGCGGAGTCTTCAGCATCCAGGCTGGCGGCACAGGTATCGGGGGAACCGCTGACTCCTTCCGTTATCTTTGCCGCCCTTTGACGGGCAATGGCCAGATCGTGGCCCGCGTCCGGGGAGGCTCCCAATTCAATTCCCAGACGTCCGAAGGCGTGATGATCCGCGAAAGCCTGGCCCCTGGCGCCAAAACCGCCATGCTGTCATTTGCTTATAGCGGGGGCTTTAATTTTAAGTTTCGTTCGGTCGATAACGCAACGATGTCAACATGGCCGGGCTCATGGTCAGACGGCCCATATTGGGTCAAACTCATCCGGATTGGAAATGTTTTTACAGGCTACAAATCGCCGGATGGAGTGGCATGGACGCAAGTTGGAACCGCCTCCATCCCCATGGGCGCGAATGTTTACATCGGCTTGGCGGCAAGCGCGGCCGATGCCACAAGGCTCAACAACGCGACGATCGACTTTGTCTCAATCACCCTTGCGCCCTACTATCCAACCGATGTGTTCTATTGATGCAACGAGCCTGTTGATTTGAATTATATTTCCAAGCACGGGTGTCCGGTTTAGGAGAGGTTCGCGATTTGGTAATTTCTGAGGATTAGTTTGTTACGAGGAATAGTGGATGTGAGGGATTTGAATTTTCACAAGGAGCTTTTCAGTTAATCCCAAAGGCCCGTCGATTTCGCCGCTCTGATCGCGCCCTACCCTTACCTCCCCGGAAAAGATCCGACCTAAATGAAGCGCTGTCAGAACTGAATACTATCATAAACGCCCTAAAGTAGCGGTCTTCAAATCAGGACACTACCGGCTATCCTCCTCGCTTGAATTTACATAGTCGCAAAGCGTAGCGCAAAGGGTCAGGTCTTGCCTATTGACGTTCTTGACGGTACGTGAGGAAGAGGGGGCGTGCCATGTAGGCTGCGTGACTGGAAAAAGTATCAATATGCAAGACCTGATCCGAATGGCACTTCGTGACCCCAATGGCACTTCGGGCGAAATTCGGGGAGTTCTTCGAGGAAGAGGACGCCGTTGTGGGCGATGCTGATCTCGCCGGGAGTGGGGTTGACGCCGCTGCCCTAGGGTGGGCGCGCCGAATTACGCGTTTGTGATTTCCAACCATCGTGCTTCCAGAAGTTCCGCGTACAAATTTGCGGTGAGTGCACCATGCCCTAGTGAATAGCCGTCATTGATTTCAATGAGGACTGTGTTTCCTTCGCTCGTGATCCCAAAGTCCGCGCTATAGCCGGCAGGAGCTTGCTGATAAGCGCCAAGCGTCAGTTTGATAACCGCAGCAGACGGGAAAATGAGAGGATCACCTTGGTAAAAGTTTACGCCGATGATGACCCCACGAACCACGAAGACTCGCCATTCACTTTTGAGAGATATCGGTTCTTGTGCCGCAACTGAAAAGTCCTCCGTCACCTGCGGGAAACCATCGCGGGCGACGAGAAGGCGATCGAGATCGTCACAATTCTTGACGACTTGCCCGGAAAAGACTTTGGCCTGATCGAAGGGTTTGAGGAAAATAGGAAACCGTCCCGCTTTGCGTACCTCCTGAATGGTCGTGCGCCATGACGTACGACCGAGAAACGGCTGCAGGATGGCAGGAACGGAATTATGGCCTGGAGGCTGAAACCCTAGCTGCGCCAAGGCAGCGCTAACAGTCCCCGTACCGCCTGCAACGATCGTGTCGCGCGTGAGAGGAAGAGTCGGTAGATCAGAGCGCTGGAAAAAACGGACGGTGTGACCCAGAATCGCCAACCCTTTGGCAGCCGCCATTCCATTGACACTGTATGGCAGGCCAGTTCGATCTGCTTGGACGTAGGCGGTTTTTTCCAAGGGTTTAGCAGAGGGGATCGGGGTCAGCGACCGAATCTTGACAGGTTTTCATGCGTTTTGTGTGCGTCGGGTTTGCTATTCACGCCCACAGGTTGCGATCCAGGGTGCGGTATTGGATCGCCTCGCCGATGTGATCGGCGAGGATGTTTTCGGAGGCGGCGAGGTCGGCGATGGTTCTCGCGACCTTGAGGATGCGGTCGTAGGCCCGCGCGCTGAAGTTGAGTTCGGTCATGGCCATCTTCATCATGCCTTCGGCGGCTTCGTCGAGGGCGCAGTAACGCTTGAGGAGTTGGACGGACATGCGGGCGTTGCAGCGGGTCTTGCGATTTTTTCCGGTGAAGCGTTGCCGCTGGATTTCGCGGGCCTGGGCGACGCGCTCGCGGATGGCGGCGCTGGGTTCGCCGGGAGCGGCTTTGCTGGAAAGGTCGTGGTACTGGACGGCGGGGACTTCGACGTGGATGTCGATGCGGTCGAGCAGCGGGCCGGAGATGCGGTCGCGGTAGCGCTGGACATCGACCGGGCTGCAACGGCATTCGCGTTTCGGGTCGCCGAACCAGCCGCACTTGCAGGGGTTCATCGCGGCGATGAGCATGAAATCGGCCGGGAAGGTGAGGGAGCCGGAGGCGCGCGAGACGGTGACGCGGGAGTCTTCCAATGGCTGGCGCAAAACTTCCAGGGTGGTCCGGCGGAATTCGGGGAGTTCGTCGAGGAAAAGGACGCCGTTGTGGGCGATGCTGATCTCGCCAGGGGTGGGATTGACGCCGCCGCCGATGAGGCCGGCATCGGAGATGGTGTGGTGGGGGGCGCGGAAGGGGCGCGTGGCGACAAAGGATAGCGCGGGATCGAACAGGAGGCCGCAGATGCTGTGGATCTTGGTGGATTCGATGGCCTCCTCGAGGGTCATGGGAGGGATAATCGTCGGGATGCGCTTGGCGATCATCGATTTACCCGAGCCGGGCGGGCCGATGAAGAGGGCGTTGTGGTTGCCGGCGACGGCGACTTCGATGGCGCGCTTGACGTGGTGCTGGCCGCGGACATCGGCGAAATCGACTTCGTAGGTCTGGTGGCTGGCGAAGAACTGGGTGATGTCCTCACGGGTGGGGGTGAGGGTTTTCTCGCCGGTGAGGAACTCGAAGGCCTCGCGCAGGTTGCGCACACCGTAAACTTCGATGCCCTCGACCATGGCGGCTTCGCGGGCATTTTCCATGGGCACGACCACGGCGCGGCGGCCAGCCCGGCGGGCTTCGAGGGCGACGGGGAGGACGCCCTTGACGGGGCGCACCTGGCCGGTGAGGGCGAGTTCGCCGACGAAGCAGAATTGGTCGACGTGTTGCAGCTCGACCTCGGCGCCGACGGCGACCATGCCCAGGGCGATGGGCAGATCGAAGCTGGGGCCTTCCTTTTTGACGTCAGCCGGGGCCAGGTTGATGGTGGTGCGGCCCCGGGGCCAGCGGTAGCCGCTGTTGCTGATGGCGGTGGTGACGCGATCCTTGCTCTCCTTGACGGCGACATCGGGGAGGCCCACGACCACGATGACGGCGTTGCCATGGGCGCCATTGACCTCGATTTCCACTTCGAAGGCGTCGACGCCGTAAACTGCGGCTGAATAGACTTTGGCCAGCACGCGTCGAAAAGTGCCAGAGGCGGAGCGGGAAGTAAAAACGTTTGAACGAGGTCTAAGAAAGTCTGTCAGAGAACGTAATACTTAACAGCATTGACTACTGACGTTCTGAGATAAAGATTTTTCCTTGCAAGACAGGCGACTTGAAGCCATTGTCCATACACAGAGACTACATCGCAACGCCCAAAACACAAATTACGACCAAAACGCATCTCTCAGACGTTATTCTTACGCACAAATCCTGCTTAATATAGAAAGCCTGAGGCACCCAAAATGAATTACAAATCCGGCGAAGATTCCGATTCTGGAATCAAAATCTATTTGCGCGAGATCGGGCAAATCCCGCTTCTCACGCCGGAGCAAGAGATCGAACTCGCGGCCAAGATCAAGAAAGGCGACAAAGCGGCCCGTTCGCTCATGATCCAGGCTAACCTGCGCCTGGTGGTCAAGATCGCGCACGATTACGCCTCCTACGGCCTGCCGCTGCTCGATTTGATTTCCGAGGGCAACATCGGCCTGATGAAGGCGGTGGAGCGGTTCGACCCGAAGAAGGGCGGCAAGCTCAGCACCTACGCGGCGTGGTGGATCAAGCAATCGATCAAGCGCGCGCTGGCCAACCAGAGCAAGACGATCCGTCTGCCGGTGCACCTGGTCGACAAAATCTCCAAGATGCGGCGCGTGGCGCTGCAAATGAGCGAGGAACTGGGCCGCGAGCCCACGGACGACGAGCTGGCCGAAGAGGTCGGGCTTTCGTCGGGGAAAATCTCGCAGCTCAAGACCGTCTCGATCCGCCCGGCCTCGCTGGACGCGCCAATCAGCGACGACGATTCGACCGAATTCGGAGAGATCGTCGGCGACCTGGAAGCGCTGACGCCGTTTGAGCGCCTTCGCGACAAGAATCTGCGTGACGAAGTCGGCGACCTGCTCGAAGTGCTCGATGAACGCGAAAAGAAGATCATCTTCTCGCGGTTCGGGCTCGACGGCGGCAAAGCCAAGACGCTCGAGGAAGTCGGCAAGAAATTCGGCGTGACGCGCGAGCGCATCCGCCAGTTGCAGAACATTGCGCTGATGAAGCTGCGCCGTGCGCTGCAAAAGAAGGAGAAGCCGATCGATCATCTTCTGCCGACGTATGTCGGGGAATTCGACGATTAATCCGCGAGATCAATTCTCTAAAGGGCGCGTCCGATGAGGACGCGCCCTTTTTTTAGACCTGCGGGAGGTTCGGTTCGGCGTGGCCGATGATGCGAACCTGAATGGTGTCGAAGCGCTCCTCACCGGCCAGCATGTCGCTGACGATGACGAGATGATCGCCGTGTTTGGCGAGGCCCTCATCGACGAGGGTATTGATCGCTGAGCCGATGGTGCGATTGGGGTTTGGATCGAAGGCCAGGTAGCGCGGGGAAGTTCCCCAGTTGATGACGAGTTTGCGGCAGACCTCGTAGGTCGGCGAAAAGGCGTAGATCGGCGAATGCGGCCGGAGGTTGGATACGTAATCGGCCATGGTGCCGCGACGGGTGAAAATCACGATCTTGGAATCGGGCAGGGAATTGGCGAGGGACACCGCGGAGCGCACGGTCTTTTGCCGGTCGGATTGGAGGATGGCCTCGTTGCTAAAGCCGGCGCCGCCGCTGCGCTCGATGCGTTGCGCCACCTTGTCCATCACCTCGACACATTTGACCGGGTATTTCCCGGTGGTGGTTTCGCCGCTGAGCATGATGGCGTCGGCTTGTTCGAACACGGCGTTGGCCACGTCGGTGATTTCCGCGCGCGTGGGCACGGGATTGGCGATCATGGACTCGAGCATGTGCGTGGCGACGATGACGGGGATGCCTTTGATGAGGCAGCGCTTGACGATCCGCCGCTGGATGATGGGTAAATCCTCCATGGGACATTCGACACCGAGATCGCCGCGCGCGACCATGACGATATCGGTTCGCTGGATGATGCCATCAAGGTTTTTCACAGCGAGCTGGTCCTCGATCTTGGCTACAATGCGGGCGTTGCTGTCATGCTCGCGCAAGACTTTGCGCAGGGCATCGACGTCCCCCGGTTCGCGGCAGAAACTGAGCGCGACATAGTCGACGTGGGTTTCGGCGCCGACCGCCACGTCGGCCAGGTCTTTCTCGGTGAGCGGCGGCAGGTTCACTTTGACGCCGGGCAGGTTGATGTGCCGGCGGGAACCCATGACGCCGGAGGTGAGCACTTCACAGCGGATGCGATTGCCTTTCTTCCCCAGGACTTTCATGTGGATGTTGCCGTTGTCCACGAGCACGGTGTCACCGATGGAAATGTCGTCGATGAGACCGTCGTAGTTCACGCCCACGGAATAGCTCTCCTCGCTGGCGGTGCCGCGGACGGTGAACTCAAAGGCGTCACCGACTTTCAGGTCGAGCTTGGTCGGCAGGTCGCCGGTGCGGATCGCGGGGCCCTGTGTGTCCATGAGAATGCCCACCATGACGCCGAGTTCCTTGGCGATGGCGCGAATCCGTGGAACGATCACGCGCACCCAATCGTGGGGTGCGTGACTCATATTCAGCCGGAAGATATTGGCGCCGGCTGTGATCATTGCGTGCAAGACATCCGCCGACTCGGAGGCCGGCCCCAGGGTGCAAATGATTTTGGTTTTGCGCATGTGGGAGGGAAGCGGAACGAGCTCCGCAAGGCGAGCGGAAAGCTGGTGTGGCGAGGGGTGGGGGCGGGTGGGGGCGGCTTCGCCGCAATTGCCCCCATTGCACCATGGGTCCCGCGCCTGCGGGACAAAGCCTCGGCTTCCAACATCCAACATTCAATTGCCCCCATTGCACCAAAAGATGGACGCCTCCGGCGTGCGCGGCTGGCATGTCGCTCGGAGCGCGATGTCCACCGAAATGTGTTCTTTTACGGCTCCGGCTGAGGCGGGCGGATGGGCGGGCGCAGCTTCCAGGAAGTGGTGCGGGCGTTTTCTTGCGAGCCGGCGCTGAGCTTGAAGACCGACATGGAGCGGGGCACGAGCGGGAGTTCATCGCCGGAGTGGTGTGTCGTGGGTTGGGCAAGAAAGCCCGCTTCGTCGTCGGTATCGATGACGCGTTCCCAGGAAACTTTTTCGCGGCCGGGCAGGACAAATTTTACCGGTTCGTGGTGCGCGTTGAAAAGCAGCATGAAAGTGTCGTCATGGATCGGCTTGCCGAAGTAATCGCGGATATCCTCGGCGAAGCCGACGAGCACCACCCCGATGCAGCGGATGAAGCTGTGGTTCCAATGTTCGTCGGTCATCTCGGAGCCATCGGCATTGAACCAGAGCAGGTCCTTCGCTTCCACGCCGCGAATCTTGCGGCCATGAAAAAACTTGGGCCGCCGGAAAATCGGATGGGTATGGCGGAAATGGATGAGCCGGGCGGTAAAATCTTCCTGGCGCTGCTGCCATGGCACGCGCTCCCAGGCCAGCCAGCTCAACTCGTTGTCCTGGCAGTAGGCGTTGTTGTTGCCTTTCTGCGAGCGGCCGTACTCGTCGCCGGCGCTGAGCATGGGCACGCCTTGGGAGAGGACGAGCGTGGCCAGGAAATTGCGCTGTTGCCGGCGGCGCAGCCGGTTGATTTCCTCGTCATCCGTGACGCCCTCGACACCGCAATTCCAGGAGCGCCCGCTGTTGTCGCCATCGCGGTTGCCCTCGCCGTTGGCGTCGTTGTGCTTGCCGTTGTAGCTCACGAGATCGTTCAGGGTGAAACCGTCGTGGGCGACGACGAAATTGATGCTCGCGTAGGGTCGTTTGCCGTCGCGCTGGTAGAGGTCGGAGCTGCCGGTGAGCCGGTAGGCAAATTCCGAGATGTGCTCGTCGCCTTTCCAGTAGCCGCGGATGCAATCGCGGTACTTGCCGTTCCACTCCGCCCAGAGAACCGGGAAATTGCCGACCTGGTAACCGCCTTCGCCGACGTCCCAGGGTTCGGCGATGAGCTTTACCTGGGAGATGATCGGATCCTGGTGAATGATGTCGAAGAACGCGGAGAGCCGGCTGACTTCGTGCAGTTCGCGCGCGAGTGTGGCCGCGAGATCGAAACGAAAGCCGTCGACATGCATCTCCAGCACCCAATAGCGCAAGGAATCCATGATGAGCTGGAGCACGCGCGGGTGCATCATGTTGAGGGTGTTGCCACAGCCCGTGTAGTCCATGTGAAAGCGCTTGTTGTCGGGCAGGAGGCGGTAGTAGGCCGCATTATCGACTCCGCGGAAGCAGAGCGTCGGCCCGAGTTGGTTGCCCTCCGCGGTGTGGTTGTAGACCACGTCGAGGATCACCTCGATATTCGCGGCGTGCAGATTCTTGACCATCTGCTTGAACTCCGCGACTTGCTGGCCGTTCATCCCGCTGCTTGAGTACATGGCATGCGGGGCGAAGTAGCCGATGGAATTGTAGCCCCAGTAATTGACCAGCCCTTTTTTCGCGAGGAAGTCGTCGTTGACGAAGTGATGCACAGGCAGCAGTTCGACGGTGGTGACTCCGAGTTTCTTGAAGTAATCGATAGCGAACGGGGTGCCAAGGGCCGCATAGGTCCCGCGAAGTTCCTCGGGAATGTGCGGGCAGAGCTTGGAAAAGCCCTTCACGTGGGTCTCGTAAATTACCGAACGATGGAGCGGTGTGGCGAGCTGCCGGTCGCCGCTCCAGTCGAAGCGGTTGTCCACGACCACACACTTGGGAATGCCGAAGGCGTCGTCGCGCGGGTCGATGATCAGGTCCGCATCCTTGGCGCCACTGGTCTTGTAACCGAACATCTCGTCACTCCACTCGATCTCGCCGGCGATGGCCTTGGCGTAAGGATCGATGAGCAACTTGGCCGGATTGAAGCGATGGCCTTGCTCCGGCTCGTACGGACCGTAAACACGGTAGCCGTAGTGCTGGCCGGCTTTGAGGCCGGGCAGATAACAGTGCCAGACCTGGTCGGTGTGCTCGGACATGCGGATGCGCAGCGTCTCCTCGGGCACGTCGGCGCTGTCAAAAAGGCAGAGATCCACCCCCGTGGCGTTTTCGGAGAAAAGGGCAAAGTTGACTCCTTCGTCCATGACCGTGGCGCCGAGCGGATAGGATAGACCCTGCCAGACTTGTTGCGTCATGATGGAAGCCCTGTGATCCCGAGTGCGCCGCTAGTGTTTCTTGAGCACTTTGAGCGCCCGCTTGGTGTCGTCGACCCGCAGGATGAGCAGCCCGCGTTTGGCGCCGGGGCTGGTCGCGAGGTAGGCATATTCGATATTGATTTTGGCTTTGGCGAGCCGGGTCGCGATCCTGGCGAGGGCCCCCGGTTTGTTGTTGTTCTCGATGGTCAGCACTTTGCTGGCCACGGTCAGCACACCGCGCTCTTCAAAGATGGCCAGCGCCTTGGGCGGATCGCTCACGACCATGCGGACCACCGAATGGTCGGCGGTATCGGAAATGGTCAGGGCGAAAATATTGATGCAGGCTTTGGCCAGTTCATCGCAAACATCGGCGAGGGTGCCCGGCTTGTTGGCGAGAAAAACGGAAAGTTGTTTAACGATTTCCATAGTGGGATCGGGTTGAAGGTTCCACCCGCAGTGTGGGCGGCGTCGATTCGCGCCTCAACTCCCAATTCGCCGAAAGGTCCATTAAACCAACAAAACAGTCGAAAGGTAGAGCAGAAGGCTCAACGCTTCCACTTCGGCTCCAGGGTCCGCCGTCAACAGCAAATCCCAATGCCGCCGCGAACCTGCAGGCCGCTTCGCTCCCTATGTGAAGCGCTGCCACCCTCCGCGGGCGTCCGCCTTTGTTTTTGCGCGGTTTCCCAGATGGTCTTGGTCTCGACTTGATCGAAGGTTGCTTGACTTTTCTTATAATATCAATAAAACTGTACGAGTTCAGCCACGCTGGAAACGTGGCTGAATCGCAGTACTCCCTGTCAAGGTTTCCCTATCTCCGGCTATCGGCGGGCTGGTGCGTCATCACCAGTCGTGCCGGGCGTCGGACGGTTTCTCGCACCTGGAAAGTGCGCATTATCCCGCCCGTGTTTCCGGCCTTTCGTCCCGCTTTCGACGAGAAATCTTTTTTTAATTCTCATGATTGAATGCGCACCATTCACGGCACGCGAAGTTGACGCGGTGGTAGTCTATTGACGACCGTGCCGCGTGGCAGTATTGCACCACAAGCCACCACGTCAAACATCTTTTTTTTCGAATCGCACATTTTTATGGCTGAATATAATCCCGACTCATTTTAAGCCACAATGGAATTCAATATATTCCTGTTCAACTCAAAACGATTCTGAATATGAGCTTGCGTATTCACATAATAAAACACGACCAAAATATCTTGATAAATGAGCGAATCAATATAAAATTGGACCCTCAGATGAACTCAAATCCACCAAATGATCCTCGTGCAGGCTCGCGATCTCGTCAGACGGACGAAAAAATCCTGGATGCAATTGGACGGCTCCCAAATCCAGATGCCGCGGATATTGCGAAAGAGGCAGACGTCCCAATTTCCACGGTTCGCAAAAGACTGAAGATTTTCAGGGAGAAAGGCTTGGCCATGCTCAAAGTGGCGTCGCCGATCAAAGCCGTCATCTCGATTGACGTAGACCCGGACGCGATGGAGACGTTCTGGAAAGGGCAGAAAGAGTTTTGCGGTCACGTAAAGTCCAAGCTCATCGAGGAAATGGTCAAAAAAGGCGCGCCCGGAACAATCCGCGAGGTCCAAATTGATAGAGTGTTCGTCACTTTGGGCGGTAGGGCCGACATTTACGCAATCGTGTACGCCCCGGATTTGAACACCTTGAGTGATTTCGTGATCAGGGGTCTTGCGCTTCAAAAAGGGGTTCGGGAAACCAACACCGCCACCGTTCCTTATCTATCGCCCGACGAGATTATGGAATTCAAGGACTACCTGAACCGACGCGGGCCACACCGCGAGAATTAGCGTCACCACAAGCGGCCGGACGGTTCGTAGATTCAAGATCCGCGAACGCGAATCCAAGCATCGCCCACTTGTTTGCCCAGCAGATCGTAGACCTGCGTGCCGGTGATCTCGACATCGATAAACTCGCCGACCGGGGCCGGGGCGCTCAGGAGGATGCGGCCATCGATATCGGGGGCATCGGCGGCCGCGCGGGCGATCAGCGGCTGATCGACCAGGGCACGGAGTCTCTTCCCGACCTGCGCTTCGGAAATCTCTCGTGCAATGCGTTGCTGGAGTTTCATGGCGCGCTGGTAGCGGGCGGCTTTCACTTTTTGCGGAATCTGGCCGTCCATTTTTGCGGCGCGGGAGCCTTCCTCCTGCGAATAGGTAAAGACGCCGAGCCGCTCGAAGCGGGTGCGTTCGATGAAATCGAGCAGATAAGCAAATTCCTCCTCCGTCTCGCCGGGAAAGCCGACGATGAAAGTCGTGCGGATGGCAATGCCGGGAACGCCCGTGCGAATGCGCGTAATGAGGTTCTCAATATGCTCGCTGGAGGTTTCGCGCCGCATCAACTCCAGCATGCGCGGGTGAATATGCTGGAGCGGCATGTCGATATAGCGGCAGACCTTCCGGCACTCGGCGACGCCAGCGATGAGTTCATCGCTCCAATGCGCCGGGTGGGTGTAGAGAAGACGAATCCAGAAATCGCCTTCGACTTGATCAAGTTCGCGCAGCAGTTTTACCAAGGTCGGCCCGCGCGAACTGTCCACCGGCTGCCGCGGTCCTGCCTTTTCGGCCCACTGGTCCATGCCGAAATAGGTGGTGTCCTGACTGATCAAATTGATCTCCTTGACGCCCTCAGCGACCAGGGCGCGCACCTCGGCGACGACTGATCCAATGGTGCGCGAGCGGTGCCGGCCGCGCATCTGCGGGATTACGCAAAACGAGCAGGGGTGGTTACATCCTTCGGCGATCTTCGTGTAGGCGGTATGCGCCGGGGTGAGGCGAAACCGGGGAGTGTCGTAGTCCGGGATGTAAACGGATTTCCGCGTGACGAGATTGAGCGGTTCCCAGCGCTCGTCGACCAGGGAACTGGGGACCGAAAACTTCGAGGGTTGGCCGGCCATCGGGCGCGCGAAAACCTGCTCGATGATTTTGGCGGCGTCGGTAATCTGGTCGAGGCCGATGAAGGCATCGACATCCGGCATTTCGCGGGTGAGTTCGCTGGCGAAGCGTTGCGCCATGCAACCGCTGACAATCAGCCGCTGCCCGGCGCGCTTTTTCAGGCCGCGGGCTTCGTGGGCCTCGAGGATGGCCTCGATGGACTCCTCCTTCGCCGAGTCGATGAAGGCGCAAGTGTTAACGATAAGCACATCGGCCTCATCGGCGTTGTTCGTGATCTCCAGGCCGTGTTGAAGCACACCGCCCAGCATGATCTCGGCGTCGACCAGGTTCTTGGCGCAGCCGAGGGAGATCATGCCGACTTTTTTCGGCGTGGTGGTGGGTGTGGGCATTGGCTACTGCACCGGCACGTCCGCGCCCTGATACGCGTACGGCAGGCCATTTTTGGTAATTTGGACGGCTGTGGGATCGCCCCGGACTTCGATGAAAAACCGCGCTCCCTTGAGCTTGAGCGGATTGGCGTTGGGGTAGACGTTATCCTCGAAGATCGGCGGCGCCTTCGGGTCATCCTTGCGCACGGTCACCCAAGTCGTTTTCACGGTGGCGACGAGGACCTCGTTCACGCCGCTGGGCGGCAACGGATGTGTCGTCGGGTCGGCGGTGGCTACCGGCGTCGGCGTGACGAAATCCTGGTCGCGGTTTCCAGACGGTGAGCTCGACGCCAGGGCCGGAGTCGCGAGCGGGCCGGGAGTGGCTTTGGGAAGCTGAACGCTGACGTTGGGATTTGGGGTGGTTGCCGCCGGCGTCGGAGTCGCAGCGGAATTTCTCGCGATAGCGGGGGCGGTGCCTGGTCCGCGGAAAGTCGGCGTCGCTGCCGGCGCCGGCGCCGGTGCGGGGGTCGCTGGTTCTGGTGTGGCCGCGCCGGCAGGGCCGGCCTCCTCGACAGGGCCGGCTCCATCCGAGGCGCCATTCTTCTCCAGACGCTGGGCGGTGGTCGAATAAGTATGGTAGGCCAGCAAGCCTCCTCCGACGGCGATAATGGCCAAAAAAAAGAACAACGGCGCCAGGGAGGGCGGCCGGCGTTCCTCGCGGCGGACCTGCGTGGTTTCCTGCCGCGGCGTCGGGGCATTGCTCAGGTACTGGTAATCGCTGACGCTGATCGGATTGGCATTGTCGAGCGTCCGGGCGAAATCGCTCACGTCCACATTGAGGAAGCGCGCGTAGATCTGCAAAAAGCCCTTGGCGTAAATGTTGTTGGCAAAGCGCGAGTAGTCGTCGTTCTCGAGCGCAGAGATCTTGTCTGGCCGCAGCCGGGTGGCATGCGCCGCTTCATCGATCGTCAGGCCGCGTTTAACGCGAGCCTGATTGAGTTTTTTGCCTACGGATTCGACCATTTCAGGCGCGGGTTGATGACCCGCGGGGAGGAATGTTTAGCATGAATGTCCGGCATATGCAGGCAATGAAATGCGTCCCGAGTCCGGCGTCATTGGCCGGCTCGAAATCGCGGGTCAAATACGGTTTAAACCTTGATTCCATAAAGGGGCAATCTGCCGTCGCAACGGCTTCGGGGCGCGCCGGGAGGTCGCGCGCCGCAGGCAAAAAGTCACGTTGTCGCGTCGAGATCGACGAGAATCTCGCGCGGTTTCGCACCTTCGCCGGGGCCGACGTAACCGCGCTGTTCGAGGATGTCAAGAATCCGCGCGGCGCGTGTGTATCCCAGGCGCAGCCGCCGCTGGAAGAGCGAAGTCGAAGCCTTCTTTTCCTGGCGCATGACTTCGATGCATTTCTCGACGAGTTCCTCGTCTTCGTCGCTCACTTCCTCCTCCTCCTCGGCGCCGCTCGCGTTTTGGAGCCGCTCGTGGATCGAGTTCTCGAAGGCGGGCTCGCTCTGGGCCGAGGCATGTTCGACCACCTGGCGGATCTCCTCGTCGGTGACGAGCACGCCCTGGGCGCGGAGCATTCGCGACGTGCCCGGTGGCCGGTACATCATGTCGCCCTGCCCAAGGAGCCGCTCCGCGCCGTTCTCATCCAGGATGACGCGCGAATCGAGCGCGGACGCCACCTGGAAGGCGATGCGGCAGGGGACGTTCGCTTTAATCACACCGGTGATCACGTCGGCGCGCGGCGTCTGCGTGGCGATCAGCATATGGATGCCCGCGGCGCGTGCCTTTTGCGTGATGCGGGCGATGGCGTTTTCCACATCGGCCGGCGCGGTCTGCATGAGATCGGCCAGTTCATCCACGATGATGACGATGTACGGCATGCGGTCGGGAATGATCAGCTCGCTGTCCCGCTGGACCTTGATCGTCGTCATTTTCTCGATTCGCTCCTCGCTGCTCAACGACTCAGGATCGACCGGCTCCACGTCGAGCGGCAGCTCCAGTTCGGAGGCCGCTTTGGCTTGCGCATCCGCATCCAGCTCGGCCTGGGATTTCGGGAGAGGACGCGCATTGAAACTGCCGATATTGCGCACGCCGGTCCTGGCGAAAATTGCGTAGCGCTTTTCCATTTCATCGATCGCCCAGCGCAGGGCGAGCAGGACCTTTTTCGGATCGGTCACCACCGGCACGACAAGGTGCGGCAAAGTGTTGTAGATCTGCATCTCGACGACCTTCGGGTCGATCATGATGAAGCGCAGGTCGGCGGGCGTGAAACGGTAGAGGATCGAGGCGATGATGGCATTGATGCAAACACTCTTGCCGGAACCGGTGGTACCGGCGACGAGTCCGTGCGGCATCGCCGCGAGATCGGCGATGATGGTCTTTCCGTAGACGTCCTTGCCGAGGGCAATCGGGATTTTGGCCTTGGCGTTTTGAAAATCGTCGCTTTCCAGCAGTTCGCGCAAGGTGACCTTCTGTTTATTCGAATTGGCGATTTCGATGCCGACAGTGTCTTTGCCGGGAATCGGGGCGAGAATATTGATGCGCTCGGCACGGGTGGCCCGCGCGATGTCGCGCTCCAGACTCACGATCTTGTCCACGCGCACGCCCTTTGCCGGGTAAACTTCGTACCGCGTGATTGTCGGCCCGCGCGTGATATCACCGGGATCTACGGAGATGCCAAATTGCGCGAGGGTCTCGATGACCGTGTTCTGGATGGCGAGCAGTTCGGCCGGATCAGCCGCCTGGCGGCCATCGGTGGCGAGTGGGTCCAGAAGATTGAGCGATGGCAACTCATAGTCGTCGCAGGAAACCGCACTGAGCGGGGGAAATTTGTCCTTCTTCTCCTTGCGCTTCGGCGGTGGCGGCAGCGAGCTGTCGATGATCTGCGGTTCCGGTCGGGCCGGTTCGGGCTCGGCGAAAAGTTCGGCCACCGGGGCTGCCAGCGGCGTCTCGGAACCGGACTCGACGGGAATCGAACCTCGTTTTGCCAGGGTCTTTTCCAGTTTCCGCCGCTGGCGTTCGAGACGCTCGGCTTCCATGGCCAGACGCTCCTGCTCGCCGGCTTCGGCCATCTTTTTCGCCCGGCGCTTTTCCATCCACTCGGAAGGCCAGGCCGCGATCTGCCGCGCGGTGGCAATGGGATGGAGTCCAGTGAGCAGAATGAGACTCGAAAGATACACCAGCACCAGCACGATGAGGGCGCCGACCTGCCCCACGAGATTCTTGAGCAAGAGACCGCCCAGCCATTTGCCGACCCAGCCACCGGGACCGGCGATATTGAGTTTTTCCATGTCGAGCAGCGACCATGGCAGCAGGTGCGCGAGGCAGGCGCCCGAGGCGACGAAAGCGATGCTCCACCAGGCCCGCGCGTTGAGGCGCAGCTCGGGGCTGAGCAGTTTGGCGCCGCCGTAACCGAGCAGCAGCGCGGCCACCAGGTAGGAAGCCGCGCCGA
>Ga0302325_10015362_pt1 | contig 16275 bp, 16 predicted proteins | sample Palsa_T0_2_FD_201948 | JGI IMG/M metagenome (GOLD analysis project Ga0302325, IMG submission 201948) | Peat permafrost microbial communities from Stordalen Mire near Abisko, Sweden - Palsa_T0_2 | ecosystem: Environmental > Terrestrial > Soil > Palsa > Peat permafrost | place: Sweden: Abisko... | reverse complement strand
CGGGTCTGCCCGGCGTCGGCCGGGCTTCCTCGAAATCCTATTAAATCGATCTGATTTATTGACAAATAGCGGGGCGCGTGCTTGTATGCAAGACAGCAGCCCTTTCGCATCCGCAACGGCAGGGGGGACAAACAGTGGCCGACATTGTGACGATCCAGACGCCGTCCCTGGGCGACCGGAGCTATCTGGTCTCCGACGGCGCGACCGGGTTCGTGGTCGACCCGCAGCGCGATATCGACCGGGTGCTGACGCTGGCCGCGGGTCGCGGGATCGCGGTGACCCACGTATTCGAGACCCACATCCACAACGACTACGTCACCGGCGGTCTCGCGCTGGCCCGCACCACCGGCGCCGCCTACCATGTGAACGCCGCCGACGCGGTGGCGTTCGACCGGGACCCGGTCGCCGACGGCGACGTGGTGCCGGTCGGGCGGTCGATGCGGGTCCGGGTCATCGCCACCCCCGGGCACACGTTCACGCATCTGGCCTACGCGCTCGAGGACGCGGCGACCGGCGAGGTGGTCGCGGTGTTCACCGGCGGCTCGCTCCTGCACGGGTCGGCCGGGCGGCCCGACCTGCTCGGCGCCGAGCACGCGCCCGCGCTGGCGGCGGCGCAGCGCCGGTCGCTCCGGCGGCTGGCCGCGACCCTGCCCGACCAGGCCGTGGTCTACCCCACCCACGGGTTCGGCAGCTTCTGCGCGGCCGGTCCGGCCGCCTCCGGGACGGAGACCTCCACGATCGGCGATGAGCGGCGGGCCAACCCGGCGCTCGCCCTCGACTCCGACCCGTACGTCGCGGGCACGCTGGCGGGCCTGGATGACTACCCGGCCTATTACGCCCAGATGGGCCCGGCCAACGCGGCCGGCCCGGCCGCTGCCGACCTGATCCCGCCCGCCCTGGTCGGGGTCGCGCAGATCAGGCGGCGCATCGCCGAGGGCGAATGGGCGGTAGACCTCCGTAGCCGGCGGGCGTTCGCGGCCGGGCACCTGCCCGGCTCGCTCAGCTTCGAGTACGGCGACAACCTGGTCGCCAACCTCGGCTGGCTGCTGCCGCCGGGCACCCCGGTGACGCTGATCGGCGAGAGCCCCGGACAGGTCAGCGACGCCCAGCGCGACCTGACCAGGATCGGCGTCGACCGCATCGCGGGCATGGCCGGGCCGCCTCACGAGTGGCGCGAGGAGGTGCCGCACCTGGCGTCGTACCCGGTCTCCGACTTCGAGGCGCTGGCCGCGATCAGGCGCGACCAGCCCGTCGCCGTGCTCGACGTCCGCCGCAGGCTCGAGTGGTCAGCCGGCCACATCGAGGGGGCGCTGCACGTGCCGCTGCACCAACTGCCCGGCCGCCTGCCCGGCCTGCCGCCGGACCCGATCTGGGTGCACTGCCAGGCCGGGTACCGCGCCAGCGTCGCCGCCTCGGTCCTGCACGCGGCCGGGCACGCCGTCACCGCGATCGACGACGACTTCGGCAACGCCGCGCGTTACGGACTGCCGCTCACCGTCGCGCCGTCCGCCGCCGCGGCGGCATGAAGTCAGCCTGGTGGCAGGTGTGCGGGTAGCGTGGCGACCGTGGAACTTGCTGAGCCCACGGAGCGGGAACTCGACGCGGAGTCGGCCGACTGGGTGCGCCGCCTGTCGGCGGGTGACGGTTCGGGGCGGCGGGAAGCCGAGGGAGAACTGCATGCCCGGCTGGTGCGTATCGCGCTGGCGGAGGTGAACCGCCGGTCGGGCAGTACCGCGGTCACTGGCCCGGAGCTCACGGACGTGGCGCACCAAGCCGCCGACGACGCGATGCTCGCGATTGTCGCCAAGCTCAAGGACTTCCGGGGCGAGAGCCGCTTCATCACCTGGGCGTACCGGTTCGTCATCCTGGAGGTTTCCGCGAAGCTCGGCCGCCATTACTGGCGTAACCCGCCGGTCGTGCTCGACGCCGGGCAGTGGGAGAACCTCCCGGACAGGCTAGGGATCAACCCGGAGCAGCACGCCGAGGCGGCGAGCATCCTGGCCGAGGTGCGCCGCGTCGTCCAGGACGAGCTGACCGCGCACCAGCGGCGGATCTTCGTCGCGGTCGTGGTTGACGGGATACCGCTCGACGCGCTGGCCGCGAGGCTGAGCCTGCAGCGCAACGCCGTTTACACGGTTATTTTCGACGCGAGGCTAAAGATCCGCCGAGCGCTCGTCGCTAAGGGTTACTTGGACGATCCGGGCTTGGAGCAACTATGAGCGAGTTGGAGCGGCTGGACCGGTTCCTGCGAACCGATCCGCGCGACGTGGGCTGCGAGGAAGCGATGGCCGTCCTCCATATCTACGTCGAGCTCACCGTGACCGGCGAAGACGCGGCCGAGCGCTACCCGGGCGTCGCCGCGCACCTGGCGGCTTGCGGCCCGTGCGACGAGGACCTCACCGGGCTGCTCACCGCCGTCTCCGGCGCGTAGTGCCGGTGGCGATCAGGGTGATCGCGAGGTACCAGCCGGCCGGTGCCCGGCGAAATTCATTGGTAAGACGTGCGGGCCGGCCCGACGCATACGGCCGAGACGGCTCTCCCCCAACGCCGTCGCGACCATCCGCGAAGGAGACCCACAGTGCCGCAGCTCAACCCCGGCGACCCTTTCCCCCGGCTGACGATCAGCACCACCGACGACCAGACGCTCACCATCCCGGACGCGTTCGCCGGCGACTTCGGCGTCGTGCTGTTCTACCGGGGCGCGTGGTGCCCGTACTGCAACGCGCAGCTGCGGGCGTTCGAGCGGTCCGGTCAGGCGCTGGCGGACGCGGGCATCCGCGTCGCCGCCCTCTCGGTCGACGACAAGCAGACCACCGCCGCCCTGGTTGCCAAGCTCGGCCTGGCCTTCCCCGTCGGCTACGGTGCGGTCGCCCCGGCCGTCGCCTCCCTGACCGGCGCCTTCGTCAACCCGGACCCGGTGTACCTGCAGTCCAGTGGCTTCGTGCTCGACCCCGCGGGTAACGTCATCGTCAGCGTGTACTCGAGCGGCGCCATCGGGCGGCTCGTCCCCGACGATGTCATCGGCCTCGTTCGCTACCTGCGCCAGCACTCGCCCGCCACGACGGCCTGACCAGGCACGGAGGCAGCATGAGCGACGCCGATATCCGTTTCTACTTCGACCCGGTGTGCCCGTTCGCGTGGATGACCAGCAAGTGGGTGCGGATGGTGGCCGCGCAGCGGGACTACACCGTCGACTGGCGGTTCATCTCGCTGCGGTTGATCAACTCCGCGATCGACTACGACAGCCACTTCCCGGCCGGCTACGAGGAGGGGCACACCTCCGGGCTGCGGCTGCTCCGGGTCGCGGCCCGGGCGCGAGCCGAGCACGGGCGCGCCGCCGTCGGGCCGTTCTACGAGGCGGTCAGCAGCGAGATCTTCGACTCGCCGGGCGCCGCCGCGCTGACGCCGGCCACCCGCGGCGGGCGGGCCTTCGTCGAGCCGCTGCTCACCGCGGCGGGCCTGCCCGCCGACCTGGCGGACGCGCTCGACGAGACGCGCTGGGATGACGAGATCCGCGCGGAAGGAGACGAGGCGCTGGCGCTGACCGGCCGGGACGTCGGGACGCCGATCATCCAGTTCGGCCCGCCGGAGGGCACGGCCTTCTTCGGCCCGGTCATCAGCCGCCTCCCGGACCCCGACGACGCCGTCCGGCTCTGGGACTACGTGACCGGCCTGGCCGGCTTCCCGGGCTTCGCCGAGCTCAAGCGGAGCCTGCGCGAGCGCCCGCAGCTGCGCAGTTTCGGCGTGGACCCCGGCGCCGCCGGGACGGAAGAGGACTGGCAGGCCGGCAGCCGCAAGACGGTGTCGTAGCGCGCCGGTTTACGCCTGGGACTAAGGGGTGCGGGAGCGGCTAACGGCGGCCCTAGGTATGGATGCCGCTAGCGGCGGCCAGGCAGACGAACGCACGGTCCGCGTGACGCCATTGCCCGGTGACGTGCAGGCCGGCGTCCCCGGCGGCGCGCAGCAAGGCCGCCGTGCCCATGCGGGCCCAGGGGAAGACCGGGCCGCGCCGGCTGTCGGGGTGTTCCAGCCATCCGGTCAGCTGCTCATCGACGTCGCCGGGCTCGGTTTCGACGAGGATCCGGCCGCCTGGCGCCAGCAGCTCGGCGCAGCGGAGCAGGAGCCGGGTGGGCCGGCCGCCGATGCCGATGTTGCCGTCCGCGAGCAGTACCGTGGTCCACCGGCCGCGCCCGGGCAGCGGATCGAATACCGAACGGTGCAAGGCGGGCGCCCCGGCCTGGCGCACCCGGTCCACCGCAGTGAGCGAGATGTCCACGCCCAGCGCCGGAATCCCCCGATCGGTCAGCGCCATCGTCAGCCGCCCGGGGCCGCAGCCCACATCGAGGACGGGACCGCGGCAGCGCCGGAGCAGTTCCTCGTCGGCCGCATCGGGCGGGCCGCACCACCGGGAGACCGGCAGCGGCAGCGCGCGGCCGTCCGCGGTCCGCAGGACCAGCGCCTCCGTCTGCTCGCGCAATGCCTCTTCGTACAGAGCGATCGCCCCGGTCCTCACGCCGTTCCCCCGAGGACGCTTGCCCCGAGGACGCTTGCCCCGAGGGCGCCTTTCCCCGTGCGAACCTGGCTCAGGACCACGGCGAGCTCGCGCGCCCGCGCGGCGAACCGGGTCTGCGGCGCCTCCCGGGCCACGGCCAGGGCATCCGCCGCCGTGTCCACGTCGCGCAACTGCGGCAGCTCGGCCACCCGCAGCCCGGCCGCGACAAGCCGGGCCCGCTGGATGGCGCCGGTGTCCGAGGTTGACATGGGGACGCCGCGCAGCAGGGCGGGATCGGGCTCGCGCAGGCCGAGCGCCCAGAAGCCTCCGTCGGCGGCCGGGCCGAACACGGCGTCGGCAGCCCGCCAGTCGACGGCCAGCAGACCGGGGGTGACCTGCGGTGTGTCCATCCCGATGAGCAGCGCCGGGCCGCGAACGGCGGCGAAGGCAGCGGCCAGGCGCTCGTCGAGCGGGCCGCCGCACTGCGGCACGATGTCGAATCCGGGGGGCAGCCACGGACCCGCCTCGCCGTCGAGCACCAGGACCCGTCGCGCGGCCGGCGCCATCAGGACGGTGCGCAGCGTGTCGGCCAGCGCGGCCTCGGCCAGCGCGGCGGCCTGCTCGTGGGTGCACGGCGGCACCAGGCGGGTCTTGACCCGGCCGGGCACCGGCTGCTTCGCGATGACGAGCAGGGTGGTGTCTGGTTCCGGCGCTGGGGCCGTCACCGGGCGAGTACCTGGCTCATGTCGCGCACGGTCCGCACGCAGCCGCCCACGGTCCCGGTCACCTTGGACTTTCCAACGCGGGGGAGGTAGGCCACCTGAACCTCTGACACGCGCCAGCCGGCCGCGGCCGCGTTCATCACCATCTCAAGCGGGTACCCGAACCGCCGGTCGGCGAGGTTCAGGCCGAGCAGCGCTTCGCGGCCTGCCGCGCGCATCGGTCCCAGGTCACGGATGCCCAGTCCGGTGCGCCCGCGAACCCGCCGTGCCAGTTCCCAGTTGGCCAGCCGGGCGGGCAGCGGCCAGGCGCCCGGCTGCGCTGGGCGGCGGCGGCCGAGGACCAGGTCGGCCTGGCCCGCTTCCAGCGGGCCGGTCAGCAGCGGAAGCTGCCGCGGGTCGAGGCTGCCGTCGCAGTCGCAGAAGCACACCAGGTCGGCCGTCGCCGCCAGCAGCCCGGCGTGGGCGGCCGCACCGAACCCCCGGGCCGCCTCGGGCACGACCGTCGCGCCGAGCGACCGGGCGACCTCGCCCGAACCGTCGGTGGAGCCGTTGTCGACGACGATCGGCCGGAAGCCGTCCGGCATCCGGTCGAGAATCCAAGGCAACGCCAGCGCCTCGTTCAGGCACGGCAAGATTACGTCAGCGATCACGGCTGCGACGCTATTACCAATGCCGGGCCGGCACTGCCGGTAGAGCCTTACAAACCAGAGAACTCAAGTCCAGAGCCCCTCGGACGCCACGTGACCACGGCCGGACGGGGAATTTATGACGATCCGGAGAAATATCTAGGCTGTAATGCCGAATGAGCACCTGATCGCTCCTGGACGGTCCCGGGCATTCTTACACTGGGCCCGTGGATACGCGCATTCTCCTTGTGGAAGACGACTTCAACGTGGCGGAGGTCGTGGTGGACTACCTGCGCCACGCCGGCCTGGAGCCCCGGCACGCGGTGGACGGGCAGACCGCCCTCGAGATCGCCTCCGTCTGGCGGCCCGACCTGGTGGTGCTCGACCTGATGCTGCCGGGAGTCAGCGGCCTGGAGGTCTGCCGCCGCCTGCGGGAGGGAGGGGACGCGCGGACGCCGCTGCCGGTGATCATGCTGACCGCGCTCAGCGAGGAGAGCGACCGGGTGCTGGGGCTTGAGAACGGCGCCGACGACTACGTGACCAAGCCGTTCAGCCCGCGGGAGCTCACCCTCCGCGTGCAGGCGGTCCTGCGCCGGGCGCGAGCGGCCAACGCGGCGGTGACGGCCGCTCAGCAGCCCGTGCGCTCGGGACGGCTAGAGGTCGACATCGCCGCACGGCGCGCGCGCAGTGAAGGCCGGGAACTGGACCTGACGGTCCGCGAGTTCGACCTGCTCGCCTTCTTCGTCTCCCATCCGGGCCGGGCGTTCACCCGGGCCGAACTGCTTGAGCAGGTATGGGGCTGGTCGTTCGGCGACCAGTCGACCATCACCGTGTACGTTCGCAGGCTGCGGGACAAGGTCGAGCGGGATCCCGCCGCGCCGGCCCAGCTTCAGACGGTCTGGGGCGTCGGCTACCGCTGGGAGGCGGGTTCGTCATGAGCGCGCAGATCCAGATCGTCCTGATCGCGGTCGGCTGCGCCAGCGCCGTCGGCCTGGCGGGCATGGGCCTGATCCGGCTGCTGCGCCGGGCCTCGCTGCGCCTGTCCATCCAGGCCAGCAGCGCCTTGCCCGTGCTCGTGATCGCGGCCGGCACGCTCGGCACGGCCAAGGCGATGTTCCTGTCCCAGCACGATCTCGGTGTTGTCGTGATGGTGTGCATCATCGCCGGCCTGGTCGCGTGCACCTTCAGCTGGCTGCTGGGGCGGCAAGTCGCGTCCGGTAGCGCGGCGCTGCGGCTGGCCGCGCGGTCCCTCGGCGACGAGGCCGACCAGTTCAGGCTCCCTGGCCTGCCGCTGGCGGCAGAGTTCGCGGCCCTGTCGCGGGAACTGGCGGATACCAGTGCGAAGCTGACTGCGTCCCGGGCCCGGGAGCGCGCGCTCGAGCAGTCCCGCCGGCAGCTCGTGGCCTGGGTCTCGCATGACCTGCGGACCCCGCTGGCCGGACTGCGGGCCATGGCCGAGGCGCTGGAGGACGGCCTGGCGGCCGACCCCCCGCGTTACCACAAGCAGATGCGGGTCGAAGCCGAACGGCTGGCAACCATGGTCGACGACCTGTTCACGCTGTCCCGGATCCACGCGGGCGCCCTGCGCCTGTCGACCGACGAGATCGCGCTCGATGACTTGGTCAGCGACGTGCTGGCCAGCACCGAAGCGCTGGCGCGGGAGCGCGGTGTCTGGCTGGGCGGCCGGGCGGCCGGGCGGCCCACCGTCCGCGCCGACTCGCGCGAGCTGTCCCGCGCGCTCATGAACCTGCTGAACAACGCGATCCGGCACACTCCGCCTGGCGGCCGCGTGCACGTCGAGACCTGGCGAGAGGGCGGGGACGCCCTGCTGGCGGTCGCCGACGGCTGCGGCGGCATCCCGGAGGCCGACCTTGCGCACGTATTCGAGCTGGCCTGGCGCGGCACCGACGCGCGCAGCCCCGCGCCCGACAGCGGTGCCGGCCTCGGCCTCGCCATCGTGCGCGGCGTCGCCGAAGCCCACCGGGGCAGCGTGCGGGTCGTGAACACCGAGGGCGGCTGCTGCTTCGAGATGAGGCTGCCCGGCTGGCCCTGAACGGCCCGTCGTCAGGCCGGCACCCGGCCGGCGGGCGCCGCCGCGAACTCCGCGACCCCCTCGGCGAACGGCACCGATGCCCGCCAGCCGAGTTCCCTCGCGATCCGCTCGCTGGACGCGGTGACGTGCCGAACGTCACCGAGCCGGTACTCGCCGGTGACGACGGGGACGGGTCCTCCGTAAGCCTCAGCCAGCGCCGACGCTATGTCGCCGACGGTGCGCGGGGTGCCGCTGCCCACGTTGTAGGCGCGCAGCACGCCGGGCCGGGCCGGGCCGTCGCCGCCCGCAACGGCCGCAAGCCCGGCGACGGTGGCGCCCGCCACATCCCGGACATGGATGAAGTCCCTGCGCTGGGCCCCGTCCTCGAAGACCCGCGGCGCGCGGCCGGCCTCCAGCGCGGAGCGGAAGAAGGACGCCACCCCGGCGTAGGGCGTATCGCGTGGCATCCCGGGGCCGTACACGTTGTGATAGCGCAGCGCCACCGCGCGCCCCCCGGTGGCCCGGGCCCAGGAGCCCGCCAGATGCTCCTGCGCGACCTTCGTGTCCGCGTAGACGTTCCGCGGCCCGACGGGCGCGTCCTCCGGCACCAGCTCCGCTGACAGCGGCTCGGCGCACCGGTCGCAGCGCGGCTCGAACCGGCCTGCGTCGAGGTCGGCGGCCAGCCGTGGCGGCGGCGTCGCGGCCATCCCGTGCTCGGCGCATGAGTAGGACCCTTCGCCGTAGACGACCATCGACGAGGCCAGCACGAGGCGGCCGACCCCCGCGCGGGCCATCGCGGCCAGCAGGACCGCGGTCCCTAGGTCGTTGCAGCCCGCGTACAGCGGCGCATCGTCGAAGTCGGTGCCGAGGCCCACCATCGCCGCCAGGTGGCAGACCGCATCGACGCCGCGCAGCGCGTCATCGACCGCCCCCTGGTCGCGGACGTCGGCCTGCACGAACTCGAAGCCGGGGTCATCGGAAAACGGCGGGGCGCCGTCGGGGTGGACGAACGGCAGCAGCGCGTCGACCACCCTGACGTCATGACCCGCGCCGGCGAGCGCCCGGACGAGATGGAACCCGATGAAGCCGGCACCGCCGGTTACCAGTACTCGCATGGTCCGAGGCTACGGACGGTCATGCCGCGGGGAGGGCTGGCGCGGCACACTCTCATCAGTTTGTAATGAGGGCGACTCAGCCGCGCGCCCGAGACCAGCTGAGAGTCTCGGCCTCTGCCATGAATTGCCTGGTGAGAGAGCGGTTTCAGGGCAGACTACGATCACTGCGAGCGCGCGCAGGGCCACGATCACCCGGCCGCTAAAAGCGACATATAGGGTCAAATCATCCCATGATCGCGGTTTGCCGATACCTCCGCCTGGTGCGTGTAATACACAGCGTGATGCCTTCGACCGCTGACTCCCTCGCTGGCGACGGGACGGCCGGGGCGGCCGGGTTGGTCACCGCCCGGTCGGTCTCGGCCGATCCGGTCTCCCTGGCGCCGACCGCCCCCGGCCGGCGCGCGCCCCGGTGGAACGCGTCCCGGGCGATCCGGGTCGTCGCCGCGCTGGCCGGGCTCGCGGTTATCGGCGCCTACGTCGGGATCGCGCTGGCCCGGCTCGGCTATCCGGGCCATCTGGAAATCCTCGAGGACAACTCTCTGGTCGAGATGCGCCGCATCCTGGCGGGCCAGCAGCTCTACCCGCCGCCGTCGGCCGGCTACGTGCCGGACGGCTACACGCCGCTCTACTTCGTCGTCTCGGCGGCCGCGGCCAGCGTGCTCGGCCAGTCCTACCTGCCGCTGCGGCTGGTGTCATTGGTCGCCTCGCTGGTCTGCTTCGCGATCCTGGGACGGCTGGTCCAGCGCGAGACGGGCAGTCGCGGCGCGGGGCTGGCCGCCGCCGGCCTGCTGGCCGCGACCTATTTCGCCACCTACACGTGGTTCGACCTCGGCCGGGTCGACTCGCTGTTCCTGGCCTTGAGCGCAGCGGGCCTGTACGCCGCTCGCTGGGCGGGCCGCACGCGCGGGGCGATCGTCGCGGGTTTGCTGCTCGGGGCGGCGTTCTGCACGAAGCAGACCGCGCTGGCGGAAGGGGTCGTGGTCCTGGTGGCGCTCGCGGCCGGTCCCCGCCGCCGGCTCGCGGTGCCCGCCGCGATCACCTACGCGGCGGTCGTCGGCGGCAGCACGCTCGCGCTCGGGCTGGCCAGCCGTGGCTGGTACGTGTACTACGTCTTCGAGCAGATGAGCCAGCACGCGCTCAATCCCACCGCCGCCAGCCAGTTCTGGGTCAATGAGCTGCTGCCCACCCTGGCCGTCGCGCTCTGCGCGGCGCTGCTGGGCGCCAGGCGAATGCCGTTCACGCTGCTCGCGGGCTGCGCCGCGCTCGTGGCGGAGTCCTTTGCCGCGCGCGCGCAAAGCGGCAGCAACCTCAACGACCTGCTGCCCGCCTACCTGGCGGTAGCGGTGCTGGCCGGGCTGGCGATGGGCGGCCGGTCCCCGCTCCTGACCAGCGGCGCCCCCGGACGGCTGGCGCGGGCGCGAGTAGCGGGGATGGCACCGTTCGCGCAGATCGCGCGGTGGCGGGCCGGGCCGGCCGGGCCATGGATTCCGGTCGCGGCCAGCGCCCTGGTCATCGTTCAGATCGGACTGCTGGCGAGCGGCTTCCGGCTCAGCCAGGCGTTCCCGCCGGACAGCGACCGCGCCGCCGACCAGCGCCTGGTGGCGGCCGCGCGATCGCTCGGCGGCACGGTCGCGATCCCGGCCGCTCCGGGTATCGCCGTCGCGGCCGGGCTTCCCCCGACCGAAGACCAGGTTGCGGCGGCGGACGTCATGCGCGCTTCCGACCAGAGCGCCAAGGCCGTCTTCATGGCGAGCCTGGCGCAGGCGGTGGCGACGGAAAAGTACAGCGCGATTTTCACTGAGTTCTACGGGGACCTGCGGGGCTTCCCGGCTGACCTGCCGCTCTACTACTACCAGTGCCCGCAGTTGCCGCCGGACGGCGTGCTGTCCGTCCCGTTCGCCGCGAACGAGACGAACCTGAATATTTACGTATGGCTGCCGATCGGGCACGGGCCCTCGTGCGCGGCCATCACCCGGAAGCTCGAGTCTTAGGAGACCTGAGATGAGCGACGCGGATCAGCCGGAGCCCGCGGCGGAGCCCGGACCGGCAGAGCGGCCTCCGCCCGGGGCAGGGCCGCAGCCTGCGGGACAGCCGCAGCCCGCCGGACAGCCTCAGCCCACGCAACCGCTGCCGGCCGACGGGAAGCCGTCACCAGCGGAGAAACCCCGGCGCGACCGACCACGGTGGCGGCCGAGACGCCCGCGGCTTCCCCGCCCGGCGCTTCCTCGCCCGGCGACCCGGCCCGCCCAACTGGCCCGGCTGCTGATGCCGGCCGATCCGCCGCCCGGGCCGTTCCGTCGGTCGTTCTGGCGCAGCCCGGTTCGCGGACCGTGGCTGACCTCCATGCTCGGCCTGGTCCTGCTGGGCGGCATCACGATCCTGTTCGTGACCGGGCTGCTGTCTTACGCGGCTTACAACCCCAACCTCGGCGGCGGCAACGACTACACGTCGGGCAAGGGCTGGCTCGGCTTCTACCTGTTCTCCTGGCCGACTGACCCGACCTGGTCGTACCAGCTCAATCAGGGTCTGCATGTCACCCTGGGGGTTGCCCTCGTCCCGATTTTGCTGGCCAAGCTCTGGTCGGTGCTGCCGAAGCTCTTCGAGTGGCCGCCGCTGCGCAGCCCCGCCCACGCGCTCGAGCGGATCTCGCTGTTCCTGCTGGTTGGCGGCGGCGTCTTCGAGTTCGCGACCGGGATCATGAACATCCAGCAGTGGTACGTGTTCCCCGGTTCCTTCTACCAGCTGCACTTCTACGGCGCGTGGGTCTTCACCGCCGCCTTCGTCGTGCACGCGGGCCTGAAGATGCCCACGGTCATCCGGTCGCTCCGCCGCCGCGGACTGCTGCGAGAACTGCGCGTGGACACCGCCAGCACGGTGCCGGAAGCTCCGGACGTCAGTTCGCTCGTCCCGACGGCGCCGTCCGCGCCGACGATTTCACGGCGCGGCGTGCTCGGCTTCGCCGGGGCGGGGTCACTGCTCTTGATCGCCCTGTCGGTGGGCCAGTCGATCGGCGGCCCGCTGCGCCGGACCGCGTTGCTCGCGCCGCACGGCCAGGCCACCGGCAGCGGGCCGCTCGACTTCCAGATCAACGTGACGGCGGCCGAGGGCGGCGTCAACCCCGGGGAGACCGGAGACAGCTGGCGGCTCACGCTCAGCCGCGAGGAATCAGGCACCGGCGCTCCGCTCACCCTGACCAGGGCTCAGCTGCTCGCGATGCCGCAGCACGAGTCGAGCCTGGCCATCAACTGCGTCGAAGGCTGGTCCACCGGGAACCAGGTGTGGACCGGGGTGCGACTGCGTGACCTCGCGCGGCTGGCCGGCGCGGACAATCCCGGGGCCGTGTTCGTCCAGTCGCTGCAGAAGCACGGCGGGCACGCCGCCCTGTCGGCCGGGCAGATCATGAACCCCGACTCGCTGCTCGCGTTCCGCGTCAACGGCGTGGAGCTCAATGCCGATCACGGCTACCCGGCCCGCGTGATCTTGCCGGCCAGCCCCGGCGTGCACAACATCAAATGGGTCACGAGCATGACGTTCAGGAGCTGACGTGCGCCGTCTGACGCGCTGGTACGGCGCCAACCCGCTCCACCTGCTGGCGCTGCTGGCCTGCTTCGCCCTCGCGGGCTACGCCGCGACGCAGCTGGTGCGGTCCCGGCCGGAGAGCGTGGCGATCTGGTTCGTGGGCGCGGTCATCGGACACGACCTGGTGCTCATGCCGCTGTACTCGATCGCCGACTGGTCCGTGCTGGCAGCGGTCAGGCACCGCGCGCCGAATCTGCCCGCGGTCCCGTGGATCAACTATCTGCGAGTGCCGGCCGGGCTGTCCGCCCTGCTGCTGCTGGTGTGGTTCCCGCTCATCCTCAGGCTGAAGACCCACTACCAGGAATCCACCACCCTCTCCCCCGACCCGTTCCTGTGGCACTGGCTCGCCGTGACCGGGGCGCTGTTCCTGCTGTCGGCCACCGCGTACGCGCTGCGCCTGCGGGCCGCGCGCCGGGCAGCGGCTGGACCGGGATAAGAACAGCCGTTGAATCGATGTATTCCGTCCGCTGCACATGCCCACAAGCGCAGTACATTATCGAATTTTCTAGCGGCCATGAATTATTGCACTTGTTGCATGCTTTACGGAAGTTCTCGGCTGCCCTTGCACGGGTTAAGTGAAATCGTAAGCGGAGCGCGCCGTGATTTAAAGAACCTCGCGCGATCAATGGCGCTTACCGGCGCTGCCATTCCTCGGCCAGCAGCTGGTAGGAGCGCACTCGGTCGGCGTGGCCGTGGGTGATGGTGGTGACCAGCAGCTCGTCGGCGTCGGTGGCGTCCCTGAGCTGCTCGAGCTTGTCCGCCACCTGGCCCGGGGAGCCGACGAACTGGGTGTCGATCCGGTCGGCGACCAGCTCGCGGTCGGCGTCGGTCCACACATGCTCGCGCGCTTCCTTCGGGGTGGGGAATTCGATCGCCCCCGCGCCGGAGCGGATACTGCGGACCCAGAGGCCGTAGCCGGTGGCGAGTTCGCGAGCCGTCTCCTCGTCCTCGGCGACCACAACGTCGGCCGAGACGCTGACGTACGGCCGGTCGAGGTCGGCCGAAGGCCGGAACGCGGCCCGGTAACCGTCGACCGCCTCGAGCACCGTCGCCGGGCTGACGTGGTAGTTGGCCGCGAACCGGAGGCCGTTCGAGCCGCCCGCCTCGGCGCTCTCCCCGCCGCTGCTGCCTAGGATCCAGACCTGCAGCTGCGCGTGCTCGCCGGGAACGGCGCGTCCGGGGACGCCGTCGGGCGAGCGGTACGTGCCCCGCAGCAGCGCGAGCACGTCGCTGACCTGTTCGCCGTAGTCTTGCGACTGCGCCCCGGGGAGCTGCAGCAGGCCCTTCTGCATAGCGATCCGGGGCGAGCCGAGCAGCCTCCTGAGGTCAAACTTCGGCGGGATGAGGAGGCCGCTCCTGGCTGCGCGAGCCTTCGGAGAAAGGATTGGTGTTTCCTCGGGGGGAGCGATCCCCCCCGGGCCGGCCCCGCTGCCGCCCGGCGGCCGCCCGCCGGACCGGCCGAGGCCGAGGTCGAGGCGGCCGGGGTGCAGCGCGTCGATCAGGCCGAACTCCTCGACCGTGGACAGCGCGGTCCGGTGCCCCATCTGCACCGCGCCCGATCCGATCCGGATCGTCGAGGTCGCGGCGGCGGTCAGCGCCAGCACGACCGCGGGCGAGGTGCCCGCCACGCCGGGGTTGAGGTGGTGCTCGGCGAACCAGTACCGAGCGTAGCCCAGGCGCTCGGCCGCCTGCGCGAGGTCGATGCTGTTCCGCAGGGCCTCGGCGGCGGATGAGCCCGAGCTGATCGGCACGAGGTCGAGAATGGCGAGCGGGGTGGTGGCCATATCGTCTCCGTTACGCTGGCGAGGCGGTGAGCAGGGGGTCCGGGGCGGGCGAGGGCCACGGCGGGTCCGGGATCTCGCGGCGCAGTACCGGCGCGATGTCGGACTGGAACAGCTCGAGCGACTCGCGGTGCTGGGCGTCGGTGAGGCCGCCCGCGTCGGCGTGCAGGTGGAGCACGCTGTGCCCGAACTGCTGGTGGTAGCGGCGGACCTTCTCGATCACCTGCTGCGGGCTGCCGATGAGGGCAGAGCTGCGGGCGACGAAGTCCTCCAGATCGGTGAAGACCGGCTGCAGCCCGAGCTTGCTCTGGAACGCGCGCTGGGCGTCGAAGATGGGCCGGTACACCCGCAGCGCGTCCTGGGAGTTGCGGGTGGCGTAGTACCCGGCCGTGCCCGCGCCGACGATCGCGCTGGCCGGGTCGTGGCCGTAGTGGGCCCAGCGCTCGCGGTAGTAGCGGACCAGCTCGGCGTAGGGCTCGATCGGGTTGGTGACGTTGGCCGAGAACAGCGGGTCGCCGTAGCGGGCCGCCAGGTCGACCGACTCCCGGCTGGTCGCGCTGCCGTGCCACACCCGGATCGGCTGCTGCAGCGGGCGCGGCCAGACCTCGGCCTGATGCAGCGGCGGCCGGAACTTCGGCGTCGCGGTGACGGCCGGGTTCCGCCAGATCTGCCGGAACAGCTCGTAGCTCTCCGCGTTGCGCTCCCACTGGTCCTCGGGGGTGACGCTGAACAGCTCGCGCTGGGCGGCGCCGTTGCCCTTGCCGATGATCAGCTCAAGCCGCCCGCCCGAGAGGTGATCGAGGGTGGCGTAGTCCTCGTAGGCGCGGACCGGGTCGAGCAGGCTGAGCGTGGTAACCGCCGTGAACAGCCTGATCCGCGAGGTCAGGGCGGCGATGTGGCTGAGCACGACCGGCGGCGACGAGGAGATGAACGGCCGCTCGTGCCGCTCCCCCACGCCGAAGCCGTCGAATCCGAGCTCCTCGGCCAGCCGGGCGTTGCCGATCACCTCGCGGAACCGGTCGGTGGTGGACTTCTGCACGCCGGTGATCGGATCGGGGGCGTGCACGATCAGCGTGATCGCGAGGAACTTCATGACGCCGCCGGGCGGGCGGCGGTGCTGCCGAGCGGGGCCAGGCCCAGGTGCTCGCGGAGCGTGCTGCCCTCGTACTCGGTCCGGAAGACGCCGCGCTCCTGCAGCAGCGGAACGACCGTGTCGGCGAACTCGTCGAGCCCGCCCGGGGTGATGTGCGGGACGAGGATGAACCCGTCGCTGGCGTCCGCCTGCACCAGGTCGTTGATCGCGGCGGCGACGGTGGCCGGGGATCCGATGAACGTCTGGCGGCCGGTGACCTCGATGATCAGGTCGCGGATGGACAGCTTCTCCGCCTCCGCCTTCGCCCGCCACTGGGCGGCGGTCGCCAGCGGGTCCCGGTACATCCGCACGCTCGCGCGGCCGCGGGCGATGGTGTGCTCGCCCAGGTCGGGATCGACGTCGGGCAGCGGGCCGTCCGGGTCGTAGCCGGACAGGTCCCGGTTCCACAGCTGCTCGAGGAACGCGATCGCGGTCTGCCCGCTGACCTGCTGCCGCCGCACCACCCGGGCCAGCTCGGCCGCGTCGGCGTCGGTGTCGCCGAGCACGTAGGTCGCGGCGGGCAGGATCAGCAGCTGGTCGGGCGTCCGCCCGTACTTGGCCAGGCGTCGCTTGACGTCGGCGTAGAACGGAACGCCCTCGGCCAGCGTGCCGTGACGGCTGAAGATCGCGTCGGCGCTCGACGCCGCGAACTCGCGGCCCTCCTCGGAATCGCCCGCCTGGAAGATGACCGGGCGCCCCTGCGGGCTGCGGGGCACGTTGAACCGGCCGCCGATGTCGAAGTGGGCGTCCCGGTGCTCGAACCGCCCGGCGTCGGCGTCGGCGCCGGCCAGGAACA
>Ga0302325_10015357_pt1 | contig 16280 bp, 13 predicted proteins | sample Palsa_T0_2_FD_201948 | JGI IMG/M metagenome (GOLD analysis project Ga0302325, IMG submission 201948) | Peat permafrost microbial communities from Stordalen Mire near Abisko, Sweden - Palsa_T0_2 | ecosystem: Environmental > Terrestrial > Soil > Palsa > Peat permafrost | place: Sweden: Abisko... | reverse complement strand
TGCGGCGGATGAAGGCCGCGCTGCTGCTGATGGCGGTCGGGGCGCTGGGCGCACAGCCAGCCGCGCAATCGCCGGCGGAAGCTCTGATCGAAGCCGGACATTGGAAACAGGCGCGGACCCTGGTGGAGGCGCGGCTACAGGAGGCGCGGGAAGACCCGCTGGCGATCTACCTGATGTCGCAGATCCGCTTTGCATTCGGCGATGCCGATAGCCCGCTCAAGCTCGCCGAAAGGGCGCTGGCCCTGGATGGCGGCGTGGCTAAGTACCATCGCCAGGTGGCTGAAGTCACCGGCGTAATGGCGCAACATGCCAACCTGTTTCAACTGCTTTCGCTCTCCCGCCGATTCAAGAAGGAGATCGACGCGGCGTTGGCGCTCGATGCGAACGACATTCAAGCCTTGCGCGACTTGATGGAGTTCTACTTGCTTGCGCCGGGAATGATCGGCGGCGATAAGGCGGAGGCGCGCGCGGTGGCGGAACGCATTGGCCGCATCGACCGGGCGGAGGGGTTCAGCGCGGAAGCGCGGCTGGCGGAATTCGATAAAGACGCCGCAAAGGAAGAAGCGCTGCTGCGCCAGGCAGCAGAAGCGGCGCCGGAGAAATACAAGACGCAAATTGCCTTGGCGCGGTTCGAACTGGCGAAGGAACACCGCAACCTCGAAGCGGCGGAATCGGCGGCGCGGCAAGCCTTGCAGCTGGACGAAACGCGCGTCGATGCATACTCCATACTGGCGGATGTCTTCGCCTCGCGTGGGCAGTGGGCGATGCTTGAGCGCTTGCTGGCCGATGCCGATCGGGCCGTGCCGGACGATCTGGCGCCGCATTACCGCGCGGCTGAGGCCATCCTTCGGACGGGCAGGAACCTCGATGCCGCGCAGCGGTATCTACGCAAGTATCTGACGCAGGAGCCGGAAGGAAACGAGCCGCCGGCAGCCGGCGCGCGGGAAAAGTTGGCGGCGGCGCAATCGGGCGGCGCCCGCGGTCAATAGGCCCAGCGCCAAAGGCTTGCGCCCACCGTGTATCCGGCGCCGACGGCCGCGAGCAGGGCGATCCCGCCCTTTTTGAGAAGGCCTTGCGAGATGGCGTCGCGCGTGGCCAGTGGAATGGTGGCGGCGGTGGTGTTGCCGTAGCGGTCGATGTTAATCAACACTTTCCCGGGCGCGATCCCCAAGCGCTCCGACGCCGCATCGATGATGCGCCGGTTGGCCTGGTGGGGAATCATAACGGCGATATCGTCGCCGGTGAGGCCGTTGCGCGCCAGCAGGTCGCGGCAGGTCTCATACATTTTGCGAACGGCATACTTGAAGACCTGCTGGCCTTCCTGGTGCACGAAGTGCATGCGGCCATCGACGGTTTCGTGCGAGGCCGGAAGGCGGCTTCCGCCGGCGGGCATTTTAAGAAAATCGCCGCCCGACCCGTCGATTTCACCCAGGAAATCGATAAAGCCGGCGTCTTCGCCATCCGCGGCCGCCTCAACGATCACCGCGCCGGCGCCATCGCCGAAGAGTACGCAAGTGGATCGGTCGGTATAGTCGAGAATGCGGCTCATGGTATCCGAGCCGATCACCAGCACCTTGCGGTGCGTGCCCGCGGCCACCAGGCACGCGGCGGTCGTGGTGCCGTAGACGAAACCGGAGCAGGCAGCGATCAAATCGAAGCCCCACGCGCCGCGCGCGCCGAGACCGTTTTGCACCAGACACGCGGTGGAGGGGAACAGCATGTCGGGAGTGACGGTGCAAACGATGATCGCCTCGATCTCGCTGGCCTCGATGCCGCGCTGCGATAAGGCGCATTTGGCGGCAGCGATAGCCATATCCGACGTTGCCATGCTGGCATCGAGAATATGGCGCTCGCGGATGCCGGTACGCTCGACGATCCACTGGTCGTTGGTTTCGACCAGCTTTTCCAAGTCGTGGTTGGTCATAACCCGCGGGGGCACGTAACAGCCGAGCGCAGTGATTTTCGCCTTGGGCAAGTTGGTTTTCCTTGTAACAACCCAGAGTACCTTAATTCGGGGAACGGGGACCGTAAAGGTTGGAGCGGTCTTTCGACGCAGAGACGCGAAGACGCGCAGAAAACCTGGGGAATTCGAAAGGTTTTCCATCTCCGCGCTTACCTCCGCGTCTTCGCGTCTCCGCGTCGAAAATCTGCATCGAGTAAAGATACACTAAAGGCAGATGCTGACGGAGAGTCTTCAGACCTCTCTTTTTTTCGAATCGCCCGAGGAAATCTATCGGCGCGTGTTTCGCGAATTGAAGCCGCGCACGCCGCCGCCGGCATTGACCGTGGAGTTTTGCCGCTTCGCCAATCCGGATAGCTCAATCCGCTTGGAGGAAGGCGGTCTGCGTATCCGGATATCCGATCTCTTCGAAGCTGCTCCCGCCCCGGTAATGGAAGCGCTGGCGCACATTCTGCTAGGCAAGCTCTACCGCAAGCCAACGCCGGCTGTCTATTCGCATCGTTATCGTCTTTACCTCAACCGTAAAGACGTGCGGCGGCAGGCGCACCTGGTACGGCAAATCCGCGGGCGCAAATTCATCTCGGGACCGCAAGGCGATCTACATAATCTCGAAGAGATTTTCGAACGGCTGAATGGCCGGTTTTTCGATGGGATGCTAGGCCGTCCGCTGCTTGGCTGGAGCCGCGGGGCCTCGCGCAACCAGTTGGGACATTTCGATCCATCGCATAATGCGATCGTCATCAGCCGGATATTCGATCGGCCGCGGACGCCGGCGTTGGCGCTGGAATATGTGATGTTTCACGAGATGCTGCACTTGCGCTACCCGGTGGACCACACCAAGGCGCGGCGCTGCGTACATACGAGGGAATTCAAACAGGCGGAAAAGAAATTTCCGAATTGGAAAGAAGCCAAAGAAATGCTAAAGGGGCTTTGATCGCAAAAGGCGCTCGCAATTCTTACCGCGAGCGCCCGCTTAGTTTATGCAGCCATTTGGCCGGCTGCCGGAACCAGGTTCCGGAGCTCAAGCCGCATGCCGTCGAAGATCTTCACGAGGTTCGAGACCTCCACGCCGCCTAATCCAACTCGGTAGAGCGATAGGTGGACGCGAACCGACAACATAGCGCACGCGAACGTAACCTGCTGCCGCAGCAGCGCTTCCGCCAGTTCAGGCCGGTCATGCTGGGACTGCAACATCACCAACTTGATAGCCGCGCATACGCGACCGAAGTCGGTTTCCAGACTTCGCAGGTAGCCGCGGAATATCTGTGCCCGCTGGGCGCGCAGTTTCACCGCCATATTCGCCGTAAATCCCGGCTGAGAGCGCAGGAACGCAATATCGTCTCCATCCAGCATACGAAGCATGGGGCGATAGCGGTCGAGCGAAAGATCGTCGATCCATTCGGAGGTCACCGGTAGGCCTTTTCCGGCGGTCCCGATTTTACGAATGAGGTACGCGAGCACGGAAACCATGCCTAGCGCGCCGAGTACTGTGAATGCGATGACTAAATTCATGGGCGTTCTGTCTTCTCTTCCACACTGAGAATACAAATTATTTACGGAAAAAGCAAATGGATTACGGTAATACGGGTACTAGATTAACTAAAGATATACCCTATTTACCGGATACTTTTAATAGGGTGGCGTTCAAGGAGGCGAGTTGGCGCAGCGCGGCTTTCTCCCGCTGCGGGCTGATAGTGGGGAAATTCGCTTGAACTTCCTCGCCGTGGGGGCTCAGAAAGATGAGCCAGGCGATTATGCAAGCGCAGGAGATACCCAGGAAAACTAGATTTGTCGCGCGGTTCGCGTCTAAGCCCGAAATCGTCCGCCAGAAAAGCGTAAAGGCGCCCGCCAGGAAAAAGAGAGTATATAGCGTCGCGTGGACCACCACGTTTCGGCTTAACTTAATTGGGTACCGGCTCAGGAAAAGAAGAATCAGCAGCAGAAAAATGGCTAAGGCGAAATCGATGCCGCGCGCGGTTGCTATCTCATAACCCATGTACCTTGAAATCTGCGTGATGCGTGGTTTGAAGTGCGGGATCAAACTGAGTACGGAGATGGGGATGGCGATGGCCAACGCTCCGTACATCGCCCATCGGCCCAATGTGTAAATTCCTTTGTGGCCTTGAAGCACCAGACGGTACAACTCGACCACTACAAGGATGTGAAACAGCCAAGAGATTGGCTCGGTGAGCATCCAGACCTTCTGATAGGTCTTCGAGTTCACGTCAATTAGGAGGGGCCAGGCTGTGTTAAGAACACGAAAGACGAAATACAGGAAAAAGATCGGATAATGCTTCCAAAGACTGGTCGCGAACAACTTAACCGCCAGCGCCGCCGAGGCTATTAGGGAAATAACCTCAAAGACTTTGATTAAATCGGCATTCGGCATCTCAAACCGTTATGAGCGATTCTAGCACCGAATGCCGTTTCAAACATACAAGGCCGACCGAACCTAGCGAATCCAATCGCATGGATTGCAACCCGGGACAGGGTTGTCGCTGGGCTTCGTCGTCCGGGCGACTGCCAAAAACGAAAACAAGGCCAGCGCCAAGAACATGAGCTTCTTCATTGTTAGTTCCTTTCTGTTAACTATAGGTAGTAATCTTGGTACTATACTAGACGTACCCTACCGTCATAAGGGATTTCGCGTAGAAAAATTCTGAAACCGGAACATTCCCTTTGTGCTGGGCGGCTCGCGATGGAGCCCCGTATCACCAACAAAATGTTGGGTGTTTGTGAAGCAAAGAACCGGCTTTGAGCTAGCGGCGGGCGGAATGCCCTAGTCCTGTACCTTCGTACCGTGACGAGTGGAGCCGCGCTTGCGCGATTCCAGAATCATCGCTACGCCGATAACCTGCCCGATCACGTCGATTCCAGCATCAGATTCGAAAATTATGGGCTGCTGATGGGACGCCGGGTGGGGTTGTACTAGCAGTTTCGTCCCCACCGTCGAGCACCAGCCGCACAGGTATCCACCCCGGTGCTCAAGGAAATAAATGGGACGCTCCAGCTCATTGGTCCACCCCCCAGCGGCGATTTTCCGTCTGCTTTGATCGATTGCGACCAGCGAACCTGGATGTAGAACCGGGAACATCGACCAATCGTCCATACCGATAAATCCGTACCGAAGGGGCCTTAAATCCACATCATTGAGGAAACGCAGCGCCATTTTGCCCCACTGCCGGACCAGATGGCTGAGAAATGTTGTCTTATTCAGGTCGATCTCGCAATCCTCGATGCGCGGAACATTGGTGTTGCCGGGCTGCGTGAATTGAACGGCATGAGTGCCCGGTAAGGCGATCTGCGCGGCCTCGGACTCGAGCAGATTGCGAGGCACGCCATACCAGCGCAGCAACTCTTCGTGGTCCAGCCGGTAAATCGCGCACAACGTATAGACGCGATGAATGGTAGGCGCTGTGCCTTTGTTCTCAATATCCGCCAAGCGGCTCAGGGCAATAATAAATTCGTCGTTGCCGCGGCGCGCCGCAATCTGCCGGCTGGCTTGCTCCACGTCGCGGTACGTCAAACCCAATTTTTCGCGGACGCGTTTCAGCTTCTCCCCAGGTCGCTCCATGCTATGATCCTCGCAGTGCGGACGCTTGGAATTATAGCTTGCAACGGATACGCCGGCCAAGGAAAATGCATGTTTCTGTTCCGATTTCGGAACGGGCGGCATTACCGGGGGTCACTGCGATGAAAATCACCATCGGAATTTCCGGCGCCAGCGGCGCGATTTACGGCTTACGGCTACTGGAACGTCTCCGACATTTACCCGATATTGATGTCGAAATCCATTTAATCCTGACCCGCGCGGGCGAAAAGACGCTTTTCCTCGAGACCGGCCGTCTGGCGGCGGACGTCAAGAAGCTTGCTGACTTCAGCTATCCCGAGGAAGATATTGCCTGCCGCCTGGCCAGTGGATCGTATCCTATTGATTCCATGGTGATATCTCCGTGCTCCATTCACACCATGTCGGCCATTGCCAACGGCATCAGTTCGAATCTTCTGGTGCGGGCCGCGGATGTCGCTTTAAAGGAGCGCCGGAAGTTGATTCTGGTGGTCAGAGAAAGCCCCTTCCATCTCGGGCATTTGAGAAATATGACTGCCTTAGCGGAAATGGGCGCCATCATCGCCCCACCGATTCCCGGTTTTTACAATCATCCGCAGACGGTAATGGAAGTTGTGGATCATAGCGTAGACCGCGTCCTGGATCTGCTGGGCGCACCGGACTCGCAGATCCGGCGATGGCAAGGCCCCCGATGAAGCGGCTACCCATTGCGTTTCAAGGGGAACGGGGGGCGTTCAGCGAAGAGGCGGCGCGCAAATTGGCCGGCCCAGGCGCCGCCGTACTGCCCTGCGTGCGCTTCGAAGACGTTTTCCGCGCGCTACAGGAAGGCCGCGCAGGCGGCGCGGCCGTTCCCATCGAAAACACGTTGGCCGGCTCGGTCCATGAAAATTACGACCACCTGGTGAATTTCGAATTCTTGATCGTTGGCGAAACCAATGTTCGGATTATCCACAATTTAATCGCACCCAACGGCGTATCTTTTTCTAAAATAAAGCGCGTATTTTCTCATCCCGTAGCGTTAAATCAATGTCTCGATTTTTTCGCGGCAAATCCTCAAATCGAGCGGGTGCCGTTCTACGATACCGCCGGCAGCGTTAAAATGCTGGTGCAGGAGGGGTTGACGGATGCCGGCGCGATCGCATCGGCGGTGGCCGCGGATATCTATGGAGCGCGCATCTTGCGCCGCTCAATAGAGAGCGATCGCCGGAATTTCACTCGCTTCTTCCTGCTCCGGACGCCGGAATACTCGCGGCTCAATCCCATCCGCGCGGACGCGCAAACGCAGTGGAAGACGTCGCTGGTATTCAGCACGCGCAATGTTCCCGGCGCCCTGTTCCGGGCCATCAGCGCTTTTGCGCTGCGCGATTTGAACCTCACCAAGATCGAATCGCGTCCCTTGCGCGGGAAACCGTGGGAGTATCTTTTCTATCTCGATTTTCTAGGTAGGGCGGACTCTCCGGCGGCTGTAAACGCACTGAACCACCTGGGTGAACTCGCCGACTTCCTCCGAATATTGGGCTCCTATCCTAAAGGCGCGTAAACTGGGGTTAGCCATGGCCACTGAAGAAGAAGTACTCCCGCTGCCCGAAACCGCTCAGGAATCGGCTGACGAGCCCACGCCCGAGGAATTGCCTGTTCTGGCGGTTCGCGACACGGTGATTTTTCCGGGCGCGTTATTGCCGCTCACGGTTGGCAGGCCGGCATCCATCGCCCTGGTCCAGTCGCTTGGCGAGAACCGCCTGCTCGCGGTAGTCTCGCAACTCGACCCCGGCGAAGAGAATCCCGACCCTGCCGACCTGTATCAAACCGGCACCGTCTGCGTGATGCACAAGGCATTGCGAGTGCCCAAGGATAATCTGCTGCTCTTCTGCGAGGGCATCGCGCGCATCCGGACGCGGGAGTTTACCGCCACCGATCCATTCTTGCGGGCGCGCGTGGAGCGCATTACTGAGGTGGAACCGCCGATGACGGCGGAGATGCAGGCGCTGCGGCAAAATGTGGTGAGCCTGTTTCAGCAGATTGTGACCGCTTCGCCGAACCTTTCCGACGACCTGGTTTCATCCGCCAATCACATTACCGAACCCGGCCGCCTCTCCGATTTCATCGCCGGCAATCTTCCCACGCTGGGTCATGCCGAGCGCCAGCAACTGCTGGAACAACTCGATCCCGGCGCTCGCCTGGAAGAAATGCTACGGCACCTGACGCGCGAGCTCGAATTGGTGGAACTCCGCGGGCGCATTCAATCCGAGGTGCAGGGCCAACTCTCGCAAAGCCAGCGGCAGTTCTACCTGCGCGAGCAGTTGAAGGCCATCCAGAAGGAGTTGGGCGAAGGCGACGAAACGCAACGCGATATCGACGAATTGCGGGAAAAGCTGGAAGCGGCGGGCATGAACGATGAAGTCAAGACCGAGGCCATGCGCGAATTGAATCGTCTGGGACGCATGGCGCCTGCGTCGCCCGAGTACGGCGTAACGCGCACTTACCTCGAGTGGATGGCGGGCCTGCCGTGGAGCGCGTCGACCGCGGCGGCGGTGGATGTGAAGCGCGCCGCGGAAATCCTGAACGAAGACCATTACGACCTGGAAAAAGTGAAGGACCGCATTCTCGACTACATGGCTGTTCTGCAGCTGAAGCCGGTGCTGAAAGGCCCGATCCTGTGCTTTGTGGGGCCTCCGGGCGTGGGTAAGACTTCGCTGGGCCGTTCGATCGCGCGCGCGCTGGGCCGCAAATTCGCCCGCATTTCCATGGGCGGGATGCATGACGAAGCCGAGATTCGCGGACACCGCCGGACTTACATCGGCGCCTTGCCCGGCCAGGTGCTGCAGGCTCTCCGGCGCGTAGGCGCCAACGATCCGGTCTTCATGCTGGATGAAGTGGACAAGCTCGGCCGCGATTTCCGCGGCGATCCGGCGTCGGCGCTGCTCGAAGTGCTCGACCCCGAACAGAACTCGACCTTCCGCGATAATTACCTGGACGTGCCGTTCGACCTCTCGAAGGTCCTGTTCATTACGACCGCCAATGTGCTTGACCCCATTCCGGACGCGCTGCGCGACCGCATGGAGGTGATTCCGCTGGAAGGCTATACCGAGCAGGAAAAAGTGATCATCGCGTTCCGCTACCTGATTCCGCGGCAGACCACCGAAAACGGCATCGACCCGGAAACGGATATTCACTTTAGCGATGAATCGGTGCGTTTTCTGGTGCGCCGGTACACGCGTGAAGCCGGCGTGCGCAACCTCGAACGGGAAATCGGCACGATCTGCCGCAAGCAGGCCCGGCGCATCGCCGAGGGTAAGCGCGAGAAGGTGGAGGTGACTCCCGCGATAGTGGAAACGGATCTGGGCGCGCCGCGCCACCGCCCCGATGAAGAGGTAGCCGAGCGCACGCGCCGTCCGGGCGTGGCCGTGGGACTCGCCTGGACGCCGGTGGGCGGCGAAGTGCTTTTCATTGAAGCGGGACGCATGCCGGGCGGAAGCAAGGGCCTGATCATGACCGGCCAATTGGGTCCGGTGATGCAAGAATCCGTCCAGGCAGCGCTGACGTGGGTGCGCGGCAGCGCGACCAAATACGGCATCGATCCGGATCTATTCAAGACCAGCGACATTCACGTCCATGTGCCGGCCGGCGCGATTCCAAAGGACGGCCCCTCGGCCGGCATTACCATGGCCATTGCTTTGCTTTCGATGCTCACCGACCGGCGGGTTCGTTCCAACCTGGCGATGACCGGAGAGATCACGCTGACCGGGCAGGTGCTGCCCATTGGCGGCGTGAAGGAGAAAGTGCTGGCCGCCAAACGCAGCGGCGTGCGCGAAGTGATTCTACCCTTTGAGAACGAAGTGAACGTGCGCGAAGACCTGAAGAGCGAACAGATCGGCGAGATGAAGATTCACTACGTGAAGGCGATGGCGGAAGTGGTCGAGATGGCGCTGGAACCCAAGTCCGAGTAGGGCAAGCTAAAGCATGGCCCCACCTGGCTTAGTGCTAGAGCTAGTGATGCGAGCAGCAAGTGATGATTTCCGGCAGATCCGACTTCTTTACGGTCTCCGCCACGAAGTAGTTCTGGGCGGATAGATTTTTGTAAAAGGCGCCGGCGACGCCTGATGCCACGGGTCCGCTAACCGATTTCACGGGGCTGGTAAGCATGACGACCACTACCAGGGGGCGCTTATCCGATTCGATGAATGAGCCAAACCATCCCATGTGGCTGCCCGCGCGGAAATCGGTGCAGGTGCCGGTCTTGCCGAAAATGTTCTCGTTAGGGTCGTAATTGGCGCGCACGGCGGTGCCGTGGTCCACCGCGCCGCGCATGCCTACCTTGATATCTTCAATACCGTTGGGAGCGATATCGAGCGTGCGTTTCACGCGGGGAGAGAAATCTTCGATGCCGGCAGAGCTCCGGGGATATTGCAGGTAGTAAAGCGTTCCGCCATTGGCGATGGAAGAAAGCATTCCCGCCAGTTCCAGCGGCGTCATGGAAAAACCTTCGCCGAAGCTCGTCATTAGTCCGACCCCGCCCCACTTCGGAGGCTCTCCCGCGATGGATCCGGGCAGCTCGCCATCCACATCGAGGCCCGCTTTTTCGCCCAGCCCCAACATTTGCGCATAATGCACCACGCGCTCGAACCCCAGCTTGTTGCCCAGCGCCGAGAAGTATTGATTGTTCGATTTTGCCAGCGCATTGGTCATGTTGAAGTTGATATAGCGCCCGAGGTGAAGCGTAGTGTCTTTTTCCACCACATGCTCGGTGAGCGCTGCCAGCGAAGTCACCAGCTTGATGGTGGAACAGGGAGTGAACCCGCTCTGGAGCGCCAATTTCTGATTGACCATGGTCAGGATGCGTCCATTGTTCGGATCCACCACAACAATGCTGCCGGCCTGGTTGCCTAGGGCATCGACGGCGGCGCGGCGGACGACCAGGTCATCTCCATCCGGGTTGTCACCTAGCGTGGGATCGACAGGCGCAACTCTCGGGAGGCGCTTCTTCTTCGCGTTCTGGGCGGTCTTGACCGGTTTTTTGGCCGTTTTGGGCGCAACGGTGGACTGCTGCGCTGCGGCGCCAGCGGCGAGTCCTAGCAGGGCCGCGAGGAGCGGCGCGAGGAAGAGGGAGCCTTTCATTGTATTTCGATCATTTTGTAACAGTCAGACCGGCCCATTGTACCAAATAACACTCATTCATTTCGCAAGACCATAATCGGATCAACCCGCATGGCTCGCCAGGCCGGAACCAGACAGGCTGCGAAGCCGGTTAATGCCAGGGCTCCGGCGACGGCTGCATACGTCACCGGATCTGTGGCGCGCACTTCGAAGAGTTGACTGGCCAGCAGCCGTGCGGTCAGCATCGCCGCGCCCACGCCCACCACGACGCCCACGCCAATCAACAGCCCGCCGTAGCGCAGTACCAGTTGCAGGATGTCGCCAGGCTGCGCCCCAAGGGCCAGGCGAATGCCGATCTCCTGCGTGGCCTGCGTCACCGAGTACGAGAGCACGCCGTAGATCCCCACCATGGCGAGCGCCATGGCCAGGCCCGCGAAGATGGCCATCAGCAGCATGGCGAAGCGGCGCTGCGAGAGCGAAGTTTCCACCAGCGTATCCACCGTACCGACGGCATCGAGCGGCAATTCCGGGTCGAGATTGCGAATTACCGCGCGCACGCCGGAAATCAGCGATTCCGGGCTGCCGGCAGTGCGCACGCCAAAGTACATGGAGTTGAACGTGGTCTGCGATTCGGTCTCATACACGGCCACGGGGATTTTGGACTCGAGATCCTCATGGCGGACGTCGCCCACGATGCCCACGATTTCCGAGGGTTTATCGGTAATTTGGATGCTCTGCCCGATCGGATTCTCGTTGGGATAGTACCTGCGCGCCATCTCCTGGCTGACGATGGCGACGTGCACGCTGTTGGCGGTATCCGCCTTAGAGAAGTAGCGGCCGGCTTTTAACGGAATGTGCATAGTCTCGAAATAACCTGGCGTGGCCGAATAGTACGTGGCGGTATCCTCCTGGCCGGGCGGTTTCGGAGGTTTGCCGATTTGTTGGAATGTGAGAAACATGTCGCTGCCAGACAGCGGGAATATGTTCGCCGCGCCGGCGGAGGCCACTCCCGGCAGCGCGCGGATGTTTTCGAGAGCCCGTTGGTAGAACGCTGCTTGTTGGGGATCCTTCGGATACTTGGCGGAAGGAAGATTGGTGCGGAAGGTCAGAATGCCGTGCGAATCGAAGCCGGGGTCCACGCTCTGCAAGCGATAAAAGCTGCGCATCAACAGGCCCGCGCCAGAAAGCAACACCAGCGCCAGAGCGACTTCGCCGGTTACCAGAACGCTGCGCAGGCTATTGCGCTGGAAGCCCATCGAATTGCCGCGTCCGCCTTCGCGCAGAGCGCCTTGCAGATCGGCGCGGGCCATTTGCAGCGCGGGTGCGAGGCCGAAGAGAATCCCGGTGAGTGTGCCAACCGCGGCAGTGAACGCCACCGCGCGCAGGTCGAGAGATATCTCGCCGGCGCGCGGGAGAATGCTGGGGTCCACGCTTACCAAGGCGTGCGCGCCGATCCATGCGAGCGCCAACCCCAGGGCCGTGCCCAATCCGGACAGAACCAAACTCTCGGTGAGCAGTTGACGGATTAGCCGCCCCTTACCCGCCCCCAGCGCGCCGCGGATGCCGATCTCTTTCTTGCGCGCGGCCGAGCGCGAGAGCAGCAGGTTGGCTAGATTGACGCACGCAATCAGCAGAACGAAGCCGACGGCCGCTAGCAGCGTGAGCATGGCCGGGCGGACCTTACCCACGGCAGCATCCTGCAAATCCATGAGGGTGGTATCCCATCCGTGATTGGACGCCGGGAAGTCCTGCTGCAAGCGCTTCGCGATATTGTTCAGGTCTGTCATGGCGGCCTGGACGGTCACGCCTTCCTTGAGCCGCCCGATGCTGCGCAGATAGTGTCCCCCGCGTTGCTGCCATTCTGCGGGGCTCAGGGCCAGAGGGCGCCATAGATCGGTCTTGCTGGGAAAATTGAACTCTTCGGGCATTACGCCCACTACATCGTACATTTCGTCGTTGAGTTTTAGGCGTTGGCCCAGCACATCGCGGCGTCCGGCGAATCGCCGCTGCCACAGCCCGTAGCTCAGAATGACGACGTTTTGCGAGCCAAGCTCGCCTTCCTGCCTGGTAAAGGGCCGCCCAAGCGACGGCTGCGCGTGCAGCACGTCGAAAAAGTTGGTAGTAACGCGGAAGCCGAACAACCGCTCCGGCTGATCCGAGGCCGCATAGTTCATATTGCCGTTCGTGCCGGCCGCGAGGACCGAGAACGAGTGGTTTTCATCGCGGTAGGTTTGGTAATTGCCGGGCGAGACGGAAAACTGGGGAAATCCCAATTCGAGATTGCGCTCGCGGACCTGCACCAGCTGGTGAGCTTTGTAGAAATGCAGCGGTTCGAGAAGGACGGAATTGACGACAGTGAAGATGGCGCTATTGGCGCCGATGCCCAGGGCGAGCGCCAGGACGGAGACGAAGGTAAAGCCCGGGTTTCGGGCTAGCGTGCGGAAGGCATAGCGAAGATCGTGTCCGAGCATACGGTTAGGACGCCCCAGCCGGCTCAAGGATAGGGCCGTTACGTGCGGCCGCGGCTTTGCCCGATCTCGCTATTGTCCATTTTGAGAGCTCGCACCGCCACATCGGCCAGCGCTTCCGTATACTTCGCGGAATCGTTCAACGATTCCGGACGCATCAGCTGCATGCCTCGCTCTGCTGCGTAATCCTTGAAGAGCTTATCCACATCGAACAGCACCTCCACGTGGTCGCAGACGAAACCAATGGGGTCGAGCACCACCTCGCGAACGCCCTCAGCGGCATAGCGGTCGAGCGTCGATTCGACTGTCGGGCCCAGCCAGCGGTCCTCGGTCATGCCCTGGCTTTGGAAGGCGAAGTCCCAATCGGCGATTCCCGCGGCCGCCGCGACTAACGCAGCGGTGGCCCGGCATTCGCGCTCGTAGGGGTCGCTTTCGGCCAGCGCCTTTTCGGGCAGACTGTGCACGGTGAAGAGCACCTTGCGGCCCCCCAGCGGGCGCAGCTTTTCGGCGAAGGCTTGGATGAGCAGCGGTGAATCGTGATAGCTTTTGGCCCAGACGATCTCGGCGCTGACCGCGGCATCCACCTTGGCTTCCTGGGTACGGCGGAAATAGAAGCCCACCGACATCTTCGAATACTGCGGCGCGAGACAAATCGCGGCGATGCGTTCCACGCCCGAATCGCGGATGCGGTCCATGGTCTCGCGTATAAAGGGATGCCAGTTGCGCATGCCGAAAAACACGGGGATGCCTAACTGTCTTTCGAGCGCCTCCGCTTGCGCCTCAGTCCAGTGGCGCAAAGGCGATGAGCCCCCGATTGCGGCATAGCGATGGCTGATTTCTTCGATGATCTGCGGCGAAACCGGCCGCCCGCCGCGAACGAAATTGAGGTACTCCGGCACATCCTCGACGCGCTCGGGCGCGCCATGGGCCAGCAGGAGTACAGCCTGCTTCACGGACGGAATTCCCGGACCATTTCGACCACGGCTTTGACATTCTCCACCGGAGTTTCCGGCAGGATGCCATGGCCGAGATTGAATATATGGCCGGGCCGCATGCCGGTGCGCTTGAGCAGCTCCTGGACTTTGGCGCGCAGCTCGGGCAGCGGGGCGAACAGCGCCACCGGGTCGAGGTTGCCTTGAATGGCGGAGCGGTAGCTGATGTCCATCCATGCCTGGTCGATATTGATGCGCCAATCGACGCCCATCACGTCGCCGCCGGCCGCGTGCAATTCGCGGAAGAAGCCGGAAGCCCCGGTGCCGAAATGGATCACGGGAACACCGGTGGAACGGATGCGCTCGATCAGCGCGCGCGAATAAGGGGCGGCGTAGCGGACGTAATCGTCGGAACCGAGAGCGCCCACCCAACTGTCGAATACCTGGATCGCGCGGGCCCCGGAGCTGACCTGCATGTGCGCGAATGGCGCCAGCACATCCACAATCTTGCCCATCAGGCGCCGCCACAACGTCTCGTCGCTGTACATCAGCTTCTTGGTGCGAATGAAATTGCGCGAGGCGCCGCCTTCAATCATGTAGCTCGCCATGGTGAAGGGGGCGCCCACGAAACCGATCACCGGAACCTTGCCCGCCAGGGCGCGGACCACTTGCTGAATGGCCTCGCCCACGTACCCCAGATCGTCGGTATCGCCGGTGGAGAGAGAGTCTACGTCGTCGGTGGTGCGGACGGGATTGGCGATGGTCGGGCCTTCGTTTTTTTCGTAGCGCAGCTTCAATCCCATGGGTTCCACGGGCAGCAGCAAATCGGCGAAGATGATGGCGGCGTCCACATCGAGGGCCTCGATGGGCTGGAGCGTGACGGTAGCGGCCAGGTCGGGGCGTTTGCAGATTTCGAGAATGCCGTGGCGCTCGCGGATCTGGCGGTATTGCTTCATGTAGCGGCCGGCTTGCCGCATGAACCAAACCGGCCGCACGTCGGTGGGACGCCGGCGGCAGGCGTCTAAGAAACGGCTGGTCATTGGAGCCACGCGCATGGTTGATCCGTCCTGTCTTCGCAGAAGTACACGCGAAAGTCCTGTGGCTTGCGCCGCGCCGCCCATTGGCGGCCATTTACAAAATACGGTTTGGCCCACGCCTCACTATCGATGGTGCGCGGCGCAATGACCGAAACCGAAACGCTGCCCTGCGCCGGATAGCCGGTCCGCGGGTCCATAATATGGGCGTAAATCTTGCCTTCCGCCCGGAAAAACTTTTCGTAACTGCCTGAGGTGGACATCGACATGTCTTTCAAGAAAACCACCGCCGCCGTCTTTTCGTGGTTCCACGGATTGCGGATATCTACCGGCCAGCCCCTGGCCTCGCCCGGCGGCGCTCCCATTCCATAGATGCTGCTGCCGGAGCCCGCCACCAAAGCGATTTTGACGTCATTCTGTTTTAAAACATCTACCATCCGGTCCACCGCATATCCCTTGCCGATGCCGCCGGGATCCATCTCCACTCCCGGCCGGTCAAACCAAACCGTCCCAGCCGCCGGGTCGAGATGGATGTGCCGGTAACCCACCCTGGTCAGGGCCGCCGCCACTTCGGCATGGTGCGGCAAATGGCCCGTGCCCTGGTAAAACCCCCAAACCTTCATCAAGGGCCCCACCGAAATATCGAACGCGCCCTCGCTTTCGCGGCTGTACTTTACACACGCGGAAAGCAGGCTGAACACTTCGGGCGAAATCCGCATGGGCCCATCCGCCGCGTGACGGTTGACCCTGCTCCATTCGCTCTCGGGCTTATAATTCGAGAGCAGGTCGTCCAAGCGCCGGGCTTCTTCCAAAGCGGCTTCCGCGGCCTCGGTCAACTTGGCCCGGTCGTAGCCATATAACTCTACCGAATATGTCGAACCCATGGCCTCCGCGGTCTTTACCAGCCGCAATAATTCCGGCCCATGGGCCGGCGCGGCTGGCCGCGGGGCACGCCCCACAACCGGCCCCAACACAAACAAAACTATCACAATTTGTTTGATTTTAGGGCTTATTTTCAGTGCGTCCACGAGATTTTTTCGCCCGTCTCAGCAGGAAGTCGATACGGCTTTCGACGTCCGGGTTCTTGTCGTGCTCAAAGTGCAGCTCGGGGACGTGCCGGAGACTGAGCCGCAGAGCCAGTTCGTGACGCAAATAACCCCGCGCGTGATCGAGGGCCGCGAGCGACTCGCGCTGCTCTTTTTCCGTGCCATGGAGGCCGACCCG
>Ga0302325_10015356_pt1 | contig 16282 bp, 12 predicted proteins | sample Palsa_T0_2_FD_201948 | JGI IMG/M metagenome (GOLD analysis project Ga0302325, IMG submission 201948) | Peat permafrost microbial communities from Stordalen Mire near Abisko, Sweden - Palsa_T0_2 | ecosystem: Environmental > Terrestrial > Soil > Palsa > Peat permafrost | place: Sweden: Abisko... | reverse complement strand
GCAGCAGCCCACGCTCGCACGCGGTCACGTAGTTGGCGAACACATCCGCGCAGAAAACGTGGCCGCTGGCAGGAATATTGTCCAGCACCACCCGGTCGAGCGGGAACTTGAGCAGCAGGCACATACGCTGCCAGGTCACCACGTTGACGTTGTGCGGCAGCACGACGCGGATGTCATTGAGCGTCAGGCCTGCCTCGTCCAGGGCCCGCAGCATCACCTCAGCCAGCGAGGGCCGGTACTCGCGCTGCAGCCGCGCGTCGTTCTCGCCGGTGGCACTGTCGAACTCGCCCCGCACGTTGCACGCGTACGCGAGCAGCCGGTCGCGCGCGCCGAAGGCGCTGACCAGGCACGCGGACGCGCCCTCGCCGAAGACGGTCGTGTCAGCGAAGACCTCGGCATCGCGGGTGAACGCCTTCTCGCCGGCCAGGATGAGCGCGAGCGGCCCGGCCTGGTCCGGCGGGCCCGCCGGGCCGGCCGCGGGTCCGTCCGCCGCGGGTCCGTCCGCCGCGGGTCCGTCGGCGGCCAGTGCGTCGGCGGCGAGCAGCCGGCCGGCGATGTCGATCGCCAGCAGGCCGCCGGCGCACGACTGGTGTGTGACGGTGAACGCGAGCGCGTGGTCAAGCCCGAGCGCGCCGCAGACCTCGTGCAAGGGGTTGACCGGGTACGGCGCGACCACGGGCATCGTCCGCGCCCACAGGACGTACCGGACGCGGTGCTCCTGGCCGCGGAGCGCATCCAGCCCGGCGGCGGCCTTCAGCAGCAGGCCGGACAGGGACACGTCCGGGTCGCGGCCGACTTCGCTCAGCCCGTGGAACCGCCGGAAGAGCTTGACCTGCATGCCGGTCAGGCCAAGCGGGCCGGCCAGGCTCTCGATGGATATCCGGGCCGGCGGCAGGTACACCGATACCGCCTCCAGCGCGGTCATGCTGCCACCGCATCAGGGCCCGTCGGGAATGTCAATGTATGCCACGATAATGGCGTGGCACGGTTCCTTTTCGTCATCGTCCCTGTGGTGGCCCGCGTCTGGCCGGCCGTGGCCATCGGCGAGGCGCTGGCCGCCGCCGGCCACGACGTGGCCTGGTGCGGGCCCGAGAGTGACCTGCGGCCGCTGGTCGGACCGGACGTGACGATCTACCCGACTGGCAAGCGCTCCTACCGCGAGATCGCCCCTGCGGGAATGGCCGCGGTGCGGGAATTGTGGGACGAGTACGTGCTGCCGCTCAACCGGTTCATCCGGGGCCCGGTGGACCGCGCCGTCGCGGAGTACCAGCCCGACGTCGTGCTCGCTGACCAGTACGCGCTGGCCGGCGCCCTGGCGGCGCACAAGAACAAGGTGGCCTGGGCGACCCTGTGCGCCGGCATCCTCGAGCTCACTCCGCCGGCCGGGGATCCCGGCCTGCAGGACTGGGTCCGCTCAAAGCTCGCGCAGGCGTGGCAGGACGCCGGCCTGCCCGCCGACGACAGCATCGACCTGCGCTTCTCGCCCTACCTGGTGATCGCGACAACTACCCGGGCGCTGACCGGCACGGCGCCCATGCCGCAGCACTGCGTGCTGATCGGGGCCGCGCTGGGCCCGCGGCGCACCGACCCCGGCTTCCGCTGGGACTGGTGGGATCCCGGCCAGCGGCATGTGCTGGTCACGGCCGGCACCTTGTCCGCGCACCTAGTGAACGGCTTCATTGCGCGGATGATGGCGGCGCTCGAGCCGATGGGCGGCCGGGTGCAGGTGGTGCTCAATGCCGCCGCGGATACGATGCCCGATCCGCCGCCGCACGTGCTGGTCGCGCCGCGGGTCCCGATGCTGGATCTGATGCCGCGCCTTGACGCGGTGATATGCCAGGCCGGGCAAAGCACGGTCAACGAGGCCCTCCTGAACGGCGTGCCGCTGGTCGTCGCGCCGATCCGGCCGCACGAGCGGACCGTGGCTGAGCAGGTGACGCGAGCGGGGGCTGGCATCGCGGTCTCCTTCACCGGCGCGACCCCGGCACAGCTCGCCGCTGCCGTGACGGCCGTCCTGGACGAGCCGGGCTACCGCGAGAGCGCGCGCCGGATCGGCGCGGAGTTCGCCGCGGCCGGGGGCACTGGCGCCGCAGCCGCGCAGCTGATCGCGCTGGCCGCCGGCTGATCCGGGCGATGGGCCAGTTGTACCGGTAGCAGGCCTCTTTTAGCGGTAGCAGGCCTCTTTTAGCGGTAGCAGGCCTCTTTTAGCGGTAGCAGGCCTCGATCGCGACCCGCACGGTGAACAGGGCGACGACGGGCAGCAGCATGGCCCGGGCCGGCCGGCTGGTCGAGCGGAGCGGGCGGCTGCGCGCTCCTAGACTGGGCAGGTGAGCATCGCCCTGACCCTGCTTGCGGATGTGTGCTGGCGGGGGCGACCGGTCGCGGGCGATCGCCCGCAGGCGCTGCTTGCTGCGCTGGCGGCGCGCGATTGCCGACCAGTGCGGCCGGAAGAGCTGATCGGGCTCGTCTGGGGAGACGACGCGCCGACCAATGGCCTGAAGAGCCTGCAGGTGCTGGTGTCGCGGGCCAGGAACGCTTGCGGTGCTGATGCCATCGTCCGGGCAGGCGCCGGGTACCGGCTGGGCGCCGCGCCGGGAGAGGTCGACAGCGGCAGGCTTGCGGAGCTCGTTCGCGCCGCCGCGGCCGAGCTTGACCGGGACGCGGCGGCCGCCGAAGGGCTGGCGAGGGAGGCCCTGGCGCTGACGGCCGGCCTGCCCGGGACCGCTGACGGGGACGACGGGCCGCTGGCGGAGGTCCGGCGGGCCGCGGCCGCGGATGCAGCCACCGCGCGGGTGGTCCTGGCCCGGGCGTTGAGCCGGGCGGGTGCGCACACGGCCGCTCTGCCGCTGCTCGAGGCAGCGCACGCGCAGTCGTCCCATGACGAGGCGGTGCTGGCGGATCTGCTGCGCAGCGAGGCCGCTGTCAGCGGCCCGGCAGTAGCGCTCGAGCGTTTCGAGCGGTATCGCCGGGATCTGCGCGACCGGCTCGGCGCGGATCCCGGTGAGCTGCTGCAGCGCACGTACCGGAGCCTGCTGGCACTCGACCGCCCGGTCCGCCGCGGGGTGCGCTATGACGCGACCGAGCTGATCGGCCGGGAGCGCGACCTGTCACAGCTGCGTGCGCTGATGGCCAGTGCGCGGGTGGTGTCCATCGTCGGCGCAGGCGGCCTGGGCAAGACGCGGCTGGCGCACGCGCTCGCCCGGGACGCGGCGCAGCCGGTGGTGCACTTCGTCGAGCTGGCCGGCGTCACCGCGGCCGAGGATGTCGCGGTCGAAGTCGGTTCCGTCCTCGCCGTCCGCGACTCGGTCAGCGGCCGCCGTGCCCTGACGGCCGAGCAGCGGGCCGATATCAGGGCGCGGATCGCACAGCGGCTTGCGCAGTCCCCGAGCCTGCTGGTGCTCGACAACTGCGAGCACCTGATCGAGGCGGCCGCGGAGCTCACCGCCTTCCTGGTCTGGGCTGCACCCGATCTGCAGGTGCTTACTACCAGCCGCGCTCCGCTGGCGATCGCCGCCGAGCGCGTCTACCCGCTCGGTGAACTGCGGACAGGCGACGCGGCGCAGCTGTTCCGCGAGCGGGCGGTCGCTGCGCGGCCGAGCGTCCGTCTCGCCGAGCAGGCCGTGGCCAGTATCGTCAGCCGGCTGGACGGCCTGCCGCTGGCGATCGAGCTCGCTGCTGCGCGGGTACGCGCCATGTCGGTCGAGGAGATCGACCGCCGCCTCGGGGACCGGTTCGCGTTGCTGCGCGGCGGCGACCGAAGTGCTCCCGACCGGCACCAGACCCTGCTCGCGGTTATCGAGTGGTCCTGGAACCTGCTGGACGCTGGCCAGCAGCGCGCGCTGCGGCGGCTGGCACTGTTCCATGACGGTTTCACGCTTGAGGCGGCGGAGACCGTGCTCGGCGCCAGTGCATTCGACGCGGTCCGCGGCCTCGTCAGCCAGTCGCTGCTAAACGTCAGGGAAACCCCGGCCGGGATCCGCTACCGGATGCTGGAAACGGTGCGCGAGTTCGGCCGGCTGCAGCTCGCGGCGGCCGGGGAGGAGTCCAGTGCCCGCGCCGCCCAGCGCAGCTGGGCCGTCGGCTACGCGTCCGCCCATCAGGCGGGCATAACAAGCGCCGGCCAGTTCGCGGCGATCGACGCGCTCAGCGCCGAGGAGACCAACCTGGCCGACGAGCTGCGCGGCGCGATCGCCGACGAGGACCGCGACTCTCTCGTGCGGCTGCTCGCCGCGCTCGGGCTGTTCTGGATGATGCGCGGCGAGCACCTCCGGCTGATCGTCCTGGCCGGGGCGGTCGCCGAGGCGGTCCGTGGCTGGGTGCCGCCGCCCGATCTGGCGAACGCCGCCCGGGCAGCGGCTGCGATCACCCTCAACAACGCGATGATGATGGGGGCCAGCGAGGCTGACGGGCCACTGATGGTCCTGCTGCGCAAGGTGGGCCCCGATCCGGGCGGCGATGGGCACCTCTCGGGCCTGGTCCGGGTGCTGCTCGCCTGCGACTCGGCCGGGACCGGCAGTTTTCCGCGCCGGCTCGCGGAGCTCGCCGCCGACGCCGACCGGCGCACGGCGGCCGCTGCCAGCCAGTGGCTTGGTCACGAGCGCGAGAACGCCGGCGATCCGGCAGGCGCGATCGAGGCCGCCCAGCGCGTGCTGGCCCTGGTCCGCGACGAGGACGGCCCGTGGTCTCGCGCTATGCCGCACGGCCTGCTGGCCGAGCTGACCATGCAGGTCGGTGACTACGCGGCGGCGGTCGAGCATGCCCTGACAGCGCTGCCGGTGATGCAGCGGATCGGCGCGAGTGATGACGAGCGGCAGCTGCGCACTCTGATGGTGTTCTGCGCGATCGGCGAGGGGCGTCTCGCGGACGCGGCGGAGGAACTCGGCCGGGTGGAGCAGATCGATTCGAGCGCCACGGCCTTCGGCTGGGCCGCCTTCCGGCTGGTAGGCCGGGCCGAACTGGCGCTCGCCTCAGGTGACCCAGGTGCGGGCCTGAAGCTGTACCGGGAGGGCTCGGCCTGGATGCGCGAGGTGCAGCTGCCAGGAGTCGGCCGCACCGGCACGGAGCCGTGGGCACTGTTCGGTGAAGCGCTGGAGCTGAGCGCACTGGCCCGCTACGCGGCAGGCGATGATGTCGCGCACGGGGAAGCTCTGTTCCGCGTCTGCCGGACGGGCGCGCTGCGGGTGATGACCTCCGATAACCCGCACCTTGACTATCCCGCATCGGGACTGGTGCTGTTCGCTCTGGGGGCGTGGAGCCTGCTGCGCCGGGCCGCGCCGGCCGAGGACGCGCTGCGGCTGCTCGCCCTCGCCGACCTGTTCGCCTATAACCGCATGGTGCCCACGATGCGGTGGGAGCGGATCACGCCCGAGGCCGAGGCAGCGGCGCCTGGCCTGCTCGCCCGGCTGCAGGCCGAGTACCGTGACTGCCCGCAGCCGGGCCTGCTGGCACAGGCCCGGCTCGCGGTCGAGCGGCTTCCCGGCTGATGGCGGCGGCCCCGCCGGGATCGGCAGGCCCGATGAGATGCGCGGGCCCGCCGAGGTCAGGGGGCGCTACATGCGCCGCCGGTAGCTCCGCACCGACAGCGGCGCGAAGACCGCGATCACCGCCAGGCATGCGAGCAGCGTCCAGCCCGCCTCGCCGGTGACGACGCCGTGGTCAGCCAGGGCGCGGGTGGCGGACACCAGGTGCGAGACCGGATTGATCTTGACGAACCCCTGCAGCCAGCCCGGCAGGGTGGTCACCGGCACGAACGCGTTGGACAGGAACGTGAGCGGGAACAGGAACAGGAACGAGATGCCCTGCACACTCCGGGCGCTCTTGGCGATGGTACCGATGAAGGTGAAGATCCAGGCCAGCGCCCAGCCGGTGAAGATCGCCAGCACGATCGCGCCGAGCACGCCGAGGACGCCCCCGCCCGGACGATAACCGATGATCACGCCCATCACGAACGTCAGGCCGGCCGCGATCAGGTAACGCACCAGGTCCGCGACCATCGGGCCGGCCAGCGGGGCGATCCGGGCCATCGGCAGCGCCTTGAACCGGTCGAAGACCCCTTTCTCCATGTCCTCGCGCAGCTGCACGCCGGTGGACATGCAGGTGGTCAGCACGGTCTGGGCGACGATGCCGGGGATCAGCAGCGGCAGGTAGCTGTGCACGTTGCCGGAGATCGCGCCGCCGAAGATATAGGCGAACATCGCGGTGAACAGCAGTGGCTGCAGTGTGACGTCGAAGAATTGCTCCGGGTTGCGCCGCATCTTCTTCAGCGCGCGCCAGGCCATGATCAGCGTCTGGCTGATCGTCTCGGCACCGGTGGTGCGCGGGCGAGTGCGGGCAACGGCGGCGGCCGGGTCGACGGTGCGAAGCTGCGCGTTACCGGCGGGCGGCAAGCCCGCGGTCATGGTAGTCACTGGACCTCCAGAACGGTCTCGTGGCCGGCGTCGGCCTCGGACGTACCTGTTCCGGCCGGGTGCGGATCGTCTCCGTCTCCGGCGCCGGCGATGGCGCCGCGGCCAGTGATGGCGAAGAAGACCTCGTCGAGGGTCGGCTTGTCCACGTTCACCGAGGTGATTGCCACTCCCGCCTGCCGGAACCCGATCAGCACGTCGGCAGCCCGGTCGGCGGTGTCAAGCGGCACGTTCATCCGCCCCGACTCGGGCGTCAGGACGGGCTCGGCGCCTGCGATCTTCCGGACGACCTGCACGGCGAGTTCCTGATCGGCGCCCTCAGCCAGCTGTACCTGCAGCGTCGAGTTGCCGACCGACGCCTTCAGCTCGTCGGGTGTGCCCTCGGCCACCTTGCGGCCCCGGTCGATCACCGCGATCCGCCCGGCGAGCTGGTCCGCCTCGTCGAGGTACTGGGTGGTGAGCAGGACCGTGCAGCCCTCGGCCACCAGGCCGCGGATCGTGTCCCACATCTGCCCGCGGGTGCGCGGGTCAAGACCAGTGGTTGGCTCGTCCAGGAAAATCAGCGGCGGCCGGGTGATGAGGCTTGCCGCGAGGTCGAGCCGGCGGCGCATCCCGCCGGAGAACTGCGCGATCGGCTTGTCGGCCGCTTCCTCCAGGTCGAACTGTGCCAGCAGCCGCCGGGCGGCTGCGCGCGCGTCGGCCGACCGCAGGCCCTGGAGACGGCCGAACATCCACAGGTTCTCGGTGGCGGTCAGGTCCTCGTCCACCGAGGCGAACTGGCCGGTGACGCCGATCAGCTGGCGGACGCGGTGCGGTTCGCGGGCCACGTCCACGCCGAATATGCGGGCCTGCCCGGCATCGATGGGCAGTAGCGTGGCGAGCATCTGCAGGGCTGTCGTCTTCCCCGCGCCATTGGGCCCGAGGACCCCGAAGATCTCGCCCTGCTGTACCTGAAGGTCGATTCCGTCGACCGCGCGGAGCCGGCCGAAGGCCTTGACCAGGCCGACCGCGTCAACGGCTGTTATATCTGTCATACCGAGCACGCTAAGCGGCCACGGTTTCACCGCGGCTACACGGCGGTATCACCGGCTGTCATGGCCGCCGTTCGGTCGGTGACCCCTGATGAAGCGCGTGATCGCCTCGTCGACGAGGGCGTCGCCCTGAAGCCTCCGACGTTCGAGGTGGCGCCGAGCCGGCCGACTGTAGCGTCCCAGACCTTGAATGCGCCCGTCTGCGCCCTCGGCACCTCATCGCCCAGCGGATTCTCGGAGAGCTCTGGGACAGCCGTGACGGCAGCCTGAGTACCCAGGTCCTACACGAGTTCTACGCGGTCGCCACCCGCACGCTCACCCCCGCCATGCCCCGGCGCGTGGCCCGCGGGCTGGTCGCCGCCTACGGCGAGTGGTGCGACGTCGCGACCGAACCCCAGCTGATCGTGGCGGCCAGCCGCCTTGAAGAATCCCGCACCCTGGCCTTCCGGGATGCCCTCGTCGTGGCGGCTGCATTGCGTGCGGGCGCCGGCCTTTTCCTCTCGGAGGATCTGCAGGACGGCCGCCAATTCGGGCCGCTCTCGGTGGCGAACCCGTTCACCAGGGCTAGCGACCCGAATGGTCGCTAGGCGGGCCGGCCGGCCTGGGCTAGCATCGGAATATCCCGAATTATGACCCACCAGCCTTGCGGGAGCGCGCCGATGGACGATGACGTGTCCCGCCTGCTGTGCGGCACGCCCCAGCTCGCGCCCCGCAGCGTGGCGCTGACCTTCGACGACGGCCCCGGCCCCCGGTCTGCCGAGCTGTCCGAGCTACTGCGCGACGAGGGCGTGCCCGGGACGTTCTTCGTGCTGGGCGAGAGCCTTGCACGGCATGGCGACGTGCTGGACAGCTACCGGGACTGCGGCCACTCGATCGGCCTGCACGGCGACCGGCATCGCCCGTTCAGGTCGGCCGGGCACGCGGCCGGCGAGCTCAGCCGGTGCGCGGAGCGGCTCAGCGGCTACCTGGGCGCCGCGGCGTGGTTCCGACCGCCGTACGGCATGGGCGACTGGCCGGTTCCCGGCTTCGCCGGCCCGGTCGGCTGGCATGCGCACGGACGGGACTGGGATATCACCTACCGCCGCGGGCATACGGTGCACGCCTGCGTGGATGCCATCGCGCAGCGGCTCATCCAGCGCGACGGCGGCATCGTTCTGCTGCACGATTTCGCGCCGGCCTCGGAGTTCACCCCGGCCGGGCTGACCGAGGCAGATCTGGACCTGCGGATCCTCGAGATCACGGCGTTGCTGATCGAGCGGCTGCGCGGCGCGGGATTCTCCTTCACCGGGCTGCCGGAGCCCGCGCAGGCTGCCGAGCCGGAGCCGCCGGCCCGGGCCCCCGGCGGGACCGGCGAGCCTCGGCAGACCGGCGAGACCGGGGAGCATGCGCCGCCTGCTGCAGCGCAGCCGTCGGTCGCAGCGCACGGGGCGCCGGCCGCTGCGCGCGAGGCTGCGACAGCAGGGATGACCACGCCAGCGCGGGTCACCACGCCAGCGCGGGTCACCACGCCAGCGCGGGTCACCACGCCAGCGCGGGTCACCGCCCCCGCGGGGATGAGCACGCCAGCGGGGATGAGCACGCCAGCGGGCATGCCCGCGGCCGAAGATATGCAGTCCCTGAGGCTGCACCGCGCGACGGCCAGGGCCGCGGGCGGCATCCTCGACCTGGTCGTGCCGATGCGAGTCGGCGACGGCCCGGCGCTTTTCTGCGCGCATCCGGTGGTGGGCCTGAGCTGGTGCTATCTGGCCCTGCTCCCGCACGTCGATGCCAGCTACCCGCTGTATGGCCTGCAGGCCCGCGGCCTGCGACGGCCCGAGCCGCTGCCATCGAGCATGCAGGAGATGGCGCGGGACTACGCCGACCAGATCCGGATGACGCAGCCGTCCGGTCCCTACCACCTGCTCGGCTGGTCCCTGGGCGGGAACGTCGCCTTCGCGATCGCGGAGGAACTCGAACGCCGCGGCGAGCAGGTCGGGCTGCTCGTCATCCTGGACTCACGCCTGGACGACCCCGAGACGATGGCGCTGAGCAACGAGCCCTGGATGGTCTACAACCTCATCCTGGCGCAGTTCGGGTACGTGCCCGCACTGACCCCGGCCGAGCAGGCGCCCGAGGCCCGGATGCTGGAACTGGTGCGCCGCCGGCCGGGCCTGGGGCTTGACGAATGGCCGGACCAGCGGGTGCGCGCGCTGCAGCGCGTGATCAAGAACAACGTGGCGGTGGCGCAAGCCCACCAGCCCGGCCGCGTGCACTGCCGCCTGCTGTTCTTCTCCGCCACCCGCAATCCGCCCGGGCTGGCCGAGAAGCTAGAAAGCTGGCGGTCGTTCGTGGACGGCCCGATCGAGGCGGTCGAGCTGGACTGCGACCACCGGTACATGCTGCTGCCCGATCCGATCGCACGGATCGGGCCCGCGCTCACCGGCCAGCTGGCGCGCGCTGCCGCGGCCAGCGCAGCGGTCACCGGGTAACCAGGCTGCTCGCGGTCACCGGCCTGCCCGTCATGCGATATCCCGGGTGAACAGCCGTGACGACAACCCCACGGCCACCGCGGCCAGCCCGGCCAGGATGACGCCCGCCTCCCAGACGACCTGGGCGCCGACGTGGCCCAGGAAGAGCGTCCGCATGCCATTGGCAGCCCAGGCGAACGGGTTCCACAAGGCGACGTCCCGCACCCACAGCGGTGCGACCGAGAGCGGGATCAGCACCCCGGCCAGCAGCGAGAGCGGCTGGGCCACTCCGTTGGTCAGGTTGGCGAGCGCGTTCTCGTTGGGCACGAAGATCGCCAGCGCGTACGAGATCGAGACGCCCAGCAGGATCATCATCGCCAGCAGGATCAGCGACAGCAGGAAGTTGGCCGGCGCCATCCGCAGACCGAGCACCAGGGCCACCACGGTGATGACGACAGCCTGGAAGCCGATCAGCGCGACGTACATGAGCTCCCGGCCGAGCAGCAGGCCGACCCGGCTGAGCGGGGTGACCCGGAACCGGGTGATGACTCCCTCGCTCATTGCGCCGAGCAGGGTGAATCCGGAGAAAAGGCCGCCGAACAGGCCCATGGAGCAGAACAGCAGAGGCACGTAAATCCGAAAGGCAGCGCCGTAGCTGGAGACGTGCAGGACGGACTTAAGGAACGGGGTGAAGAAGAGCAGGTAGGTGACAGGCTGCAGCAGGGTGGCCGCGACGCCGACCGGGTTGTGAATCAGCTGCCCGGTTTCATACTGAAAGGTCAGCCACGTGTCGCGGGCGAGCTTCATGGCTGCCTTTCCTTCCTGATGTCTCCCGGACCCCGGTGCGCCGGCCTTTCCTGTCCCGGGTGCGCCGGACAGCATGCGCGGTTCATGCAATCTCGCGGGTGAACAGCCGTGACGACGCCAGGACGGCCACCGCGGCCAGCCCGGCCAGGATGGCGCCCGACTCCCAGACGACCTGGGCGCCGAGGTGGCCCAGGAAGATCGCCCGCATGCCATTGGCACCCCAGGCGAACGGGTTCCCCAAGGCGACGTCCCGCACCCACAGCGGTGCGACCGAGAGCGGGATCAGCACCCCGGCCAGCAGCGCGATCGGCTCTGTCACCCCGTTGGTCACGTTGATGAGCACGTTCACGTTGGGCACGAAGATCGCCAGGACGTAGGAGATCGAGACGCCGATGAGCACCATCATCGACAGCAGGACCAGGGTCAGCAGGATGTTGACCAGCGGTACCCGCAGCCCGAAGATGAGGGCCACCACGGTGATGACGACCGCCTGGAAGCCGACCAGCGCGACGTACATGAGCTCCCGGCCGAGCAGCAGCCCGACGCGGCTGAGCGGGCTGACCCGGAACCGGGCGACGACTCCCTGGCGGATCGCGGCGATCAGCGCGAATCCGGCGAAAAGACCGCTGAACAGGCCCATGGCGCAGAACAGTGACGGCACGTAGATGCGGTACGCATCGCCATAGCTGGAAGCGTGCATGACCGGCTTGAGGAACGGGGTGAACAGCAGCAGGAAGGTAATGGGCTGCAGCAGCGAGATCGCGATGCTGATCGGGTTGTGAATCAGCTGCCCGGTTTCATACTGAAAGGTCAGCCAGGTATCGCGGGCGAGCTTCATGCCTGTTACCTTTCCGCCCTTTCCGGTCGCCGGCCGGTCAGCAGTCGCCGGTCAGTCGGCAAGAGTGCGGCCCGTCTTGGCCAGGAACACGTCATCGAGGCTCGGCCGCCGGAACTCGATCGCCCCTGGCTCGATCCCCTTGCTGCTCAGCGCCCTCATCACCTGCGGGGCGGCCGTGGCGGCGCTGCCGGTGTAGAGGCGCAGGGTGTGGTCGATGATCTCGCAGGAGTGCACATACGGCTGCTCGGTCAGGATCTTGGACGCCTCGAGCAGGACGGCCTGCTCCGGCGCCCCGGCCGTGTCCGGGGCGGCCAGATCCACGATGATGACGTCGCCGGAGATCTCCCGCTTGAGATCGGACGGGGTGCCCTCGGCCACGATCAGCCCGGCGTCGATGATCGAGATCCGGTCACAGAGCGCGTCGGCCTCGTCCAGGTAGTGCGTGGTCAGGAAGATCGTCATGCCGTTGTCCCGGAGCCTGCGCACCTCCTGCCACATGCGGGCCCGGCTCTGCGGGTCAAGCCCCGCGGTCGGCTCGTCCAGGAAGATGACCTGGGGCGCGTGGATGACGCCGAGCGCGACATCGAGGCGCCGCCGTTGCCCGCCGGAGTAGGTGCTGATCCGGCGGTCCGCGAACTCGTCGAGCTGGAAGGTCGTGATGGCGTCCGCAGCGAGGCTCTTCGCGGTGGATTTGGGCGAGCCGTACATGCGCGCCTGGTGGACGAGGTCACGCCGGGCGGTGGACTGACCGTAGGTGCCGCTGGCCTGCGCCACGAAGCCAATGCGCTCGCGCACCTGGGCGGGACCGCGCCGGAGGTCGACTCCGGCGATCGTGCCCTCGCCGCCGTCCGGCCGGATGAGCGTGGCCAGCATCCGCAGGGTAGTGGTCTTCCCGGCTCCGTTGGGACCGAGGAAGCCGAAGATCTCGCCGCGCTGCACGGCAAAGTCCACGCCGCGAACCGCGTCAACGCTGGTGACCTTGCGTTTGCGCCGGGACTGGTACGACTTGCGCAGACCGCTGACCTCTATGATCATCGACTCTTCCTGGTGCGCGAGCAGGCCGGGTCCGGCCGAAGGCACGGCTCAAGCCCGCGCCGGGGACGTAACGTAGCATTATCAGGCTAATCGGGCCAGCAGGGGTTACACAATGGGCGCCGGAATGGCGCGGCCGCCCGCGCGCTTCGCGCCGTGATGGCAGATCCCATTACGCGCCGTGGTGGCAGATGCCGTGGTGGCAGATAAGGCTACGCGCCGTGATGGTAGATGCCGAAGACGTTTCCGGCCGGGTCGCGGAACGCGCCGGTCGCCATGTCATCGACGAGCCCGTAGCGGGCGGCGCGCGCGGCGCTCTTCAGCTCGGGCACCCCTGAACCGGTGATGCGCGATCCGCCGAGCTTCTCGGCGCGGCGCAGGGTGTGGTCCACGTCGGCCACGCCCGCGTAGACGGTTGCCCAGCGGGCTTCCCCGCCGCCGCCGAGACCGCCCTGGATGCCCCGGCCGGTGCCGGTGTCCACCACCGCGTAGCCAGCGAGGCCCGAGTCGTCGACCGTCCAGCCGAACAGGTCCGCGTAGAACTGCTGGGTTCGCGCCGCGTCCGACCCCATGACCTCAAACCAGTCAACCGGCTCGCCCGCACCAGCCGACGGGGCAGGCTCGGCCCGCCGGGAAGGCCCGGCAGGTGCCCGCACCAGGCCGACCAGCAGGCCATCCGGGTCACTGAGCATGGCGATGGTCACCGCCCCGCCCACGTCAGTGACCGGCATGACCGTCGTGCCGCCGAGCGAACTCGCGGCGTCGAGCACCGCCTGCAGGTCGCCCGTCTCGACGTAGAACGCCGACCACTCCTTGCCGTTCTGGCTCTTGGCGATGCCGCCATTGATGCCGCGGCCGCCGCGGGTGTCAATCATCGTGTAACCGCCGCCGGAGAAGCCCTGCAGTCTCCAGCCGAACAGCTCCCCGTAGAACGCCACCAGCGGCCCGTCATCCGCGGCGCCGACCTCGAAATGCACGACAGCGTTGCCCATCGGGCGGCTCCTTCGTCGGAAAGTACTCGCGTCACCCTATGATTTCATCCGATCTTGCCTGGTATAGCCATTGTTTGTGCATCGCTGTCGTTCTAGCCTGTTCTGGGGTCCTGGAGAGATCAATGGCGGCACGAGCCGCGCGCACCGGCCCGGGCCGGGCCTGACACCGGCCCGGGCCGGCGCGCGCGGCAAGGGCAGGAGGCAGATCGGTGACTGCGAGCAACCTTCGGGCGGTCCTGGCCGCGGACCCCGAACTCGGCGCCGGCAACGTGCTGCTCAGGCTGGCCGAGCACGGCGCCGACATGGACCTGCCGCGGGTGACCTTCGACACCGAGGTCGACGCGATCGCGGCGTGGACGCCGCTGTCGCTGCGCACGCTGACGGAGCGGGTGGCCGCGCGGGCCGAATGGTTCCACCGCCGTGGCATCGGGCGGCGGGACCCGGTCGCGGTCTACGTGACGTCAGCGGCCGACGTCACCCTCAACTTCCTGGCGCTGACCTGGCTCGGGGCGATACCCGCGCTGATGAACGGGAGCATGCCGCCCGAGGTCGCGGTCGAGTACATCAGGCGGCTGCGGGCCGCCGGGGTGCTCATCGACGCCGCCCACGCCGACATGGCCAGCCTCGACCTCGGGGCGCCGGTCATCGGCGACGCGGCCGAGACCGGCACGGGTGACCCGTCCGGCGGGCCGGCGCATTTCCGGCACGACCCCGGCGATCCGGTGGTCATCACGCACTCGTCGGGCACGACGCGCATGCCCGCCGCCGTGGTGCATTCCCACCACGGCCTGTTCGCCGCCGTGCGGGCGGTCCGGCTGACCGAGCCCCGCCAGCACGGCCCGGTGCGGGAGATGTCCGCGTTCCCGCCGGCCCACACCGCCGGGATCATCATCCTCAACGAGGCCCTGTGCAACGGGTACGAGCTGCTGTGCCTCTCGGAGCAGGGCGGCGCGTTCGCAGGGAGCGGCGAGGTGATCATCGACGCCATCGAGCGCTGGCGCCCGACCGCGGTCTACGGCTTCGCCGTCACCTGGTCCGAGCTGGCCCGCTACGACCTGGCAACCCGTGACGTCAGCTCGGTGCGATTCTGGTCCAACAGCGGCGACTGCGCGCACGAAGCGCACATCCGCCGCCTGATCGCCGTCGGCAGCCACCACGCGTACGGCAAGGACGGCGTCGTCAGCCTGCCCGGCTCCCGGTTCAACGACACGCTCGGCTCCACCGAGATGGGCTACGGCGGGTTCATGATGAGCCACCGCCCCGGCAGCGAGCGCTACAACCGCTGCGTGGGCAAGCCCGTCCCGTTCGCCGAGATCCTCCTGGTGAACCCGCAGACCGGCGAGGAGGTCCCGGCCGGCCAGGTGGGGATGGTCGCCATGAAGTCGCCGACGCTGGCCCTCGGATACTGGAACGACTCGGTCAGCACCTACCGCACCCGGCTGAACGGCTACTACCTGACCGGCGACCTGATGTACCGCGACGAGGACGGCTACTTCTACCACCTGGACCGGGTCAGCGACGCGCTCGACCTCGGCGACGGGAACTGGCTCTATACCGCGATGTCCGAGGAGCGCATCCTGCGCCGCTGCCCGGACGTCCGCGACTGCACCGTGCTGGCGGCCCGCGGGGACGACGGCACGCTCGTCATCGACGTCCTGCTGCTGCTGGCGCCGGACGCCGATCCCGCGCTCGACCGCGACAGCGAGGTCCGCGCCGCACTCGGCGAGGTGGCGGCGGCCGTGCCGCGGCGGATCGTGACCGTCCCCGACGACGAGATCGTGGTGGGACCGACCGGCAAGGTCCGCAAGTTCCTCATGCGCGAACGGCTGCTGGCCGCCGCGGGCGCGTCCTGACGCCGAGCGCCTGGACGCCGAGCGCCCTGATGCCGAACGCCTCGATGCCCAACGCCTCGGTGCCGAGCGCCCTGATGCCGAGCGCCCTGATGCCGAAATCCTGGATGCCGAACGCTTCGATGCCGAACGGAGTAGCTGATGGCTGATGCGCAGGAAACCCGGCCGCACGCGGTCGTGATCAATGACGAGGAGCAGTACTCGATCTGGCCAGCGGAACGGGACCTGCCGGCGGGCTGGCGCCGGGACGGCTTCACCGGTACCGAGGACGAGTGCCTGGCTTACATCGACGAGGTCTGGACCGACATGCGGCCGGCGTCGCTGCGTCGCTGGATGCGCGACCACGAGCAGGCGGGCGCCGGGTGACTCCGCGGCCGGCCGGAGCTGACGGCTTCGCTGCGTCGGGCACCGCAACGGCAGCAGCCGCATCGCCGGAGCGGAAGCCGCCCGGGGCGGCCTGACCACGGTGCCATGGACCGGCCCGCCACTAGCGAAGCGGCCACGAGCAAGGCGGCCACTAGCAAAGGACAGTGCGTGATGGTGCTCGATGACTTCCGGTCCCGCGTCGCGCAAGCGCCGGACGCGATCGCCGTGCGGGACGGCGGCACGTGCCTGACCTACGGGGAACTGGCCAGGCACGCCTCGGATCTGGCGGCCAGGCTGGCCCGGCGCGGGGCCGGGCCTGATGACGTGGTGGCCGTCTATGCCGACAGGTCCGCCGAGCTTGTCGTCGCCGAGCTTGCCGTGCTGCTGGCCGGCGCTGCCTACCTGCCGCTCGATCCGGCCCACCCGGCCGCCCGGACAGCCGAGCTGCTCGCGCTGTCGGGGGCAGTAGCCGTGGTCAGCACCGGGCCGCTGCTGTCCGCTGGCGCGCCGCTCGG
>Ga0302325_10015355_pt1 | contig 16282 bp, 10 predicted proteins | sample Palsa_T0_2_FD_201948 | JGI IMG/M metagenome (GOLD analysis project Ga0302325, IMG submission 201948) | Peat permafrost microbial communities from Stordalen Mire near Abisko, Sweden - Palsa_T0_2 | ecosystem: Environmental > Terrestrial > Soil > Palsa > Peat permafrost | place: Sweden: Abisko... | reverse complement strand
CCTTCTTGATAGGCACACCTGGTGCGAGCTTGCCCATGCGACTCGTAGCTACCTTCGCCGACCCCGGGAGCGCTGGCGTCTATGCGGTGGCGTTCAGCCCGGACGGCCGCACGCTGGCCATGGGCGATGATGGCGGCAGCACCTACTTGTGGGATGTGGCCACTCGCAGCCGGATCGCCACCCTCACCGACCCCGGGAGCGGTGGCGTCAACGCGGTGGCGTTCAGCCCGGTCGGCAAAACGCTGGCCACCGGCGACGGTGACGGCAGCACCTACTTGTGGGATGTGGCCACCGGACGCCGGATCGCTATCCTCGCCGACCCCCGGAGCGCTGGCGTCAAAGCGGTGGCGTTCAGCCGGGACGGCAAAACGCTGGTGACCGGCGACGGTGACGGCAACGCCTACCTTTGGGGTGCCCGCTGACTGCGCTGCCCATCCGTTTGGCTGGGTTAGCCGACCTACTGCGCTACGGGCGTCGATGCGAGTGGCCGTGAAGGTCGATGAAGGCCCGAGACCGGTCGTAGCGCATGGTGGCCTGCTGTACCTGATCGTCGCCCGGCTTGCTGCTTGACCCGTCGGCCTGTTCGCGGTGCCAGAGAACGCTGCCGTCCCGCCGCGATGACTGCCACAGTTCGAACAGGCCAACCTCGTCGCCAGCCTGGTAGAGCCGGATGCCCTCGGAGCGCTCGGCCGGTACGGTTGGCCGCAGCCGACCGATCCGGGATCGGGCGGCCCAAGGCGGCGTCACAAAGTCAGGAAGCGGTGTGGCTCGGCGAGGGCGATCTGGGCGCCGTCAAGATCTGCGAGCCGTGCAGCTAGCGTTGCCTCGGCTAGGTGGCGGGGGAGGGCGACGCTGAACTTGAGGCCGTCGAGGGCCTTGTCGTCGACGGCTGGCAGGCACAGCCGCTCGTCGATGTCGGTCAGGGCGGCCTTCCATGCCTGCGGCGTCGCGTCGCTGCGTAGCCGCACGAAGAATTCCTCGACGCGCTGCGCGCTGTCGGCCATGTCCCCCAGCGTGGCGATCAAGGTGGCGTTGGCCCGCCAGCCCGCCCAGGTCCACCAGCAGACATCGCCACTGGGGCTGCGGGAGATGACGGTCCCGCCTGGATGCACCAGTTCGGGCGCGGTCTCTCGGGCCTCGGCCAGCGCGGCTTGCGCGCGGCGGGTGAGCCGGACCGGAGGATCCTCGCCGAGCAGCACGTCCCGGATCGCGCGGCTCAGCGCGAAGGACGCGCCGCCCATGCCAGGGAAGATCCAGCGGGCCTTACCGCCCCCTTCAGCGGGCTCAACGAGGCAGCGGCGTCGTTTCCAATCGATCCAGGTGACCCGCCAGCTATGGCCGGCGAGCAGCAGCAGCCGCGGCCCATCGGTCTTCGTGGTGAGCAGCGCGGGATCGGTGCGGCCGATCTCCTCCTTGCCGTTCAGCACGGTGAACTGCGGCATGACGGTGAACGCCGTCGTCAGCTCCATGAAATGGCGGCGGCCGAAGCGCTTTTCGGCCTCGGGGCCGATGAACAGCATCCCGGCGTCGGAGTTGAGATATCCCTCGCGGACCAGGTGCGCGAGGATCGGCCGTGCGGACGGCCCGAACGGCCCGAGCCCGTTCCACCACTGCGGCAGCAGGTTCTCGCCCACCTGGTGCTCCTGCAGGCACAGGGCCAGGATCTGCTGGGCGACGATATGGCGCGGGTCAGGCGGCGGCACCACCGGCTCGACGAACCCGCGCCCCCACAGGACCAGCAGCCCCGCGGCGTCCAGCAGGCCGCCCTGGTCAAGCGCGAGGAACAGGCAGTTACGGGCCAGCCCCGCCCGCCGCCCGCTGCGCCCGAGCCGCTGCAGCAGTGAGGCGACCGTGGCGGGCGCGTTGATCTGGATGACCCGGTCGAGGTCACCGACGTCGACGCCGAGTTCCAGCGTGCTGGTCGCCACGATCACGCAGTCCCGCGAGTCGGCGAACGCCTGCTCCGCGCGGCGCCGTTCATCCAGCGACAACGACGCGTGCGACAGGAACGCGGTCACCCCCCGGGCCCGCAACGCCGCGCCCAGCTCCTCCACCAGGCGCCGCGAGTCGCAGAACACCAGCCGTTTCTCGCCCTGGTGCAGCGCCGCGATGACCTTGGCCGCGTTGTCCACCGACCCGACGTAGTCAAGCTGCAGGTCACCGGGCGGTGCGGCAGGCAAGGCAGATGCCGGCTCGGCCCCGGCATCGCCCGGCTCAAGCCCTACGTCAGCCGGCTCCGGCCCGCTCGTCACCCCCCCGGGCAGGTCCACGGCCACGCCGTCAGCCACACCGGCGGCCACACCGGCGGCCAGGCTAAGGGACAGATCAGCGTCCGGCGCGATGACCCGGCCCGCTCGCCGTCCCGCGCCCGAGCCCTGCAGCCAGGACAGCAACTCGGCCGGGTTCCCGACGGTGGCCGACAAGCCAACCCGCTGTAGCGGCTGCCCAGTCAGCCGGGTCAGCCGTTCCAGCACCGCGAGCAGGTGCCAGCCGCGGTCATCGCCGGCGAAGGCGTGCACCTCGTCGACAACCAAGGCCCGCAGCGGGCCGAACAGCCGGTAGTGGTCGACGTTGACGCTGACCAGCATCGACTCCAGTGACTCCGGCGTCGTCAGCAGCACGTCCGGCGGATCGCGCAGCAGCCGCGACCGCGCCCCCGAGGTCACGTCCCCATGCCACAGCGCCGCCCGCCGCCCGGCCCACCCGCCGTATGTCTCCAGCCGGGGCAGCAGGTTGTTCAGCAGCGCCTTCAGCGGCGCCAGGTAGATCAGCGACGGCGCGCCCCAGCCTTCCGCCGTCATCCGGGACAGCAGCGGGAACACTGCTGCCTCGGTCTTGCCGCCCGCGGTCGGCGCGAGCAGCAGCGCGTCCTCGCCGGCCAGCAGCGGCCCGATGGCCTCGGACTGCAAAGGCCGCAGGTCCGCCCAGCCGAGCGTGTTGACGATGTGGTGCGCCAGCGACGGGTTCAGCCGGCCCAGGCCCACCGCGCCGCCAGCGTGCTCGCCGCCCTCGCCAGCGGCCACGCCGGCCGCCGCCCCGGAAGCGGCCGCTGCGTCGCCAGGCCCGCCGGGATCACTCATAGCTCCAGGTCCACGTCATCCGCGTCGCCGGCCCGCTGCTGCCAGGCATTCCGCTCGACGTCGGTCAGCTCGCTGCCCGACAGCGTCAGCGCGTAGTGCGCCCGCGGGTCGAAGTCGGGGAACTGGTCGACCCGATCGAGCACCTGCTCGACCAGCTTGCGCAGGAAGATCCGCGGCGCGATGCCCGCCTGCCCGCCCAGCCTGCCGGTAACGGCCGATGCCAGGTCCGCCACGTACGCGTCGGACACGACGGTTCGCAGCCGGGCAGGATCGGCGGCTCCCGAGGCGTACAGGTCGCGCACCACGCAGCCGAGCGTGACCAGCGCGGCGATGTCGAACCCGGTCAGCCGGATCTGCACGGCGCGCGGGTTGTCGAACCGAGGATCGCCGAAGTCGGTTGCCAGCCGCTGCGCGAGCGGCGCCAGCCGCTGCACTCCCTGCTGCCCGTCAAAGAACGCGGGCGTCCCGGTGATCATCAGGTACAGCCCGGGGAACCGGCCGCCGTCGACCTCGTCGAGCAGCTGCCGCAGCGCGTTCAGCCCCTTCTCCCGCACGTCGCTGCGCACCCGCTGCAAGGTCTCGGTCTCGTCGATCGTGACCAGCAGCCCCGCGTGGCCGGAATCGCGCAGCACGGTCAGCAGCCCCTGCAGGAACCCGAGCGCCCCGAAATGATCCAGGTCACCCTTGATCCCCGCGGCCCGCTTAGCACCCGCGGCCACGTTCGGCTGACCGCCGAGCCACGCGATCAGCCCTTCGGCGGTAGCCGTATCACCGGCGATAACGGAGCGCCGGTACGACCGTAGGGCCGCGGCGAATGCCGGAGTGGTGCGCGCGACGGCGGCGAGCCGCCGTTCCATCAGCTCGCTGGTGCCGCGTTCCAGCGCGGCCGCGTCGCCGGGACTGACCTCCCCGGCGGACAGCACGTCCTCCTCGAGCGTGTAGAACCAGCCGTCGATCACGTCCCGCAGCGCGCTGGCCGGGTGCGAGGAGGTGGCCAGCCGCTCGGCCAGCCGCCGGTACACGGTCTCCAGCCGGTGCAGCGGCGTCTCGGTCTCCGAGATCTGGATCTCGGTGACGGCGAAGCCCTGCCGCTTGGCCCGCTCGGCCAGCCACCGGGCGAAGAACGTCTTGCCGGACCCATACTCACCGCGGACCGCCTTGAACGCCGCCCCGCCCGCCGCGACCGCGGCCAGCTCGCCGTCGATGGCGCTCTCGAACCGCTCCAGCCCGACTGCGAACAGGTCAAGCCCGGCCTGCGGCACAGTGCCCCGGCGCAGCGCGTCGATCACCTCGCGGCGACGGGCGGCGCTGATGGCCGTGGCGTGCTCGGTCATCGCGGGCCGAGGAATTGCTCGGTCAGCAGGGCGGCGTTCAGCTCGACCGTGCGGCCGCCGTCGGCGTCGCCGATTACGGGGTAGCCGTCGACATTGAGCAGTCGCCCGAGCTGAGCCAGATAACCTGCCATCCGGAACGGGGCCTGCCCGGCGAGTCCCGCCACGCTGGTGACGGGCAGCTTGCCGCCAGCCGCGGAAAGGCCGTCGATGATCGCGGCCACGGCGGCATCAGCGGGTGCCTTGCGGACGAACGCCCGCTGCGCGGCGAACCGCTCGCTGGCCACCACCCTGGCCCCCAGCGTCACCTGCCCGGCGCCAGCCCCGGACCTGGCTTCGCCAGCCCCGACCTCACTGGCGCTGAACAGCGCGTCCTCCTGAACAGGCGGCCGCCTGGCTGGTTTCCTGGCCCGGCTGGCCTGCCCGGCCGGCATGGCCGCCGCCTGGCTGGCGGCGTCCGGTCGGCCGGACGCCGCGTCGGGGTTCCACCAGGCGGGCTCGTGCAGGACCGGGTTGTCATACAGCGTCCAGCCCTTCGGGCAGGGCGACCCTGCGGGCACAAACGCCAGTACCGGGATGATGACCTCCGCGAGTGACGCGCCGCCGTGGTAACCGGCCTTGCGCGGCGCGTACCGGATTCGCTCGTCCCACGGCAGCACTGCGGTGCCGCCAGCCGACAGCACTCTCGGCCCGCTGAGCAGCACTTCGCCGTCGCCGGGCTGGCCCTGCCGGTACCGCGCCGAGTCGCTCTGGACCGGGTGGATGCCCTCGCCCTGGTCCAGGATGTGCCCATGATCGGAGGTGAGGATCACCGGGCGCCCGGCGCCCGCCGCGGCCGCCAGCAGTTCCCGCAGGTAGGTGATGTCATCCAGCCGCCAGACGGGCGTGCTGCCTTCCCGGCCGTCGCGCAGCGCGTCGTCGATGGTGTTGAGCACGACGCCGACCACGGTGCCAGCGTCGCCGATGACGGCCTGGACATCCTCGTTGAGCACGCCGCCGGGCCCGGCGGCGAGGCCGGCCTTGTGGAACAGCGCGGACTTGCGCCCGCGCCAGAAGGCGGCGAACCCGGCTCGTTCCTCCGGCTGCGACCCTGCCCGCAGCTGCCCGCAGAGCAGGCTGGTGCGGGAGAACGTGGTGGCGGACGGCAGCACCGCGAGGGCACCTTCGCGGCCGTCGGGGTGCCGGCCAGCCTCGGTCCAGATCCGGCTGGCGGTGATCTCCTCGGCTAGCTCGCAAGCGACCGCGGCGCTCATCCCGTCCAGCACGATGATCAGCGGCGCGCGGCGCTCAGCCAGCGGCCGGGCTATACGTTCCAGCAGGTTCTCGGCGAGCAGCAGATCGTCGGTCGGCCCGGCTACCGGGCTCCAGCTGGCCAGCCGCTGCGCGAACGCCTCATCCAGGCCGGCCCGCTGTTCCCGCACCGCCTCGTAGAGAGCCGCGTACGCGGCGCGGACCCGCGGGGTCCTGGTCGTGTCGGCGGTCTTGATCAGCGCCAGCGCGCGGTCGGCCCACGCCCAGCAGCGGACCTGCCGGAGCGCGCCCTCGGCCACAGTCGCCGGCGCCGCGTCGGCGGTCGCGAGCCAGCGAGCGAGCCGCACCGCCGCGACCCCGGCCTCGACCTCGGCCGCTCGGGCGCCGGAGCGCCGGTGCTCGTGCAGCCGGCCCAGCGCGGCTTCGGCCGCCGTGAGATCAGCCGGTCGCGGCGCGGGCAGCGCGGTAGCGATCAGATCGGCCAGCGCGGTGATCCGGGCATCAAGCCCCGCATCCAGGACCTTGCTGTCGCCCGGCAGGTCCGCCACGCCGAGCTCACGCAGGATCTGCTCGGCCCTGTCGCACATGGCCTGCGCGTCGTCGGCGTGGCCGTTCTCGCTCCACCGCAGCGTGAGTGACTCGGCAGCCTCGCCGAACGCCCGCAGCGTCGCCTCGCCAGGCGCCTGCCGGCCGAGGAACCGCTCCTCGGCCCGGACCCTGGCCGCCAGCACCGCCTGATGGCTGCCCGCCCCGGCTCCCCACAACTCGGCCGCGGCCAGGCCGAACGGGATCGCGTCGGTTACCTGCCCGGCCCGCAGCAGCCGGAACACGATCTCCGCGACGGGCCCGGCTGACTCTTCCAGCCATCCGGCCAGGCCGTCCTGCTCGTCCTGCCGCAGCGCGACGAACCAGGCCACCCTGGTCTCGTCCCGGCTCCAGTCCAGCAGCGCTGCGGCGTCGATGCGCTCGTCCTCGCCGCGGCCGAGGCGCACGGATGCGAGCCGCGACAGCGCGGTGTCGAACTGCAGGACGGTGCTGGTGATGCGCCGCCACCCGCCACTCGGCTGGGCGTCCAGCAGTGCCTCGGCGAGCCACCGGTACTCCCGTCCGGTCAGGCGCGGGTCGAGCCTGCGGGCATCGAAGGCGTCGGCGATCAGGTCCCATCGATGCACCGGGCGGACCTCCCCGCCGAGCGCGCTGGCCAGCACCGAGCTGCCGAGTTCCCGGTCATCGCACGGTGTCAGCACCACCAGATAAGTGCCGTTGGCGCGAGGCTCGCTGACCGCGTCGAGCACCGCGAGCACAGTGCCGCAGCCGCGGACATCGGCCGTCACCGGGCCGCTGCCGGCATCGACGGTCACCGTCGCCGGCCCACGCCACTGCGGTGCGGCACGGAGCAGCAGCAGCCGCTGGTTGCCGTCGGCCGGGCCGTGCTTCTCCCGGCGGGCCGCCGCCCACTTGAGGGCCTGCTTCAGCGCGCTCTCCACGACGGTCTTGCTGGCCTCGGGAGCGCTCGTCTTGACAGCTTGCTCGGTCATTCCGTCACGATCCGCCAGCTGATGTCGAAGCTCGCCCCGGGATTCCTATCGACGGTCTCGCACAGTTCTTCCACGACGGCGGCGACCTCGGGCGCGGTGACCCGCCGCGCGAAACGCCCCGGGCCGTTCTCGGTCGCCGGCGGCGGGCCGCTGGGCGGGCGAACCTCGACACGGTTGGACTCAGGAAGCCCGGCGTCTGGTGGCGGCGGCTGGATCAGCAGGTCGATGGCGGCCCGCTCAGCCTGATCGAGAGCGCCGCGCAGCTCAACCTGATGCTCGTCGTGGCGGGCCGCACTACCGAGCTGGCCCCTGATCGACGCGGCGACCTCGGCCGTCGGCCCGGCCGCGCCGTCAGCCGCCGCCGCGAGCTGATCAAGAATCTGCCAGCGCACCCGACCCAGGCTGGCGGTCAGCTCGGCCGCGCTGGCCAGGCTGGCCCGGTAGACCGCGCCCTCTCGCGGCAGGTCGCTCGCGGCGAGCGCGCGCAGCAGCGCGGTCGAGTCCGCCAGCCCGGTCAGCCGGTTCAGCAGCTCCGCTGACGTCCGGGCCGTGACCAGCCGCGGGGAGTCATCCGAGAGCCCCAGCGTCTCCGCGTGCCGCTCAAGCTCGGTCACCAGCGACTCGGCGGCAGGTAGCAGGCTCCCGGCCCGCGACCGGAGCTCAGCCGCGAGCGCCTGAACTGCCCGCGCGCTGCGCACCGGCTGGCTGCCCAGGCCGAACACGCTGCTCGCCCGCTCACCGGCCAGAGCGAATTCCTCATCGTCCGGCAGTTCCTGCCGCCGCAGCACCATGTCCGGCGTGATCCGGCCGATCTCCGGCGGCGGCAGTACCGGCTGCCCGGCGCGGAACCAGGCCCGGTCCGACTGCACCGCGAAGCAGGCCACCAGCAGGTCGCTGACCAGCACGGGCAGGTCAGGCTGCTCCTCGGCGATCCACCGCCGGATGTCACCAACCTTCAGCTCGCCCGTCGGCCCCTCGCCCGCCGCCCGGCGCTCGATCAGCAGCTTCCAGTCGTCCCGCAGCACCAGGACCTCGCCGACCGTGGCGATGTCCAGCGGGTTCGCGATCCGGCGCAGCACCGGCAAGTCGGTGGACGGAACCTCGAGCCGCCCGACCTTGTCCTGCGCCGCCCGCTCCACGGCGGCAAGTACGGCCGACAGCTCGGTCTTCCGCAGGACCTGGCGCCGGCCTTGCCGGTCGAAGTCGGGGTGCTTCGGGTAGGCGTGGTCGAGTAGCTGGCCGCAGATCCGCGGCAGCGCCTCGCCGAGCCGCAGCCCGACAGGCGGCCGGATCACCAGCCCCGGGTCCAGCGCCATGATGTGATCCTCGGCCGCCGCTCCGAGATCGGCGTCGTCCGGACTGAGCAGCCCGTACGCGCGCTGGAGGGCATCCCGCAGCTTGCTCGTCAGGGCGGCCTTCCTGGCTTCCAGCTGGGCGCGGGCATGATGCCGGTCGTCGGCGGCCAGATACGGGGTCAGCTCCTCCAGCCGGTCCCGGCGCTCCAGGACGTACGAGATCCGGACTAGGTCGCCGAGGTCGGTGAGCCGGTCGCGGGACAGGAACGACGGCAGCCAGGCCAAGGTCAGCGGCCGGTTTAGTCGGCCCTGAAGGGTCTGGACCCGGTGACGGTCATCGGACGGGTAATGATTGCCCTCGTCGAACGGGTAGTCGATGATCACCCGGATCGCGCTCGGCATCTCCGGCTCGAACTGGCTGTCCGCCAGCTCAGGATCCCGCACGTTGCCGAACACCAGCTCCGCGACCCGGTCCGTGCCGCGCCAGATCACCGGGCAGGTCGTAACGAACTCGCCCTTGTCAGTGACCCCGAACTCCTCCCACAGCAGCCCCTTGATCAGGCGCCGCCGGGCGGCATCGTCGTCGACGTTGATGACCTTCCGCAGGATCTCGCTGGTGTCGACGCCGATCAGCGCGATCTCCACCGACGGGTCGTCGGCGCCGGACACCCGGATCTCGCCGAACTCACCGCTCAGCTCCCGCAGCGTCCTGGCCACGGCCGCCCGGTCCTGGCCGGGGATCATGACCGCGATCGAGCCGTGATTGAGCGCGGCGAGCCGGCTCGCGGTCATCGCGCGCAGTGCGGGCACGTTGGGCACTAGCGCGGACAGCAGCAGCGTCTTGACGATCAGGTCATCAGCCCTGAACGCGTGCCGCGACGGCAGCACGGCGGCCTGTTCCTCGGTCAGGTCGTGCCGCCGCAGCAGGTACTCCCGCACCCGCTGGTAGAACCGTTTCGCCTGGTCGAACTCGTCCCGCAGCTTGTCGCTGAACGGCCGGTCGCCGCCGGCCGCGAGCGCGTCGAAGATTGCGCCGAGCGGCATCAGCTGCCCGACTGGCAGCGTGTCCCGGTAGTCGACCAGCAGTTGCTGCATGAGCCGCAGTGCGGTTCGCTGTCGCTGCAGCGCTCCGGAGACATCCACCATTGCGTGCAGGAATGCGGGGCTGAACGGATACGTCCCGCGGAAATCAGCCCGGCTAGCCGGACCGCCCTGGGCGTCCAGCAGGGCGTCCCACACCTCGGGCCTGGACCGCTCGGTCTGCTCGAACGCGGCATCAATGACCGCCTTGGCCTCGGCGCTCTTCGGCCGCAGCAGCCGGGCCTCGACCACGACCGGCAGGTTGCTGTCCTCCAGCCTGATCTTGTCGAACCGCCCGTCCCAGTACTTCAGCGTGTCAAACAAACTGGCCGTCGTCGCCCCAGCGGTGTCCCGGCCAACCAGGTCGCGCAGGTCACGCTGACGCGGCACGAAACTGATGATCGGGGCAGGCCGCTCATGCTCGGCCGACTCGACCAGCTTGGAGACCTTCTGCGCCTCGGTCTTGATCCGGGTCGGATCCCCGATGTAGCTGGACAGCCAGAGCACAAGCTCGTCCAGCAGCAGCACGACCGCGTCGCAGCCGAGCACGTCGCGGGCGTGCCTGCTGATCTCGGCCAGGCCCGTGTCCAGCTCGATGAAGGAGTCGGCGGTGCCACTGACCGCACCGGCGTACCGGGTGAAGTGGCCGGCGAGCAGGTCACCGACCAGGCGCCTGCGTTCACCGTCACCAGGCGGGGCGGCGAGCGCCGCATCCAGGCTCGCCGGGTTCCACGGCGCCTCGCCCCACTCATCATCCGGATCACCCGGCAGCCCGGCGATGAACTTCTCGTCACCCAGCTGGGCGCGCAGATCGCGGGCATCGGCGAGCATGCCCTCGTCCCGGTAGACCACCGGCAGCGGCGCACCGGGCATGAGCTTGCGGACATGGTCGACGTAACCGCCGAGGATGGCCGACTCCAGCGAGGTCGCCTCGATCATGTGGTACGGCACCAGCAGGAACTTGCGGCCTGGCTCGGTCTCCGGCTCGGTGCCGGTCACCCGCAGCTCGCGGCTGCCCGGCACCCAGATCATGTCGATCGCGCCGAGGTCGACCGGCTCGGCCGGAAGCCAGGACGGGGCCGCGATCAGCGGCGTTCCCCTGACCCGGACCTCGGGCGGGTACAGCCTGCTGGCGGCTTGGGCGAGGTCGCTGCGGTGCTGGTTGAGGTAGCGCCGGGCGGATCGCCAGCTGTCCTGGCTGTCCTGCACGACCTGCCGGGCGGCCTGGGCCCAGCCGCCGGACCCAGGACCTGGCTCGCCGTGGTCCGCGGTCGCGGCCGCCGCGACGAACTCGGTGGACAAGCCCAGTTCAGCGGGCGGAATGTCGAGCAGCCTGCAGATCCGTAACAAGAAGCCCATGTCGCGGATCGGGCGGCGCCCGCGCTCGATCATGGAAACGTAGGTCTGGTCAATCTGCAGCAGCTCACCGAGCGCAGCCTGGGTCAGCCCGCGCGCAATGCGGTGCTTCCTCATCACCGGGCCCAGGCGCGGCAGGACGATCGGCGCCTCATCGGCCGTCCCGCGCGAGAGCCAATGATCCGCGCCGTCTGCCATAGTGCTCCCAGCCTGCCCGGCCTCAGGGCCCGCGATCCCGGCCAGCACGCCGGATCAGCGCCACGCAGTCACGCCCGTCAGCCATGCCATCTGACCACCGCGAGCCATGCGCGGTCCAGTGCCCATCACAGACGAAACCACAGGAATACGCCCAACGCGACCGGGAGCCGCAGACCCTCCGACAGACCATGGGCAACATGGTCGCGGTCAGGGCAGCAACTCCACGTCCAGCCCAATCTCGCGGAATCCGGTGGCGCGGTCCTCACTGGTGATGACCAGCCAGTGGCGGCGGCGGGCGATGAGCGCGGCGTGGGCCGCGGCGATGTCGCCGCCGAAATGATCGCCGGCCAGCTGGCTGACCTCGCCGGCGTCAGCGGACGACAGCGGGATCTCCAGCACGGTGCCACTGGCGCAGAACCAGTCCAGCTCGGCCAGCTCGGCCGCCGAGGCGAGCTGGTCCGCGGCGCGGGCCCGGACCGTCGAGGGCACGGCGACCGCGTGACCGAAGCGGGTCATGACCGCCAGCCATGCCCGCATGTACTCGCTGCGGCCGGCGGCCGCGTCGGCGAGCGCGGGCACGTCCAGCACCCGGCCGCTGACGGACCCGGTCACGCCGAGGCGGCGGGGCGGCGGGCGGAGCGCTCGGCGTCGATTTCCGCGAGGTACGCCGCGTCGCCGGGCTCGGCGGTCACGCCGGCGGCCCGGCGCGCCCACGCCATCGCCTTGGGGGAGAACGGACCCCAGCGGTGCTCGATTTCCTCGGCCCTGGCCTCGCGGGCGACTCGCTGGGAGGCGGCCTCGCTGATGTAGGACGAGACGTTGGCCGCCTCGCCGCCGGCCACGGCCGCGCGGACGCGGGTCAGCACCTCATCGTCAAGGGTTATCGTGACTTTCGTGGTCGCCATGACATCAGTATGGCGCAAGTATGGCCGAGATGGGCCCGGGTGCGGGCACCGGTCACGCCCGTGACTGCCGGCGGTGGCTTCAGCTGGTGACATGGATCTCAGCGGTCCTTCCTCAGAGTTGGTCAGGGTCCGGATCGGGTGCCGTTCCCGGGTCCAGCGGGTCCGGGAGCGGGCCTGCGGGGCTGCTGCCAGGTCGCGGCGGCGTGCTGGCAGCCGACGGCCTCATGGGCCATCTGCTCGGCCGCCGCCGGCAGCAGCCGGGTCTGCCATTCGCCCTGGGCGGCGAGGGTGCCGCCTTCGCGGCGTGGGGCGAGGTACAGCACGGACCACAGCTCGCTGAGCCAGTCCAGGACGTACAGGCACAGTGGATGGCGTTCCCAGCAGGGCGGGAGCGCAGCGGCCAGCTTGCCGTAGCCGGGCCGGTAGACCTGCTCGACCCAGGCCCGCAGCCGGTCGACCGCCGCCTCGCGTTCCGCCGGAGTGAGTTTCCACCACCGCGGCGCCGCGGCCGACCGGTAACGCACGCCGCCCCGCCCGTCGTCCCCGTCCCGATCCTCGTCCTCGTCGGCGAGTTCGGCGAGCTGGCGGGCGAGCGCGGCGACCTGCCCGTCGAGGCCGTCGAGCGCGTCGATGATAGCGGCCTGGCGGTCGAGGGTGCCGCCGATGCCGTCGATCCGGGTGCTCGCGGACGCGGCCTCGGCGGCGAGTTCCCGCAGCCGGGCGGCGATCTGCTCGTAGTGGCCCGCTTCCCGGGCGTCCAGGCCGCTGATCCGCTCGGCGTGCGCGGAGATCTGGATGAGCGCGGCGGCCAGCCCGTCGCCCTCCGCGCCGGCTGTCATGCGGGCCCCGGATCCTCATCCCAGTCCCACGGGTACCGGCCGCCCCGGCCGCCGCTGCTGCCGCCTGCCGGGCCCGCTGGTCCGAGCCCGAAGCCCGGGGCGTACCCGGGCGGCAGCGCGGCCGTGCGCGAGGCCGTGTCCTCCCCAACCACCGCGAGGGCGGCGATCGCCTGCCCGGCGCGGCGCGCGTGGCGGTACAAGGGGTCTTTCCAGCACATCGGCAGGCGCGCGATGACGGGCGCGTACCCGCCGCGGACGACCAGGGCCCGCCCGGCAGGCAGCTGCCGGATCATCTCCGGGGTCATGACGGGGTGGCGGCTGTGGTGGTCCTGCCCGTGCTCCCGCATCGCTGCGGTCCCGCACAGCGTGGACGCCGCCTGGAGGGTGGCGGGATCCGAGATGCCGGGCAGCCAGATCTTCGCGCCGGAGGTGTCCATGATGACGCGGGCGCCGTCGGCGCCCCACCGGCCGCGGAGCTGGGCCTCGCCATGGGCGACGGTGATTATTTGAATGCCCTTCCCGCCGGAATCTGCTAGCAGCGAGGGGACGGGGATCGGGCAAATTTGGGTGACCTCGTCCAGGGCGAGGAGCAGTGGTGGCTCGAGCCTTGAGCCGGGCATCTGGCTGCCGGCCAGCGCGGCGGTGTAGTGCAGTTCGCTGGCCAGGCAGGCGAACAGGGGGGCGACGGGGGAGTCCTCGCCGCGGGTCTCGGCGATCAGGTACAAGGTCCCGGTCTCGTGCAGGAATCCTTCGAGGTCGAGGGACTGGCCGGGGGCGGGCAGCACGGAGGCGGCGAGGGCGGGGTCGGCGAGGAACGCCAGCGCGCGGCTCATGGTCATCCTGATGGTCTGCGCGGTCTTGTTCGCCTCGCCGCGCAGCTCGGCGAGCTGCGCCGCCCACTGCTGCCCGGTCCCGGGCATGGCGTTGAGGATGTCCTCGGCCTCGGCGCTGCTGGCGCCGGTGACCCACCGGGCGATGTGCCGCAGGTCCAGGCCCGCGACGGCGCCCGCGTAGAAGTAGGCCCGCAGGTAATCCGAGGCCTTGCTGGCCCAGAAGGTGGCGTCCTCGACGCCTTTCTGGCTGACCGAGTGGGCGAACGCGTCAGCGCGGCGGATCGCGGTCGCCGGGTCCTGGCAGCCCTCCAGCGGGTTCCACCGGAACGTCGACGCCACGCCCCCGACCTGCTGGGGGTTGAACACGTGCACCGGGCCGCGGCGGGCGCGGATGCCCGACGTCAGCTCGAACACGTCGTGCTTGGTCGTGGTCGACAGCACCGGCCCGGGGTAGCGCAGGATCACCCGGGCCAGCCAGCCGGTCTTCCCGCCCCGCGGCGGGCTGTAGATGACCGCGTGCTCGTCCAGCGGGAGCCGCAGCGCATGCCGGTAATGCGCACGGCCCACCAATATGCAGTACGCAGCCACCGGGGCCAGGGCCAGCTGGCAGAGGCTCATCGACGGCCGGGCCCGCCCGCCCCGCCGCAGCGCAGCGATCCTCCCCCACCGCAGCCACAACTCCAGCAGGGTCGCCTGGCCCGGCCCGGGATGCAGCCGCAGGAACAACCGCAGCCGCAGGTGCCGGACCCGGTGGCGCGGCAGCCGCCGGTACGGCAGCGACGGAAGGAACGCCCACTTCACCCCGGTCAGCACGACGCCCGCGAAGACGAAAATGGCGATGATGACAACGGCGGTTCTCATGACGTTCCCTCCCGGCCATGACCGATCTGCAGCGCCCGGACATGCGCCAGAAGCACCCGCCGTGCCGTGCCCGGCGACAACCCGACCTCGGCGCCGATCTGGTTGGCGATCCCGGACACCCGCCGCAGCGGCAGAACCGCCAGATCATGCCGCTGGCCCGCGAGCGCCAGCAGCCGCGCCTGCTTACCCGGCCCCCTGCCGCGCGGGGCGGGGGAGCGGCGGCCAACTCCCGGCTGCGGCGCCGAAACCTGGCCGGGGACAGCCAGGACCGGCCGCTGTGCCTTGCGGCCAGGCGCGACCGGGCACTCATCCAGCGCCCATCGGCGGAACCCTGTGATGGTCGACGGCGGCGCGAGAACGAGCCGGAGCAGCCACAGGAACAGCCCGCCGATGATCGCCATCGGAGTGGCCTCATCATCGGCCAGCGCCGGGCCGGTGAGGCGCCCCCTGGCGATCACCAAGGCGCGGACGACGCCTATCAAAGTGTCGGACGACACCGCGTACACGGCCGACGGCATCACCCAGATCGCCAGGTCCCGCCACCCTGGCGCAGACGCGAGCGCGTTCATCGCCAGGCTGATCCCCACGCACGCGACGTTCAGCACCCGCGCCCGGATAGCGCGCCTGCCGTGCAGCGCCAGGGCCACCCCCAGCGCCGCGAAGATCAGCGCACCGACATCCGGAATGCCAGCCTCCAGGCCAGCGACAACCATGTTGCGCTTGACCGAGGCGACCAGGACGTACTGCGCATCCCAGCTGACCGCCGCGGCCGCCGCGGCGAGCACGCCCAGCGCGATCACCGCGCCGCGCAACCACACCTGCGCCCGGTCCCTGGCGTGGCGCCCGGCGACCGCCGTGTCGATCACCCGCACCGGGCCAGGGCCGACGTGACGGTGCTCGTAATCGCGTGACGCGGGCCGATGCCAGGCCGCCGCCCTGCCCGGGTTGTCGGATGCCATAGAATCGCTCCTCGCTGTCACAAGGAAAAATCTACTAGGTACTTGTGACAACCGTCCAGCGATATTACCGGTAGGCGATGCCGGCCTGTATCCGGCATGGCGGCTGAGCAGCCAGTACGCTGTGACGCGAGGAGGGGCTGATGCTGGAGCGCGACGCGCCGTACGTGCAGATCATCGAGCACTACCGGCAGCAGATCCGGTCAGGACGGCTGAAAGACGGCGACATGCTGCCCTCAGGCCGGGAGATCGCCGCGCAGTTCGGCGTGTCGCTCGCCACCGCCTCCAAGGTCGCCGGCGGCCTCCAGGCCCTCGGCCTGGTCACCCCCCGCCCCGGCGCGGGAACCGTGGTCACCGCCGCCCGCCCGCCTGCCGACCGCGCCCGCGGCGGCCCCATCCTGATCACCCTGGCGTCCCGCGGCCCGATCCGGCCCGGCGACCAGGCCCGCGTCCTGGACGCGGGGGTCGTGCCCGCCCCGCAGGACGTCGCCGTCCAGCTCGGTGCCGGGCCGCTTGTCCCGGTCATCCGCCGCCGGCAGGCCACCACCCGCGACGGCGCGACCGCCGCCCTGCTCACCTCCTGGTTCCCCGCTTCCCTGGGCGAGGCATTTCCGGACTTGCTGCACAAGAAGCGGCTGGACGGCGAGATCAGCGGCTACCACCCCGCCTGGGGCGAGGACTGGGTATCAGCCCGCCCCCCGACCTCCGCCGAGGCCCGCGAGTTCGGCATCAAGCGCGGCTCACCCGTCGTCGTCGTCC
>Ga0302325_10015354_pt1 | contig 16282 bp, 15 predicted proteins | sample Palsa_T0_2_FD_201948 | JGI IMG/M metagenome (GOLD analysis project Ga0302325, IMG submission 201948) | Peat permafrost microbial communities from Stordalen Mire near Abisko, Sweden - Palsa_T0_2 | ecosystem: Environmental > Terrestrial > Soil > Palsa > Peat permafrost | place: Sweden: Abisko... | reverse complement strand
TGAGATAGGTCGATTGTCGATATAAAAAAAGTGACATTGTAAGCATTTCTCCACTGTGGTATCTACGCGTCAGATATCTATCCCAGCCCTTTTTCATCCCTTATTGAGTTTGTTTTTTTGGGGGGGGACATACCTTCATTGAGATGAGGTACGATTCCGTCGATATGAATATTTCCATCATTCCAAGTGACTTGTTCGTATTTTCGGACAATGTCTTTTCCAAAGACCGAGACTGCGACGTCCATTGGATTATTGCCTCCCGTGATGTTCCAATTAATTCTCTTATTCCCCCTATAATGCAAGAGGAACCGCACTCCGCCCCGAACAAGAGCATAAGTCATGATCAGACTCTTTACTTTGGACACTGAAACACGATGTTTCTTGGCCTCCGCAAGGCGGACCGGTAATCCCTTGAACAAATTCCTCACAACGACACACGTACCTATCTCTCCTGCAACTCTTTTAGTCCTATTGCTTAGCCAAATCAAAAACGGGTATTCGAAGACACAGAAGAAAGTAGTCAAAGAAGGAGTGTACGATGTGGTGTGTCCGTTATGATCAAACTCGCTTTGGATGGCGTATGGTTCGTTGGCGACGCGGGTTGTCAAGGATAAGGAGCTGATCACACATAACGAGGCAAGGGCTTCGCCTCTGAAACCGTATGTTTTGACGGAGAGGATGTCCTCGACGGAAGTGATTTTACTTGTTGCATAGCGGGTACCGAGATATTGCCTGTCTTCTATTGGAATACCTACTCCGTTGTCACGACACTGCCATAAATACAATCCAGGATACAAGGCTAATGTAGGGTTGAGGATGAAGCGGGGGGATAATTGAAACAGGATAGAGCAGAAAGGGTGGGAGGGGAGCAACAGATAAGGAGGTGAGGGCTTCGTCTTCGAGAGTGAGGATAATGTTAGTGGCATTTGCGTCGAGGGAGTTTTCGATGAGTTCTTTGACGATTGATGGGATGTCGAGGATTAGTTGTCCGCTTGAGATCTTTTGGATTGTCGTGGTGGAAAGTTTGGTTATCATCTCTAAGAGCAAAAGTAATAGCAAGAAGCAAAGCAAAGTGATGGAATGTTGTTTGGATGGATCTGCGGGTGTACCTGAACGGCCTGTTGATGAGATCGACGTCACATGCAAACAAGGTAGCATCACTAGATGCAGACCCACAAAGCCTTAGAGCACGAAGAAAGAAATGAAGAACTAATTGAGTTGTGTTATATTCGCGCATTGCAAATGATCTAGGCTGTCTACCTCAACTATATAGTACCCTCTTGAACCCAAGAGAAGCAAGTAAATCCTAGCTCGCCCTCCATTTACCATTTACCAAACAGCCCAAAACCAAGTCTGCCAATCTGTAGCCAAAAGTGGAGAAATCGAGAGAAATCTTAAGTATTCCAAAAATGCAATTCCTCCCTTTCCATATGCGAATCCCCAGCTCAACTAAATAATTCAAATCCCCTCCAGCCATTCCTCCAACTCGTCCATCCCGACTTTCTCGGGACTCGGGAGATGGGCTCGTTTTTCTTCCCATGTGAAGTCCTCGCTGATCCACGTGAACTGCTTCTGCTGCTCGGTTCGCATTTCCACGACGCGGACTTCGTCGTCTTCTTCTTCAATGTACATTTCGTCTTCGGGTTGTTGGAAAATTAGGGGAGAGTCGAAGAATGAGGCGGGAATGGGGTTCGGTTCCGGTTGGGCACCACTGTGAGGAGACTGTGGGTCGTCCTGTTCGGTGACTTCGGCCGGGGGAGAGGGTGCGGTTGATTCTACGTCTGGTTCGATAGGTGTTGCTCGACTTGAGAAGACTTCTCGTAATGGTGTGTTTGGGTAGGAGATATCTTCACTGGGAGGGGTGACATTATCGAGCGGGATGGATGGAATTCCTTGGTCGTAGAATTCATAATCTAATTGAATACCCGTGGGGACATCGATATCCATGATAGAACTTCCCAATACATCAAATCCCTGGTGATCCGGAGATAACGCCATCCCGTTTGGGATATCAAACAAGGTCGGTCTATCGGGACTTCGAGTTGAGATGTCCTCCGAGTCATAGTCATCACTATCCGACATATCGTCCAACGGGTCGGAAGAGAGGATATTGAGCTTTGAAGCCGGTGTCGTCCGTAGGACCTTTTCTTCCTCGACCGGAAGCTTTATATCGGCATACAGCGGACTCCGGTCAGATACCAGGTCTGGGTACTTGAGCTTGTACTCGGTCCGCGTTCGGCCGTTTTCAGACTCTGAGCGGGCGAGAAGGGGTTCCCGGGGTGGTTTCTCTGCAGCCCGTCGTTTCAGATGCGAGGTGATGCGACTGGAGACGACACTGGAGGGATTTGGACTGTCGAGCGAGCAAAGTCGGTATTGCAGGATCGAGGAGGACAAGTCCCGTGTGGATAACGGCATATTCTCTGAAAGTTGGAGGACGTGGACGATAGCGTTGATGACTGGGTCGTCTTCCTCGTCGTATCCCAGGGAGTCGACGTCCGGTGCAGCCGGGGGGGGTGAGGGTGCTGGGGGTGCATTTGTCGGTGGCGACGGGGGCGGTGTGATTGCTCCGTCCACATGCAGCTGACGCTTGACACGTTTTGGACTGCGAGGGTTGATTTCTGGCGGATGTGCAGCGTGCTTTGTGGAGGAGGCCGGCGGTGTTGTTGAAGCAGCTGCTGCCGGGTCGTGTGTTGTGGCCGAGTGCGTGGTGGGCGAGAAGTAGACGGACTTTCGTCGCGTGTTGTACGGATTCTTGGCTGTTGTTGACTCGGGATTCACCGAGTTTGAGTGTGCGGCTGCCATGTCATTTGGGCACTGCGGCGTATCGTCGAGGTGCGTGTGTCGAAATAGACGACGTGGAGCGGCCGAGGCTGGACGTCGAGTCTGCTGAGCCGTGTGAGTGTTTTAGTGCGTTGATAAAGAGAAATGTGTGGCAGCCGGTTTAGCACGGTGATGCTGCGTTGCGCTGGGGGCGCTGGGGCCCGAAACAGTGTGATGCCACCCACCCACCCACCCACTGCCGCACAGCGCTAGCACTTGAGTGGGTGGCCCTCACTCAAAATGTGTGTGTATCGGTTACGTGTAAGACGACTCGAAAAGCGCTCATATGACTGGCTGGAACGGTGTGGAACTCTGACGTCGCAACCGAACCTGGCTGAGGCTAGCCCCCCATTGGCTCACAGTCCGCGGTCGGGACGCGATTCATTCGCCAAGCATAAATTGCAATTTTCTCATCCTTTGCAAACTAAATTTATTTACATATGTGTTACGTTGGCTCGAGCCGCCAATCCTGCCGGTTAGCAAATGTCACATGTTCCGCACCGTTAAGGGGTCACCAACCCCGCGACTCTCACCATGGATTGGGACAATACTCGGGTATATTGTAAAAGAAATATATGGATGTCTCCTAATGGGGTGCCATGAATGTGCTGCTCAGTCAAGAATGAGAGGCACAAGGTTTCTTTGTTGCGAAACTTAGCACTCCCGGTAAGGTTTAGCTATTTCCATTCAGATCGAATACCGAAATTAACGTTCCATGATTTTCTTCGAGTTTGATAGTGCGACAACCAAGCTGTAGCGCTCATGCCGGCTAAATTACTGGCTGCATCATCCATGGTTTGCTACTATAATAGGTCAACGAAGACCCGGGTTCCTTGGCATCCTACATCTATTTTTGGATACAAGTGGCAACAACAGTTTCAAATCATGAGACGAAACAATTTTGATTCAACAACGTAACCCACCCAAGAATATGGTTAATAATACATGATATCACCCCACAAAATGCCACACTATAATACCAAATATCTCTCATATAGCAAACACGAAATTCACCACCCTTCACATGGTCGTAATACTCATTGCAAAGTCTTGAAAAAATTACTATGATCAGCATGACATCTCACATGTTAGAAGGGTGAAAAAGTACCTAGGAACAAGTCCCCTGACAGGAGGTCTAGTTCCAACGAAGTCGCCTAGCCACCATCCATCGTCTTGAGTCCTCGTGACACAAACGATATCTCCCTTGCGGAAACTACATTCCTCGGGAATCGCCGCGGTATAATCATACAACGCCTTCGCTACAAATCAGCCACCATCCAAGATTTGTGGGGGTCAAACCAGAGAACAGAATCGGTCGTCCATCTTCGGTGAGTTTCCTACGTAAATCTCCAGATGATTTACTCCGTGTTCTCATCTGTGCAGGGGACGAATATCGTGCATCCCGTGCATCATCGACATCGTGACGATGCGCACTACCATATGCATATCCCCCCGAATTACGATTCCCCTGCTGAGGCGGATTGTCCATGACATTTCCGAAACGATCCATAGAGATACCAAAAGGGTTATTCGGCCCTGCTATGTTCGCGGAGGAGCGCGGTCGGGCCATCATCGGCGCAGGACTTATTGAGCGGGGATATGGTGATGGGGACGGCGACCTGCGCATGTCCATTGAGTCGTCTTGGTAGCCTCGCGGAGGGGGCTGTGAGTATGGGGCGGGTGAGACGGATCGACGGGGGTAGGAATCTTGTCGGGATCTTGGGCGGTCGTATTGCATGTCTGTTCTGCTCATGGGACGGGGCGGGGCGGGGGATCTTGAGCGTGGAGGGATATTGTGCATCATGGGAGGGGCGGGAGATCGTGATCTAGGAGGCATATTTTGCATCATCGGAGCGGGAGATCGAGATCTTGGTGGCATGCCTTGTTGCATCGGGGCTGGAGATCGACTTCTAGGGGGCATACCCTGGTGCATAGGAGCAGGAGACCTAGATCTAGGAGGCATGCCCTGCTGCATTGGAGCAGGAGATCTACTCCTTGGCATATCCCCAGGATGCATACCCATACTACTCCCCGGTCGTCCATTATAGCTCCCCTCATCATAAGTTGATTGTCTACTCATTGGTCTAGGCGAAGTACTCCTCGGTATCCCTGTGCCCGGTCTCCCATTAAGCACCTGTTGTACCTGGCCCGCATACTGTCGTCTCGTTCTCTCCATCTCAGCAGCGGAGTGCGCGGGCGGCGGTGCCCCGAGGGTATTCCGTCTAGTATCATATACCGGTGGTTGGGGTGAAACAGATCGTGCCGGTGGGCCATGAGACACGTTACCTCTTGAAGGTGGAGTTTGAGATTGTCTGATGTTCTGACTTGTCGAGGGACGCATTCCCTGGTTTTGTTTTGAGGGAGTGGGGCGTTCGTAAATGGGGGAGTTGATTTCGTTACGGGAATCTGAACTACCAAAACTGGAGTTTAGATCATTCCTTGATTCAGAGTGTTGATTGAATCCTTTGTCTGGTGGAGATCGTTTAGACGGAGAGGACATTCGAGGTGTTTTGGAAGCTAATTTGAGATCTTCCAAGGCAGCCATCAATGGATCAGTCTGATCGAGCGATAATTCCGGTTCCTCTTGGACCGACTGTTTCTTCTGCTGCTGTTGGTCCGGATTATTGACTTCAAGGACATTGTCGCCAATATTCAACATGACAGATGCACCCGGTGCAATAGGTTCTTCAGATGCTCCGCGCCTGGATCTATTTCCCGGACTCGTCCTCGACCCACCAATATCCAAAGACGGAACCGACATCGCCATCCCCGTCGGCATCGACTTTGAATTCTTCATTGGAGATGCCGAGGGAGTCGATTTCGGAGTTGTCTGTTTCGGCGACTTGGATCCGAAGTTCCAGAACGAATGGGACTTCTTCGATGGCGATACCGCAGGGGAAGTTGTCGCTGAATTGCTTCCCCCGCCTTTCGTATCGGTCCTTCGTTGAAGCACTTTTGGCGACGGTGGAGCCATTGCTTTTCGCACGGGAGTATTTAGTGCAAAAGAACCGCTATCGGAAGTACTCGTGGTAGGAGCCTCAGATACAGAGTAGGTGGAACTAGCACTTGAATGGCGCGAGGAGCTAGCTAGCGGTCTGCCATGTCGGGCACTCGAGGAATCTGATCGACAGAATTGAGTGATCCCCTCTTCTGGGTATTCATTGATAACGCCCTTCAAGGGAGATTGAGAAGTTCCCCGGGACCGCGAGCGTTGCGACGAAGGAGGCGATTCATCGATCATGGTCTGCATGGTCATTGGTCTTCCGCGCGATTGAGGGATCCCGCCGGCACCACCACGAGTAGATACCCCAGTTGAAGGTCGTACAGAAGGTTCATCGTGACGTTGTGCCATGCCCGTCATAGGGCGGGGGACTTCTTCATGACGAACTGACATTCCTGTCATTGGACGTTGTGGCTCTTCATGACGAATGGATATGCCTGTCATTGGTCGTTGCTGTTCTTCGTGTCGGATTGACATACCGGTCATTGGGCGCATGGTCATGGATTCATCGTCGGAGGGGGCGATTTGAGGTGTCGAGGAACGGAATTGGGGATTACTGTCCCGGGGAAATTGAGCAACTTTGTAGCCGGCATCATCATCCGTTTCCTCTTTCCTATAGAAGTTTTGATACCTGGGAGGATCTGAAATCAGTACGTTATTCTTAAAGCAAAAGTGGGAGAGAGGGAGAGTGAGTATTGCAAAGGGAGTGCGGGTTGACCTGGAATCTCCTGTCCAGTTCCTTTGGCCTGAACGAATGCCTGAATGACTTCATCAACCTCACATTTCTCCAAACTGACTCTGATCTTCTCACAAGTTTCATCATCAGCGACACAAACGGTCGACATGATATTCGCATAAGTCCATAAATTCGATTTCAAAAAGTCGATTCTCTCTTCTTCCAGATCTTGTAACTTATCACATGCCGTTTTCCATTCCTGATTCCACCGGTAGGTCGTTTCTTGCAACACTTTGACAGCTGCCTTGTAGTCTCGATCTACTCACTCAGAAAATGGGATTCAATTGGGAGATACTGCTTGTTTGGACGGCCATTTGACTTTTCTCGAGTTTGGCATTGTTCTATTGTCAATACAGGTGCCGGGAGTGGGGAAGAGGACAATTACCTTATCGAGTTCTTTACCCATTAGCATGTTTTGTTGAGCAATATAGCCGTTGATTTTGATGCAGTCTGCGTCGTATTTTTCCTTTAGCTTGTGAACCTGTTGTTCCTGGGCTTGTTTTGTGCGTTTCAACTTCTCGATGTTGGTTTGCACCTGACATTAACTTGACGAAAGAAATGGCAATACCAATTTACGTCTTTCTCTCATCATGTTTGAGTTATAGGCAACGGCCTCCTCGAGATCTTTACGCATGCCTGCGGCGACCTCGGCATGTGCATTGCCCATGGCTTCGAGTTCCGCTTTCACAGAGACCAGACTTCCCTTCAATGTCCCACACTCCTTTGTTCCGAGAGGCATCTTGGAGATTTTGATCAGCTTCTTGGCGTACTCCTCCTCGGCGGCGGCTCTGCAATATTAGCCTTTGCTCGAATATCCGTCGAAGGGGCAGCACCGTTCATGGTAGAATGCCTTTACTTCCTCGCAGACAGCCTTGGCATCACTCATGCGCTCGAAGAGAACATCGGCCCCTTTCTCATCTTTGCCCTACATCATTGTAAGCAGGAGTTCGCTAGGATGGTCGTGTATGAAGATGCGTGGCTAGACATACCCAGAAACAGTTTGAAAAGGACAAAGGGACGGAAGGCGGAAGTGAGTCGCCTGCTCTCATGGTTCAGCCGCCAACACTCGCAGTCGTCGCTGTCGGATCACCGTATCTCTCCCCAATGCAGCGATAATAGGCCCCCCCTTTGCTTGTTAACGTCGCGGCTGGTGAGTGGGTGGATATGTTTCTGCGTTACCGCTGTGTGTGGGAGTGAGTCTGTGTACAGCCGGTTGGGCCATGTAAACAAATGCGCTCGGACGCGATCGAAATCCCACCCAGTCGATCAACTAGCGTTGCCATGCCAGCCCACAGAAGCGGGCCAATCATTGGACCACTCGATCCGCAGCCTATGTAATCATGCACAGGCAATTTGGCATTGGTTGGCAGGCCGGCAGGTCTCGGTTCGATTGGGCATTTTGAATCGATCCAGGCAGAAAAAGAGAGCGCACCTGCAGACGCAGCAAAGACTCCACGCAGTCAACCGCACCCTGCGCAGTCTCACTTGCTCCATTATTCCTTCCCACGCTCTTCCAGCGCAACAAACCGCATTTCCCTGTCCCGCAAGGCCATGCTTTCAACTCCTGTCTTGATCGCCTCTCTCTGTTGTCTATAGAGAGCCGTTCAATCTCCTATTACCCAAGAAATCACTACATCGATCTCAATCTTGCGCTGCTCTGCACAGGACACGAAGCCTGCACAGAGCAGAGCACAACCCGTGAGCTATGGATGCCGATCGCAGGAAACAAAATGATCTATCCCGCGCTAACATCGTCCGAGCTCAGGTCATTTTCCTCTGCAGCACTCTAAATGATGAGAACTGGGAAGATAAACTGCTAGAGCTCAAAAAGGTATGTCCCTCATCCATGCGCTCTGCTGAATTGCCACAGTTGGAGGAAGAATCCGGTGTAGAAGCCTACATCACAAAAATACGCAAATTCATCGAAATAAGTGCCCCGCGCATATTCCAGGGAAAGAATGGGCCTCAGGATCCTACTGGGCTCATCTTCCGGCTGCTTTCTGAAGAGATCAAAGCCATTGCAAACAAGCCGACTCTGTCTTACCGATTCCGTGATGCACTCAATGCTGAGCAACCCGTCGTCTTCAAGATTTTCGACTTTGAGCGGTTCTGTGAGCAGATCGGACTGGATGGGCTGGAAAAATCCGTATTGGCCTTAAGCTTACTCGAATCTCCGAAGAGCGATCTACAGCAGAAAGGTATATCAATCCGAAGTCCGTACTGATGATAGGCGTGGATACACTGGCTGAGAATTTTATGGATGTTCTGGAAATACTAGCTGATCCATCTCGTCACTCAAAAATCGAAGACGAGGAATTGTGTAGCTTCCTCACCCAATTTCTCGTCAAACACAAATCATACAATATCCTCAACACAAGTCAAGAGGCAGCTGTTTGTGGAGCCATTAAACGTCGATACCATAATACACCACCACCACCCAAGACAAGGGATCTTGTCAACAAATTGGATCAACAACGGACGTCGGAAGAGGATAAGAAGTCATCTTTTCTCGATTTATTCCGAAGAGCAGGATGGGCTGCTACCGCCAGTGTTGACTCCGTTAAAGATATGTACCGCAGAAAGGGGGTTGCAAATGGCACGGGAACTCTGACAGAGGCTGATATCATGACTGTCATCAAGTTCATGTCAAGCACCTTCTCCGACTTTGATGCAAGGCAGGAACAGTCTTGGAATGCCGAAAACTTTGGAAAGGCGACTGCACAATTGGTAACTCTTGCAATTGCGTGGCTCATGTTAGATGCCGGGACTGGACTGGGCCGCGATCCTCACTGACTTGGGTCGAGGAAACTTTCTCATCCCAGATCTTGAGAGATTCAACTTTCTCATCAGTATATTCCGAGCAGCTGGCAAAGCATCTGTTTTCACTTTGAAGGCGTTGCTCGATTGGCCAGATTTTACTGCACGTTGCTCCGCAGTCCGAATTCTTGTTCGTGTGCCCAAGGAGATTTTCGACGTACTTGGACAATCTGAAAACCTCGTCTTGACTGTAAATGACTTCGCTTCATCGAGTCCACTGGTCAAAGAAAAGGCTGCCTTCCTTGCAAACCAGAATCTGAATTCGCTTGACTTATGTCATGCTTTTCTCACTCTGAATGATCTAAACGAGGATCAGCAAACTGTGCCAATAATGCGAGAAGAGTTCAGAAACAATGTGGAGCTGCTAACTCTTGCTGGCTCGGCACTTCCGGTATATCTCCTAAAATTAATGCTGATATCAGGAACCCTGGTCAAATGGCACTGACAATATTGTGTACACCGGTTTCCAATTCTTCTTTCGAGCTCAAGGAGCTCATCAACTCTTTTTCACTCGAGAATACCAAATCAATCCAACATTCATGACTAAAACTTTCCTTCAGTTCTTCGCAGCCGATCCGAATTGTATCTCACGGATCTGCGATATCGTGCAAGAAGTCAAGATTCTACCTCAGATGTTGCGACTTCGACCTTACGCGTTTGCATTGGAATTGGCTGCACTTGCCTCGAGGCGTGAGTTTTTGAACTTGGCGAAGTGGTTGGATGAAATGATTGAAACTGGCGGAACGGAGTTCTTTAAAGAGTCGGTGAACTTCTTAAATCAAAAGGCAGTACAAGAGTTGCAAGCGATGGAACTGGTTAGGGCTGGTAAAGAAAGGCCGCAGTTTGTTGGACTCAAAATAACGACTGTCGTCACATTTCTGCGCACTCTGGTGGCATATCTGCAGAATAACGAGTAAGCTACCTTTTAACAAGCGGCTGACAATTATTAGAACAGTGACACCGGACCTCAAAGCGGCCCTTGATAAGCTGCAGGTCAATTGCATACGCGCCTATCCTTACCTTGTCTATCTTGATAACGACAACGATGATTTCTTCGAGGGGCTTCGAGACGTAAGCACTTTGACACCTGATGCAGAAGCGCAGATTGGCCAAATCTTCCAGCAACTCTATGGGAAGTCTTTGTCGGTCGAAACTGTCATCAATACAATGCAACAGTACAAGGTCTCCGCAAATCCAGCACATCGGGAGCTATTTGCCGGTTTCGTTCATAGTTTGATCGATGAATATCGTTTCTACGCGCACGACTATCCGACACCGGCATTGGGTGTTACTGCCGTCCTGTTTGGTAGTATCATCAACTTCGGATTTGTGAACTCGATTCCACTATCGATTTGTTTGAAGTATGTTCAAGAAAGTCTACGCGACGAGACAGGATCTAAGATGTTCCAATTCGGAGTTCAGGCACTCTCCTTGTTTGCTCATAAAGCGAAAGAGTGGCCGCAATTTTTCACTCGCGTATTGCAGAATGAGTACTTCGTTAACGCGCAACCGGAAATTGCAGATGAAATCAGGGGTCATCTTAGCGGGGTTCGATCGTCGGTATCGCCCCAGCAAACTTATGCGTCTACAGCCGGATTTTCGGAGCCCTCGACGGAGCAACCGATATTTACAGCTGTCCGCGTCTCGCCTGAACGTCCAGATGGATTGCAGTTTATCGAACCCTCCGAAGTCGTCCGTGATAAGATTCTCTTCAATATCAACAATCTCACGAAGAGCAACTTGGAGCAGAAGTTGCAGTCCTTGAGAGAACTTCTTACTCACGATATCATGGCGTGGTTCGCCAATTATCTGGTCACCAAGCGGGCGATGGTGGAAGTCAACAATCACGAGTTGTATTTCAGCCTCCTCGATTCCGTCAACAACCGAGAGTTGATGCGACAGGTTCAATATGAAACATACAACGCGGTCATCCAACTTATCAACTCCGAAACGGCGCCGACGAATTCAACGGAGCGGGGCACGCTGAAGACGCTCGCAGGATGGCTAGGAGGTTTGACTTTGGCCAAAAATAAGCCGATTTTGCACAACAATATCTCATTCAAGGACCTGTTAATCGAGGGATATGACTGTAATCGCTTGATTGTCGTAATTCCTTTCGTTTGCAAGGTTCTCGAGCAATGTAAACGATCAAAGGTTTTCACTGCGCAGAATGCTTGGGTCAACGGTATTCTTCGGCTTCTATCCGAATTCTATCATTACGGGGATCTAAAGCTGAACCTTAAGTTTGAGATCGAAGTCGCCTGTCGCGAGTTGGCTGTGCCGATTAAAGATATAGCACCTTCCAACATACTTAAGGAACGTGAGGAGAGGATGCAGCTCGAGAAAGAGCAGCTGGAGCGAGCAGCTTCTCGCGCCTTGCGCGAAGACAGGGAGTCTCTAGGACGCTACAACGAGTCGATATACGATCAGCAACAGCAGCAACTTCAGATACAGCAATTGCAAGATGCACAGCCAGTTTCTGCTAGGTCCAGTGGGACTCTCCTCAATTCGATGTTGAATACGATTCCACAAACGCTTATCGTTTCCCCAACTACACAGCTATTTGGCACTCATCACGGACTTCGACAGATCCTTGTTGTTGCCATTCAAAATGCTATCAGAGAGGTTTATCCTACAATCACACAACGTGCGGGTGACATTGCTGTCACCGCCTCTCGGGAAGTTGTCGCGAAGGATTTCGCAACAGAGATCGACGAGGGCAAGCTCCGCAAGTCGTCCAACATCATGGTCAAAGCACTTGCTGGTCCGTTGGCACTTACAACCTCAAGGGATCCTATGAAAGCCAGTATGCTCACACAACTTCGCAGTTTGATGTTACAAAATGGCTATCACGAGGAACAGATTCCTGAAAGTGAGATTTTGCAGGTTGTCAATGATAATCTCGATATGGCGTGTGGGATGGTCGAGAAACTCGCCAGCGATCGTGCATTTGGCTCGATGAATGAACAGATTGAATCAGCGGTCCTGCTCAGGAAGAAACACCGAAGCACAAGGCCCGGTCAACCTTTTGTCGATCCCGACGTCAGTTCTCGTCTCGGCCTCAGTCAAGTCCTGCCTGAGCCGCTTCGGTTGAAGCCTGGTGGATTGACGCCTCAGCAGATGAAGGTTTACGACGACTTTGCTCATATTCCCAAGAATCCAACACAGGCCGCCGCTCTTTATGGTATTCCCATATTCGACACAGGCTAATTTTAGCTCGAGACGATAGAGCCCACGTCATTGCCCAGGACAGCAGAGCTGATGGTGCGTATCCAGCAACAGTTCAACAAGAACCATCTGCGCCCTCTAGACCGAGTCAGCAACCCGCAGCACCTGGCCCACCTCCGTTTCCTGAAACGCTTCGCGAGAAGATCCTTAGCACTCTTAAAGAACTCGAGGCAGAGATCAAGAAGGGCGAATTTACAACTTACTCGTCAGTTCCTCCCAATCACTTCATCCGAACTACCGTTAAGTCTCTGGTTGAAGATCTCTCGAAAGTTCCTCAGCGCGACGAAGCCAGTTTGCTATGTGCATCCAATGTTGTCTTAATGCTCTATAATAATTCGGAATCAGCATTCGCTCGAGAAGGCTTTGTAACTCTCCTCACTCGCCTTTGTGAGATCTCGCCTCGTACCATGAAAGAGTTGAGTCTCTGGCTATTATATGGTGAAGATGAGGTACATTTCCAAGCTGTTTCCGTTCTGACTTTCAGCAAAAATACAACGTTCCTGTCACAATCTCTCTCATACAAGCCGGTATCCTTAATACTAGCGAATTGGATGATCGTCTTGCCAGATCGATGCGAGAAGGAAGCAAACTTGCAACTCTGTTCACTGCAAATTTGATTCGAGAAGCTGTTTTGACTCCGAACCCTGCCGCGGAACGAGGAGATTTCCAAGCTTGTCTTCATGTTATCGATAGCATGATTCGCGAAGTATCGCCGCTGGTGCCTAAGTTGGTTCGTAAACTCTGGCACGATCTCCGGGAAGACAAATACTCCGTTGAAGAGGCCGATAGAATTGCCGACAATGACCTTGAACTCAACGAGATGTACGTCAAAGTCTTTGCAGAGTGGGTCGTTTTGAATGCTAGCCCGACAACTCGACGTGCCCACAGGCTTGCGTTTGTTCAACAGATGCAGACCCAAGGAATTCTCGGGGACGACGTCATCTCGACTGCGTTCTATCGAGTGAATTTGCAAATGGCCATTGGCTCATTCTACAAGTTCCCACCGCAGACCCCGCCTGCCGAACTCTTCCGAGTCATTGATGCTTACGCATCTTTGCTTGTTAGCGTCATCGAATTCAATGGCGACGCGGAAGGAAGCACGCAGCCTAGAATTTTGTATTTGTCGAAACTCCTTTCCTTGATCCTATTGGTATTCATGGATATGCACGAGGAATTGGCGGAACAATTCCAACAGAGACCTTTCTTCCGACTTTTCTCTGTTCTCCTCACTTATCTCTTACGCGACAATGAGGAACTGTTCAGCTCGATGGAATTTGAAATTCTTGCTGTATTTGGTGAAGCCTTTACAGTGTTGCAACCGAACTACTTCCAGAGTTTCACTTTCAGTTGGTGGGCATTAGTATCTCATCAATGTTTTATGCCAAGATTGTTGCTCCTCCCGAACAGACAGGTATAAATCTAGACAATCCAGAAACTAATTGCAGGGCTGGCCGGTCTTTACGAGGTTGCTCGCTAGTATGTTTAGGTTCATGGAGCCAAGGCTTCGCGATGGAGCTCTTACGCCAACAGTCGACACTCTCACGAAGGGTCTCCTACGCACCCTACTTGTGCTGCTCCACGACTTTCCCGATTACTTGTCTGAGAACCACTTCACACTCTGCAATCTGATCCCGCCCGGCTGCGTTCAACTCAAGAACCTCGTGTTATCAGCCTTTCCCAGGATGAAACGTCTGCCAGATCCATTTATGCAGGGATTGAAATTGGAGAACATTGTGGAGAATAAGGATCCACCCCGTCTCACTGTCAACCTTGCCGCGATCCTGGACTCTCTCAAGATTCGCACACCACTCGATAATTATCTCCAATCCCGTGGTCCCGAGGACTTTATCCAAAGGTTGGTGGAGAGGATCAAGCTCTTGCCTGTGGAGAATGGCGTGCAGAATGGGGTCAGCTCCAAGGAAAAACGAGCGATTTATAATGTTGATTTACTGAATGCCCTGGTTTTGTATGTTGGGATGCAGGCTATTGATGCTGCGCGCAAGAACGAAGAGACTGGCGTTCTCATTTTCGATGCAAAATCTCCTCATATGAAACTTTTCTCCTCATTGAATGCGGAATTCGACATAGAAGGTTGGATTGATTAGTGTTTGTTACTGATTTCAGGTCGTTATCATTTTCTTTCGGCTATCGCGAATCAACTCCGTTACCCCAATAGTCACACCTATTACTTCAGCTGTGTGGTTTTGGAGCTATTTTCGCAAGAGGATGCACCTCCCAACACGTACGAGCAGATCACAAGGGTCTTACTTGAACGTATTGTCTGCAATCGCCCTCATCCTGTACATCCCCAATGTTACTGCAGCTAATTTGAAGTGGGGCTTGCTTATCACTTTTACCAGCCTCCTAAAGCAAGACAGGTACAAGTTTTGGACGATGCCGTTCGTGAAAAAAGCTCCTGAGGTTCCACTCCCCACAACTCTCGGCTAATTTCAGATTGAACGTTTGTTTTATACTCTGTTCAAGCACATATCGGGAAACGTGGATCGCGATGTGGCATAGAGTGTGTTTGTTAGATTCAAAATATTTTGCATGGGAAGGCGTTTGCGGCAGAAAGCATGGGATGATGTATAAGCTTTGCGAGTTGAAAGGCATGCTGTATTGTAACTAGAGTGTTGGATATATGCGCTTCCTGTTTGTTCTGGTCGTCGTTTTCTCTTGGCTGGGCGTATGCGTAGGTAGAGGATATCAGGCGTGCTAGAGAAAAGTCTGTAGGTTACGAAGTAAATTCAAGGATCATGATAGTCAGATGCGTTCATAAGCATCCCTTTTCCTAACCTGATCTTACGCTTCTAGAGTGAGAAGCTAAAATTCATCTGCAAAAGACGTTGAAGCATCATCACAGGTTAATTACTCTCAATCCAGATAACACTGACACACGTTGAAGAGTAAACTGAGAACTTCATGTCCCTAAAACCCGTCCATACCACGCAAAATGCCGCCCATTAACGCTCACCATTTCTATCGTCCCGACCAGCCGTACTTTAGGAGAGATTCCCAGAAGTTCGGAGCTGTAAGAGATTCCAGCTGAGTACATGCCATGTTTTTCATCTGATGATGTCCGTTTGACAGGGTGGAAGGATATTATTAGTACTACAGATGCATACAATACACTTATTCCATGAACTCTTCCAACAAAGTTTGCCTTCCGAAAATATTCTACCGCTATTTTATATCTTGACTAGGGCAATTAACTGCCACTTGCCCCTGGACGCGCAATCGTGAAGACTGGAGTAATATACGTATCCCAACTATCCGCATTCTCCGTATCCGAAGCGAACAACTTCAACGCCCTAAGCGCAAGCCTATATTGTCCATTAGGCGCCACCTCTCCGGAATTGAACGTCCCATCCCAAAATATCGAATACGAGTACGTCTCAGATGATGTATTTGTATTTCTCCCGACTCCGATAATCGGGGTTCCTGCGACGCTTCTATTCGATTAGCTTTTCTATGGGTCCGTGAGATGTACCCCAATGTATTCAGTCCTGCAAAGGGTTGTGTTCCTGATGTGGTGGTGTTTGTCCCTGGCAGGGCATCGAGTTGTAATACCCGTGTGCCAAAGATAAGACGGAAATCTATCTGGGGGAAGTCGTTGTTGGTCATCGTGAAGACTGTTCCATCGGCGGTGAAGAATGTCCCATTATGCGATGTGCCGGTGA
>Ga0302325_10015353_pt1 | contig 16283 bp, 13 predicted proteins | sample Palsa_T0_2_FD_201948 | JGI IMG/M metagenome (GOLD analysis project Ga0302325, IMG submission 201948) | Peat permafrost microbial communities from Stordalen Mire near Abisko, Sweden - Palsa_T0_2 | ecosystem: Environmental > Terrestrial > Soil > Palsa > Peat permafrost | place: Sweden: Abisko... | reverse complement strand
CTTACCAATCATCAACACCGCCCTGAACCTGGTAGCGGGCAGCGATTTAGCGCTGCAAGAACGAAAAGCAGAATCCTTCGTCATGACTCCGCTCCATTGCGGCTATGACGTTTGGCTCGAAAAGAGTGAGCATCGCGGGGAATCAGAAGACAATGCGTACGGCCGTTATGGATACCGCCCAACCAAGTACTACGGCTACTGGGATGGAGGCATTCGCTTAGGGACCGCGGCAAGTATTTCGGGAGCCGCCGCCAGCCCCAACATGGGTTACCACAGTAACCCCGCGGCCGCCTTCCTGATGACGGTATTCAATGTACGCCTCGGATGGTGGGTGGGAAACCCGCGCCATGCAACCACTTGGCAAGACCCAGGGCCTACAGTTGGCCTGTGGTCGCTCATAGATGAACTGCTGGGTGACACCACCGACGCCGGACCATTCGTTTATCTATCGGATGGCGGACATTTTGAAAACTTGGGTATCTACGAGATGGTCAAGCGCCGCTGCAAGTTCGTACTCGCGTGTGACGCCGACGCAGATGAGGGACTAAAATTCGATGATTTGGCCGGCGCCATCGAAAAATGCCGGTCCGACATCGGCGTCGACATCGTTCTGAAGACGGAACCACTGACCCTCTGCGGTACTCCCGCCACATTCAGCAAATGGCATTGCGTGATTGGCGAAATCCTTTACGACCAAGTCGATCCCGGCCAGACCAATGGAATTCTGGTGTATATAAAAGCTTCGATGACCGGCGATGAGTCGACCGACGTTCTCAGTTACAAGCGCAATCATGATACGTTCCCCCACGAGACTACCGCCGACCAATGGTTCACCGAATCCCAGTTCGAATGCTATCGATCACTGGGCCTGCACGCGGCTCGCATGCTGCTCGAAACCCTTCCGCACCCAGCTCCTCCGGAGATGCCGATGAGCGAGGTATTTACCGCACTGCAGGAAAGATGGAAATAGCCCCATATTGCCGGCCATATTCGTAGCATCAGGGTAGGAGCTGAGATGTGTCTCCAGGAATTTAAGCTGGCACCTGTAGCCTATCTCTTTCTTGAATTGGCAGACCAAACGGCCAACAGAGGCGACTACGTCTACCTCTCCGATGGCGGCGACTTTGAGAACTTGGGTGTCTACGAACTCGTAAAACGTCGCTGCAGATTTATATTAGCGTGTGATGTAAGTGCCGACGCTGGATTGAGGTTCGGTGACCTGGGCGGGTGCCGTCGAAAAATGCCGGTCCGACATCGGCGTCGACATCGTTCTGAAGACGGAACCACTGGCCCTCTGCGGTACTCCCGCCACATTCAGCAAATGGCATCGCGTGATTGGCGAAATCCGTTACGACCAGGTCGATCTCGGCCAGACCAATGGAATTCTCGTGTATATAAAAGCTTCGATGACCGGCGATGAGTCGACCGACGTTCTCAGTTACAAACGCAATCATGAGACGTTCCTGCACGAGACCACCGCCGGCCAATGGTTCACCGAATCCCAATTCGAATGCCACCGTTCGCTGGGCCTGCACGTGGCTCGCATGCTGCTGAGTACCCTTCCCTCAAACCCAGTGCCGCCAACGCTGGCGCAGGTATTCACCGGCTTGCAGCAAATCTGGAAAAACCCTTAGTTCACTGAAGACCAACCAAGCTTCGCAGTCTTGGCGGTCCCAGGACCAAGAAACAAAGGAGCCCGCGATCCAAATTTCTTATTGCTGGCCCCGTGCAAACCCCTTGTGCTAGCATCCCGGTTTTCCCATGACTCGGCCCCTTGGACATCCCGTCCGCCGACTTCGTGGCAGCCTGCGACCTTCGACTGCCGCCTCTAACCTTGTAGCAGCATGTGTTTACCCGGCCCGTTCCTCGTTTTCCCCATTGCGCGATTTTGCGTGCTCCGACCCACGACTTCCGGAGGTAACAAATGAAAGCCTATTCCACACAAGCGATCCGCAACGTTGGCATTGCCGGCCACGGTCACACCGGCAAGACCCAGTTGGTATCCTCCTGCCTGTTTACCGCGGGCATGACTCCGCGGCTGGGTAAAACGACTGACGGCAGTACGGTCACCGACTGGGACGAAGAGGAAATCGCGCGCAAGATCACCATCCACACCGGCCTGGCCTACGCCGAATGGCAGGCGCCCAACTCCGCCGAGAAAACGAAAATTAATTTCCTGGATACGCCCGGCTTTTCTACCTTTATCAACGACTGCAAAGCTTCGCTGATCGCCGCCGACGGCGTCTTAATCCTGGTCGACGCCGCCGCAGGCGTGCAGGTGGTTACCGAGAAGGTGTGGGACTACGCCACCGAGTACAATTTGCCGCGCGCGTTCGTCTTCAACTGGATGGACCGCGAACTGGCCAGCTTCGAACGGGCCCTCGAATCGGTGCAGAGCGTCTTCGGCCGCGGTGTGGTTTCCCTGCATCTGCCATTCGGTTCACAGAAAGGTTTCCGCGGCGTGGTGGATCTGGTTACCATGAAGGCGCTGATCTACGCACCGGACGGGGACGGCAAGCCAAAGACCGAAGAGATCCCCGCGGCCCTCGCCCAGGACGCCAAGGAAGCGCACGAAGCGTTGGTGGAAATGGTTGCCGAAGGCGACGACGCTCTGATGCAGGAGTTTTTCGACGAGGGCACGCTTCCCGTTGCCGATCTCAAGAAGGGCCTGCGCGAGGCGGTCCTGGCCCACCGCCTGTTCCCGGTGCTGCTGACGTCCGCGCTGCACAATATCGGCGCCGACGCGGTGATGGATTTCATCGTGGATATCTTCCCCGCCCCAAATGTTCGCGGAAAGGTCAGCGCGAATAAGCAAGCGGATCGCCACGGCGAGACCATCGAGAAAAACGTCAGCGATTCCGAACCTCTTTCACTGTATGTCTACAAGACCCTGGCCGACCCTTTTTCTGGGCGCGTCTCTTACTTCAAAGTTGTTTCCGGAGTCCTCAAAAACGACGCGACGGTGCTGAACTTCAGCCGCAATACTCCGGAACGTTTCCAGCACATCCAGTCGATGCAGGGAAAATCGGGAACCGAAGTGCCCGAGATGCATGCCGGCGACCTGGGCGCGATTGCCAAACTCAAGGACACCCTCACCGGCGACTCCCTGGGCGACAAAGCGACGCCGATTTACTATCCTCCTGCGCGCTTGCCCGAACCCTCGATCACCTTTGCGGTTGAACCCAAGACCCGCGCCGACGAAGACCGCATCGGCACCGCCATCCATCGAATTCTGGAAGAAGAACCCGCGTTGCACTTCAGCCGCGATCCGCAGACCAAGGAATTTCTGCTGGCCGGCGCCGGACAGCAACATATCGAAGTGATCGTCGCCCGGCTGCGCCGCCGCTACCACGTCGACCTCGCTCTCAAACCTCCCAAGGTGGCCTACCGCGAAACCATCCGCGCCAAAGCCGACGCGGAAGGCAAACACAAAAAACAGACCGGCGGGCACGGGCAATTCGGCGTTTGCCGCATTAAGTTGGAACCTCTGCCGCGAGGGTCAGGAGTCGAGTTCGTCGACGATGTATTCGGCGGCGCGATCCCCCACAACTGGATTCCCTCGGTGGAAAAAGGCGTGCGCGACGCCGCCGAGCGCGGATATCTGGCCGGCTTTCCCGTGGTGGATTTTCGAATCATCCTGTACGACGGCAAGTATCACGACGTGGATTCTTCCGACATGGCTTTCAAAATCGCCGGCTCGCTGGCCTTCAAAGAGGCCATGAAACAGGCGCGTCCCGCGCTGCTCGAACCGGTGATGCACGTCGAAGTCGACGCCCCGGATGCCTATTCCGGCGATTTGTTGGGAGACCTGAGCTCCCGCCGCGGCCGGATCAGCGGCAGCGAAGCGCGCGGCCACCACGTGGCGATCAAAGCGCAAGTTCCGTTCTCTGAAATGCTCAGCTACGCCAACGATCTCACTTCCATGACTCAGGGCCGGGGCAGTTACTCGATGGAATTCTCGCATTACGATCTGGTGCCGCAAGAAATCGCCGAGAAAATTATCGCCGCGAACCGAATGCATCACGGCGATGAGGAACAGGCCGCCATCGCCTAGGCGCTGTGGTTGTCGTGGCGGCGCGGCCACTCGGCGGCGAGCACTCAAAGTTCCAGAAGTCTCTCGCCGCCGCGAGCCGTGGCTGCACCACAACACCAATTTGGCTCTTGTGACTTCTCCTCTTCCTGCGGCATTCTCGTTCACCATGAAAAAACGCGAGCAGAAATGGCACGATTCCACCATCTCTATCCATGCGGGCGAAGAAAAGCACGGAGTCAGCGTGCCGGTTGCGCCGGTAATCACCCGTAGCTCGAACTTCACCTTCGCCAACACCGAGGAATTGAAGCTGTGGGCCGAAGGGAAAAGCTCCGCTTACATCTACACTCGCTACGGCAATCCTACCGTAGCGATCGCCGAGGAAAAAATTGCCCGCCTGGAGGGCGCCGAAGCGGCGGTGTGCACCGCTTCGGGCTCGGCCGCGATTTCCACGGCGCTGCTCACCATGGTGCGGGCCGGCGAAGAAATCATCGCGCAGCGCCAAACCTACGGCGGCAGCTACCGGCTGATGCGCGACTATTTGCCGCGCCTGGGGATCGTGGTCCGTTTCGTGGAAACCGATCTGGCGGGAATCGAGCAAATGGTGAACCCGCGAACTCGGGCCATTTATCTGGAGTCGCCCACCAATCCGACGCTGCGTCTGGTGGACATCCGCGAAGCCGTGGCCTTCGCTAAAGAGTGGGACATCCCCACCATCGTCGACAATACTTTCGCCAGCCCGGTGCTGCAGAAACCGCTCGCGATGGGCGTCGATCTGGTGATCCACAGCGCCACCAAATATCTTGGCGGGCACTCCGACCTGATCGCCGGCGTGGCCGCCGGAAGCCGCACGCTGATCGACAAAATCCGCCAGGGCATCATCTATTTCGGTGGCTCCATCGACCCGGAACCCGCTTACCTGCTCATCCGCGGAATCAAGACCCTGGAGGCCCGGGTTCTGCAACAATCGAAAACCGCGATGGCCGTCGCTCGCTTCCTCGAGAAGCATCCCAAAGTAAAAGCCGTGCATTATCCAGGGCTCCCATCGAACCCGCAGTACCGTCTCGCCAAAAGTCAGATGTCGGGCTTCGGTGGGATGCTGGCGTTCGATATGAAGGGCGGCGTGGCCGCCGCGCGCCGAGTCTGCGACCGGGTCCGCATATTCTTATTGGCGGTCAGCCTTGGAGGCGTGGAATCGCTGGTGGTGCTACCGGCTTATTCCTCGCATTACCGCATGTCCGCCGAGGAGCTGCGGAAAGCCGGCGTGGATCCGGGCTGCATCCGCGTTTCCATCGGCATGGAAGATCCCCGCGACCTGGTCGAAGACCTGCGCCAAGCACTGGCGTAGCCGTTGGGACCGCGCGCTATCGTTCGCACGGTAGTGCTTTTCCGTGCGCTAGGTTGCCTTTATACCGTTGACCCCCTCCTCGCACCGACATAAGATTTTGAATGGACGTTTCCAACCGACAACATGTGGGCCCCGCCACCCTTCCGGCTCGGCCGGCACGGCATCGCGTCCAAGGCCAAGGGAAGGGGTAACACCCATGGAAAAACGACACAATGCAGGCCTGGCTCTCGCCGCAGCGACCTTGATGGCCGCTAGCGCGCTACTGACTGGCTGCGAAGACAACACCTCCCGGCACATCGTGGTTCGCCCGCCGGTCGAGACTGTTGCTGCGCCCACGATCGTCGCCGAAGTTCTTCCGTGGTCCATGTATCCGCCGTCCGCGTATCCGCCGCTCTCCTCCCCGCGGCCCTATATGGGCGAAGTAATGGGGTGGATCGAGCAAAGCTACGAAGCGGGGAAAAAAGCGTATAGCTTGGGCGATCTCGATACTGCCCGCGACGATTTCAACCAGGCCATGGATTTGCTTCTGGCCGCTGGCGCCGAAGCGCGTACCGATCCCGAACTTACTAAGCTTTTCGACCGGGTGATCGAAACCATCCACTCCTACGAAAACGAAGCCATCGAAACTTCCAGCGCCTCGGGCAGCGAAGATGACATGCAGGAACCCGCGCCGATCGAAGAAATCGCGAACCTCAATCTTCCCGCCGGCGATCCGCGGCTGATCATCCGCGCGCAACGCGAACTGATCTCGGTCCCGCACGACTTACCGCTCACGGTGAACGATTCGGTGCTGTCGTATTTGAGCTTCTTCCAGACCACCCATGGGCGACTGATCGTCGAGACCGGATTGCGGCGCGCCGGCCGCTACCACGACATGATCGTCAAGGTTCTCAAAGACGAAGGATTGCCGCAGGATTTGATTTATCTGGCACAGGCGGAAAGCGCGTTCAAGCCCGAAGCGGTTTCGCGCGCCGGGGCCCGCGGCATCTGGCAGTTCATGCCCTTCCGCGGCCAGGAATACGGCTTGGACCGCACCATGTATACCGACGAACGCAGCGATCCGGAAAAAGCCACCCATGCCGCCGCCGCGCATTTCCGCGACCTGTATCAAATGTTCGGCGACTGGTATCTGGTGATGGCCGCGTATAACTCCGGGCCCGGCAACGTCGCCAAAGCCGTCGAGCGCACCGGCTACGCTGATTTCTGGGAGTTGCAGCGCTTGCACGCGCTCCCCAAACAGACCCAAAACTACGTGCCCATCATTATCGCCATCGCGCTGGTGGCTAAGGATCCGGCGCGGTACGGGGTGGAAGTGCACCCGGAGGCCGCGCCGGCGGTGGAGATCGTCAAGCCCGGCCACTCGATCGATCTGCGCCTGGTGGCCGACGCCATCGACACCGATGTAGACGCTCTGCACGAGCTCAATCCTCAGTTGCTCCGATTCGTCACGCCCAACGATCCCAATTTCGCGCTGAAAATTCCCAAAGGCACCACCGACCGTTTCCAGGCCGCGATCGCCAATGTTCCGCCGGATAAGTGGACCGAATGGCGGCTGCATCGCCTCGACAGCGGCGATTCGCTGGCGGCCATCGCCAAGCAGTACCGGGTGACGGTGGCGGCGCTGCAAAGCGCCAACCATCTTACGTTCGCCAGCGATTTGCCGATGGGCGGCAAGCTGGTGGTTCCGGTGCCGCCGGCGCCGGTGGTCAAGCTGTTGCACTACCGTGTCGAACGCGGCGACACCCTCGAGGGAATCGCCGAGCGCTTCGACGTCACCGTCGGCGACCTGAAGCGCTGGAATGGAATCCACGTCAACCACGTACCCCGTGGCACGCGGCTGAAGATTTATGCCGGCGGCGGCCCTTCGGCTGAACCGGCGCGTTCCAATTCCCACCATCCCGCGAAATCCGCCGAAGAAACGCCTGAGGGCGCACGAATTCAGACCGTCGCCCACAACGCAAACGCAGGAACGGCTCCCGCCGCGGCCGGCGCCGCTGCGGGGCAGCAGCACCGGGTGGCTGCCGGTGAAACCCTTTATTCCATAGCGCACACCTACCGCACTTCGGTGGCCGCAATACGCGAGAACAACGAGTTTCTGTCCACTCGCGGGATTCAACCCGGCGACCTGCTAGCCATCCCCGCTTCCCCACATCCCTAAATCCGACCAACTTTTCGCCGCCCCTCGGCTCCGGACGGGAGAAGCGAAAATGGAAATTTGCCTAGAATCAGATCTATTACATCCTTTAGAATCAATAATATCGAAAATCTAATCTCCACGTCTGCATGGATACGAATTGCGGCTCTTTCTTACGCGGGACCGAGCCCGGCGCCCTGCTAGCCATCCCCGCTTCCCCGCATCCCTAAATCCGGCTAACCTTTTCGCGTCCCCCTCGCTTCCCGCAGGGGCAAGCGAGGATGGAAATTTGCCTGGAATAAGATTTCCTACGTCCCTTAGAATCAATAACATCGAAAATCTAATCCCCACGACTGCATGGATTAGAATTGCGCCTCTTTCTTACCCGGGATTGAGCCCGGCGCCCTGCAGGCCATCCCCGCTTCCCGCATCCCTAAATCCGACGAACTTCTCGCGGCCCCTCGCTTCCCGGAGGGGCAAGCGAAAATGGAAATTTGCCTGGAATAATATTTTATACCTCCTTTAGAATCAGTAATATCCGAAACAAAATGCCCCCGCCTGTATGGATTAGAATTGCGCCTCTTCCTTGCGCTGATCGGGGGCGGTCCACCTGCCGGCGTAGGGCTGGTGAACTGGAAGGCCTTCGGTCCGGAGGCCATCGGTGGGGGTGCACTTGCTTGCGGCGCCCGGTGCTCGTCCTCAGGGTATCTGAAGCCTCCTTTCGTCCAGCAACGCTAGCCAGCCGGGTCGGGCAAGGGCAAGGGATCGCTTCGGTGGATTTTTATCCGCGCGGCGCTCGGTTCCGTAGGACCATCTCAGACCCGGAGACCGGAGGCCAGACCGCTGGAAGCACAGAGTCCGGAGAGGCCGTGCGACCAGATCGGAGCCGCGACGGCGGCGATTTTAAACCGGTGACATTACGTAGACGTTGCGCCTTGACAATATTCTGGTACTCCGATTAGATTCGCTTCGTTGGATTTGAGCTTTCGTCTGCCTTACTTATCGCCGCACGGAGGATCGAAATGTTCTACGCAAAATCAAACGACGAAGAAGATGACGAGGTACCTGCTTACGAAGAGGAAGAAGAACCCAGCGGCGCCCCCGACGATTTGGTCGAGGAAGAGGTGGAGGAAGTAACGGTCGTCGACGAAGACGACGAAGATCTCGAGCCCCCGGTTCCGCCCGCCGCTACGCCTCGTCCGGCGCCTGCGGCGAAGAAACCCGCGCCCAAAGCAAAACCCAAACCCGCGGCCAAAGCGAAAGCCAAGCCCAAGGCGAAAGCAAAACCAAAGGCCAAGGCCAAGATTCAGAAGAAGGCCGCGAAGCCGGCGAAGAAAGCGGCTGCAAAAGCCAAACCCAAGGCCAGGAAAAAGGCCAAAGGCCGCAAGCGCTAGCCCGGAAACTCGAAGTTCTGGGATTCTGTCCTCTTCGAGAAGAAGACTGGCTGGCGGCGAGGCTCGTGGTCCAACGGTGGTGGCCGCAAATATTCGCGACTAATATTTGTGACGAGAATTAGATCGATCCTGCGGCACTTTTTCGGGGGCGCACATTTGCGTGCCCCCGGAAAATTCTAAGTTCTGCTCATAGCATCACCACACCCAGATAAACAATACGTCCAATCACTCGGGTTGCTGCGGCTGAAGCTCCTGCGCCGGCGGCTACTTCCACCGGCGCGTCTGGAGAGATTCCCCGTAGCAGCAGTAGTTCGCCGGCGCGCTGCAAGAAACGGAGTTGGACTTTGCCTTCGCCGTGAACGGCGAAGAGCCGCCGCGAAGGTTTTGCGGCGGTGCGCGGAGTGACCTCGTGGCGGTCCACGACCGCCACCGCCGCGCGCGCGCCGAGGACCAGACTGGCGCTGTCACTTTCGCTGGACTGGACGACGACGTAGCGCGTCCAGAACTTTCGCGGACCGGCGGGAGTTTCCTCGGGCGCGGCGTCGAAATGTTTTTTCGGAAACCGGAACATCTGCTGCACATCTTCGCGCGCGATGATGGCCTTCCGCGCGGCGACCTCCGCGCTGACCATGGGCACGTCCCAAACGTCCGCATCGCTCGCCGCAGCGGGAGCTGGCGCGTAACGCGCCAGCTCCTTCGCATCCAGCAAATCGTAGAATGTCATCCCCAGCGCGGCGAGGACGCGGTCGAGGCCGCCGAGCGTGAGCCCGCGTTTGCCATTCACGAAATTAGAAATATGGGCCTGGGCAAAACCCGCGCGCCGGCCGAGTTCGCCCCCAGAGAATTCACCAAGGTCGATTCGCCGCCGAATCTCCTGCCGCAGCCGGTCCTGAAGCTCGGAAAAAGTCACGCCGCAAAGATATATCAGCGGGCACACATCGCAAAGCCGCCGCTCGCGCGGGGCAGCGTTAGCACGCGGCCCAGAAAACCAACAGCACACCGTATCGAGAATGCTTGGCTGGCGGCTGAGGATGTGTTGGTGGTGGGAGAAGTTCGCGCGCTTGTCGGGCCGCACCGCGAGGAGTCGCTGTTAGCGGGAAGCCGGAACTGGTGGCGCGGGAACTGTGGAGGTTCTTCGGTTAGCCGTTCGCACCGGGCGCTAAAAATCGACGCCACCGATTCCGGTTAGAAGTGGCTGAAGAGGCCGATCAAAATGATGATCGGGATGGGTACGCCTAGCAGCAGAAGCAAAATGGACCGCATGTTTTGATCTCCTTACTTGGGATCACCGTTTCAAATGACTACTACGCTATCGCGCTGCCGGCCACCGATCGTGGCGGCGAAGCTGGCGCAAAAAGCGCCGATCAAAAGGGCCAGGAACGTCCAGTACATGGAGTGTGCCACTGCTTTGCGGATGGTGTCGGCGTTTTGCTGGGCCTGGGCGTAGACTTCGTTCACTCGCTTCTCGGCCTCGGGTGCGCTCAGGCCGGTCCTTGCAGCCACCACTTGGGCCAGATATGAACTGTCTGCGGGCGGCATGTTTCCTTCCCGAATGGCGTTGGTCAGAATCAGTGCGGCGTCTTCGCGTGTAGAAGCGTTGTCCGGCGCCGGTGTGGGGCCGCTGGTTCGCAACAACATGCCGACAAAGTATTGATTGCGGTTGAAGCCAGCGCCTGACTGGGCCGACTCGGCGCCAGTACCTGGCTGGCCCGCTCGTGGTGCTCCGCCAATCTTTGCGGCCGCGGACGTCAGAAACGCTACGGCGATTACCAAGCCAACTGCCCAGACCAGAAAACCATGCGCGGTGTCCCGGAAATAGACTTCGTGGGTGTGGACGCGGACCCATTTGGTGCGAAGCCGGCCCGCCAGATATCCTCCCATCGATGAGGCGATGAGTTGCATCAGCACAAGCCAGATGACCGCTCCCCAGCCGATCGCCGACGCGGATGCGCCGGCATCCGCCCATGGCGAAACGGCCGAAAAACCAATTCCGGCGCCCAAGGCCAGAAGCGCTAGCGACAACGCCGCGGCCACGAATGCTCCCGCGATTACCGCGCCCCACGACACACCTGAAGAGTTCGAATCATCACGCGCCGCGTTGTCCATGGTCGATCCTCCCAATCCGTCAGAGCAGCTACCATAGAGTTTTTCCGGGATGGAGCGCCATAGGAACAAACACGTAGAAAACTACAATTCAGCGTGTAGAGCGGAGAGCAAAAAATTGCAGGCGAAGCTCACTCATTATCGTGAGAGATCAAAAGAATAGCGGCGGACACCGCCATCACTCTAAGGAAGTTTGCCAAACGTTGCTGGCCTCAGTTCTTGTTCCCGCGCATGCCATCCTTGATACGCCGGCGGGCCTCGGCGCGTCCTTTGACGCGGAGGATCGTATATTCCTCGCCGGATAGGGCGTGATAATTCACGAAAAACTGTTCCAGCTCGCGCACAAACTTTTTTCCGAGATCGTCGACGCGTTTGACGTGCGCGTAACTGTGATTTTCCTGTTCGACCGCGATGATTCGGTCGTTACGCACCCTTTTCTTTTTTTCACCCTGCTCACCCTCGATGATGCCGACGACGCGGCATGCCAGCAGGCACCCAGCGAACGCCGGCTCATCCATCAGGACCAGGACGTCGACCGGGTCGCCGTCTTCGGCTTTGGTCGACGGAATGAAACCGAAGTCGTAAGGAAACGACATTCCGGCCGGCAACACCTTCTTCAGCGCGAAGACTTTCTGCTCGGGATCGAAGGCGTACTTATTGCGGCAGCCCTTGGGCGTTTCGATCACCACTTGAATCGTGTCTTCCGAATCCGCCTCGACCGGCGACAGGATCGACGGATCGGCGAGACTGCCGCGCGGAAGCTTTTTCTTCTTTTTCGGCATTTATCCCGGACCTTTCGTTGCGGAATCTTGAGAATCACGTCTCCAGCAGAACCGAAGTCCTGCTGGAGACGTCTAGCCAGGGCCCAAATCTATGCGTTCCCTGCCGGGCTACGCCCTGGCGCGGTTACTCTTCGGGACTGTAGTGGCTTCGAACCGGCACAACAATAGGAGTGAAGCTGTATGCCGCCGGTGCGAACTATGTAAAGACCGGGACGAATTTCCGGACCAAAGTCCCGCTCGCGCTGGGCGGGGTTTGCACCCGCCCAGAAAGGCAACACCTTCGGGTGTATGATCACCGCGCCTTTTGGAGTTAGCCAGGAGATTCCGGATGAGGAGACTTGTTGTATGCATAGGGTTCGGCTTGGTGGTAATTGCGGGTTCTTCTGTCCGTTCGCAAACTCCACCTGCGGAAAGACCTCGGATCCTGGGGATCGACCACGTTTCGTTTTACACTACCGCGCCGGACGACGTGAAAAAGCTCTACAGTGGCGTGCTGGGGCTTGCTTCCGTTCCGCCGGTCGAGTCTGGGGGCGTTGCGCGGTACATGGTTGGCACGCAATGGGTCGGTTACAGTGCTGCGCCGGATCCACAGGCCACCGACCGCATGGACCACGTCGCCTTCGCCACCGCCAACGTGGCCGCGCTTCGGCAGTATCTGATCGCGAAGGGCATTCATGTCCTGAGTGCGCCGGGATCGTCCGGCGGTAGTCTGAGTTTCATGGTGGCCGATCCGGAGGGGCACCGCGTGGAATTTGTCGAGCGCGCCAAGCCAGAAAAAACGGTGGATGCGCCTGCGGCGGTTTCGCAGCGCATGATTCATGCGGGGTATTTGGTGCGCAGCCGCGAAGCGGAGGACCATTTCTATCAAGACATTCTCGGGTTTCACCTCTATTGGCACGGCGGCATGCACGACGGTGCAACCGATTGGGTGGCGATGCAAGTTCCCGACGGAACGGATTGGATCGAGTACATGCTCAATGCGCCTGAGCATCCCAGCCCGCAGCAAATGGGAGTGATGAACCACATCTCGCTGGGCGTCGAGGATATGAAGAAGGCGCAGGCGATTTTGGAATCGCACGGTTGGCAGGCGCATGGCAAGGAAAAAGCGCAAATGGGCCGCGACGGGAAATGGCAGTTGAACGTCTTTGATCCGGATTTCACGCGCATTGAACTCATGGAGTTCAAGCCCGCGGAGAAACCCTGCTGCGCGGATTTTACCGGCCCACACCCGCACCGTTAATACCAGGCTCAGACCGTTCGCATGGGGCGCGGAAAACCAACTACCCACCCTTGAACCCGCACCCTTCCGCGATAATCCAGACAGCCGACGCCAAGAGTTGCGGCGCTACCAGGCGTGCCTGCGCCGTCGCAGACAGTAGAAATACGGATGGACGGCTTCGCCGTTGGTGTTCTGAAAAGCCCCTTCCGGGAATTGTTTGCTTGCTGTATCCCAAATGTATAAATTCGCATAGCGGGTAATGCCGGTCGCGGTGGAGTATGTCCGTCGGATGCGAGGGGGGCGCAGTCACATCTGCTGCGCTGCGAGGACGATCACTACTACATTGTAAAATTCCAGAACAATCCGCAGGGGTGCGGATATTGGCGAACGAATTGCTGGGTACGAGGTTGGCGGCGCGGTTGGGGTCGCCTATGCCGGTGGCGGCGGTGGTGGAGGTGAGCGAGTATTTCGTCCGGCATACCGAAGAATTGAATATCCAGCTGGCGCGCCGCCGGATCGTTTGTAAGCCAGGGCCTTCGTTCGGATCGCGCTATCCGGGGCATCCGGCGACGGTGGTGGTGTACGATTTTTTGCCGGAAGAGCAGTTGCGTGCGGTGCAGAATATTTCCGCGTTTGCGGGAATGTTGGCGTTCGACAAATGGACTTGCAACACCAACGGCCGGCAAGCGGTATTCTTTAAGCTCCCGGGCGCGCCGGCCTGAGGCTGGGCCTGGCACCGTACCAGGCGTCTTCCCAAGGCGCATACCAAGCCTTGATGATCGATCAGGGATTCTGCTTCAATGCCGCCGACTGGGGTTTTCCGGACGCGCCGTTGCGCGGCATCTACATTCGCGAGCGCGTGTATGAGACCGTCACCGGCATGGAGAGCTTTGACCCATGGCTCGGGCACATTGAGCAAAACGTTACCGAAGCCATGCTGGAAGAGGCGGCTGGGGAGATCCCTCCGGAATGGTATAACTTCGAAACCGATTCTCTGTACCGCATGCTGGAAATGCTTTACCGGCGCCGGACGCGTGTGCGCGACCTGTTACACGCCACACGGACGTGTGCACGAAATCCCTTGCCTTACTGGACGTGAACCATGCCCGAAACCGATCGGCGCGAGTTTGCTTTTCGCGTTCTGCGTTATGCGCCCAACATCCTCCGCGATGAGTGGGTGAATATTGGCGTGATCCTCGAGCAGTTTTCTCCCGGGCGCCGGAAGGCACGGCTGCGTGCTGCAGTCGAGCCCGCAGCGGGCGCTGCTGGGTGGTGATTTTGACGCGGAACTCGACCGGCTGTATCGCGACTATTTGGCTCCGGCGGCGCGCCGCGGGCGCGGGGCTTTGATCATCGAGTCCACCCGGGCGTGGGTTCGCACGCGCATGAACGATGTTTTTCGGCGGCACCGGATTCTGGGCAAACCCGAGAAAAGCATTGCGGTGGAACAATTCACACAGCCGGGTGATCCGTTGCATATCGACTACGGCTACTGGGTGAACGGCACGCGCGGGTTCATGCATGCGATTTCGCTGGGCCGCGATCCCAAACAAGCGAAGTTCCTGGCGTTTACGGCCGAAGCGATTCGGCGGCGAATCGCGTCAACGGAATTTGTGGGGGTGACCGAGGAGGCGCCGCAGCGCGAAAATCCGCGGCACCAGTTCGTGGCGCGGTTATTGGCCGAGCAATCGATTGAAATTGTTCCGCTGCCGCAGATCGAATCGTTTGCGGAGCGGCTGCGGCCGCGGCTGAACTGAGGCAACTGGAACGGAAGTTTATGCCGGAAGGCTGTGAATCGACGGCTGTAGGCGAGAAATTTTTTGCGTTTTGAGTCCTCCCAGCCAGGGCGGTTGTGTCCGCGGGAGTTCTTGGCGCTTTTGAAAAAACTGGAAATGAATCCCGGTCACCACTTGGGCGGTTCGCGCCGGCCTAACAGGACTTCGGCGGCCCAGCAGCCCAAATACAGTGACAGCGCTACACCGTGCCCGGCGTAGGCGCCTAGAACCAAGGCTTGCCGGCTTTTCGGGTGGCGGCGGAATACCGGCTTCATCGATTCGGCGAATAGGATCGGGCCGCCCCAGCGGTGGGTGAACGCCACGGCGTGCAGCGCGGGGTGCAATTTCCGTACGCGCGCTTCCAGGGAATCGAGCAGGCGATGCGCTACGCCGGTAGTTACGTCGATTTCGGAGAGCGCGCGCCAGCCGTCTACGTGGACCAGGCCGCCGCCCCACACTACCGAGTTGGTGCGGGTGGCCCGGCCCCACAGATACGGGAAATCCATGGTGTAGAAGGGCTGCCGGCCGGCCAGGCCGATCGCTTCGAGTTGCGCCTCGCTTAGCGGCTCGGTGGCTATCGCCATGGTGAACTTCGGTTCGGTGTCTTCGGCCAGGCCTGCCGCTTCGAGGTTCATCGCGTTGGTGGCAAGCAAAAGCTGATCGCAATAGAGACGCTGCCCCCCGGCGGCGATTTCGATTTCCTTTTCTTCCGACCAGACTGGAGCGCCAGCCGGGGAATTCTCGCAGATGATGGCGCCGGAAGTTTCCGCGGCGCGGGCCAAGCCGCCGACGAGCATGCCTGGGTCGATGAGGCCGCCGGGGACGTCCTTGGTTACGCGCAGAGTGCCGGAATCCTGCCAGTCAATCGGAGATTCACCGCGAGTTCTGGCGCGCTCACCGGCTTTGCGACCGGACCTTTCAATTTCCCAACCGCCGGTAATGGATAGCGCGCAATCGATTTTTAGTTCCGACAAAGTGCGCTGCACACCGGCCAGGACATCTCCTAAACCGGGCAGGTCGCCCGCGGCGGTCTCGCTCAAAACCATTCCGCCGGTTCGCCCGCTGGCGCCGGCACCGATGGTTTCCGATTCGAGGACTACTACGGATTTGGTTGGATCGAGGTGGCGCAGCCACGCCGCCGTGGCCAGCCCTGAAAAGCCTGCGCCGATGATCGCGACGTCGGCGTGGGCGGGCACGGGGGATTTCCGCGGGCGGAAATCGACGCTCCAAGGTGGAGCACCCCAGCCATTGTTAAAAGGAGTTTGAGTCGACACCGTTAGCACGGGGCGCTAAAAGTCAACGACTAAAACCCAAACTCTCCTTGAACCAGGGAAGAAGGGGACGTCGATCCACTTTCAGCGAGCCAGGAAAAATTTAAGGTCAATAACCCCACCCTTAACAACGCAGGGTGCGGCAGCCAATCAAGATCCCATCAAAAACCCAAACAACATCCGCGGTTCCTTGCGTCCAGCAGTACGATCGGCGCGCGAAGGGGCTG
>Ga0302325_10015352_pt1 | contig 16283 bp, 21 predicted proteins | sample Palsa_T0_2_FD_201948 | JGI IMG/M metagenome (GOLD analysis project Ga0302325, IMG submission 201948) | Peat permafrost microbial communities from Stordalen Mire near Abisko, Sweden - Palsa_T0_2 | ecosystem: Environmental > Terrestrial > Soil > Palsa > Peat permafrost | place: Sweden: Abisko... | reverse complement strand
GACGAACGGCCCTCGAACCCGTCAAAGGACCGCCACGCCCGCAGGTACGTCTCCTGCACCAGGTCCTCGGCCTCCCCGGCCGAGCCCAGCATCCGGTAGCAATGAGCCAGCAGCTCACCCCGGAACCGGCCGGTGAGACCAGTGAAATCCTCGCTGACCGTCATCGGCTACCTCAAATTCTCCTGCGCGGACGCCAGCGACGTGCTGACCCTATTCATACAGACTCCGCGCCGGGCGCGAAATCGCCGCCCGCCCGCGCCCAGACGCCCCGGCGGCGCCATTGACACCTCGCATTACTAGGCATAGGTTCACGGGGCATGGACCGTGAACGGCTGAAGGGGAACCTGGACCTGCTGTTGTTGTCGGTGCTCTCGTCCGGTCCCGCGCACGGGTACGCGATCATCTCGGCGCTGCGCAACCGGAGCGGGGGCACGTTCGACCTGCCCGAGGGGACTATCTATCCCGCCTTGCACCGGCTGGAAGACGCCGGCCTGCTGGCCAGCACCTGGGCTCAGGCGGAGGGGCGGCGGCGCCGCGTCTACGGGCTGACCGACCGCGGGGTCGCCGCGCTGGCCGCCCAGCAGACCGAGTGGCGCAGGTTCGCCGGCGGGGTGCACGCGGTGCTCGGCTGGGCGACCCAGGCCGTGTGGCCGCCGGCCGCCGGACCGGCTGCGGCCGAGCCGGGGTGGCCGGCGTGAGCGCGGCGGTCGGCATGAGCGAGGCGGGCTCTGACCTGATCGCCGGGTACCTGGACCGGCTGCGCGCCGGGCTGCGGGTACCGGCCGCCGAGGCGGAGCTGATCGTGGCCGAGGCGGAAGATCACCTGCGCGAGACCGCCGCGGCGGGGCGGGAAGTCGGGATGACCGAACGTGCGGCGCAGGAGGCGGCCATCTCCAGCTTCGGGCCGGTGCGGGCCGTGGTCCGCGCGCACCACGCGCGCCGCGGCTGGCTCGCCGCTGCCGCGGAGGCCGGCCTGGCGGCCTGGAAGCTGGCCGCCGTCTTGCTGCTGACGTCCGGCGTTACCGGCCTGGCGATCGACACCGTCATGAGGTTCTGGCCGCCCGTCGTCACGGTGACGCCGGGCTCGCAGACCCCGTGCTGGCCCTGCCTGGCGACCCGGGACGCCGTGATCGTCAATCCCGTGTGGCCGGCGTGGGCCGTCGCGGCCGTCGGCGGCGCGATCCTGCTGGCGGGCTGCGGCCTGATCCTCCGCGTCCGGCGGCGCCGGGGACGCGGGACGCTCCTCGGGGGCTTCTTCCCCATGGTGGCGGCGGGTTTCTTCGGCGCCATCGCCCTGGCGCTCACCACGCTGAGCGCGGGCGGCGTGGGGGTGCCCGTTCCCGGCGGCCTCGCGTCCGGTCCCGGCTTCCCCGTCGCCAGCTCGCCCGCCGTCGCCGACTACCTGGCCGTCACCGACTACCCCGCCGTCGCGGTCTACCTGGCCGTCGCCGCCTACCTGGCCCTGGCCGTCGGCTACGCCATCGGGATGGCCCGGACGCTGCGCCGCGAGCGTCGCGACCAGGCGGCCGCGTTCGGCCGCGTTCTGGGTGAGAGCTAGCGCGACCTCCTAAGCCCGCTAGCCGAGGAACGTGTTCACGTCCGCCCCGGCTTCCTGCGGGTACTGGAAGAGAGCAGCATGTGCCGCGTCCGGGTAGATCCGGAGCGTGGCGTCCGGGATCAGCCCGGCCATGAGGTAGCTCAGCCTGGTCGGGACCATCAGGTCGTTTGTCGCCCTGGATGATCAGGGTCGGCGGGTTGATCCCGGTGAGCCGCTGCCGCGCGTCGTGGTCCGGGATGCCCCAGTCGAGGAGCAGGCCCTCGCCGCCGGGGTTGTCCGCGCGGGCGCGGTCGCCGATATCCTGCCGCCAGCCGTGCAGGCCAGGCGCGCCCTGCGGCCCGGTGCCGGCCAGTACCAGCCTGCGAACCAGGGCGGGCCTGGTGAGGGCTACGTCCTGGGCGACGACGCCGGCGTAGTCGACAGAATGAACTGCCGGCCGTGACGGGACCGCGGCGCTATTTCGTTTGACGATATACCGGGAGACGAAATAGCCTGACGGCATGTCGATCTTCGCGGAGGATCCCGCTCTGAGCCGGCGCGACAAGGTGCGCCGCACGGTGCTGACGATCGCGCTTATCGCCGCTTTCCTCGGCGGTGTGCTGCTGTTCGCCCTGGTCATCGCGCCGGACATCGGTGCGGCCGGCGGCTGCGGGGGAGGCTGATGCCGCCGGAACTGACGTCGACCCGGGACCGCCCCGCGGACCAGGACCGCTCCGCGGACCGGGACCGCTCCGCGGACCGGGACCGCTCCGCGGACCGGGACCGGTCGCTGGCCCGCCGCTGGCTGTGGACGACGGTTGCCCTCACCGCCGGGGCGTTCGTCATGGCGGCGGCATTCGCGCCGTCTGGATCGGCGGCGCCGGACCGCGGGCTGGCCTGGGTGCTGTTCGCCGGATCCTCGGCGCACGTGGCGTCCACGGGCTGGCTCTACACGCTGCGCGACGTGCGCTCATACGCGGCGAACCGTCCGTGGCGCTTCATCCGGGTCCCGGTGCTGCTGATGATCGCGGGCGCGGCGGCCGCCGCCACGCTCACCCCGGCGGCGATGACGTGGCTGCTGCTCCCGTTCTTCGCCTGGCAGTTCTTCCACTTCGCCAAGCAGAACCTCGGCCTGACGGCACTGGCGGCCAAGACGGCCGGCGCGCCGCCGCTGCGAACCGCCGAACGCCGCGCCCTGATCGCGTCGGGCCTGGCCGGCACCTGCGGCCTGATGGCGCGGCCGGCGCTGCTGCAGCTCCGCATCGACCCGGGGCTGGGCGCGCTGTTCCCGCTCTCGGCGGCGGCGATGGCGGGCGCCGTCGCGGCCGGCCTGATCCTGCTCGCCCGCCGCGCGCCCGCGCAGCGGCCGCGCGGCTTCTGCGTGATGTACCTGATTGGGCTGTTCTTCTCGGTCCCGGTCTTCGTCTTCGCGTCGCCGTACGCGGCCGTCGGCGGGATGACGATCGCGCACGGTATGCAGTACCTGCTGCTGGTGAGCCTGGTCGCGGCCGGCGGCCCGGGCGAGGCCGGCCGGGCGCTGCGCCTGGCGGTGCTGGGCAATGTCGCGCTGATCGGCGGGGCCGTTCTGGCGGTGACCTCGCATCTGCACTCCGGCGGTCCGGCGGTCCGGCTGGTGTTCGGCGCCTACCTGGGCGCGGTGCTGGCGCACTTCGTGGTCGACGCCGGACTGTGGCGGCTGCGTGATCCGTTCCCCCGGGCGTTCCTCGCCCGCCGGGTGCCATACCTGATCCGAACGGCCCCGGCTATTAGCTCGGCAGCCGATATAAGATGATCGTCGTGGCCAAGGACAGCGAGGAGTTCGCCGGGTTCGGCCGGTACGCGGGGCCGGCCACGCTGATCCTCGCGAGCCTGGCCGACGGCACCAAGCACGGCTACGCCCTGACCAAGGACATCGAGTCCTTCGCCGGGGTCCGGCTCGCACCAGGCACGCTGTATGAAGCGCTCGCCAGGCTCGAGGCGCAGGGCATGATCGAGGGCGTCGAGAGCCATGACCGGCGCCGCCCGTACCGGTTGACCGCCGCGGGAGCGACCGCGCTGCGCGCCCATCTGGACAACCAGCGCCGCGTCGCCGAGCTTGGGCTGCGCCGGCTCGCCGGCAGCTGGGGCCCCGCGTGACGCCCGCCGACCGGGCGGCCCGGCTGGTGCGCTGGTACCCGAGGTCATGGCGGGATCGTTACGGCGAGGAGTTCGCCGAACTCCTGATCGCCGACATTGAGGAACGCCCGTATTCCCGCGCCCGCACGGCGGACGTGATCCGCGGCGGTATCGCCGCCCGGCTGGCCGGCGCCGGGCTCGGCGGGTTCGCGGCGGACGCCGCCGGGCAGGTTCGCGCGAGCCTCGTGTCGCTGGCCTGCTACCTGAGCATCTTCCTCGGCTTCGGCGCGGCCATCTGGTCGCAGCTCACCATCGGCTGGCAGTGGTCGGAGTCCAGCGGCGGCGCCGCGACCGCCGCCACCATCGTGACGTCGGCGGCCATGCTGGCCTTCCTCGTCCTCGCGCTGCTCGCCGCCGCGCCCGTCCTCTGGGTCGCGGGCCGCCGTATCGTGCGCGGGCAGGGCCGGGACCTGCTCGTCCCGGCGGCCGTTGTGCTGGCCGGGGCGGCGGCCACGTTCGCGGGCGGGCGGTACTTCGGGAACGGATGGCCGGGAACCGGCGCGCACCGCGGGTTCGTGCCGGGCGGGCTGGCGGCGTTCTCGTGGGCGTCGACCCTGTCGGTCTCCTCGTACTGGGCCCACCCGTCGGCCCTCGCCGCGTTCCCGGCGGGGGAACTGGCCTGGATGGCGGTGAGCCCGCTGGCCGTCGTGTGCGCGGTCGCGGGCGCGGCGGCCACGGTCCGCCGCGCGGACCTGCCGCGGGCCGTGCTCCGCTACGAGATCCGGCTGGCCACCGCCGCGTGCGCCGCCATGCCCGCGCTGCTCGCCGGGTGCTGCTACTGGCTGGCCGGCGGGGGAGGGACCCCGCTGTTCCAAGCGGGCGCGATCGACGTCCTCGCCGTGATCGTCATGGCGGTCGCGCTGGTGGCGGGCCACCGTGCCGCACGCCAGGCGCGGCTGCGCCTCGCCTCGGCACCGGCCTGATTCAGCCGCCATCAGGTTTGCCGCTCGTGGCGGACGCTTCCGGTGCGGCCCGGCCCTTTCCGTAACGATTCCGTACCGCGGTGTTCTTACGATGCTGGAGCATGGGACCGAAGATTGCCATCATCGGCGACGCAACCACTTTGGCCACCTGCCTCGCGGCCTCCCGCGACAGCCCGGCGGCCCTGCACGAATACCAGCAGCGTCGGTGGCGCAACGCCGTCATCACCACGCTGATGGCCCGGACCATGGGCACCATAGGCCAATGGGAAGGGCGTATGACCTGCACCGCGCGCAATACCTTGACGCGGGCAATCCCGTTGTCCCTGCAGCTCCGCCAGTTTGACCTCGTCCTGGGCGCCACGCGGCAGGCAAGCAGACAGCGCAGAACGTCCCGATCGCGCAATCGCCGGCCCGTCCCGGATTGACCCGGTGAACACCTACCCCGGTCGGGAGACGCTCGGCGGGCCCGGCGTCCCTGACCCGGTCAACCGTTCTCGACTGCGGCCGCGGAGCGTGAAGGGCGTCCGTCGGAGGGTTCCGCGAGGCTCGATGGCCGGGTCGCGGGCGATGGTCGTCGTGGGTCGCCGCGCGGATTGGGGGGCAGGCTGTAGTAGTTCTCGTTGATCCGCTCGGCTTGAGCCCGGGCGGTGTCCCAGTCCCAGGTGCGGGGGTGGAACCGCGCGGGGCTAAGGGACTCGACGTAGGGGGATGGGTCTCCTCCGCCACACCCACTGTCATCCCACGAGCAAGAACGTCGCAAGCCCCCAGCGCGGACTGGGATGCCTGCGAGCGGGACAGCCCATCACCACCCATCAGAAACCTCATCGAGAAGCCTCTCTCAGCGACGCCCCGGACCGCCGTCGGCGATACTGGCGCCGTGGCTCTCCAGAAGCAGGTCATCACCGCGGGCGGCGCCGATCGATCCTACCTCGTGGCCGGGCCCGCGCCGGGCGCGCCGGTCTCGGCGGTCATCATGAGCCTGCATGGCACCCGGTCGACCGCGGATCGCCAGGCACGCCTGTCCGGTTTCGGGGAACTCGCCCGGACCGCAAGCGCCGTCGTGGTATTTCCCCAGGCCATCGAGCCGATCGGAACTGGCTATGAGTGGGACCCCAGCCGGGACGTGGACTACATTGCCGGGCTCGCCACCGAGTTCCTGAGCCGGCATCGGGCGCCTCATGGTCGCGTGCTACTGACGGGGATGTCCGGCGGTGCCCGGATGTCGAGCCTTTTCGCCAGTGTTCGCCCTGAGCTCGTCCAGGCGGTAGGTGCGGTGGCAGGGTTGCGCTCGCCGGGCGTCCGGGTGCACCGGCCGGTCCCGGTCCTGTCGTTCCACGGCACGAACGACAAGATCAACCCGTACCGGGGCAGCGGCACGCAACGCTGGAACGAAAGCGTGCCCGACGCCACCCGGGCCTGGGCGCTGGCCAACGGCATCACGGCTCCGCCCGCGGAAGTCGCCGTGAGTCCGACGCTGACCCGGACGACCTACGGTGCGGAGGGACAGCCAGGCGAGGTGACACTGTGGACGTCACACGGGGCAGGTCACACCTGGCCCGGCGGCCATCTAGGCCTGCTGCTCAGCCTCTTGCTCGGCCGTACGTCCCGCGAGATCGACGCCACCAAGTCGATCTGGGAGTTCGGGCTCCGCCACGCCGGCGATCCGTGACGGGCGCGAGCCAGAGCGACCGCGTCAGCCAGCGGCAGCACGTCGAGGTCCAGCCGCCGGGCACCGTCGCTGGCCACCAGCCCAGCCAGCGCGTCCGGGCTGGTCGCCATGGCCACGCAGCCCGGATCGCAGGGCAGCAGCTGCCCAGCGGGTAGACAGCGGTCATGCTGGCTCAGGCGAACGGCCGGGATCGGGGGTCAGCTGGGTGCGCCAGGCGGCCTCGCTGACCGGTTTGATGCCAGGCAGCAGGCCGAGCTGGCTGAGCATGAGCAGGTCGTTGCGGGTCCCGGCGTGCTCGGTGATCTTGCCGCCGCGGATCCGGTGAATGTGCATCTGGTCGGCTTCGAAGGAACGGCCGGTGGGCCCATGGCGTCCAGGACCCGGCCCGGCCCGATCCCCGGCGGGAACTCGCCCAGGTGCGTGCCGCGCGCCGTCACCCGGTGCACCACCGTGTCACCGCAGGCGATCTCCTCTTCGACCTCCATCTGCAGGTCGGGGAACGCGGTGCGCCACGCCGTGACGATGTACCGCACCGCGGCGTGGCCGCCCGGCCGCCGGATGCCGAAGTTGGTGAAGTCATCATCGACCAGTTCCTCGATGGCGGGCAGTTCCCCGTTGTTCCAGACCAGGTCCCAGAAGCGGCGGACCACCGCGGCGTTGTCCTGCTCGGCAGCCATGGCATTCTCCTGTCTACCCAGACATCTGGATAAAAGAAGTCTGGGCTAAGGGCGGGGCAGCGTCAAGGTCTGCCAGAAGCCTGGCACCATGAACCCTTGATAACCAGCCGTCTGGCAGTATGGCGGCATGACCTCACGCGGCCAGACCTCGGCTCACACCGCCCGGCTGCGGGCCGGGAACGACCTGGCCATGCTCATGCGGACCGGCCACCACCGGGTCATGGAGTACGTCCAAGCCCGCCTGGAGCAGACGGGATTCGACGATATCCGCCCCGCCCACATGGCCATCTTCCAGAACCTGGGACCGGACGGAGCACGGATCGGCGAACTGGCCGAGCGGGCCAAGCTCACCAACCAGTCGGTCGGCTACCTGGTCGACTACCTCGAACAGCACGGCTACGTGGAACGCCGGCCCGACCCCGCCAACCGGCGGGCCACCCTGGTCTGCTTCACCGACCGCGGATGGGACGAAGCCGACGCCTGCGCGCGCATCCTCGACGACCTCGACCAGCAACTCACCAGCCGGATCGGCGCCGACAAACTGCGCCAGCTCCAGGACCTGCTCGCCGAGGTCACGAACGCACTCCGCGACACCACCTGAACCCCCGGCCATCGTCCCGGAGAGTAGGGTTTTACGCAGGGCCAGGTCGGGTACCGGGCGGGTCTTGAGCAACCCGGATAGATGGTTGCGTGAGGAGGGCACCATGACGACCTCGGAGATCGAGTACCGGGTGAGTTCGACCGACCTCGTCTCCACCCTGACCGCTCGCACGCCCAGCGTCGGCGGCAACGACGGCGGCTGGCCCGGGTTGACCCTCTACCGCTTCACCGAGCCGATGGCGCCCAGCTGGGAGGAGATCCAGTCGCTGTCGCTTGGCATCGTCGCCCAGGGCCGCAAGGCGGTGCTCGTGGACGGCGAGCGGTACGTCTACGATCCGTTCCACTACCTCGTGCTGAGCAGCAACCTGCACTTCCAGGCCGAGATCCTGTAGGCCAGCGCCGAGCAGCCGTTTCTGTCATTCGTGCTGCAGATCGACCCGGCGCTCGTGCGCAAGGTCGCCGCCGAGATCGCCGATCGGCCGGCCGCGGGCCGGCCCCCGGCTGCGGCGGACGACCAGGCCGAGCCGGGCGTCGTCTCCCCGCTCGACCCCGAGCTCATGGCGGTGGCGCTGCGCTTCCTGCGCTCGCTCGACACCGACACCGACCGGCGGGTCATCGCGCCGCGGTACGTCGAGGAGATGGTGTACCGGGTGCTGCGCCGCGAGCAGTTCGCCCGGATGCTGCGCATCGCGGGCCGGCAGAGCTCGGGCACCCCGATCTCCGCCGCCCTGACCTTCGCCCGGACGCACTACGCCGAGCCGCTCACGGTCGACGACCTGGCCCGGCAGGTGGCCCTGAGCCCGTCGGCCTTTTCGAGGCTGTTCCGCGAGGTCACCGGGCGCACGCCGTACCAGTTCCTGAAGGAGTACCGGCTCGACTCCGCCCGCGAACTGCTCCTCGACGGCCGGTCCAGCGTGGCCGAGGTGTCCCGGCACGTGGGCTACCCGAACGTCTCGCACTTCATCAGGGAATTCCGCGCCCGCTACGGCACGACACCGGGGGCCTACGTCAGCGAGCGGTATCTCGACGCCGGGTTGCGTGGCCTCCCCCTGGACGTCGACCAGGTGCCCTAGCTCGCGATGTCGACCGGAATGTGCATCGATCGGGCAGGATCCCGGTACCCGCGGGCCCTGCGCGTCCGCTGTACTGAACGGCATGCCGACCATCACGAGTACCGACCGCACCGAAATCTTCTACAAGGACTGGGGTTCCGGCCAGCCGATCGTCTTCAGCCACGGCTGGCCCCTGTCGGCCGACGACTGGGACGCCCAGATGATGTACTTCCTCGGGCACGGTTACCGGGTGATCGCCCACGACCGGCGCGGACACGGCCGCTCGGCGCAGGTGGGTGAGGGCCACGACATGGACCACTACGCCGACGACCTGGCCGCCCTGACCGCGCACCTCGACCTCCACGACGCCGTGCACATCGGTCATTCCGCCGGCGGGGGCGAGGTCGCCCGCTACGTCGGCCGGCACGGTGAGAGCCGCGTCGCGAAGGTGGTGCTGATCAGCGCCGTGACGCCGTACGTCATGGCCGCCGACGGCCGGCCCGTCGGCCTGCCGAAGAGTGTCTTCGACGACTTCCGGGCCCAGCTGGCCGGCCACCGGTCGGAGTTCTTCCAGGCCGTGGCTTCGGGCCCGTTCTACGGCTTCAACCGGCCTGGCGTCGAGCCCTCCGAGCCCGTGATCCAGAACTGGTGGCGTCAGGCCATGACGGGCGCCGCGAACGCGGAGCACGACGAGATCACCGCCTTCTGCGAGGACTTCACCGAGGACCTGACGAAGATCAGCGTGCCGGTCCTGGTCATGCACGGCGAGGACGACCAGGTCGTCAACCCCGCCGTGGCGCCGCGGTCGGCCAAGCTGGTGGCCAACGGCACGCTCAAGACCTACCCCGGGTACCCGCACGGGATGCCCGTCACGCACGCGGACGTGCTCAACCCTGACCTGCTGGCCTTCATCCGGTCCTGACCTGGCCGAGGGTGACAGCGCGCGCGCGGGAGATTCGCACCGGGCTCGCCTGTCTGCATGCGGCCGATCCGGTCCTGGCCCAGCTGATCGACGACCATCCCGGCTTCGACCCCGACGTCTGGATCCGACGGCTGCCCGCGATGGACCTGTTCGGCGCGCTGGTCTTTCAGATCATCGGGCAGCAGATCTCGGTGATCGCGGCGACCGCGATTTTCGCGCGCCTCACCGGGCGGTTCGGTGGCCGGGTGCCGGACGCTGGCGAACTCGCGGCCGTCGACCAAGGGACGCTGCGCGGTCTGGGGCTGTCTCGGCGCAAGGCCGCCACCGTCCTGGATCTGGCCCAGCGCTTCGCCGACGGGCGCCTGTCCGAGACCGAGCTGCGCGAGCTGCCCGACCAGGAGGTGATCAGGCGGCTCACCGAGGTCAAGGGGATCGGCCCGTGGACCGTGCAGGGCGCGCTGCTCATCGCGCTGCGGCGGCCCGATGTCATCCGCACGGACGACGTTGCCCTGCGCCACGCGATCCAGGCGCGCTACGGCCTCGATCACCTTCCCGACGCGGCCGAGGTGGCTGACCTCGCCCGGCGCTGGCGGCCGTACCGGAGCCTGGCCTCCAGCCTGCTCCTGGCCGCCGCGAGATCGAGCTGATTCAGTTCCGGTTGACCGGTTTCCTAGTTGAGCGGTACGCGTGCTCTCGGCTAGCCCAGCGAGTTACAGGGTCACGCCGGTCAGCGCGGCGCAATAGCTGAGCAGTCCGTCCTGAACCTTGAGATCGCGCGCGGCGGGGTTTGGCGTGCGGGGCTTGCGGTGATAGAAGTAGCCGTCCGTCACCATCGCGTCCGGGTCCGAGCTGACCGCCAGCCAGGCTTGGGTCACCGGGGCGAGTGACATGTCATCGGGTGCGCCGGGGCCGCCCATTCTGGTCGCCACCCAGCCCGGCTCAACCGCGTTCGACAGGACATCGGTCCACAGCCGCGCGACGGCGAAGGCGAGCACGACGTCGAACAGCTTGCTGTCGGAGTATGCCTGCGCGCCGTTCCAGCGACGCTGTTCCCACTGCGGATCGGCCAGGCCCGGATCCCCGCCGCGATGCATGCCCGAGCTGAGGTAGACCAGCCGGCCAGGCCGCTCGATCAGGCCGGTCAGCAGGTACGGGGCGAGCACGTTGATCGCGAAGACGTGCTCCAGGCCGTCGTCGGTGCGGATCCGCGGCTCGCGGTAACCGACCCCGGCGTTGTGAATGACCGCGTCGTAAGGGCCGTCCGCGTTTGCCTGCTCGGCGACCTGCCGCATGCCCGCGATGCTGGACAGGTCGCCGACGACGACGGCTCTGGCCGCGGGCAGGGCCGCCCGTGCGTCCTCGGCCCTGGCCGCACTGCGGGCATGCAGCGTGACCGAGTGTCCGTCGTCGGCCAGCAGCCTGGCCGCCATCAGTCCCAGGCCCTCGGTGGAGCCGGTGATGAGCACCCGTGACATCAGCAATTCCCTTCGTCCAGAAGCGGTCGACGTGGTCGCCGACGAGCTTGCCGTCGCGCTTGATGACGTCGCCGTCCACGATCACCGTCTCAACGTCCGCGGGACCCGCTCCGAGAACCATGACGGCGACCGGGTCGCTGAACCCGTCCAGGCGCGGGAATCGCATGTCAATGACCACGATATCGGCCCGTTTGCCCGGCGTGAGGCTCCCGGGATCACGAGGCGGCCGGCCGCTTCGATCACCTCAGCGGTGGTGGTCGTGGGCTCTAGATCCGGGCCGACGGCAGTGATAAGACCGTCGGCCACGAGGACGTCGCCCGCCGGCAGGTCGCCCAGGTCCGGGTCGACCGTGACGACGTGCCCGCCCTTGATCAGCAGCTCTTTCGACAAGATCTCTCCCTTTGTCTACCTCAGCGACCAACGGCCGATCTGCGGTGCCGGTGCCCATGTCCTCCACGGTGCGGTGCCGGCGTGCCCCACGTCCAAGACCTATTGGGGCGCCTGTCATACCGTGGAGGTATCGGGGATGGGAGGACCCATGGCCGACATCAACCTCCGCAAGCTGCGCCCTGAGTCGGGCCACGATTTGGCTCTGAGTGAGTCGGCTACCGTCACAGCACGCTACTGGGGTCACGCCAGGCGGAGGGGTTCTCCGGTTATCGTGGTTGATCCGGGTCCCGCGGTTGATCGAGGGGACGGGAATGCACTCGATCCACCACGAAGCCCGGATCCACCGCCGAAATGTGACCGAAGCGGCGGATGTGCGTGGTGCGGCGCCGAGTCCGAGACTCCCGGCATATCGGCCCCGCAAGAGAGCCCGTAACGCGACTGCCCGGGGGCCTGCGAGCGGGGTGTGCCAGTTCGCGCTGCGGGTAACTGCCGCCCCGGGGCCCGCCGTCCCCTCACCGCCGCCATATCCGGGGGTATCACAGGCAGCCGGACAGGTATTGGACGGCACTGCTAACCCGGACGCATCGTGAAAGCGCATCCAGCAGAAGGCGGCGCCGCTTGGAGCCCCCGGGGAAGGAGACACGCATGAGCACCATCCACGACGACCTCATCGAGCGCTCGGTCAATATTCACTGGCCGGACGGCTACGATCCCGACCACGCCGACCTGTTCGCGCACAACAGCATCGTCATCGAGGCGCCGGCCGAGACCATCTGGGCCAAGCTCATCGCCGCCACCGCCTGGCCCACCTGGTACTCCAACGCCAGCGACGTCGTCGTCAACGACCCGTCCGGCACGCTCAGCGAAGGGGTCACCTTCAACTGGAGCACGTTCGGCCTCAAGATCGCCAGCACGGTCGCCGAGTACGTCCCGCATACCCGTATCGGCTGGTACGGCACCGGCGATCAGATACGCGCCTATCACACCTGGCTGCTCATCCCCCGCAACGGCACCAGCACCTACGTCGTCATGGAAGAGACCGACACGGGCGCCGCCGCGCAACACCTCGCCCAGGCCAACCCCGGCCACATGCACCGCGGACACGACCTGTGGAACATCAGCCTCAAGTTCGCCTGCGAAAGCTGACCGACGGCTCAGGTGGTGGGCAGCGGCCGCGCGATGAACGCCAGCAGACTGCCCTGCACCGCGGCCAGGCTGCCCAATCCGAAGACGAGGACACCTGCCGCGGGCGCCAGGATCTCTTGCGCGACCTCCCCCAGCGGGTCCTCGAGGCGGCCCAGGCGTGTTCCCTCGGCCACCCACGTGCCGGGGGCAACCTCCGGGTACCACAGGCCCGCACGCTCGCTGAGCACGTCGCCCGCGTTCTCGAACAGGGGCAGCCGGGGCCGGGCGCCTGCTTCGGCTGGCAGGATGCCCACCTGCGCCGCGATCCGGCGCAGGCCGTTTCGCTGAACGTCTGCCTCCTCCTGCGACCAGCGGCCCTCGCCGCCCACCTCGATCAGCACAGCGGGGATCCCGGCCATAGCGGCGGCGCGGATGGTAGATCCCGCCAAGGGGTCCACGATAAGCCGGGGGACGTCGAAGCAATCGGCCATCGCGCGGGCCCGCTCGTCCAGGACGCCGTCCGGTCCCGGGCTGGCCCCGGTGAACGGATCAAGCGCCTCGGGAAGGTCGCCGCAATGGCAGTCGACGTAGTAGTCGGCGCGGGCCAGCAGGTTCTCCCATAGCCAGGCGGCCAGCCGCGCGGTCGGGCCACCCTGCGGATCTCCGGGGAAGGACCGGTTGAGGTTCTTACCGTCGAGCGGATTGATGAAGGCCATTCGCTGTTGAAAGGCAACCGGGCTGGACTGCAAGCTCACGACGATTGTTCCGCGCATCAGCGCGGGATCCAGGTCGCGAACAAATTGCCGGACCGCGACCATCGGCACGTATTCCCCGCCGTGTATTCCCGCGGTGATGGCCAGCACCGGGCCGGGCGTGCTTCCGTGCGTGATGACCATCGGCAGCGAGACGCTGCTCGTGCCGAGGCTGACCAGGCAGTTGCCGCGGACCTGCGACCCGGCCTGGGCCACAAGCTCACCGAGGATGTAGGTCACAGTGCTCCGATCAGAATGCGATATCGGTACTGGCCAGCGGAAGAGCCGCGACCGTACGTTGCGTCCCCGAAAAACGCATGGGATCCATGAAACTAACGTCCGTGGTGCTCGTTCCCTCGGCGATCAGATCAGCAGCGACGGCGCCGAGCGAAGTAGCCATCTTGAACCCGTGGCCGGAAAAGCCGACGGCCACGACCACGCCATTCATGCCGGGAACATGGCCGAGCAGGCCCGTCTCGTCGGCCGTGTACCCGTCCGCACAGACCACCATTTTGACCGGCTCGGGAACCAGGTCGGGCAGAAAGGTGCCCACCCAGGACCGCACCGTATCGAGGTGCCGGGGATCCCAGGTGAGCGGGCGCGCCATCGACGCGACCTCGTCGAGATAGATGCTCGCCGCCACCTTCGCGGTCCATCCGTCGGTGCTGGGGAAGCCGTAGAACTGAGCGTCACGGGAGCTGCGGATGAAGACCTGATGCTGCTGGCCCCGGTAGCGGTCCACGTCTGCGATGGGGAACCAGGTCAGTACCTGAGGGAGCACGGCCAGGTGCGTGCCAAGCCCGGCGCACACCGGCCCCGCACCCGTTCCAGTAGCGACCAGCACCCGCGCCGCGCGAACCTCCTCCTGATCAGTCCGCACCGACCACCGGTCGCCGCGGCGTTCCAGAGCCGTCACCGTCCTATTACCCAGGAACGAAGCCCCGCGGCGCTCGGCGAGCCGGACGGCCGAGAACACGGCGCGCTCGCTGCGCACGTAACCGCCCTCCGGATCGAACAGGGCGACGTCACCCTCGCGGATCAGGTGCTCGGGCAGGCGGCGTTGTGCCTCTTGTCCCGTCACCACTTCGAACGCCAGGCCCCGCTCCCGGCCCGCTCGCAGCAAGGCCGCATGATCGGGGTGGTCGTGATCCATGATCGTCACCACGCCGGTGTTCTCCAGCAGGGCGGCCCCGGTGTCCGCCTCCAGCTCGCGCCACAGGTCGCGGGCGCGCTGCAGCAAGGGTGTGTAATGCCCGCCCTCGGCGTACACCATGCGGAACACCCGGGACTCACCCGCGTACGCCGAGAACGGCCCGGGGATCGTGAACCGGTCGATGCCGACGACCCGCAACCCGCGCGAGGCCAGCTGCCAGGCCGCCATGCTCCCGACCGAGCCCACCCCGACCACCACGACATCAGCCTCGACGACAGTCACCGCGCGTCCATCGTTCCTTCCGCCGTGAGCCAGACGCCCCTTGACGAGCAGGCAACTACCTGCACCCTAACGGCCCCGACCTACGCCGCCAAGACCGGCGTCTCAGGTGCCGAGGCTGCGACCACCGTCGACGACGATGCGCTGGCCGGTGATGAACCCGGCGCCTTCGGAGGCGAGGAAGCTTACGGCGTGGGCGATGTCGCCGGGAGTTCCCATCCGCCCGGCGGGCACCGTGGCGAGATAGTCCTGCTTGACGTGGCCAGGTAGGTCGGCGTGCCGCTCCACCGGGATGAAACCGGGCGCGACCGTGTTCACGGTGATGCCGGCCGGGGCCAGTTCGCGGGCCCAGCTGAGGGTCAGGCCGATTTGCGCGCTCTTGGCGGTGGCGTAGGCGGACCGGCCCGGCGGCGGGCGGTGCGCGACCTCGGAGTCGATCTGCACGATGCGGCCGTACCGCCGGGCCCGCATTCCGGGCAGCACGGCCCGGCCGAGCAGCACCGGGCTCTTGACGAAGAAGTGCAGCTGGGCCAGGTGGTCAGCCCAGGCCACATCGGTCACCGCGGCTTCGGGTTGCGGGCCGGTGGCGTTCAGGACCAGCACGTCGACCGGGCCGAGGCGGTCAGCGATCGCCGCGACCAGCCCGGCCACCTGGTCCTCGTCGGTGACATCGGCGCAGAAACCCTCGGCCGTTCCGCCGTCGTCACCGATGCCGCGGCCGACGGCAGCCACCCGTTCGTCACCGGGCGGGCCATTGACCGCGACGGCGAAACCGTCACGCGCCAGCCGCCGCGCGATCACCGCCCCCAGCCCCCGCGAACTTCCCGTCACCAGGGCGACCCGCCCCTGCGTCACTGCCATACGGTGATGATCCCACTTGCCCCGCTCGCCGGGCCGGGACGGAGAATGGGGGCGTGGGTTCCATCACTGAAGACCTGGGTTTCGGGGAGGTGCTGCGCGGTCATCGCCGTGCGGCGCGCCTGACGCTCGAGCAGCTGGCTCAGGTGTCGGGGGTGAGCACCCGGACTCTGTCCGATATGGAGCGCGGACGGAGCAAGGGGCCGCAGCACCGGACCGTCACCGCGTTGGCGGATGCGCTGGCCCTGGCCGGGGATGCTCGCGAGCAGCTTATTGAGCTGGCCCGCGATGGCCGGCTGCGGGATTACTGGACGCGTCCGGCTGGCGTGGGTGAGCTGCCCCGGCTGGTTGACGACTTCACCGGCCGCGCCGCGGAGCTGGCCTGGATCAGCGACCTGGCGTTCGCCGAGAGTCCGCCAGGCGCCGGCGTGGTGGGTCTGATCACCAGCGCGGGGGGCATGGGGAAGACCACGCTCGCCGTCCGGGCCGCCCATATGCTGCGGCCGAGCTTTCCTGGCGGGGTGCTCTTCCTCGATCTGCTCGGTATGTCTCCACAGCCGATGGCGGCCGGTGACGCGCTGCGGCTGCTGCTTCGCGCGCTCGGTGTCGCGGATAAGCAGGTCCCGGGTGATCTCCCGGGGCGCGCTTCGCTGTACCGGTCGCTGCTGCGGGACCGGCCTGTCCTGGTCGTTCTGG
>Ga0302325_10015351_pt1 | contig 16283 bp, 17 predicted proteins | sample Palsa_T0_2_FD_201948 | JGI IMG/M metagenome (GOLD analysis project Ga0302325, IMG submission 201948) | Peat permafrost microbial communities from Stordalen Mire near Abisko, Sweden - Palsa_T0_2 | ecosystem: Environmental > Terrestrial > Soil > Palsa > Peat permafrost | place: Sweden: Abisko... | reverse complement strand
GCCCTTATCACCCTGATCCCTGATCTCCGTGACCTCATGATCCCACAGAATTTAGGCATGGGGATACTCACTGAGATGCCTCAAAATGATCTCCGCAACTTTATGCTGTCCACAAAGCACAGGCGCGTAACCCCCCATATTAACCCCCGACGGACGCTCATACCCTGCAATCTTCTTATTGTCCCTAGTAATCCATCTGATCTGCACATGATAATCAGATTCCTCCATCCCAATCGCGCGACACTCGGCGGCTATGCCGGCCCGTTCCAGCTCGACAACTGCCGCGGGTCCATAGGCCATCGCTCGGGGCGACTGGATCACTTCGCTGAACCGCTCGAGGACGCTGACGGAGATGCCTTGGCGAGCTATCATCAGTGCGATGACGAGGCCAACGGGGCCGGCGCCAACTATCACTACGTCTGCGTCGGGGGACATTCTTTTTGGGCAAGTGCGGCGGGCGTTGTCGCACGGCAATTATTTATGGTTGTTTTGCGGGGAAGGGGTAGGGCCGGGAGCCGAGATAGCCGGGGGTGAAATGAACCAATGCAAGAGACGTGCCGTGTAAGGATACATTGTGCACACCCTCGTTCCTGAGATGCAGAGAGGCCTGGTACGGTATAAGGCACTTAAAATTGCCTTGTGACCAGATTAGTATGGCTGCATTCGTTCCATTAGTACATTTACCTCTGTGGTGAGATGTCGACGGACTATCTCAGTTCACAGGCAACTTTCCAACTAGCTGTGATCGCATGGGAAGAGTGCAGAGAATTGTCCTACGTCGGTAGTTCCCTTCCACTCTCTTCTGCTTGCTCGGGGTCCCTGTTTCATCTCAAGGTACAACCAAAAGCGCGTTGATTAGCTTGACCAATGACATGTGTGGGGTGCCAAAGGGTCCGGTAGCGGAGTTCGTCGGGTAATTTATCCTCCGCCGCCAATCGATTAATTTACTGTGAAATAAAGGGGTGGGAGAAAAGTCAGCTCACACGACTCGGATTGACAACGACGCCGTTGATAAAAGATGATTCCCTTATTCCCTATGATGAACTGTGTATGTACTACTCCCAAAAGAACTTTCCAAACATTACCATTGCCATGAAGTAGTGTTACTTCCCCCGAATTCACTATTGTCCTTCCTAACTTCCCTGATTAGAGGGATTCCTCGAGAGATGCCGCTTCATCTTCTTCTCATGTCTCCAGTGCTGAAACCAATAAATAAACGTCACAACCGACAAAGCATCCAAAATAACAGACAACAGCGCAGCAATGCTTCCCCATTTCTACCATTAACGCGTCTCCACAACATCGAAAAGCGGGAATCCGTCACGAGGACTCGGAGGAGTACCTGCATCCCGCAATACTGATCAAGATTGATCCACTTACTGAAAAGTGTGACGGAATCACTCGTAGCAGTACAAGTCTGATACCACAGACTCTGTGGCCCATTCGCCGGCCCATGTGCACCCGTGACATACATCCCCGACGTCGTGGCGATTTCGAGGATCATTTTCAAAGCCAGCAGAACCCACAGGAATCGGGAGCGCCAGTCGTCGATTTTTTCGGCAGTGTGGGTGCTGTAGTAATAAGCTACTAGAACGCAGACCGCGAAAAGACTCGTAAGGGACGTGGCGACGAGCGTGAAATAGGTTGGCCAGAGGACGGTTTGATCCGGTGGGTTCCAGAGATTTTCGCCGTCGACGGCGACGTTCAGGGTCTGGTAGTACTTGGCCAACGAGAACGCCATTAATGCTACCGCGGAGATTCTACCGTCAACACCTTCCAAGAGCCTTATCGGTGAGAAGTACCCGAATCCCACGTCCAAGATACGTATGAAAATACGTGAATAGCGAAGATGCCTTCGTAGCTGTGCATCCCGCTGCCTCATCTGTTCAGTGATCTGATCATATTCAGGACTCCCTGTCGTCTGGGACAGTTCTTCATACTGCTTTGGGTAGGACATCGGGCAGAGGCAGGCGACCTGTTGTGGTGTGTGTGGGCGGGAAGTCGACCTGCTTTTACTTTTCAGCCGGTCAGGAGTGCACGGACCTCTGGCTTGGAAACGGATGTGCCGAAATTAATTTCCCCACGCATTAGAGTTGCCAATCAGCGAGGGTCCTGGGTTCGGCGAAAGGCAATCTCAGCGGTCACACCGACGGTACGAAATCACCATCGACTTCACATCATATATAGCATTCACAGCCCCTCGGCGACAAATTAAAGTTGTCGCGCAGATCTTTGTATTGATGGAACGTAAGATACCTCATACAGACTCTTGTTTACGACTGAGACACTAATTAAGACTCCTTCTTTAACAGGCTATTTGACCTAGGTTCCAGAAGGAGGTTATATGTTTTAGGTCTGCCCCCACCAGTACTCCACTTCGGGTTGACAGGCTCCTCTTTCGGGGCCTCCTCTTTCGGCGGATCATCTTTCGGTGCTTCCTCTTTCGGCGGATCATCATCATCGTCCGCCGGCCACCGCCTTTCCAATGTTTTCTCTTTTGCAAAGTTCGAGGACAGTGCTACAAGAGATACCGGGGAGAGAGGCTGAGGAAGGGCCAGTGTCGTCGATGCAAGACTGCTGACCATTGCAAAGGACAAGATGAGTTTTTCGGTGAGCATCTTACTAGTAGTACTAAGATCAGTTAGCCATACTGTACTGGGGATACTCTCAAGCAACAAAGCCCAGTATAAGCCTTAGTCGTCGCGTTCAAGTTGTAGAGGAGTTGAACACTCGGGGTGTTTTATACATACGATGAGGGAATTTACACTGCGAAACTTGGATGATAGACCACGACGAACTTAAATGTCTCACCTGAGCAGTTTCTGTGCTCCTCGCAAGTACTTGGATGCAAGTTGCCTGTCGCCTGCGCCATGCATATATCTCATCCCGTCATTGCTCTATTCTCTGGTATCTTTTTATGTGGGACACTCGCAGACGGCCAAATTGCTCGCAACACCAAGTACGGTCGATGCCTGGACCACATCTCCGAGCGTGCTTCAGCCATGCGAAACGGAACAGCCAACACCGTGAAACCCGGCCCTAGCGGAAATTTCGGAACAACGATTCGGGTTTCTTTTGAGGACGGAACGAACTGGGTCGCAAAAGTCTCTTACCACGAACAATACGCCGCCATGACCAATTCAATCAACAGTTTAAATGCACTGCAAAAGTACTGTCCTCATATCCCGGCGGTGAGAGTGCATGGTAGTATCGAGACTGTTGACCCTGACCCGGAGTACATTTTTCATTTCATGGATTGGGTCGACGGAGTACACCCAGCTATAAATTCTTCGACTAACGGACGTTATGCTTCTTTGCCGCAATCGTTGGTTCCACAACTAGCTCACTTTGTGTATAATCTTAGCACTTGCCCCCTTCCGGATTCAGAGGGTACTATAAAGCTTGTTATATTAACTTATTGATAGTCGCAAAGCTTATCGATTCGAAACTGGATGAGGAGAGCTTGCCCTCGTTTGTTAATTGGGCAAAAGCACGGTTTATTTCTGCCAGACGATTGCTCAGCTCGGACCTCCCTCCAAAGGGTCTCGTAGGCCTTGACCTCTTCATGATAATGTCTTGGGTTGAGAAGCAATTCGCCTCTTTTTCAAAGTCCAAGAACTATGTTCTTCACTACTGGGATCTCAGACCTGGAAACCTCCTTGTCGATAGAAACGACAGGATTGTCGCGTAATCTCCCAAGTCTTCAAAGTAACCTGATCTCAGAGTCCTTGATTGGGATAATGTTTACCCTGTTCCAGTAGACTTGACCCGCCTTCACCTTACTCAACTCTTCACGTTCCCAAACGTGACACATCCTCTACTACCGTCGCAAAATGAGGTATTTGTACGAACGCTCGAGCACCTCCAAGGTAGCTCAACAGAAAGTCTACATAATACCTCAGTCATGAGCGGTCCAAAACGTACTCTAGATCAGCTACTTCGGACCGACTTTGGGTTCAGCAAAGATACCAAATTAGGTTGTGATCCTATCTTCGAGAGAGTAGTAATCAAACGAACCCCAGAAAACCTGCAGGGCGCAAGGAGGCAGTGGAATCAATTTGTAGACACGTTTTTCACACAGAAAAATCGCCCGGTGCCGGACTGGCCGGTATATGTACAGACTCAGCAAGAGCTTGGGATTTGCGGAGACAGGGACATTGATAGTCTTGGTAGGTCTGTGAAACGAGGCTTACAGATGCGGCTTGCTGTTTTGTTGGAGCCGCTTAGCGGTAAATTCCCTCGATGGTCATGGGTAAGTCGTGAACATTGTTATTTCGTGGCTGCCCATTGGATGAATTATACCTTACCATCCGGCGGTATCGCCTGTTAGGGGCCAAATTAACCGAGGGAGGTAGAGAAACGTCGAATATTCTGTTTAGACAACACGTAGTTCTGTTGTGTAATCTTAGTCGACCGATTCGTTATTCCTTCGCCGTGATAGGTTCACGGGGAAATATTTAACTCTCTTCAAGTTCCATCGTGACAATCAAATCTGGTCGTGGTCAAGACGTAAGGACAACTTGAAATCTTTACTTTAAACAGCGTAACAATTATTGGAGAACCCATTTCCAGGCTTTAGTTCTAATGTTTCAAAAGTTAACCTATGCATATATGTAAACTCCTTTAATCCATAAAATATTTTAACCGCTACGAGAGCTGCGACATTTTCCACGTCCGCCTAGCCAAATGATTGACACACGCCTCAGGGACATCGAAGAGTCCCGCACCACTATGCCGTTGTCCACTTGCAAAATAATTCACAGGAAGTACCAAGATATTCCCCACAACCTCAGGACTCTTCAATCCCGTGAAGACCCTCCACGACAGTCCTTCACCGCCCTTTGCGTCTCCGCTTGCTCTCGCATTAATATTCGCATCCATTGCGTCCATCACAGCATCCGTCCACATACCCGGCCCGGTAACTTCCAGTATGTCCTTGACCGTATACGCTCCAAGCAAGAAATCAAACAGTCCCCTCCCGGTACGTAGTTTCGCGGGATCGGAAAGGCCTCTCTTTTTCGCGAGTGCGTAGGTGTGACTGACGGACCGAACGATGGCGAGTTTAAGGGCTTCTGTGAAAGGTTTTGAGGCGATGGTCCATTGCGTGAAACCGTGATTCCGAGACCATTTCCAGGTCCGCTGGACGGCCAGTGTAGCTAACGGTTCGTCAATCTCGATGCCAACAATTGTGGAAATGGACGAGTCCGCCCAGAAATCAGGTGAGATGCAAGATGCGATCGGCTTGGCACATTTAACATCAGCATCAGCGTATATGCCTCATATCAGCAAAAATAGCAACGCGCTTTAGGTTACCGCCGTATGCGAACAGGACCAGGTACCGAAACATGTCTGCCCTCAGAACACCAAGGGGAAATGTTTTATAGATATGTAGAATTTGAGGAATGGACCCGTACACTTCCTCGATCAAGGACTCCGCTTCCGCGTCATTGTAATGCTATCCATAAGCAGATGTCTGGGAATGGAAACCTTGTAGCGCCAGTCGGGGTTCATGACTTTCCAAGTCTTCATTTCTTCAGTATCACCTGCTGTTGGTGAGGTCTGCCATATTCGTTTGGGCCACTCAGTCGCGGCTTCGTCAGGGCGAAATGTTAACTCCAACTGCGTTAGGGAGTCGTAGACAGTGCGTTCCAAAGCAACATCGACAACACCCTCTCGCCGAAAGGGAACAAAATCCACAACACCCCGTTCTACGTTGACCTTTGGAACGGTTGTGACAAGGTAGTTGCTACCACCGAACCACAAGAGCCCCAGACTCGCGACTCCAGTGACCGCCAGAAGTGCCAAGCGAGGGCTGTAGTACCTCATGGCAGAGTACGTTCTTACAAACAGTGTTTGTGCGAAGGACGACTAGCGCCGTTTTATGTAAGCGGCTTGATTTAAGCTTTTAGGCCCGAGCGTTTTACTGAACAATAGTAAAACCGGCTGAGTGACCCAAGGAAGCCATATTTAGATTCTATCTTTGTAATTAGGGCCGGCTAGATGGTAGTTCAAACTATGTATGCGACGGTGTCGGAGGATAATGAACCGAGGGTGCATGTGAAGAATGCTTGACAGATCTAGACGAGTGCATGTAGCTGCATTCTCGGTAGTCTTGATTTGATACAGGAAATGTTTTGCCTGTTCAGATACCCCTTCAGATACCCAATTAGGGACCAAGGAGTAGCTGTGGACACTTGCAGCCGATTTGACGCACGGTTGTGCTGTGGAAATTGGCCATACGTTGGTTTCATAAACAATCCTGATTTAAATCCTGATTTAAATTTTCATTTTATCAGCCGGGTTTTTGTGGACACCGATTGGCCCGTCACACAAAGAGGCGTGATTAAGGTTGACTCAAAGCTTACCTTTGGTCCCAAGCCCCGTTTTTTAGTCTAGTTTTCATACACAAGGTGTCTTGACACTGTCCTCTTTGTTTCGTCGAAACATGATGCAAGGTACTACGATCACGATCAGTGCGCGGCCCAACAATGTATTTCAACCCGCTCCGGAAGGATTCGTCGTCGAGAAAAGCATACTTCTCAACGAACCCCTTTTCGATCCCTCTCAAAACTCAGTGCCAAAGTAGAACGCAGACTCGATTACCATGTATGACGGACATACGCCCGGGCCGGAGCATTGCGACGAAACCTCCCTTCTAGAAATTGATTCGTTTTCAGACATTTTTCAACCACTTGCAATTGCTGAATCCCCCATCCGACCGCTGATTCTGGCAACCTCCTTCCACGCCGCGCAACCCGGCAGTGAGCGAAATACATGGAGCATTGTAGGTCGGAAGTTGAGTTATCTTCTTCGCGCGATTGGCCTAGGTTCTATATTGACACTTTTCGACCCGAACCCGATGGACGAGGAGCAGAAAAAGGTGATCGTGGAGACGTCGGTGTGGGTGGCCCTTGCGCGCTGTTCGGTACATATTTTACCGATTGGAATCTCCGTTTTCCTTCTGTCTTACAACTTCATTGGCTCTTACGTTGGTGCTCAACTATCCGGTCCAACCAACTTAAGCGATGAAGTCAAATTTCAGTTACTTCAATTTGCGGCCAAAATCCACGAATTACTCATTGTCGCGAGTACTGGCCATGTCGTCTTCTACATGGTTCGGTATCAACTTCTGTGGGGAAATGGAATGCCCCTGGGTTTGATAGGCTCTGGCTTTAGCTTTACGGACCTTAGCTTCTTTTGGTACCTTCTCGCCTTAGCTTTGATATATTAACTCGTAGGTCCACCGAATTTTGGGGCTCCGTCGGATATCCTGCATCGGGATGGCTCAAAATTCGCATCTTGGGATTGCTTGGCTGTGCAGGCCTCATCGCAGCAACTGCTGGTCCATCCAGCGCAATACTCCTACTACCAAGGAATTGTACTTGGGCGACCGGCAACATTTCATTCAATCTCAATGGGACCACCGAACAGCTATGGCCACCGATACTAACGGCCAACCATCTCGGAGGGCCCAATTGCAGTTCGTTCAGGGGTATTATGGACCCGAATTGTGCGGCTGGAGGTTATGGGCCCTTACACTATCATTACACCCAGGCCGGCGCGGCATCCCAGTTTGAACACTTCACCATCGACATTGCCGATTCAACGAGCGCCCGGCTGTTGGAGGGAAATTTTCGCACTACGTGGGAGTTCCGCAGCGAAACGTGGACCCAAGCTCCACATCGGGCCACCGCTGCCATCGAAGAAATCATTCGCCAACTATGGACATACTGTCTCAGGTACATATCTGTCAAGCCTGCCGATCGGTTTTGGTTTTCCGACACCCGGACTGTCGAAGTTTACACCCAAATTCCGACTGTGAGAACAGTCTGCATCCCATCGGTAACTGTGTCCGCTAACGATACGGTCTTACCGTTTCCAATCCTGCCAGAATATGACTTTTGGTACTCGAATCAGACCGATCGCATTGTTTGGGATGGTTATGACGGCACTATTACTGATCCTGGTCGATTTGGTCAGGGACCGTGGGAGTGGCAGTCGATCGGGGAATCTTTTGGACGCCTTTGGACACCTGCAAGCAACTTCTCTGGGATCGAAGGCTTTTCACTAGTGAAGACCACTTGGCTCACGTTACCGTCAGATTTCGGAAGTACAACGGCCGGTCTGGCAATATTGTTCCCCCCTTCTGGCAACAGCACCAAAGGCAGAGCGGTCAGCTGTTCGATTGATGCACGGTGGGCTAGCGGACGCAACTGGGCCACGAGTACGCAGCCAGCGTGGCAATGGGAAAGAAGTAGTGTCCTTGTTCCAATGAAAAGCACTATTGAGAGCACGCGTCAGTTCGGCACCCAAGAGGGCATTGACCTTTTCCTCCCCAAGAATGATAGCACTTGGTCTAGGATTTCAGCGAGTCTCGATTATCTCCAAGGTTTGACCCCTCCAATCAGCAACACCTCCACAACAACAACGCTTGAGAAACTCCTTACCGACGGTATTCTTACGGTCTTCGACCCAATGAACCTGAATTTCTCCCGCAGTTCTATTTATTTCACACCATTTATCGAACATGTCATCTCAACCGTCGTCGTGGATGCCATCGCGCGTACTGGCTCCTACCTACAGCAGCCAATCTACGATATATATAGTGGTATATTGGACCATGTTGGAGACGGCTTTTGTGATCCTCTGTCTGCCACCGCCGTTAGCCGCGAAGCGCTCGAACAATACGATGCCACCGGAAATAGCTCAGTTCCCATGGTATTGGAGACTTCGGTTGACGGTTATGCATATCAACTCTCAGGGGGTACAATGCATTTCGCATTTTTTCTGCTCATTCTGCACACAGTCATCGCCTTTGGGCATGTATGTTGGATTCTTTACACCCGACGGACAAGTGCGACCTGGGACAGAATACCCGAACTTTTGGTTCTCGCCCACAACTCACAGCCCTCTAGCGATGGGCTCCTCGCAAACACCTCGGGAGGAATTATGAAACGGAGGACTTTCGCGATAACTGCGAAATTCGAGGTGACCAACACGGACAATGTGGAGATGGTATTAGCTAGGAATTCAGCTTCGTTCGCGAGGGTTAGGAGCAGGGAAGGAAAGGTACAGCCGGGTCGGTTCTATTAGATAGAAAAGATACCAATGCATCATGTATTTCATATTCACAAGAAACTGCCAGTTCCTAAATGGTGAGAAATTTCAGACGGCAGAGTGAACGGGCATCTGGGCCTCATCCGGCAGAATTGTGGTGGCGGCGGGTGAACACGTGTTGATCGCGTTCGTATCCTCTTTTGGAAACAATTACGTCGCCGCTCCGACACCCGCGTCCCTCCACATCGGACGACAATGGAGCGGTCGTATGGCCGTCCTCTTACCGCGAATATAACCCTCAAAAGCCTCCAACATTCATTCTGCGGTCACTGGATGTTGACTATTCTCAGACACAGCTCATCAACGGACGTCGCTTTCGATGCCAGACAACGGTGACAACGTATCCCCGGCCCCGGTTTATCACAGCCTGGCCCTCAACCAACTTTTCGATGCCTGCCAAGCCAACATCGCGCTCGTTGAACGGACCCTGGAATCCGACTCGGAATCCCTTCGCCGACGACTGGACAAAGTATCCTCGACCCTCGAAGCCGTCTCCAGCGGTTTCTGGGGACATGGATATTCCCCCGCTCCGGCAATGTTTCTCCTCCTGCTGATGCTTCCGAAAGTCTACAACGCATTGATCCAGCATGTCGATAACGAGCACATCATCGTCTCGACGGAGCTCAGCGAAGGGATTCCGGCGTCGGACTCGCTGCTCCTGAGGCTCTTTCCAAGGGTCCAAGTACGTGAATCTTTCGCGACGTTGAGGGCCGGATTGGATGTCTCCGAGGACGAGAGGGAACGCATCAGGGAGTATGTTCATCGCGTCGATAAACGTATAGCACGCGCCAGCAAACAATTCAAGCAGCTTCAAAAATTACTTACTATCCTGGAGATGTGGACGGCTCATTTAATGGGATTGGTCATTTATACTTATAATTCGCTGTCAGCGAACGGCTCCACTACCTCCGTCAAATTCGCCCTCGCCGATATAACCCATCTGCTCAACCTGAAAGAATTAAAGTACTTTCCCCCAATGACATACCATACTGACGTGTACATAGATCCCGCAGTGCAAGTCCAGACAGTCTCGCCTCCCAGAGTACTCCCCGCAAAAGCGAATCGTTCCTGTGGCAAGACCTGCACTCTGGCGGCGACGGGTCCGGCAAAGTTTACAAGGTCCGATCCGGCCCATTGTACGCTGGTGTTGACAATAGATTCGAGTGAAAGATTACTTGGAATGGGATGGGAAAGCATATGCATGCAAAGTGATCCGTCAGACCCGTCATTCTACGTCGTCGGATATTTCGCTTGAGCGCAACGCAGTGCAGGCGATATCAAAGGGCCGTCATCCGAATGTGGTGCAAATTCTCGATACATGGATTGAGGAAACGAGTTTTATTACGACTTGTTTCATTCAGATGGAGTTATGTCAGGGCGATCTTGCCGAGTTTTTACATGAGCGATATCAATCGGACGCCGCTAGAAAGGGGTTATCGTCCTTGGAAATATGGGGCATCTTTCGACAAATCATGGCGGGTTTGGAGTATATCCATTCACAAGGAATAATGCATCGAGATCTCAAACCCAAAAACGGTACCATTACCCCAAGAATCATTCTTTTTCTATTTAAAGAAAAAGTGACTGACTATATAGTATTATACACGAAAAACGAAAACAATTTAGTCTGGAAAATCACCGACTTTGGCTTTTCAGCGCCCCTCACAGACACAGACGACGTCCCCATCACCCCCATAAACCCCCTCACAACAGCCCGCATGACACGAAACTACTCTGCCCCAGAAGTCATCATCGACTCCCGCTACGATCAAAAAGCAGATATCTGGTCCGCGGGGTGTATTCTATACGAACTCGCGACGGGGACCCCGCCGTTTGGCACGGAGGAAGCAGTCGGGGAGTATGCTTCGTCGGGGATGCTGATTCCTTGTATTGCGGGAGGGAGAGGCGCGATGACCGTGGAGGAAACTTGGAGGATGGATGAGCTTGTGGGGGGGATGATGCTTGTTGTGCCGGAGGAACGGTTTACTGCGCGGAGAGTTGTCGAAGCGATTCCGACCGAGAGAGGGCTGTATATAATGTAATACACTTCTACTATGGGAAGGGGGATATGTAAGGTAGATACCCGGAACAAAGGCTTTAGATTCTCTGCTTTCTGAATTCATATAAGGTTTAGTCCGCGCACCGCCTATTGGCGATGTGTTCAAGTTCTCCGATCTGTGACCTCCACGTTAGTCCGCAAAAAGTTAGCACCATTTGCCCAGATCGTACGGCACCACGCCGCCGACAGTCTAGCTCCGCCGCATGAAGTTCTCGTCGACACTTCTGTCCTGTGTCCAACTTGGTCGTCGGAAACCCCTGCGAGTCCTCTTTTGTCTCCTCCTGGTGTGTTCCTTAGTCGCAATCATTTCCATTGGCGCACGAGAAAGATACAGACTAGTCCGCGACGCGTTATACCTCCTTCGACCAGCATGGGATAAACCAAACTCGGCCAAACACCTCGCTCGACCGTGGATACAACTAACGAACTACAATCACCCCAATATGACCCCTTCCGAACGTTGCGCATCGTTTGGCTGGGGAGTTAGACCACATGACGCCAATTTCCGAGTCATCGACGCGACACTATTTACTGTGGAATTGGATATGCTGGAAATACGTCTGGAAGAATTATGGCCCTATATCGATGTCTTTCTGATTGTGGAAGCAAATATAACTTTCACCGGTCTACCGAAACCGTTAATATTCCAGGAAATCCAATATCGTTTCGCATGGGCAGAATCAAAGATCATATATCGACAGCACTGCCGATTACCGACTTCTCGCGGACGAGTCACCATATGCACGACACGGTTGGGTCAATGAAGAAAGAACGAGAGACGCTGTTACCGGATATCTTCGAAGTGTGGTGCACGCCGCCGATAACGACCTTGTATTAATGTGCGACGTCGATGAAATTCCTTCCGCCGCAACAATGTCTCTCCGCTCCTGCACACTGGGCTACGACCGGGTGATGCACCTCAACTTAGCCTCCTTCATATACTCCTTTGAATTTTCCCTCACATCTCAGCAACCCTTATCCAGCACGTTGGCACAAGTAAAAACCTGGTCCTCCGACGCAATTCCCAGGAAGTAAAAACTGATACAGCCCTTTACCGAAGTTTGCAATATCTTTCAGGACTGCCTGCGGTAATGCATCCTCTTGAACCTTCGGAAAGGGACCCATGGCTTTCCACAGCTCCCGCCAGGTGTACGCCTCGGGAAACATCCCGAATATCTCTTTTCCCGAACATAAACGATCCTGGATATAACTTGGGTTCAGCATCTTCTCGGGATACAATAATCTATCTGCATGTGAGAACGCAGCTATTTTAAATTGAAAGTCGGTGAGTCTGCGGAAACAAAAACTACAATGCCAACCTGCCTGAAGGAGAAGACGTTGTGCTTCGACGGAGCGGGTGTGGTTGTACGTTGCGTGAGGGAAGACTTGGAAAACGCGACGGCTGACTTCAAATTGCATGGGCCGAGAGTTGGATATCGAGGCTATAAACTTTAGTCCAGTGCCGTGAATTAAGCGGATCGCAAGGTCTCGTAGAACAGTATATTTCTTCCATTAGAAAATACCGAAATGTTTAGAAGGCCAGAGAGGGTTAAGCTTCAATCGAATACTGATCTGTTAATGAACGACCCTAGCGTCGGATGCAACTTCCCTCCGGCATCGATTCGATCTCCACGTGACAGCCGGAAGCAGCGATGCGATTGATTGTTCGGACGCACCCCGCCTCGGCTAATGTGGAACGTTAATTAATTTAACAGATTAACGTTAATTTGCGACGGGCAAGGCATTCATGCGGAATAATTATCTGGAATAAGTCCAATTAAGCTGCATAATCGTTCTAGACCTACACACACAATTCCCGCAATACTCGCACGCACTCTACAGTTTCTGAATATGAGCAACCTTCCATTTCCCGGTCCATCGGCGGATCCTCTTCCCGAAGATCATAAAGAACACCGCAAACGCACAAATCGTAAACATGATCCCCGTGAACAGCATCCCCAGCATCAGGAACCCGTCCGCAAAGATCCACGTCAGGATCTGGTACCCTACGCCAAATGACAGCAGCGACTTGGCCGCGATGAAGATCGCGATCAGTTCGGGCGTGTTGTGGTTGTAGCAGTCGACCATGTAGGCGATCAACATGGAGAAGCCGATAAAGTTGGCGAATTGGAAGATACAGAAGCCGGCAAAGAAACCGAACCAATGCAGCTTGTAGTAGGCCGTGCAGGAGAAGACGGCCATGCCGACGGGGGAGCAGATGATCGCGGGCAAGAACACCCAGAGTCGCATCTCAGGCTCGCGCACACCGCCGTTCTTACGCGTTCTCCACGCCGCGAATCGGTCGGAGATGGGGCCGACGGGGATGGCAAGGACAGTACCGATGAAGCCGGCGATGGCGTTCAAACCAGTCTGCGACTGCGACCAATTCCAAGGAGGCTGAGTGATGAGGATGGAGAAACTGAAGCCGATATACAGAGCACCGAGACCGATAGCCATACCGTAGAAGATGACAGCCCAGAGAACCGCGGGGTAGGCAAGGAACGTGAATTGACGCCAGAAAGGGGTGAACAGACTGATTTCGTGGTTGACTGCACCCCATGGCCTCATGCGTTCAAAGAAGGTGTATTGTTTGGGAAGGGCGGGTGGCACGCGCTCTGAAGTGGCGACGATGGGCTCGCCTTTCTCATCGAATCCTTGAATGAACTCGGCGGCCTCGCCATACTTGCGGTGAGCCTCTTCACGATTGAAGTGCGTCTCAGAGAGGAAAAAGATTCCAAGGATCCAGACAAAGACACCGCAAGCCGTGTAGAGATAATACGCTGAACGCCACGAGTGTGGGAGTGGAAGCATGTAGCCTGCTGGAAGAGGAGCGATGGCGGCAACACATAGGGCGGCAGTGTAGTACGTCAAGATAGCTCCGCGCTCTAAATGTCAGTTTATTCCAAAGTGAAAAATACCGTGAAGGAAGAAAATATCGTCTACTGCCATGACAGCAACGGTCTCGCAGATTCCAGATCCAAGCGAGGCAACGATGGAGTAGGTGAGGAGAGCGTTGTAGGTCTTAGCGGTGGAGGCAAGGGCCATGCTACCAATTAGAACTTGGGACGACTTTGGGCTTACAAGATCCACCAGATGGTGAGTGCGAAAAGCCAGGTTGGACGACGACCGAATTTGAGTGCCAAAGGGACCCAGATAAGGTTAACAAGACCATAGACGAGAATGGCGTAGTTCTGGACATCGGTGACTTGGGTGACGGGCACGCCAAATTCCTCGGACCAGGGGACGAAGAAGACGGAGGGAGTCAAACAGGACGAGTTTCCCATGAGGGTGAAGAAGATGACACAGAAGAGATAGATGTATTTTCGCCATTTGGGCCAGAGGACAGGATCGTTGGGGTCAAGCGTGGGCACAGGGAAGAGGGCCTGTCCAAAGGCTGTCTTGTCGCCCTCTTCGGGACGGAGGTAGACGGTTCCCGGAACCTCGTCCTCTTTTGCGTGGGAGATGGGTGCAAGGATCTTGACATCCATGGTGAGCGGATGGGAGGAGGGACGGCGAGGGAGGGAGAGGTTGGCTGAGCTGGGTTGGCGATGGAAGGAAGGATGTTCTGCCTTGTTTGGGGTCGCCCGACATTCTTATATTCTTATGAAGTTGCATGTGCCTCTGGCAGCCCCGACGATGAACCCCACAGTTCCCCCGCGAAAGGACACATGGTTGCGTTCCAGGCGAGGCAGCGCCCACGCGACCTGCAGTGACCCCGGCGCTGTGTTCCTGATGCGCGGAGATAGCCGAGTCGCTGACCACAGAGCGCGTGGCGACTGGTGCGGGAGTCTCCGAAGGCTAATCTAACCGCGGCACAATATTGCCTCCGGAGTCTCCAGACGCCACCCCCGCGTCCCCTGGCCCCCGAAACACTGGCCTCCAACATCTATTTCGCTAAGACTTGCCCGCATCCCTCCCGGGTCCCCTCCCGGCGCATAGCCCGCCAGGCCTCACCGTCCCAGCGGTCGCCAATCGGCGCCGCCCGGACGACCCGGCGTGCACCTCGCCCCTGCCACCGCCCCCAACAGGGCGCTCTCTCAACCATGCGCCCACGCTCGCTCGTTCGCCCCAAGGACAGTCCCGAGTTCGCCGCCAGCTTTAAGTGGCGACAGACGTTTCATTTGACTGCCCCAGACATACGATAACGTAATGAAATTAAGTTTGTGGGGTATAGAATGTGGAACGTAGAGCTTCGCCGCGGCTAAAAAGGAGCAATCTCGGCTCTGATGACCTCGTGTTCCCATTGACAGATTCCTCCGGCAATTAAGTTGTGGTTCCACGCAGATAAACTGTATCCAATCTAATCTCTACGGCCCACACATGGTCAGACAACGCGCCCACATGGGCCACTCAAAGGGCCGCCGCCGGAGTCCGGACCGTCTGTGGAGTGTCCCGACGGATCTTCTGTCGCTTGTTGGCTCGCTGGCCTCTACGGTCGAACGGACTCAATAATTCTTGTCGTCCCTGCCTAGAAATAGACTGTCACAAGTTGCACCTCGGTTTCCGCGCAATCCTGACGGACGAAGCTGGATCCCATCATCCTGGAACCCGTGAAAGAACTCGAGCCCGACCACTCTTTGAACCTACATAACCTTAATCCCTTTTAGGCAACGTTATCACCTGACGGGCGGACGAAAGATCTCCCGCCGTGCCACGTGATGGTCGCTCAACCACCCCGCATTCTCTGAGACAACGCCACAGCCGGATCTATCCGGATCGAGCATCCAATCGCGGAGATGACCGGCAGGCTGGTTGTCGATCCCATTGCAGGATTTCTTGAGGCGCAAACGGGTGAAACTGTTGAGACTCGACTCTCAGTACTTTGCACTTCCTTAGGTTATCCTTATCCCGTCTTCTATCGACGGCAAAGAGGTTATTTACTCTCCCAAGTGCGCAATAGTTACACCAGAATGGTTGTACATTTACAAGTAGACCCTGCGGAATATACTATACTACCGGACTACCATGGTCGGCAAGAATTCCTACCTCTCGCAACACGGACAAGATTGTATTTTTCCTATTCGCCAACTTCCATCTGGTCCATTCCACTAAAGCAATAGCAAAAAAAGATGTGCCAATCGCCATTCCAAACCCACCCCACCAGAAA
>Ga0302325_10015350_pt1 | contig 16284 bp, 16 predicted proteins | sample Palsa_T0_2_FD_201948 | JGI IMG/M metagenome (GOLD analysis project Ga0302325, IMG submission 201948) | Peat permafrost microbial communities from Stordalen Mire near Abisko, Sweden - Palsa_T0_2 | ecosystem: Environmental > Terrestrial > Soil > Palsa > Peat permafrost | place: Sweden: Abisko... | reverse complement strand
CAAATGCTGTAGTACAGTCCTACACGGCTCTGCCTCATTCACCTGCCTGGGACTTCGAGAAGCACCCCTCCATCAATTGCGATGATTTCCCCGTTGACGTATTTGTTCTTCGCCAAAAAGATCACCCCCTGGGCCATTTCTTCATCAGATCCTGGCCGTTTCGCTGGCACGTGGCCTTTTTCTTCAATTTTCTCTGCTGGCAAGGTACTTTTTTGATTTTCGTCACTCTCTTTCGTGGTCATTTCGGAGGGGAAATAGCCAGGCCTGATATTCAACAGTTAGCAGACGTATAACAGCAGCAACTTCGAGTTCGAAGTCATATTTCCTTTCCTATATGTCTCGGATGTGGAAATAACCTCTGAGACAAAGATAGTACCAAGGTGCAGGAGACATACGCAATGCTGTTAACTCTTATTCCTGCTTTCTTGAACTCATATGACATCAATTTAGAAAGATGTACGGTGGCTCCTTTTGCAGCATTATAGCCAAAATGTCCCTGGGCATCTACATAACGATTAAGCTTAGCGATTGCTTGCTACAGGGTGGTTCCAAAAAGTTGAGCCAACGAAACAGAGGATCAGTACATACGCCGCATGATCCCAGACATGGAGGAAATGACGATCACAGAGGCAGAAAGGTGGCCGTGGCTTTCTTCTCCAGCTTGCAACAATGGAAGGAATGCAACGGTCGTGAACTTGCAAAGTCAGCACTTTTACACATTCAAGCCCGGCACTCAACGAACGTAAACAGCAGACACGTTGGTGTTGAACGTGTCAGACCATTCGGAAAAAGTTTCTCCCTTGAACAGTCTCTCCTTCAGTTCTGATGCCTTTTCGCTCTCCGGTTCAGCCTTTGGACCTGAGATCCCTGCATTAGTTATAAGAAGATTGATATACTTCTCCTTTTCACTAATCTGGGCTACGAGCTTCTCCAGATCCTCTTTCTTCGTCACATCGCATGGCCCTACACTAAGGTCTGTCAACGACCTAGTTCACTCTATGATTGGCCAACATACGGGATAATCTCCCCCCCTTCAGCGGGAGAATGTGTTTTGGCAGCATTCTCAAGAGCTTCCATGCGTCGACCCGTAATGTACACTCGAGCGCCATTCGCTGCTAGGGCTTGGGTGGCCCTAAGCTGTTAACATGGAACTTGTAATGTGGTCAATGGACTCACATCAACCCAATGCCTGTACCACCTCCCGTCACAACACAAACAAAACCTTTGACAGAGAAGAGCTTCTCAGCTCTGAGATCCTCAGTAGAAACCATCTTCAGAGGGACACGTAACTGATATACTGCCGAGTCGGTATCACTTGGCCAAAATGAAAGCAGCGCGGCCGGGTTGAAATAATAAAATCTGAACTGTGTGAGGGCAGGAGAAGCTGTATAAAGGCTCTTTGCCATAAACTCGTTGGGTGGGAAACCTAAAGTTCTTAACCTACATACGTCATGCAACTAGTGCTGTAGGTACGTTTGGTACGGACACCCTTCAAGTGTTCACAGGCTTCGACATTAGCAAATCGGAACTCCAACACGTCTGGCAAGCGCAAGTATAACCCATTCTGGGCTCTAATTAGTGTTGTCTCTGCACCCCAAGCAAGAGGCAGGGAGCTGGCTTGACACGTCACATGATCAGGCTCTGGCAAGTCGCTCGTCATCTGACCGCACGTGATCAAGAGCGCACCTCATCGGCCATGTAAAGTGCTGTAACGAGAAAGAACTTAGGTATTTTTTGTCTCACATGCCCGTTTCGGTGAAATGACAAATTCTCACCCGAGTGACATTATCCCCTGCAAATAGGCACCACCGGGACAAGGCATCTCAATCGACTTTTTGAAAATTCTAGTGGTTTAACGATTCAAGTTCAGCAAAGCCTCAATGTATCTCTTTGTATCGATACCGATCCCTTGTGCCAACTTTCCTGGACCACTTGAAATCCAACTCGAATCCGACGCTAGCGCAGAAGAACCACTTGCAAACCTGCCCGCCGGTTTGCTTGTCACGTAATCACTTGCTCGCCGTATCAAGAAAATCTCCTTATCCCTAGGGACAGACTCGTAGCCATTCGATACGGCTTCGAGGAAGGGATGAGCCGCTGAGCTAGTGCTCATAAACGTGCTTGTCCCACGAGACGCGCCTCCCGCTCTAAAACCTTGAGATGATGTCTGAGTTTCAACACTGTCTTCTGCAATGAGGCCGGGGATTTTGACCTGACCGGAAGCAAGGGATGCCGTAGAAGGCTCAGGATCCGGAACTCTTGTCCATACAACCCACCATCCTCGGCTCGTCTTGCAGGTACGCTCTAGTTCGCTTCTGTCTGTACTGCTAGCAATATATGTATTGATGATCTGCATGTGAGTATTCAATGCTTCGATACGAGACCACGTCAAATGCTCAACGGACTGCGATTGCATTTGAAGCGGATCTGGTATATTCGGGATCGATGAGTTGATGGTCAATAGTCTTGGGTCCCAAACAAGATCGTAGATCGGTGTTGTAGAGCCATCGGTTGGGTCGACTTCAGGTTTAGAGGCTCTGTACGTGGTCGAATTGATCAGTGGTTTGTGCAGCGGGCCAATTTGATAGTGGAGGGAGCGGTAAAGGCTTGAAAGAGCCAAGGTGTCTGTTCTCAGTTCGAACAGGAAAACGAAAATAAAAGGCCTGTTTGCGTAGACCACGACGCGAAGTTTTTTCGTTTTGTTTCGGTCTTGGCTCTCGAAAGACGCATTGGATGTCCCCGTATGCTCTGATCCAGTATGCTTGGATGATGACTGCCTTTGTTCGTTTTGGCCAAGATCAATACTTATATCTGCCTCGGCACGAGCATCCTCTTCCCGTTCTAGTTCAACGGTCAGAGTACGTAGGACTAATCTTGTATTGGATTCATCCACATTTTCGTGATCTTTGGGAGTTTGAGGTTCAAATTCTGAAGCCTCGCCATCTTCGTTCTCGACATCACCCATTAGACCAATCATGTAATGGCCCTGGGAGTCGTTAGGTGGATGTTTAGACGTCTCTAGCATCCCATCAAGGCCCATCTGCTCCCCCGGCGGTCCAGGGATTGCTTTCGAAACTGGGAGAGCAGTAGGAGCTGCAAGCCCTTCATTCTTCGCCGATGTCCCACCAAGTGACCAGTGCGTCCCATATCCGAGTTTTAAGTAAGACACAAATTTATTGGCCTTACTCGACTCGCTGTCGGTGCTTGCAAAGCTGGATGGGCCACGGTGGAAAGACGGCCGTCTTCTTTTGGGCATGGAGCTTTTGGGCGAATCACCGTCTTTCACGGGAGTTGGATCAATCGTGACCATTTCATCCTCCGCGGGGAGGTTCTGGGTTTGAGGAGATTTATCGCGGTTGACCAGGCCATAAACTTGTTTAGATTTCTTCCTGGCATCGGGGGACAGCTCTTTCTTGTTGGTGTGTTGTTTCTGTTTTGACTTCTTTGGACGGCGAGTTGAGGTCGGATTATCTATCACCCCATACGTATACGCGCCCCATCTATATAGGTCCTCAACCCAATGCGAAATGTCTCGGAGAGATTTCCTTGATACGGCGCCAGTACCGAGAAATATAACGCCATCCTCTGCACCAGGTTCGTTCCCAGATCCGAGCCACGGCAAGGTCGGCTTGGCACGTGGTGCTCCTTTCTTACTGCCTTCAGTGCTAGCATTGATCTTAGAATCAATGTCCCCAAATCTAGAAACGATCACATCAACAAGACCTTCGATCCTGCCCACAAAGCCTTCTAGAACTTCACGCTCACCGCTGCCCCTTTCTTCTTCACCCACTCCCATGCCAAGCTCTCCACAAGCTGCCACCTTAATGCCTCCATAGAGGCTGTTTGCCGGATTCCCGTGCATCAGGACATTCCATGTTGACAGAAACGTGTCCCAGTAACGACCAAGGATACCAACAAACTTTGATCTCCGCGTGCGCACAAAAAGAGCGCTCATGGAGGAGGCATGGTGCAATAGAAACGTTGAATGTGCCCGTAAAAGATCTCCAAGAAGCAAGATAGCAGGTTTGACTTCCCGCGACGAATATTCGGTTATCTCTTGGTGCTCAGCAGCTCGACTTTTCCCTGCAAGTGCCTTTGGTGTGGTGGGAAGCATTGTCAGGTTGATTGACTAGGAACGCAGTTAGTCGGGAGCAGTTCTGTTAGATACTTGCACCAACAGCCAGTATCCACCATCCGGCCTCCAACTCATGCAGAACAATGCGCGATTTCTCGGTCTCCACTGTGTCAACTGCTCTGCCATCTGAAAAACTCCTGCCAAACTCGACCATGCCCTGGGCAAGTCCAATTTGCCTCAGCTGCTCGTTATTCTCCTCGCGTAGAGCGTCTTCATCTCGGCTTTGGGGCGCCTTTTGTCTACTTCGGTGACGGGCCTCGGACGAGGAATAGTATACGATCTGATTCTGTAGAGTTTCATCTGTAGTGCCCAGCGAGGGGTTGTAGATGGCCAGAAATCCCAATTGAGCCGGGACTACCGTGGCCGAGTTGGGGTGATCGGAGGTAAAAGACATGGCATTTCGAGAGCAGACGCAGCGGATGAAATTCTAGGAGGGCAGGAAAGGCGCTGGTCGCACAGGCATGCCTGGTGACGGACGTGACAGCTTGCACGAGTCTGTGAGTTAGGGGATTCCGAGGGTGGGCGGGTGTCGGTTTCGTTGTCTGGATTGTTTATTTTATGTGTTTTGTTTAATCCTAGGTAGGTAACTTGTGAGAAGGACGGGAGTCTTTTCGCGTCGAGGGCCTGATGTCACCAGAGCACCGAGCAACCTGGCCGTCTCTCGCGCTGTGGCTTGGGTGACGCAGATACAGGGATCGGCGGAGGTTCAACCCCTGCCCAACGACAAAGAAGACCTAGGCTACGTTCGGAATAGGTCCATACCCACACTATGCATCACGTGCGACTCGTCGAACATATATGTACGCACCTTAAGGTACCTACTTAGGTACGAAGCTACTTTACCTTACCCACCAAGGACTACTTTTGCCGGACTGGTTCACCTAGGAAGATATCAGAGGAGGTCTGAATCTGTGTGGAGCGGATCCTGTTTCCATCAACACCTGAAAGTCAATCCTAAGTGAGCCCCTTTTTCAACTTTTCTACACACCGCGAGCCCCTCTCGCCCTTCCTCGCTCTTTGGTTCTCATTCAATGTCAAGTTCCTCCAAGATGCCTAGAGAGAAACTCTCACATCTAACTATGTTGACCAAGCTGCCACTTCAAACTCCTAGCCGTCGTGATGGCATGACCTGAAAAACATGCTGCGGTCGCTGGGACTAAGTAAGCAGAAAAAATGGTTTCCTGGCTCATGCTTCGATTTCCGGTCAAGATTTCGCGCTCTTCACTACAGGTGCTGCATAAAAGCAGATTCTACAGCGCAAAGGTGTCAAAGCCTCTGCGAATCCTCTTCTGCGGGTCAGATGATTTTAGCAGCGCCTCTGTCCGGGCACTGGTAGCTGAACGTGAACGGGACCCTCAACTCATCAAGTCCATTGATGTGCTTTGCCGCCCCGGCAAGCGCTCTGGGAGATCACTCAAAAATATCAGAGAAGGTAGAAAAGAGATCCTTAACGGAAAGCTACCTGTGTTGATCGTCATTAGTTCCAATAAAAGCTGTTGCGGAGGAGCTGTCACTTGCTATCCACGAGAGGGACACATTCACAGGCTGGGATGTAAGTATTCCTCTATTGGATTTAGAATGCCTATTGATCAAAGCTCAGTTGCCAAAGCCGCAAGGAGAGGCCATAAACCTCATAATTGCCGTTTCCTTTGGATTATTTGTGCCACCGAGAATTCTTAGATCTGCTGAGTACGGAGGCTTGAACGTCCACCCGTCGCTTCTTCCAGTGTAAGCGATTCCAAATCTCCGTCATGTTTAGGGACTCATTTGGTAGATTTCGCGGCCCTGCACCCTTGCAGCATACGATACTGTCGGGTGCTGAAAAGACCGGGGTCACACTCCAAACCTTGGACGACAAGTCATTCGACCATGGCATCATTCTTGCCCAGACGCGAGACCCTTTTCTTTCGGTTCCTAACTGGGAACACTGTACATATCATGAGCTTCTTGATTTTATCTCCCCAAAAGCAGCAAACATGCTAGTACAAGGTCTGCGAGACCGGGTATTTGTTCCACCTCTGCAAGCTGTTGGGGTCGCCACCATTGAAGATGACAGAATCAACCCCCCAGGATACAGACGGAAGCATGCAACGAAGATCACCCCCGAAGATAGAAAGATTTCCCTCCTTGATTGGGAAGGAGACCGGATCTACCGCCACTATCGTGCTCTCGGGCGGTTGTGGTCCGATGTATGGATTACTGCAAAGACGCCGAGGCGTCTTATTTTCGAAGATATCACCTTAGTTGAGAAGCCGGACGCATTCTGGACCCATAACTCGGGGAATATCGATAAAGACGCAGACGAGACCCGTCCCCGCTTTATTGTGGCATCTACATGGCCTGGTTCTTGGCATCCTTTGCTGTATGTTGAAGATGGGGATGGGGTTATTTTCAAGACAGTCAAAACCGCACTTCGGGTTGGGAGAATCACAGTCGAGGGCCAGAGCAAGAAGGCGGCTTCAATAGCATTGCGCAATCTTCAACCCGGAATTGCCTGGCGATTAGCAGATCTAGCAGAACAAACACCACGGGGGATCTATAGACTATCTGTTGAGCCTTTTGAGGCCAATTGAGAAGTGGCGGCATTGTGAATATAGAGGTGGCTGAAATGCCCCCCGACGATGGCTAAGAAGGGTTTTTAATCCTGGATATTGGCCTCAGCGTGTATAATATTCTTGTAATTCTCATTTTCGACTAATAACTCCTCACTCCATTCTTAATCGCAAGTCAACGCGTGGGGTTTTATATTAAGGAGATGTCGAAGCAATGTGCTCCTAAGCCATGTCGTTTTTTGATTGCTAGATTTGTTCATCCGTGGGCGTTAACTGTGGGATATCCCTTAAGAATTCGACATTCACGAAGAAACAGATCCGGTCCCTCGTTTGAGTGTATCTGGAACGACTCTCCACACATATGAGAGTAGATATCGCCCACTGCTCATGGGGTATACTCTTGTTCTAGCAACCGATGTCCACTTCCATGCTAGAGATCTGTGAAGTCCACAAATGTAATACACCATCGCACTTTCAACCTCCTAACTCCGCTCCTGCTCAGATTTGAACGCTAGAAATTCCATCAGTCCAGAGACGACCTGGTCTTCTAATAGTTGCTCTATCTCAACATCTACTTCCTGGCATTAGGTTTCTTGAAAGCCGCCTTGCTCTATATCTGGAAGGTAAGCTACATGCGATTTCGGAGACGTTTAGTTCTAATGGACTTCGAAGCACTCCTTGGTTATCGAAGCACTCCTTGGTAAGCTGTGAAAACGGGCCCTCCAAATGACAGGGCCCAAAGGGAAAGGATCAAGGCAAAAATAGAGCATAAGGAGACTCTCACGTCGTGGCCAACTGGCATTTTCACAGTTCAATAGAATGACATGTTCATCTATTTCGTAACCCACGCCAAGGCAAACCGTCCCACACGAGTGTCTATGCAAACCTGCACGCCTGCCTAAATGCCTTCTACCAATAACACCGGCCCAAAATCAAATTGCTACAGCTGTACATCGTTGTTGAGGAGTCTGACTTCCTCCCCTGGCTTAAAAGCTGGCATTCCAATGTACGGGCAACCAGAACATCGGAATGCATCTCCTAGGCTGCAATTTCCGCAAGAACCAACCTTGCCTTGAACAGTGAAGTCAACCTCAGCAAGGTCATCCGCACCCAGTTTGAGGGTCTTGAGCTGAGCATCAGCATTCGACCGCTTGGCTGCATCCTCAGCGGCAATCTTCTCAGCAAGTCCACAGGTGCAGTCCTTGCACGCTCGACGACGCTTGCCCAACCTCGGAGCACATTCCGGAGCTAACTATGATTAGTACAACAGATCATTAATTACAGACGGGCGGGCGACTTACGGACGTTCACGGGTCGCTTCAGATCTTCTTCTGTGAGCAAAGTATCCTCGTCAATGAGCTCATCGTCATCGTCTTCTCCAGTGATCATGGGGTCTCCAAAGTCATCACTGAAATCCATGAACCCAACACCTGCAGGCCTGGTTTTGGTCATTTCAACGCTCTTCCGCTTTCCATTGAGTTGGACTATTGCAGTTGCCACCGGGGGCCCGGCACTGGAGACTGTCCCATTCTTCTCCTTTCGCCTGAGTCGTAAAGGCACTGTCTCGCTGGCACCATAGTCTGGCTTGGTCAAGCCATTACCCTCGACTATCAACCCCGCCAGAATGCCCTCTTGAAGTTCTGACTCTGCAGCATCCTGTACGAATGTTCCATCCTGTGCCTGCAACTTTCCACCGGCCTTCAAAGCTTGTGCAATTCTGCCAAAGACATCCCTGCCTAGTAATTGAGAGGACTCGGTCCGCGTCCCATCGGCGTCCGTAAGAATGAGAATTAGGTCGTAGGTGGAATCGGGTAGTGTGACGAGGCCGGCTGAGAGGCGATCGAGCATTTGCAAGTCGGTAACTGCTCTGTCATGCGAGGCCATGGCATTGCGCAAGTTCTCTTCATGACTGGAGATGGACGGCGGAGCGAGGAGGAGAGTTCTTGAGTTAAAGGAGGAGGGGGCCTTTGTAGCTATCGGGCTGAAATCGGAGACATTGTCAATCATGACAGAGGGCGCCATTTTCACAAATTGTGACTCTTCTTAGAGCGGACAAACAGCCGGGGCAGTGATTTCAACAATGGGGCAGTCCTGCGTCTGTCTGTATCGAGTTTGCTTGGGCACAGAGAGGGATGGGATGGGATGGGATTGATAAAGAATCTACTGGGGAGACGCGAGGGCGCTAGGGCTTTTGATGTCGCATTATCGGAGCAAGGAATTATTCAGCGTCGTTCTCCGAGCTGGTGGAGTGCTGCTGTAAGTAGCCAGAGCTTACCTAACCTTAGCGGGGGCCAATGATGACACACACAACCACAGCCCGAATCGGCTCTTAGCGGCCCCACAGCCCCGCTATTCTAGTTTTGTTCTAGCGGCTCCAGTACGGTACACTTTATCGCATGTTCTTCCCCAGATTCATACGGAGTACCACAGGACTTCGTAGGGCAGCCACGATGCCAGCCAAAGTGACTTACAGTCTGAAGTACTAGCAAAGAAGTATAGACATCTAAATGGAGGCCTGGGCTGAAGCCGGGGCGATGTCATGGGCTTCGAGGCTTTAATACCGTAAGGTAAGGTAAGGTAAGGTAGCCCGTAGCTTCGATCAGGGGCAGCTCGTGGTGGCGGGGTCGATAGCGGACACAGTACCTAAGGTAGTGAGGTAGTGACTTAGATGGGGTGCTTTGGAAGAACAGCGAGTCACGCGATCATGCGCCGTCGCCTACGGTAAGGTATGGTATGTCCTTCACGCCTTCCCGTGCTTCCCATTGCTTGCTTGCTTGAACTCGTCTCCAGCACAATCCTACCAACTTACTACCTCAATCTCAAAGACCAACACAAGTCGAACAACTTCCATCTCCCTTCCTTAACTCCCAATTCCACATCAAATCCGCAATCAGTAAGTCGCCCCAAACCGCTCGTTGTGTTTACCCCTCCTCGTCGTCGTCAGCTTCCCTTGCTTCGTCTTCCACCTCCCCAACAAGTGTACAATGCCCACATCAATGGCCGCGTGCATCATCATATCATCATATTTGGACGTCTGCTAACATAACGACAGTGGGTAAGACCCACAAGTTCAATGACCGCGGTATGGAATCCCTTGTAATGCCCCTCCGTCGAACCTCACTGCCCCTCCTTTCCTTACATCATCCCAAGTGCTCCGAGTCGAAGCACTCCGCACGCGTTCCCAAATGTCCTCTTTTGCTATCTCATCAAGTCTTGATCGACCATAAAATGCTGACCACTGGCTTGCAGACCACGCTGGCCTGGCTGACGGTACTGCCGCCTCTACCGAAGTAAGCTCTCCTGACCCCTCTGCTATCATTTCATCCTCAATTATATCTGCAAATTCTAACTGAACCTTTTGCAGCATCTCCCTCGTTACTTTGCCAAGGCAGGTCCTGTCGATGCCGATCCCAAGAAGACCAAGAAGAATGGTGCTGGAAAGGGAGGCTGGTGTGTACCCCAATCCATACATTACACACGAGGAACGAGGCTGATGTCTCATAAAGGGGCGTTGATGGCGAGGAAGTCCAGGATGAGGGCTTCAATCTTGCCAATGCACGCCGCCGCTCCAACAGCAGCAGCTACACCGCCGGCTTGAAGGATTTCAAGACCAAGTTCGAGCAGGTTGAGCAAGAGCCCGTCTTCGAGGAGGAACTGCACGGTCCGGGAGAGGATCTCGAAGAGCTTCCTGAGACTCAACGTGTTATTACCGAGAGCTCCGATGGCAGTATCGATGACGATGAAAAGGCCAAGAGCGTTTAGACTATGGATTTCCATCAGAAGTAGTCGCTGCTATATCACTGCGAGGTATCAGGCAGACGTATGGTGTTGTCTGCTGGCGGATAGCAGAATAACTTCTGATCAGGAATTGATAACTGATAGCAACGTGCTGGCATATGACCAGGTGTACTTTAGCTTTCCAAAGGCATAGAAGGGTTGCCCAGTATGTGACGGTTCCAAACAAGTGACTTGTTATTAAGATTGACGGGATGTCCAAAAGTTGCCTCGTAGCCGTTCTTTTTGGACGGCCCTTGTGCTGCCTGTCATTCATAGTACATTTTTCGTACTCTATTTACAAAGCGTTTCCGATCTGTTACCTCTAGTTCAAAAGCCTATGGCAACGAGAAGGCCTTATAAAACTCGAGAAATCAGCTTATTTGGGGAATAATCAAGCTATGCGAGTCAAATCAGTCCAACTGGAATATGTCAGGACAACTGGACCTCCAGCTCGCATTCCGGGCTCCGACAGGCGTGCTGGATATCCGGTTAGCCGGACTGTAGAGCCAGTCCAACTGGAGGTACCGTAACACATCAAGACCTTCACCCCGCACTCACCTACAAAAGCCCACTTTCAACAAAACAACCTCGTATCGAGGGAGCTGCAAGAACAGTCCCAAGAGGTCTTCGCAAATATGCCTTATTCTCTCAAGGGACGAAACGTCCTCGTGACAGGGGGATCACGGTACGATTTTGGCTTTTAAAGCTCCTGCCCTGCACCATCTCTTCCCTTTTCGCATGGTCCTACATGGACTACGAGTATCGTAGCTGATTTTCATGGTAGTGGCCTTGGTCTGTAATCTCGAATGCTATCTTCACCACTCCCTGCGTCTCTCGACCTTGTTTCTCTCTGCGTTGTCATCGTTGTCTTGGGATTCAAACTAGTCATGAGACTGGCTGCCAGTCTTCTCTCGTTAACATTGCTAACTCTAAGTTCTTGCCAGGCGAACTCATCTGCTTGAAATTTGCTGTGGAGGGCTGCAATGTTGCCATCAACTATAACTCTAATGCGGACAGAGCCGAAGGAGTTGTAAAGAAGGTTGAGCAGGATTATGGAATGAAAGCTTTCGCTATCCAAGGTGTATGTGGAAGAAAGTCTCACGACGTTTGGGACAATTCTTCCTCTTTCCCTCTTGCAACATAGAACTTTCAGCTGGCTAATCTCAACAACAGGATATGTGAGTCTAAACCATACTGTTGCAAGTCTCGTTAGGCAGTATGCTAGTTAAAAGTCATGCCAGGCCAACGCATGGAGTATAGTGAATATACTGATTCCTCCATTCCTTAGGGGTCTCGAAGCCGACTGTGTCCGCGTTGTAAAAGAAACCGCATCCAAATTGGGGGGGCTTGACGTTATTATCTCCAATGCTGTCAGAAATAATATCTCGAATTTCATGCCAAAGCTAACTTCTTGGAGGGTTACACCAGATTTGCGAACTTCGCGGATCTGAATGATTCGACCGTCGAGGACTGGGATCTTTGTTATGCAGTCAACGTCAAGGCTCATATGTTTTTGATGCGTGAGGCGCTTGCTACCTTCAATAAAAACGCTGATGGCGGGGTGTTTATTATCACTTCCAGCATAGCGGGCAGGATACCTGTCAGTCTATTCTTTATTATTTTCAATCTTGAGGGATAGGAGAGCCAGTGGTCTCTTTTAGACACCACCGACTCTACTGCACATGTGCCCTATGGGTTGTGAGGCCTCTAGAGCTCCTGGCTTGTTGGCAACCTCTTGATTCAAAAAGGCTAACAGACTAGTTAGAGTGGCAGTAGCATGCCCTACTCGGTCACTAAGGCCGCCCAGTTGCATCTCATGCGTTGCCTGGCAAGCACTCAAGGGCCCAAGATCCGAGTAAATGCTGTTTTGCCAGGGTTTTTGAGGACCGAATGGGTCAGTACACCCAAACCCTCCTTCTCAAAGCACAGGCGAATACTCATTCCACTAGGGGGAGAGGTATGGGCCAGACAGGATCAAAGATATGCAAGAAAGGGCCTACCTCAAGAAAGACGTAATTTTTCAATATGATCCATGTATAGCAACTGCTCTAATCCACTTTATAGACGGATCTTGATGATACAGCTCAGGCTTTCATTGACATTGCCAAAAATACCTCAATGACTGGGCAGAGAGTTCAAATCGGTACGTCTTCTCAATGTACAGTAAGTCATACTTCCACTGACTTCGTACATAGACTCGGGTCTTGGACAAAATGATTAGCCAGAACATACTCATCGTTGAAAGCTGAAGACACCATCTTACTTCTCCTCAAAGACTTCCTCGAGGCAAACCACTTTAGCTAGATGAATGAAAGAAATACCTTTTGCGATTTGTTTGAGCGCCTTGAAGAGCCTTTTCCAACCTTTCAGCGCTTGAAAACCAGACCTTGACGAAGAATTGAGTTTTAGCATATTGAAATCTAAGTAAGAAATATATTTTCCTTGCACTGGCCAGAGCCCTGGTGTCAATGACTCGACTTTGTTGATTGGAAAATAATGTATTCAACTGAACGCTCGCTTATCCCGTTCTCAAATCGACTTAAGCATCATATAGAAAGTGGAAACACCTGCCTAGCAAGACATAGACCATTAAATACCACAGCACAATTCTGGATTATCCCAGAAATCTGACGTCCATCTCCTCAAGTTACCTGGCCAGTTCCCGCTCTAAATTTAGAGCCCCAGCCTGCAACTTGTCGGCTTCAATCATGTAGTTCTTTGCCTTTTGCTCTAGCATCGTGGCCAAGTCCAGGACTTTCAATCTCTACGGCTCACCTCGACCCGTGGCAGCCATGCGGGCCTCGGTGGCTCGGTTATCTTTCGAATTCGCCGCCTGCTCCAATGGAAGCGCTTGCACGTAGATTTTCTCTGCACTGTGGGAAAATGGCGTCGGGTACATCATATCATCGGGAACGGATATCCGTCCAGGAGTAACTGGCAGTCCCTGGGTAAAGGTCAACCGCCATACATCACTTCCAATTTCCGCCAGCCCGGGTGGCCAAAAGGATGATGTTTCATGGAGGGTCCAGAAGCTGCACTGCCAAAGTGAAAGCCAGGTTCTTGTTCAGGCGGAGGTGGCGGTATTGTACCGACAGCAGGAGGTGTGAACAATTGATTCGGCACAAAGGAACGAGTAGAAGTCATCCAAAAAGGCTCTATACCTCAGCGATCGCAAATTCTGTCCGGGGTTTTCCCTCATCGAGCTGGCTTCCAACCAGCCCGGCACGTCTTCCTCTCAAGTCGTCTCTCGGTTCGCCGTTCGCGTCGAGCCTGCCCTCTGTCTCCTTCCGCAATTTAAAGAGACCTTGACATCGTTCTGCATTCTTTCGAACTCCTGACTGGAAATCTGCGGCGATGACGGCACGCTCTTGGCAGCGTTGGAATCCTTCCGCATATGCAGCAGAATATCTTGGTCTATTGGCTGCTCTGGGTTGAAAAGCCGTTCTATCAACAATTGCTTCACAAGAAATTACTGTTGCTCTGAAATATCGTCGCAATTTGGAAGAGAACCGAATGACGATCTCGGAGCTGGAGGGACTGGATGTCGATGGAGACCGTTCTCTTCCGTATTTTCCGTGTGAATTCGACTGGCATCTGTGGCGACCATACTTATGATGCCCTCGTCCTCGTCAATGATCACTGGCAGACTTTCTCCTCCCATACTTTTTGCCGTCTGGGCTTACTCCATTTGGTAAAACCTCTGGGGCCCCTTCTGAGAAACCGTGCTGGTCACTCACGAAAACGTTGCCCAAACGGAATCCCTCGTCATTTCCCTGGACAATATTAGTGGTCATTTGAACCCGAGTTCGTGCCATTACTACCCAAATAAAGGAAGAAACTGGGGCGCGAATAGACAGAGAATGGGTCTTGGAAATTGGAGGTACGTAAAGATTGTCTCTAGATATCTCGGAACAAAAGTTCAACACCGAGACTTTTTCATTGTTGCATGAGATCAAGAAGCAAGAATCAACAGCCAAATTGCCGAAGGAGCTTCTCACTACAAGTCCTTCTCCAATACCAAATACTTCACCGTTTGCCTATTGAAGTGAGCCAGCCATATCTATGGCAATGAGAGAAGTAAATATTGACTGACGACGATGGGTTCAATACGGAAGCTGTGAGGAGCAACCTCGAAAAGGTGGTTACGGAGGCAATCATCGAGGATTCAGCTTGCGCCTCTTTTTTCCCATGGAACACAGGAACAGGGGAGTTGACTCACTTCTCCCCAGCTACTATCGTGTCATTTTAATGGCCGGTTGTGATTCGTATTTCACGAGGATTGAAAACACCCTCGTTCCATTCTAAAATTATATATTCCGCTGCTCTTGACCTTTCACTCCCATTCGAGGTTGTCTGATGTTGAGTATGTCATAGATTTTGCAATTGAGCGTTGACTTCGGTACCATGAGGACTTGGACGGACCCCTTAGTTGAGGCCAACTTTATCCATACCTGCGCCTGTCTCTGCCCAAAGCTTTCGATCCGCACCATCGTTATTGACCTCAATCATATGACCTGGAAACAAGTAATTGACAAAGATGGCCCACTGGACATCAATGCTGTCAGCAGTTATCCACATGGGAGTAAATTTAAGGAAGGTGGTTCTAATTAGCTTTCTGTATGATGCACTAGTGCGGTCTTTTGGGGCGCGAGTCATGTGGTATAGAATGTTTTGTGGTTCCATATTTGTCGTGGATCATAATAAAGCAAATTCTGACTTCCGAATTCAGATCTATGTGAAGGTCTCGATTCTAGGTAGGGCGGAGGCTGCCGGGGAAGATACAGGGTCCAAACCATGTCGAACAGCCTGGCTCCGATGAAAGCTCGCTATGGGTAAGTAGAACGGAGTATAAGTATTTCATCTGCGAAATAAGCTGAAGCTCGATGAGTTGCGCTTGCTGGGGCCCTGATTGACTTGTTTCTGAGCAGGGGGTGGGTGGGAAATGTGGATGTCCATTTTGAAGAGGTAGGTGAGCTGCCCGCGTCAATCCCGCCTGTGGGAACGGTTCATGTTAAGCCCGGGACGAGGTGGATACCTTCGAGGTTGGAGCCAACAATGGATTTTGTGACTGGTGTTGGAAGGATAAAACTTCAAGGGATACTGAAGAAAGATCTAGGGAAACAAGCAAGAAATCTGAGAGGTAGGCTGCGATAACACTTTTGCGGCCCATCGACACGGTGAAGGAGGGATATGGAGGCAGATATGACGAAGGGGGAAAGAAAAGTAATAAGTTCGAAGTTGAAGTTGTGCAGAGCTTAGGTAACATCAGAAGAAAGTCGTTCGGTTCAGCCCCTTTACAAGCCCTGCTAATGGAACATGCTTGCAAGTATTTGATGACGAAGCTTCGCAAGGTAGCATCCAGAACACCAGAAAACAAAACATCCGAGTCATCTAAGCCACTAAACAACTACCGGGGCTCAATCAGGATACCAGACAAAGAGATGACGCACAATGGGCCATTGCCTACCTTGCCCATTTGAACCGACGAGTCTGCCTTGAATTTGTGTTGCAGCATACATACCGGTAGTTGCGGGCATAACGCTTTCTATCCAGCTGCTCACTGACGGATCAAGACTGCTGAAGACCGGTTGTTCTGCGAAAGTGGTCTTGCATCAATCTCTATCTGCATGTTGATTTTGATGGGGTTGTTCTGCTTGTCCCTTGCACAACCGAACATCCACCTCAGTAGGGTAGGGGGCAAGAAGCTAAACGGGTGACGAAAAGAGCAATTGTATACGCTCCTTGTTCCACGTTTGCACTCTTTGCTATACGAGTCCTGGCTAGCATTGTGGACTGCTTGGAGCCTCCATTCCAACCGCC
>Ga0302325_10015348_pt1 | contig 16285 bp, 10 predicted proteins | sample Palsa_T0_2_FD_201948 | JGI IMG/M metagenome (GOLD analysis project Ga0302325, IMG submission 201948) | Peat permafrost microbial communities from Stordalen Mire near Abisko, Sweden - Palsa_T0_2 | ecosystem: Environmental > Terrestrial > Soil > Palsa > Peat permafrost | place: Sweden: Abisko... | reverse complement strand
ATTGCCGCAATGAGCGAAACTACTCAATTTGCTTCAAGTGCATCTCCGGGGCCCGAGACAGCGGTAATTCAATTCCCGACTGGATTTTCCGAGGAGCAGAAGAAGGTGATCGAGGCGCTCCTGGCGGGGCTGAGTCCGGCGTCGGCGGCGCGGGTGGCGGGCGTGCACCGGTCGACGGTGAGCCGGTGGATCAGCCAGGGAGGCGAGTTTCATCGTCTGTTGCGCCAAGAACAGGGAAAGAGACTCCGCGACACCAAGCGGGAAGCGCGATCGATCGCGGCGGAGGCTGCCAACGTCGTTGCCCGCGCGATCCGCTGCGGGGACGTGCGGGCAGCCATCACGGTGCTCAGAGCGCTGGGAGTTTTCGAGGCGCCGGGGGAATTTGCGTCGCCGACGGCAGTAAACGTTGAAGCCGATCCTGCCCAAACGCTGGAATGAAGCCATGATCTCCAATCAACCAGACAAACAGGAGCTTGCGTTGACGCAGTTGGTTTTCGGCGGAGGCATTGCGCAGGCCGCACGAGTCGCCGGCGTGGATCGGGCGACGATCTATCGTTGGCTTCGTGAGGATCCGGCCTTCGCGCGCCAGATTCGCGCGGCGCGGCACGATGCCCATGAAGCAGCGTGGCTGGAGCTGATCGGCGTCGCCCCGGCGGCGCTGCAAGTGGTGAAGTATGCGATCGACGATGAGGACGTCGGGGCCGCCCTGAAGGTCGCGCAGGCGATGAGGCTGCTCCATCGTTTGGAGACCGCCGAGGCGGAGTTGATGAACGCGCCGGCAAACGATTCCGACGCGCCGCCGACGTGACGTTTGCCATTCCGCCTGGGGTGATTCTCTGCAACTGTTGCAGCCGCAAGTTTTCTCGTCGCGCCGCATCGCACGACAGGCACAGGAGTTATAAATCGCGTGCAACATGCAACAATTTCAAAGTGTTGCGCGTGTTGCATGAAGAGGCCCATCAGCCCAGGCGCCGAAAGCGGCCGGAGCGAGCGGTCCAAGCAGAACGCCCAGGTGCCACTTTTGGCACGCAATGCGCAATGATCCCCCGAGCAGGAGGGGATAATGTTAGTGACGTTTGCGAAAGAACTTATCGGAGGCGAGCCGTGGCCAGTGGCGTGTTGTGCAGGCGCCTGGTGCGCCAAAAAGCGCCAGGAAGGTGCCAAAAGGTGCCAAAAAGCGCCACTTCCGGGCCGATTATTTGCGCAAAAACGGGGATCGCAGCGCTGACCATGCTGGAAGTGGCCCGGAAGTTGCCCGAATAGTGAGAAAAGTCAGTCCTTTCCAATTACACTTCGACAATGAGCTTTGTCAGCCGCTATCTTGAACCCGCGCTCGTCGAGGCGCTCAATCAACTGCAGTTGTCTGCGCGCAGCGTCGTTGAGGGGAGCATCTCCGGCCTGCATCGCAGTCCCGTCAAAGGAGCCAGCATCGAATTCCGCCAGCATCGTTTCTATACTCCGGGCGATGAGCCGCGCCGGCTCGACTGGCGGGTGCTCGCCCGAACCGATCGCCCCTACATCAAGGAGTATGACGAAGAGACGAACCTGCGCTGTCTGCTCCTGCTCGATACCAGCGGCTCGATGGCCTACGGCCGCAAGTCCGGACGGAAAGTTGATTACGCGGCCAAGCTGATTGCCGCGCTGTCGTACCTGATGCTCGGACAGTCCGAAAGTGTCGGGCTTGCCCTCTGCGGCGCGAAGCTGGAGCACTGGCTGGCTCCGCGTGCCGGCAGCGGGCAACTTTCGCGGGTGATCGACGCACTGGAACGCGCCGCGCCAAGCGGCGAAGCGCGACTGGCCGCGGTGCTGCAGCAGGCCGCCGACCGGCTCGGCAAGCGCTCGCTGGTGATTCTCGTTTCCGACCTGTTCACGCCCGTGGAATCGCTTCGGGAGGGTCTCGCGCGGCTCCGGCACGATCGGCATGAGACAATCCTCCTCCGCGTGCTCGATTCGGACGAGATAGAGTTCCCGTTCCGCACCTGGTCCCGGTTCCGAGGCCTCGAGGGAGAGCGAGCCCGGCTCCTGGAGCCGGCCGTAATGCGAAAAGTCTATCTCGACGCCTTCGATCAGCATCGGCGCGAACTGGAGCGGACCTGCTTGCTGCTCGGCGTGGAGTTTTATTCCCTTGTGAGCAAGACCCCCGTGATCGATTCGGTGACCGCGTTTCTCCGCCGCAGGTCTCCTGTGGCGCAGTCGTCCCGGCTGTGATTTGGGAGCCATCCCGGCGCGCCGGGACTGTGCCACAAAGCCAAGTCTCACCGCAAATGTTTCTCCATCCTCTCATGCTCGCGGGCCTGGGCGGCGCATTCGTGCCGTTGCTGCTGCATCTGCTCAGCCGAGCGCGATACCGCGATGTGAATTGGGGCGCAATGCTCTTTCTCGGCGGCGCCGACCTCCGCCAGCGGCAAAGCGCTCGCCTCAACCAGGTTCTGCTTCTGCTGGTGCGAATGGCGATGGTGGGCCTGCTGGCGATCGCACTGGCGCGGCCGGTGCTCGAAGGGAGCCTCATCGGTGTCGAGGCCGGGCGCGTCACGGCGGTGATGCTGCTCGACTGCTCCGGGAGCATGTCTTTCGACGAAAACGGCCGGACGCGATTCGAGCTGGCGCAGCGGGCCGCCGAGCAGATTCTTGCCGGGCTGCGCCCCGGCGATCGCGTCGCGCTGATCCCGATGGGCGCTGCCTCCGAACCCGCCGATATTGAGCCGACGACGGATCTGCGCGCTGTCGCCAATCGCATCGAACAGCTCCATTACGGGTATGCTTCGGCGGACTTGAAGGACGCGCTCTCCCGCGCCGCCGACATCCTCGAGCGCAACGAGAAGGTGAATCGCGACGTGTATGTCGTCTGTGATCGACAAGCGTTGAGCTGGCAGAACCTCGACCAAAACTTCGCTTCGGACTGGCGCAAGCGGATGGAATCGCCAGGCGCGGGCGAAGCCCGCCGGGCGAATGTGCGGATGTTCGTTGTGCCCGTCGGCACAACCGATGCCGACAATGTCGCTGTGGAAACCGTCCGGCTTGCCGATCCCCCGGCGATCCGCGCGCAGCCGGTGGACGTGGAAGTGCGCGTGCACAACTACTGCTCCAGCGCCCGCCCGGATGTCCCGCTGACCCTCCGCGTCGGGAACCGGGTGCTTCTCCAGACGCACGTGACGCTCCCCGCCGACCAGGACGTTTGGTTTCGTTTCGATCAGTCGGCTCCCGATCGCAAGATCATTCTCCCCAACGCCGGCTCCCAGGTGCTGGGCGCCGAGATAGTGACGACAGGCTACACCGCCGACGATCGCGCCGAATCCTCCATCGACGTGATCGACCCGATCAAAGTTCTCCTGATCAGCGGCGATTCGCGGGCCGGGCCATTTCAGAGCGAGACGGACTTCGTGCGATGGGCGCTTGCGCCGCACCAAGCGGCGGGGATGCGGCAGGAGCCGGATCCGTGCTCGTTGACCGTGCTGGCGGCGGACGAGTGGGGCGGGTCGGAGATCGATGCTTACCAGGTGGTCATCGTCGCCAATGTGGAGCGTTTCTCCGCGCGGCAGGTGCGGGCGCTGGAACGCTATGTCTACGACGGCGGCCGCGTGCTGATCGCGCCGGGCAATCTCTCGCGGATCGAGGATTACAATGCGCAGTTGTACCGTGACGGGGCGGGGATTCTTCCCGGCGAATTGCAGGAGCCGACTCCCGCCGACGGATCGGACGCGACCTCCGTGCTGGGATATGACGCCACGCATTCGATCTTCCAGTTCCTCCGCGGCAAGCCGGATCCGATTCCCTCCGCGACCATCGGCCGCTATTTCCCTGCCGTCGCGCGGCAGACGTACGCGTGGCCGCTGGCGTGGTACGCTACGGGGGACCCATTCCTGATCGAAGGAAGCTCCGAGCGCGGGCGGGTAATTCTGATGACCACCTCGCTCGACGCCGACTGGACAACGCTTCCGCTCTCGAATTTCTACCTCCCGTTCCTGCAGAACGCGGTGCGCTATCTCGCCGCCAATCCTACCCAGCGCGACCTCGCGCCCGGCCAGCCGATTCAGCTCGCTTTTTCCGATGGCGAAGCGCCGCGCCGCGTCTGGTTGACCGATCCAAAAGGCAGACGCACCGCATTGGACGTGGTGCGCTACGGTCAACAGGGAGAGATTCGCGCCACCAACACGTCGATGATCGGCCAATATCGGCTTGACGTCGAAGAGACGGGACGCAGCCCGTATTCGCTCTACTATGTCATCGCTCCTCCAGAGGCAGAAAGCGATCTGAAGCAATTGGACGCATCCCGCTGGTCGTGGCTGGAGCAGAACCTGGGCGTGCGCCGCATTGAATCGACCGAGCAGCCGCTGCGCGAAGCCACTTCGGTGGGGCGCTCAGGGCATGAGCTGTGGGGACCGCTGGTGGTCTGCGTGCTCGTGCTCGGCGCGCTGGAAATGGCCTTGGGGCGGTGGTCTGCGGGGGGGCGGCCACGATGATCCACAGCGCTCTGATGTTGCCGCTGGCGGAGGTCTATTGGGAGTCCTTGCAGCACTGGCCGGCCGTTGCCGCAGGGGTGATGGTGGCGATGGTTGCCATCACCTGGCTCTATCCATCGCAGTTGCGATACGTGGGCTTCCCCTGGAGATGGCTGCTGCCGGGGCTGCGCACCGCCGCGCTGTTGGCGCTGCTGTTGTCGCTGCTCAAGCCCGTGGCCGCGCGGCTGGCAACCGCAGACGAGCGGGGGGCGCTGGCGGTCGTCGTCGATCGATCGCGCAGCATGAATGTCGTCGATAACACGCGCACGGACGCCCAGCGCGTGGAACTGGCCGATGCGCTGGGCCGACTCGCGCCCGGCGCGCGGGCGGGAAGCGGGCTGGGGCTTGGCACCGACTTGGAGCGCCTCCACGGGGCCGTTGCCGCTGTGAGGGGGGCGCAAGACGATTTGGATTTCGCGATGATTGCCGGTCGTGAGATCCCCCAGCGGCGCCAAGAGCTTCGGGAGGCCGCCGCGAAGTACTCCGACATTGTTCATGCCGTTAGCTCCCAGGCTCAAAACCTTCCGGACCAGGAACTGCGCCGGGCCCTGGCCGATCTTTCTCAAATTCCCGACGCGGAGTCGGCCGCCCAGTGGAAAACCCGCGTGCCGCGCCAGCTAACCGCCGCGACCGAGGCGCTTGCGCGCTTCCGGGCGGCGTTCGATCAGCATCTCTACGAATCCGATCGGGAGGTGCATGCGGCCTGTGCCCAGGTTGCTTCCCTTTCGCGGGATGAGCTGGTGCAGCAGGCCCTGCTCGATCCCGCATCCGGGTTAGTCGCGAAGCTCGCGCCGAAAATGCCGATCGTCGGTTTCTCACTGGCGGGCGCCGTTACGCCGCTCGAGCTGGAGCACGAGGGTAAACCGTCTGCTGCGCTGAGCGGCGCCCCGGACGGCGATGCCAGCGATTTGACCGGCGGCCTCGCAGCCGCGGCGGCCCTGGTTCGTGCCCGGGCGATTGTTCTCTTCTCCGACGGCAGGCAAGTTGGCGGCGATGCGCGCGCCGTCGCCGGGGTTGCGCCCTCCGGAGTTCCCGTCTTTGCAGTGGGGGTTGCCGCGACCACGCCCCCGCGTGACGCCGCTCTGGCGCACGTGACCGTTCCCGCCGGCGGATTCATCGGCGACACGGTGCTCGTCCGCGCTGAGATCCGCCACGAGGGCATCGACGGCGTTGCCGCCGAGGTGCATCTGGTCGCCGGCGATGCGCCGGATCAGACCCGCTCAGTCGATCTGCGGGCCGGACAACCGGCGATGGTCGAGTTCCCCCTGGAGCTGAAAAAGGAGCAGGCGGGCGTTCTCAAGCTGACGATGTGGATCGCTCACATCCCCGGCGAAGCGACCGATGCCAATAACCGGGTGGAACGCTGGATGAAGGTCATGCCCGAGCGCATGCGCGTTGCCGTCTGGTCCGGTGGGCCGACGTGGGATGCGCAGGAGCTGTGCGCGATGCTGGCGCGGCGCGGTGAGATCGAGCTGTCGCGTGCCATTCTCGGTGGGGACGCCCCGGTTCTGGCAATGCCGCCGGAAGAGATCCTCCGGCAGGACGTGATCGTCTTGTTTGACGTGCCGGCGGCGGCGCTGTCCGCTCGTCAGTGGGACGCCGTGACGCAGTTGATTTCAGAGCGGGGGGGGAGCGCTATTCTTGTCGTCGGGGAACATCTTCCGTCGGAATATTCCGCGTCGCTGTCCACTTCCGCGCTGCTGCCTTTCGCGCCATCACTGACGCCTCGTTTCCGCGTCTGGCCGGGTGAGCAGCCGGCATTCCGATTCGTGCCCGATCCGGATGCCGGGGGAATGGACGTCCTGAAGCTGTCGAATGATCCGCTGATCGCATGGCGGCGCTGGCAGGAGCTGCCGCCGGTTTATCGGTTTTTGCAGTTGCCCAATATCCGCGAAGACAAGCTGCGTCCCGGAACACGTGCGCTGCTGGTCGAGGCAGACTCGGGCGCGCCGGTGCTGCTCGAGCGCCCGCTGGGGGCCGGACGCACGTTTCTTCTCTGCACCGATGAAACATGGCGATGGAGATTGAAAGTCGGGGGTCGCGATCAGGATCGTTTCTGGCGGCAGCTCATTCATTACTCCGCTCAGGATCCCTATTTCGCCAGCAGCGCCACACTCGCCCTGGATGCCGATCAGATCGCGACGGCTCCTGATGTACCCGTGCGCGTGAGGGCGCGGATGTTCACCAGCTCTTCCGGCGCGAAGCAAGTCTGCCAGCTCCAGATTCTCCGCGAAGGAAAGCAATTTAGTCTCCAGACGCTTCCGCCCGCCGGTCCGGCTGGCTCGGGCCGGTACGAGGCGACAATTTCGCTGGCGGCCGGGAACTACGAACTGAAGCTCGAAAGCGGGGCTGACGCGGTGAGCGTTCCGCTGCGCGTGCAGCCAAGTGAGGAAGCAGAGCTTGCGGACCTTTCCGGAGACGACCCATTTCTGCGGCGATTGGCGGAAGCGTCGGGCGGTGAATTCTTTCGCATCGAGCAGATCGGCCGGCTGCCCGATCGCCTGGCGGCGGTCAGCGATCAGCGCTCGCTCTATGTCGATCTTCGGCTATGGGACAGCCCATATCTCTTTGCCCTGGTCGTCGGTTGTCTGGCGGCCGAGTGGGCGCTGCGCAAACAATGCGGATTGGCATGAGTACCAATATCGGCCCCATGAACAGCGCTGCCGACTTGTCGCCCGCCGTGGCCTCTTACCTGCGCCGCTTTGCAATCGCCGAGAGACGACTCGCGCTGCTCCGTGCGCTGGGGAACGCCCTGGCTGTATTTCTCGCGTGGGCAGCAATCTGCTGCGGGATCGATCGCCTCCTGCAATTGTCGCAGGCGATTCGTCTGCTGCTGCTCGGGTGCGGCGTCATCCTTGGCGCGGCGATCGTCGCCCGCGCCGTCTGGCGGGCGGGTGGCCGAGTCGACTGGGTCGATATCGCCGCTCAGATCGAGCGCCGCGATCCGCGGTTCTCACAGTCATTGCTGACCGTCGTCTCACAACTGACCGGCGATCGCAGCAGCCGGGGCTCGGAAGAAATTCTTTACCACGTTCTGCGCGACGTGGAACAGCACGTGGCGAGCAAAGCCGATCGAAGGCTCGCTTTCGATCGACGCCTCGTCACGCCGTGGCTCGTGGGCATTGTTCTGATCGCATCGGCGCTGGGACTGGCCCGGGAGCCGCAGCTTGGAGTCGGGCAGCTGGCGCGGCGGTTTTTCTCGCCCGACTCGGATACCCCGCCGGTAACGACCACGCAGATCACTGTTTCACCCGGCGATCGTGACATCGTTCAATCCGAGCCTCTTCGCATCGAAGCCCGGGTGCAGCGCCTTGGGGGCGATCCGGTTTTCCTCTTCCTCAACACACAGGGGGACTGGTATCGCGTTGCCATGAACTCCACGGACGGGGCGAGCTTCGATTACTCGCTGGCGTCGGTCGATCGCGACGTCCGCTATTACGTGGCGGCGGGCGATGCGGTAACCCGCAGCTATCTGGCGCGCGTGCTGCGCCGCCCGAGCGTGTCTCAGTTTCAGATCCACTATGTCTTTCCCCAGTACGTTCGCAAACCGCCCATGACGGTCACCAACAATGATGGGCTGATCGAAGCGCCGATTGATTCCCAGGTGACGCTCAACATCCTTTGCAGCGATCCCCTTCAATCTGCGCTGCTGACGATCGGGAGCGAGAAGATCCTCATGTCTCGCACCGGTAATGATGCCGAGCGCCGCGCAACATTCTCCGTCAAAAAGGAGACCGGCTACGCCATTGATCTGATCAGTGCCCGCGAAGTCGCCGGGTCCGGGCCTCCGGGAATGCGAATTCATCCGCTTGCGGATCAGCCGCCGCTCGCGCGGCTCTTCGAAGCCGGACAGGAGTTGCGTCTGACCCCGCGCGACACCGCCACACTCACCTATGAGGCCGCCGACGATTACGCGCTGACAGCGCTCCGGCTCCGGGTGCAGATCGACGGCGCGCAGCCAGTCAATCGGCCGATTCCTGTTCTCGGGAGCGGCCGCGGACAGCAGGGAAGCGTCGAGCTGGACCTGGGTACATTTCCGGTGAAGATCGGCGATGTCGCGCGCGTTTGCCTGACGGCCGAGGACTCGGCCGGGCAGACGACCATCAGCGAACCCCTCAAGATTGATATCTCCACTCGCCCGGTCGATCTCGACACCCGGCAGCGCGTCTCGGATCTGGACGCGGCTGTGGAGTTTGCGAAAACACTCGCAGACGACCTCGAAGCCGCTCGTAGCGGGATCGGCGAAGCGCGCGGAGTTGGCGATAAGCAGTCGAGCGGATTTGTCGCCGCTTCGGCGCGGGCAAATCTTTCGCTGGCCAACGCATCGGAATCAGCGACGCTTCTGCGGCAATGTCTCTGCCGAACGATTCTGCACAGCCGCGACGCTCGGCTCTCTGTGGCGCTGGCTGACTGGAGCGACGCGGCCGAGTCGCTTTCGCAGGCTTCCGATGATTTGTTTCGTCAAAGGGGTGACCCCGACGCCGGCTCGCAACCTACGGATCCCACCTTGCAACACGCAATCGATCAAAGCCATCGACTCGGCGACGACCTCACAGTTGCCTGGCAAGCGCAACTGGCCGCGGCGCTGCTGACCGAGCGAGACGACGCGAGAGCGATGAAGCAATTGGTTTCCACTCCGCAGAGCGGCGCCGAGCTGCGCGAGCTGAATATCGAATCCAGGGCGAACGTCGATCAGCAGCTTCAGTCGAAAATCGACGCCGGTCGCGAACTCATCGCCGCCGCCAATCCGATCGACTACGCCTCGGCAGCGCGCAGTTGGGCCGACGACCTGGCGCGCGGCGGGCGCGTGTCGCCGGGACTCGATCGGCGTCTGAGCGCAGCCGCGGAAGCCGAAGCGGTCCGGCCGGACGCCGATCTGCAGCGGGCGCGCGATCTTCAACTGGCGTCCCGAGCCGCCGCGGCGATTTCAAGTTCGCTGGCCGATAGGTTGCCTGAAGCATCCTTGGCTGCCCCGCGTGTCAGCGCGTTCGCTGATGTATTGTCCGCGCTGCAACAGGAATGGGGGCTGCGCTCCCAACCGGCGGGCGCGCATTCTGCCGATGAAATGGAATCAATCTCGGTGCACGCCGGTACGGCCCGGCGGCAGTTATTAAGCTGGGCGCCGGATTCGGATTCTGCCGCGCTGGCTGCTGCGCCGATGAATCGTGCGGCAAGAGACACCGGTCCGACGTCCCCGAGGAAAGATGCCGAAGACCTCGCATTGCAGGCAAGCGCCGCGGCGGCGGCCAAGGATTATGAGCGCGCGGCTCATCTGGACGAGGCGCTCAATCATCGGCTCAATGAAACCACGCCGATTCCGGAAAGCCCCGCGCGGGAGCCGGATCAGGAAGTCCAAGCCGGGCAGGAGCGGGTTGCCGCCTCGATGGCGGCCGCGCGGGCCATCGACGGAATCGGACAAACGCAGGACGCCGTCGTGCAGCGCACGCGCGGGGCAGTCACCGAGTCGGCGGGTGATTTGGCCGGACGCGAGCGAAACGTCGCCGACGCGATCGCGGCGTTCGTGACGCAGCGGTCCGATTCGAGCGAACTGAATTCGCGGGAGCAGGTGGCTGCCGCATTTCTGGGCGTGCAGGAGCAGCTTGCCGCGGTGCCTCAGAAACTGGCCGACGTGCTCGATGCGGGAACGGCCCAGCGCACCGCGGCTCGGGCGGCAAGCGGCGCCGAGGCGGCGGAATCGCGGTTGGGGAAGACCGCGTCCGACGGCGAGCGGGGAATGGCGCATCGTGCCGCGATCGAGGCGGCCAATGACGCGGGCGAGGCATTGGATCGGCTGGAGTCAGCCTTGGCCGGAATTGACCCGGCGCAGGCGGCCGCATGGGCGGGGGTTCTGGGGCCCTATGCCCCCGAATCGAGTTCGGCCGTCGATTTGATCCGCACGCAGCTTGCCGCGGCGCTGACCGACCTGCAGCAGGCGATGCACGGCAACGACGAAGCGGCGATCAACCGTGCCGCGAGCACCGTGCGGTCGTCCATCGAAGCGGTTCAGAAGGAGTTGGCGGCGGCTCAGGATGCGCTGACGGAGCGCGATCCGCTGGTGGCGGCCAAGTCGTTCGCAGGTGCGGCGGCGGATTCGTTGGCGCAGTCGCCACCGGACGTGAACGGCGCGATCGAGCAGCAGGTGCGGGCGACGGGAGCGCTGGCAAGGGCGTGGGACCAGTCGATTCATGACGCGGCCGCTCATCGGCTCGCGATCGTGCCTTCCCTGCAGCCCGTCTACGGCCCCACAGCCCCCGGCGCAGCGATGCGGTGGAATGGAGGCTCCGCCAACGCGCCGGGAGAGTGGGCGAAGCTTCAACCGTACGAGCCGGAGTCGCTCAGCTTTCCCACGCACGACTCCGATCCCGCGGGATACGAAGAGCCGTTGCGAATTTATTTTCAGGCATTGGGCAAAGCCCAGGCGGCTCATGGGAGAGGGCAATAGTAGTGGACGTTCTGGCGAGTGGTGATTGGAACGTGGTTCTGGTGATTGGTGATTAGAACGTGACAAGGTTTGCGCCGACAAGTATCCGTCCGCGCGAGCGGAGTTCGATTCAGGTGAGGAGCCTACCCCCTCTCCCGGTACTCCGGGAGAGGGCAGGGGTGAGGGTGATTTCGAGCACCAACGACGCTGGAATTCCAAATCACCCTCACCCCAATCCTCTCCCGGGGTACCGGGAGAGGGGGCAAGAATGGCTCGCCGGCATTATTAGCCCCGCGAGCCCGACTATAGTGCTGATATCGCTGGCCCTCTCCGTTGTCGCGCTCTGCGCGAGCATTGCAACCGCCCAGGAGAATGTGACGGCTCCGAACGTCGATGCCGCTGTCGGTCGCGGCCTGGAATATCTCGCGGCGGAGCAGAAGCCGGACGGATCGTTTACCGACCAGGGCCCGCGCGTTGCTATCACGGGATTGGGATTGCTCTCGTATCTTGCCTCGGGAGACACCCCGGAACTGGGGAAGTATGGATCGACGGTCCGAGGCGCGATTGACTACCTGGTGAAGCAGGCCCCGCCGGATGGGTATTACGGCAAGCTGGACGGGAGCCGGATGTATGGCCAGGCGATCGTGACGCTGGCGCTGGCCGAGGCATGGGGTGTGGAGGAGAGCGAATCCCGGCGGGAGAAGATTCGTCAGGTCGTGAAGAAAACCGCGCGGGTGATTCTCGATGCACAGAAAGTACACAAGCCGGCGCAGTTCGCCGGCGGTTGGCGCTATGAGCCCACGGCGGCGGACAGCGATCTCTCGCTCTCAGGTTGGAGTGCGTTGGCGCTGCGCGCCTGCCTTGACGATGGCATGGAAATCCCGAGTGATTCGGCTGCCGACGCGATCGCGTTCGTCATCCGATGCCATTGCAAGGAGGGCGGTTTTACGTATCAGCCGGGTTCCGGCGATCCGTCAGTCGCTTCAACGGGAGCCGCCGTCTTGTGTCTGTATCTGTTGAACGCCGGCGCTCGGCCCGAGCGGTTGGATGGCCTGAAGTTTTTACGCGAGCATCGGATCGACGATCAGACACGGCACCCCTACTATGCCATGTACTATTCCGTACATGCCACGCTCCAGGCGGATGAGCCGACGGGCGCGGCGGTGATCGATCAGACGTTAGAGCGCCTGATCAAAATGCAGCAGCAGGACGGGTCTTGGCCGCAGAGCAGATCGGGCGAAGAGCCGGGCGTGGTCTACGCCACTGCGATGGCAGTCTTGACGCTGGAGGCGCCGTATCGGCTGTTGCCGGTGTACCAACGGTGAGAGCACTTTGGACCGAGTATTCGATGACGCAAAGCAGCGTGGATGCCGATGTGAAAACCCGATCTGGAACAGGCGGCGCCGGATGCGATGAACCCGGCTGTCGAAGGAACGATTCGCAATAGAAGGAGCCAACGATGAAGTTTCGATGGATCAGCGCACTGGCGGCATTTATGTGCAACGCGGCCCTTTCGCTCGGTGGTCCGCCGCCGCCGCATGACGTGATCAAGGATCCGACCAGCGCACCGGCCAAACCTTCTGCGGACAACACGCCAGCAAGTCCGCTGGATTTCACCGTGAAAACGATCCACAGCACGGACCAGAAGCTCAGCGATTTCAAGGGGAAGGTTGTCATGATCGTGAACGTCGCCAGCAAGTGCGGGTTCACGAAGCAGTACAAGCCGCTTGAGGAATTGTACGCCAAGTACGCCGATCAGGGATTCGTGATCGTCGGCTTCCCCGCCAACAATTTCGGGCATCAGGAACCGGGCAGCAACGAGCAGATCGACCGGTTCTGCAAGGCGACCTTCGGCGTAAAGTTCCCGATGATGGCCAAGATCAGCGTCAAAGGGGACGACCAGGCGCCGCTCTACAAATTCCTCACCGAGCCGGAAACCAACGGCGACTTCGCCGGCCAAATCGGCTGGAACTTTACGAAGTTTATCATCGATCGAAACGGAAACGTGATTGCGAGGTTTTCAAGCCAGACGAGTCCCGATCAGCCGGCCGTGGTCGATGAAGTGGAAAAGGCGCTGGCGGCGAAGGCCGCGGACGCAAAGTAGGTTTCAGAGGCCTGCCCGTCCCCGTTTAGCCGCCGGGCATGCCCGGCGCGTCGCGCAAGCGAACCCGCGCGTGGAAATGGAAACCGAGCTCGATAACGCAATTTTGCGCCGCAGGCACCCGCTCACTTCTTGAAGAACGTCTTCCCCCGCGCGTTGAACTTGCTCAGCCGGTTGTTGACGTACAGCCCTTCCAGCAAGAACTCGCCGACAGCGGCGAGCGTCGCCGGATCAGCTGAATCGAGCTTCATCTCCCTCGTCAGAATGGTCGCGGCCTGCGGCAGTCCCTTGATCGCTTTCATGTTCGCGAAAAACTCCTCAGCCGCGAGATCGTCGCCGGCTGGGAACGTCAGATTTCCCTTGAATTGCTCGGTGATACCTTCGTGTGCCTCCGGATCGTCGTAACGGGCGAAGACGGCTTTGACGGCCTCGCCGACCAGCGAGCGGATCAGCTTGTCCTCGGCCCCTTCCTCCTCGGCCAAGGTCATTTCAATTTTCCCCCGGCAGGAGGCGATCAGATAGTTCAAATCGCAGATGCGCGGGACGACTCGTTTCTCGCCGGTGAGGATTCCGCGTCGCTCGGCGTTGCTGACCACCGTCTCCATGTTTGCGATGCTCGTCCGCACCGACACACCCGATGCCTGGCTCACGTGCGGGCTGGAGCGGGCGAGCCGAACCGTCTCTTCGACGATCTCCGACATGAACCGCGGCACATCGACGCGCACGCCGCTGCCTGACTCACCGTTGCCGCGATCGAGCCAGGCGTTTTCCTGTGAGATGGCAATTCCCTCATCGACCGACTCGGGATAATGCGTGCGAATCACCGAGCCGATGCGGTCTTTCAACGGCGTGACGATTCGGCCGCGGTTGGTGTAATCCTCGGGGTTGGCGCTGAAGACCAGGCATACATCCAGATCCAGCCGGATGGGATATCCGCGGATCTGCACGTCGCGCTCCTCCAGTACGTTAAACAGCCCGACCTGAATGCGCGGAGCCAGATCGGGCAGCTCATTGATCGCAAAAATGCCGCGATTGCTGCGGGGAATCAGCCCGAAGTGCATGGTCGATTCATCCGAGAGATACCGCCCCTCGGCATGTTTTACGAGATCGATCTCGCCGATGAGATCGGCGATCGTCACATCCGGCGTGGCGAGTTTTTCGTGATAGCGATCGGCGCGATGCACCCATTCGATCGGCGCATCTTCCCCGTGCTCGGTGATCAGCCGCTTCCCAGATTTGGTCGTTGGGTTAATCGGATCATCATTGATTTCAATTCCCGCCAGCACCGGCATCCACTCATCGAGCAGTTCCGGCAGCAGCCGCAGGATGCGTGTCTTGGCCTGTCCCCGCAAACCGAGAAAGAGCAGATCGTGCTTGGAGAGAATGCCGTTGATAATCTGCGGAATGACCGAATCGCGATATCCGATGATCCCCGGAAACAGTTCTTCGCCCGCCTTGAGTTTGCGAATGACGTTCCGCCGCAGCTCGTCTTTCACCGAGCAGGGCTGATATCCGGTTTCTTTGAGTTGTCCGACCGTCGCGGCACGTGGGTGACTCATGCGGAGGATCATAGGTGCGCGGGGCGCGGGAAATCCATGATCTGGTGATTGACGATTGGGACGCGGGACTGGTGATTGGTGATTGGAACCTGACAGGAGAACGTGAAACGCGTACGGGAAGATTGTGAGATTTGAAGACCAGCGCGTAGGGTCCGCTCAGCGGGCGGTGGTAATTTTTGGAGTTGCGTAACACGTGCTGCCCGCTGTGCGGACCGTTTGTCGCGAACGGCGCAGGTCCGCGGAAGAGTCGGCGGCACACCGGGAGAGGGGTAATAAGCTTGCTTTTGATTCATAACGTCTTGCGCCAGCACATCACATCGCCGCCTCGAAAATCGTTCGCAGTGAGGCCTCGTCGACCGGACGCGGATTGAACGTCGCGGTCCACTGCTTCGCGGCGATGGCGGCCAAGTCGTCCAGCTTGCTCGGCGGGACGTTCAGTTCGCTCAAACGTCTTGGAAGTTGACCGGCTTCCAGCATCGCATCGAGGCGATCGCACAGTGTCTCGGGCTTCAATCCGAAATCCGCGTAGGGTTGATCCGACGCTGAATTAAAGCGCACAACGTGGGGAAGCATGAGACCGACGGCTACGCCGTGCACAGTTCCGAACGTTGCGGTCAGGGCGTTGGCCAAGGCGTGAGCGGCGCCGAGCATGGAGTTCTCGATGGCCGCGCCGGAGAGGTGCGCTCCCAGCAGCATGTCCTCGCGGGCTTGCTGATCGGATGGATCGCGCATCGCCCGCTCGTGGGATCGTTCGAGCAATTGCCACGCCGCTCGCGAAAACCGGCGGGAAACTTCTGTCCGCTTCGTCGTAGCACTGGTTTCGACGGCGTGAGCCACGGCATCGATTCCCGTCGCTGCGGCCACGCGCGGCGGCTGTGTCGCCGTCAGCTCCGGATCCAGAATCGCCACGCGCGGCAACGCCCGGTGATCGCCGCAGGCCATCTTCTGATGAGTCTGCGGATCGGTGATCAAGGCGAACGACTGCGCTTCGCTGCCCGTGCCGGCGGTTGTCGGGATGGCGATCATGGGCAGCATCGGAGTGTGTGCTTTGTTGATGCCCCAGTAGTCCTGCATCTGCCCGCCGTTGGTGAAACGGAAATTGATTCCTTTGGCGCAGTCCATCGAACTGCCGCCGCCGAGCCCGACAATCATGTCCGGCTTGAAATCACCCGCGGCCCGCAGCCCGCGATCGACGTGAACCGTGGTGGGGTTCTCCTCCACCGAATCGAAGACGCGCACCACCACGCCCGCTCGATAGAGCGACCGCACGCCCCGCTCCACGTGCCCGGCCGCAACGATGCCGGGGTCGCTCACCAGCAGGACGCGCTGTCCGCCTTCTGCCTTTGCGATGTCGCCCAAGTGCTGCAGGTTTCCCGCGCCAAACGCCACGCGCACGCGCGAGCCGGGGATTTCCTGTGGGACGGGAGAGCGTTCGACGGTAATCGGTTCGTGCATCGGCTGTGGCGTCTCATGCAATAATAGGCCCGTCCCGGCTGAGCGTTGAAATGAGCGGGCGAGTTGCGCGTGCACCATCCTCGGGAGCATTCCCCGCTGGCCCCCTCTCCCGGTACTCCGGGAGAGGGTTGGGGTGAGGGTGATTTGGAATACCAGTGAGGTTGATGCTCGAAATCATCCTCACCCTTGCCCGGGTTGTGGTGAGGGTGGTTCGAAATGTCAGCGTCGTTGGTGCTCGAATTCACCCTCA
>Ga0302325_10015347_pt1 | contig 16287 bp, 17 predicted proteins | sample Palsa_T0_2_FD_201948 | JGI IMG/M metagenome (GOLD analysis project Ga0302325, IMG submission 201948) | Peat permafrost microbial communities from Stordalen Mire near Abisko, Sweden - Palsa_T0_2 | ecosystem: Environmental > Terrestrial > Soil > Palsa > Peat permafrost | place: Sweden: Abisko... | reverse complement strand
AGAAAAATGTTGTTGGTGAGGATTATTGACTGCTTGTGCTGAAGAAAACTTAGCTTCTCTCTCCCCAAAAACTGATCAGCGGATAGCAAATGTCTTCCATGTGATTTTTCTCCCTGTCGTCTGAGGCCCTTTCCATGTTTTGCTCAAAGACTCCCTAAACGCAGACCCAGCCATGATTCTCTTCCAGGGCGTGTCATAAGAGGAAGCACGTCCTTCTAATTCCTCACTCCTATATTCCGGAGTGGACCCATCGCTGTACCTAAACGGATTGAGTTTCACCCAACAGTGTCCCACAATGCTACAATTTAAAATAGGCCTAATTCGCTGGCAGAAAATCTCAGTGAGCGAGGCTTCCAAGTCTTGTTCCTCTACCGCTCTAGGACGTAGGACAAGATAAGAATTGGTGGATTCAGTGAAACTTGGGAGAAGTAAACCAGCGATCAAGTCCCCAGGTTGCGTTGATTCGGGTACAAGAGCCAATTGTCCATTACTCATGAGTGCGAGGGTGCCATGGCTGTTACTTGTCGTCCCGTTGCCGTTCACCATTTCTCTGAAAGCCCCATCCATTGTAAACCATTGAACATCGAGATCATCGAGTGCGAAGTCATCCTCAATCAAACTTTCTAGTATCTCTTTGATCGTTTTGATGGCAGATAGGTCGCAGTCGTCGCAGTCGTCGCATCGAGAAGCCGATCTGGATGGCCATCTGTCATACGCAAGAGTCTTTTCCGCCGTTAGCCAACAACAACCCGCAATACTTGAGTTGTGAAGATAGAGCTCAATGAGCTTTGATAAAGAGCCACTGCATCGAACCACAACATCCAACTTAGCGCCTAGACACGCCAAAACGGGAGGATAGCCAACGAATGTGTAGTGCACATCTTTCTGTATGTTTTTCCGCTTAAGAGAACGTTTCTTCGCTGAGATAACAGGTCTCTCCAAGAAATCAGTTTTCTTCAAGGAAAGAGGGCTCTCCAGGAGGAATATTTCATTAACTGAGTCTATGTGACGAAGGACTTCATCGCACCAATCAGACCTGGGGAAACACGGACGATTTGGTGCGATACTCCAATCGGGACTCCAGGATGATAACCCGTTGCGTATCGTTGAATGATCTGCACTACTAATGGCATCGAAAAGCTCACAGTGACGCCCTTGATCGATCGTGTAGCGAGCAAACGCATTATACACTAAATTATGATCCATGGAATAGTCGATCCGCGGTGTGAGATCTGCCGAATCTGAGGCAAAGCCAAGGTGTGCGAATATCATGTCTTTTGGATGTGTGACCCCTAGGCCTCTTCTGGCTCTCAGCAGATCGATCATCATCAATCCCGATATTTTTTCAGCATCGTCGTGGGTTGGTTCAGAATCCCACGCTTCACTGCGTAGTCCTTCGTCTCTGAGATGCATCTCGCGCGCTCTATGCATTTCGTACAAGAGGTTGAAACCTTGTAGTACGTCCTTAGTGTTGTGGTCTGAATGTTTTGACATAACTTGGCCATCCACGACACGGTATAGAAGATCCCATGGAAAGCGATAGCGGCCAAGTTGGACTCTGGGGTCTCTAGAAAAGATCAACTCTTGAAACACCCAGACACGTCGAAACCATGGCCGACTTAATATCAGATCGGCAATTTCAGGAGTGAAATGCGATTGTTCGAAATTGGTCGACGCCCAGCCATCTAATTTCAATGCATCTTGGGTGTTAAGACAACCAAGATAGATCACAGTATGATCTGCCATCGAATATATCTCTCCCATCATGGCAATTTGTTTCAATTTTTCCTCATCGTCGTGTTGGTTGATGCATATTGCGTCAGCCCAGACCAGTAAAGTTCTAGTCTCATGGCGCAAGTCTCTGAGTGCTGAAAAGAGATTGACCGTTATCGCGACGGGAATTTCGTCAATACAGATAATCCTTGTATCGTTCGGGTCGCCCCAAACATATGAAATTGCTGTGTAATACTCGTAGATATCTCCACAAAATTGAAGTGTTGTGTGGATAAGGCTGCACTTCACTTCCGCCTGCCTAGATGAGGCTGGGTAAAGATGAAGCAAGCGGAAGCTATCAAGTTCATCCAGCGGCACATAAGGAAATGATGATCTGGACAAACTGCCCACGTTTTGGCTGTCCGTCATGTTGAGGAGTGAGCGTAGAAGGCTGGGGAAGAAGTTGGATTTGATGTTGGAGAGGTCGTTGAGCTTGCCGAGAATCCAAACCCACCCACTAGTGGTTGTCAGAATTCGTGGTGCAAAACTGCGTTTCAATGTACTGTAACTTATAGAACATTCGTAAAGTGACGAGCCGCTGCTTTTCATATTTTTCCTTGGATCAGGGAACATTGAAAAAAGCAAAATGGCAGTTGGCTCTAAATGTCGCTCGAGCCATGGTATATTGAAAACCTGCAGGAAGGGCAAGTCACGTGTTCTCCTCTATTTCTATAAGGATGTCTCTAAGTTAAATACCTACTTGTAGTATAGTATACGCGTTAGAGAACAGCCGGAGGGTAATAACAGTCAACAAAGAGATCATAAAGATCCTCATCTGTGCAATCACTGCCTGAAAGAATAGCCTAAGGACGTGCAAGATGTCATTTGAATGCCACAAGTCCTTAAATCCCTCTGCGCGGATGCTTCTCCCAAGTTACGCACGTGTATGTGCTGAACTCGAGCTCAAGTAGTGTGACGACTGAAGAGCAGCAGGCCCAGATCTGAGGCTCATGTTTGCAGTTGAACAGGCTCACTCGATCACCACGCGCGCACCACACCCTCATCTATTGAAATCAAAATTAAGAGCAAATCTAGACATATTCCTGCACACTCTAGAATACTTCAAAAATTCGAGCACTTCTCGAAACTATAAGAACAGACGGATGTTACAATCCCTGAGCGCATGGTCGCTTGATTTTAGTTCATGGTACATAGTGAGAAAAAAGCAAATGTACAGGCAGAGAAGAAATGGGCCCGACTTCGCTGCGAACGAGAAAGCTGCAATGTAAAGACTCAAAGACAGAGTTGGCAGGCCTAATCAGCTACCACTCAAATAAGTAGACTCGGAGACGTAGAAGGGGTTCCCTGAAGTTTTTTGCTGCTCTTCTGGGAATGTTTTGACATCTTTTATCGTGCATTTAAAGGGATCGCTGAGACGTTGGTTAATGGAGGAATGGATCCACAAAAGCAGTCTGGAAGAAGGTCCTCAAGTAAAGGTTTAGGATGGATGTAGCAGCTGGAAGGAACGAAGAGCAAGTTCAAGCATTGGTGTTTACAACCATGGATTTTGTTAAGGTACCTTACGTTAAGAGAAGCGGGAGACCACTACGGACCCAAGCCCTTATTTGGAAAGGCGCGATCTTACGATCCTACCAGAGGGCTGAGAATTTGATAGCCTCAACACCCAATCAAACGAGCTGAATTTGCTTAAATTCTTTTCTTATCGCGATCAGCTCGCTAGACGGGTACAGCCTGTGGGGTTTTGCTTCTTCCTTGTGCAGATTGCGATTCGAAGATTGGGTGGTGCTTGTCCACTTTGTCAGCACACCTCACTCTTTGCATCTCTCCACAGCACTCCCCAGGAAGTTCTCCAGCCTCTGGCCTGCAGGTCTTCAGATAAAGTTTGCGGAATCGGAGAAGCTCTGCTCCATTGCTATTCGATCCACGCGGCGGAGGATCCTCCTCTGTGCTCGCAATCGCGATAAGGTCCACGATAGTGGAAACCGAGCGTGAAGAATTCGAACCAGATCAAGGACTCGGAATCCACGATCTACGCCGATCAGTGGACTGCATATTGTTGGCTCCGGAAACACCATATGGCGGGATTCAATGATGTAGGACCGATAACGATGCAAGAAGAAATAGGTGGGGAAGACTCCATGAATCTGGACAACGGGTTCGCCGTTGGAAGCGGGGCAACGAAAAAGAAGTCGAGGAGCAGTCGAGATGCTGCGGCGATCAAGAGACGGTGTGTCAGTACTGCTTGCATTGCGTGCCGAAGGCGGAAGTCGAAATGCGATGGCAATACACCGAGTTGTGCCGCTTGCTCGAGTGTTTATGGAACTGGTGGGTGAATGTTGAGGGTATGCTCAAGGAAGTAGACTAACATCTGCAGAATGTGTATACGACCCGAATAGCGACCATCGGCGAAAAGGGGTCTACAAGGAGAAGATTGATAGTTTGAAAACGAAGAATTCTACACTGCAAACTCTGATACAAGCGATATTGAATGCTGCCGAGGACGATGTGCCGAACCTGGTACACCAGATCCGAACTTGTGAAAGTCTAGACGACGTTGCGGACAGTATACTCAGGCAAGAACAAGGCCTCGAAGAAGAAGAAGAGATATTGGAAGAAAATTCAGCGTATACTACCACATCATTGCCCACATTCGAAACTGAGTTGTCTGGTAGAATGGGAGAACTGAGATTAGAGAACGGCTCGGTGAGATTCTTGGGAGGAACTTCAAATCTGATATACCTGGATCCTGCTGATGAGGACGATGATGGAGTTGGATCGGATCTCGTGGAACAGCAGGATGACCCTTTGACAAGCTGGACGACTGTTACGGACGATACAGAAGTCATTGTGCATCTTATAAACATGTATTTTACATGGCACTATCCCTTCTTTACGACATTATCGAAGAGCCTCTTCTACCGAGATTTCCTTCTGGGAAAGCCACAAGGAACGCCAAAACGGACCGTGTACTGTTCAAGTCTCCTGGTAAATGCAATGCTAGCACTAGGATGCCATTTTACAAACTCTCCAAAAGGATGTGCCGATCCCAACGATCCCACCACCAAAGGAGATGCTTTCTTCGCTGAAGCTAAAAAGCTAATCGTGGAAAATGACGAATATGAGAAGCCAAGGTTAACTACAATTCAAGCTTTAGCTTTAATGTCTGTCAGAGAAGCAGGATGTGGTCGAGAAGCCAAAGGCTGGGTGTATTCAGGAATGAGCTTCCGCATGGCACAAGATATGGGTTTGAACCTTGATTCTGGTGGAATGACTAATAACAAGGAGCCAATGGACGAGAAAGAGATCGATGCTCGAAGGGTCACTTTTTGGGGCTGCTTCTTATTCGACAAATGCTGGTCGAATTACCTCGGACGACTACCTCAGCTACCTGTGTCAAACATCACAGTTCCGAAGTATGATGTTTTTCCTGATGAGGATGCCGATATTTGGTCACCCTACACGGACAATGGAATTGGCCAAATGCACTCCCAAGCATCTCGGACAAGAGCAATTGCCTTGCAGCTCTCCGGTCTTTGCGAAATAAGTAGTGACTTGCTTATCTTCTTTTACCATCCTCAATATCTTGAAAAGTCGGTTGGGAGATCACAAGAGTTGAAGAAATTGAGTGAGCTGCAAACAAGGTTAGAAGCATGGAGAAGAGACCTTCCAAAGGAACTTGAGCCAAAGGATGGACAATTGCCAAATGTCCTACTAATGCAGTACGTTTCATTCCATCTCCACAGCACGGCCTGCCCTGATAAAATTATAGCATGTTCTTCCATCTCTTGTACATCCACCTGTTCCGTCCCTTCCTCAAATACAACCCTTCAACTTCTCCATTACCATCACATGTTTCGCCTCGAAAGTTATGTACGCAAGCGGCTGGATCAATTTCTAAGCTGATGCGTCTGTACAAACGTACATACGGTCTCCGCCAAATCTGCAACATAGCGGTATATATTGTCCATTCGGCCTGCACCATTCATTTGCTGCAGCTGCCGGAAAAGACTGCAAAGCGAGACATAATACATGGAGTTAAACATCTCGAAGAAATTGCCGAAGATTGGCTCTGTGCTCGTCGGACGCTCAGCATTCTCAGTGTTCTAGGCCGAAAATGGAAGATCGATCTTCCCGAAGAAGCCGCCGTAGTTTTCACTCGGACGGATGCGAAATATGGCTACTTCAGTACAGCAGATGTGCCGTCACCGAAACAGGAACTTGTTGTTGCCACACCTCCATCGACAAGTACCTCGCCTCCTCGACCGCCACAACCACTTCCACAAACACAAAATCGTGTGAGAAATCAGAATCAACTGCAGCAGAGCCTTTACAGTTATCAGCCCGACCCTCGGAACATTCCATCAAACTTCATAGCGGTGCCGAAGTCCCAAAATATACAGAACACATTAAACTCAGTTTCAGCTCAACCGACCTTACCAAACCAGACGATCACCAATGGGAGCAATGGTATTGGGTCAATTAGTACCCTTCCCGTCTCAACTCTTTCCTCCATTCCATTTCCTCGGCATCCTTATAACAACACAAACCCTTCACCTCGCTCGACAATGGCACCTTCTAATGACTTTCCACGTCCAACTTCTGGAATAACATCCGAAGCCTCGGGCTCGATGACTCGCCAAGTGAGTCCTAACACGATATTCGGCGGCGTTGATGCCTTGGTCGAGAGCCAAGATTGGTGGTTACGAGATCAAGCTAGTCTTGCAGTCGGCTTTGACAACTGGATGGGAAATCCGGTGGGGGAGATGAACGATGCAGGGAATGCGACGAATAGGGTGCTGAACGGAGGGGCTATGGATCCGATGGCAGGCGTTGGGACCGGGTTTTATATGCCGTCGAGTAACGGAAGGGGTAATGAGGGATTCGGAAATGATGATTGGACTTATGGTTAAGGGTTCTGATACGTTACGAGGGATGATTTATGATTATGAGAGCGATATGTGGCATTGGGTAGGTGCAGGCTTTCTGGGATGGCACATCAGCGATGGAGTCGTATGCACGTTGACTTTTGGTTATATAATTGGAGTTCCCCTCTCACTGAGAATGAGATTATTAGCAGCTTACAAGAAGATAAATCTTATCAAATATTGTCTAATGGAATTTAACAATTGAAATGTAGGCCAATGGTAAGCGTTTTCTGTTGAGACACGAAAGGCTGTTTCCTAACTTATCTCCACCTCTTTCACACTCCACTTCAACTTCGGAAACTCGAAAGGTCTTCCCTCCTTCTGACGGTCCATATCTCTCAGAATTTTCTCCATCGCGCCGTCGGAACCTAGATATTGCAGTGACCACATTCACCATCTCGCAGTGCTTGTTGGCAAAAGTTCTGAGCAAGTCACCTAGATATTGTTTGTTTATGCATTTTCCACTACCGCAGCCCACCTTGAAATTTACATGCAGAGGAACAAGCTTAAGGGGGTAACTGACCGGCCATAGGCTGCGTAGAGATTTTCTAGGATGCAGCTTATCATGTTGCTATGACATCATTGAAGTGCTTGATGAGGTGATGTCGAGTTTAAGCGGTAGGTTTATGAGGAGGGGGTGAGGAGATGATTAAGGTACTGGAGGAATCTGGTGTTTTATCAGAATCTCTATGAGGATGAAGAGGAATGGGAAGGAGAAGTGGATGTCCACATGACGGTCTGCAGCTAAATTTGGCCGTAGCTCGGGGTGATGTGACTGCTGCAAAAGTTCGTGGGTGGATAGAAAGACTAAAATACAATGGCAGCGAAGCTTATTTTGGCTTTATATGTGGCTGAGGCTGTCCTTTTCTTGTTAACTATCGAGTTTGGTATTGATCAATGTTATAATGGGCCACTGGCGGATGGTCAAGGTCAAGCCGAGCCAAAATCCTTCGATATTCACTGTCAGAAATCTACCTTTACACTATTAAATAGCGCTAGCATACCGTTCTTACTAGGCGGCTTTTAGGGATTACATTGTGCAAGAAAGTAAGTGAGGGAACACCAGTGGGTGTCTGAATTCGTGACGCAGTACTTGTTTTCAATATGTACTATAGCTCGAGGAACATTTAGAGCCTAACTGCCATTTTGCTTTTTTGAATGTTCCCTGATCTAAAGAACAATCTGAAAAGTAGTGGCTAGTTGGATTACGAATGTTCCATAAGTTATAGTACATTGAAGCCAGTATTGCGTCACGAATTCAGACACCCACTGGTGGGAAGGGATCTTTCAAATTCACTTTTATCTTCACTCCTGATTTCGCAGATCCTGGTCTCTTTCGACTTCATGTACTATTCGCTCCAACAAATCTAACGCTAGCAAAAAAGGCGAGTTTGGAAAATTAGCGATTTGGAATAGTCCTGAGTAGATTTGCCAATTCACTCAAGAGTGAGAAGGCCAGACAAAAAGAGCTCCTTTGGTATTGGCAAACAAGCTCTGCCATTTCGGAGTAACCCACGATCTTTCGGAAAGTGGTGCAGTGTATATTGAGTAGCGAAACAAGATCCTTCCTTTCCAGGGTCTTAAACAGACTTTCTAACAGACTTGATCTTGATAACCATTGCATAAAAATTGTGCGTGGGAAATTGAAGGAGAAATTTGATCACCTCTCCTAGCAATAATATGACTTCTTCTTTGCCGTCAGAGTCCTCGTCGAAGCCTGCGAAATCAAATCTCAGAATCTACTCGAGGAGAGAGCAAATGGTTGACATGATTATTGCATAAATAGGCCTCACATGCTACCGGTAAAAAGACGACTCCAAGTCAGACTCAATGACAAAATGCTTTCCATCCTGAATCCGAATCTAAAGACGAAGGTTACTTCCAAGCGTATAGACATGAAGACATGTTGTTTGGGATCGCATCCTCATCTGAAATGCTTCTGGACATGGAACATAATGTGTGCGCTACTTTTCATCCGATACGAAATCCCCAGACTAGATCAACATTTCAATGACCAGAGCTCGCTGGAACATTGAGACGAAGAACAGCAAGATTTTATGATACATGCTTCACTCTTGACCTTCATGAGGGTCTCAATGTACTAAATATTTTGGAACACCCAAATCGCACCGTTAAACACAGGCCAAACTCCAGGCATCGTCTACATCTCCATCATCCTAAAGCTCCTGCTGCTCACATTCTTAGTTTTGATGCAGCTAGGGCACGAGAGCTAAACAAAAAAAAATCTATAAGCAAGGAACAAAATGGCAAAACTCAGGTGGCCCGTAGGGCCCCTTGTAAAACCCCCTCTTCTAGGGGATTTTTGAAGTTCGGACTGGCGATATTTTTGGCGGCCCTTTACTAAATTTCTACCATTCGAGACCCTCCCTCCTATTTTCCTCCTATTTTGGTTGTTAGTAAGAATACCTTAAATGTGTCAAGCCAACTTACCACAATCGGTTTTGGCGAGGTTGGTAATGTTCTTATTTGAATATATTAAGGTGAATAAAAAGGGGGGCGCGTTAAGCGAGATAGGGGGCTGGAGCCACTCAAGCTACACGACAGCAGAACTCATTATCTTTGCCTAAGCAGGACGATCTGAAGAGTATGGCAGGCGAGAATAAACATTCTCCAATCCTCTCTCTCTCAAACCCGAAGTCCTTATTTGGAGCAAAGCGAGTACTTTTATTGGGTTTTCGGTCGAAACCAGTTGTCTCATGCGCCACAAGGTCAAATATCAGTGAAAGCGAGAGTGAAGACAAACAGAAAGCTGCGAATTGATCGTAGAATTGAAGAAATCTAATCTAATCTAGACTTCGCAAACCTCAATTGACGGACTTTTCTAAGATTACTACCTCAAGCGGCATTTCGCAACTTCATATTGTTGCCAGATCGAGTGGCTTATGCATACGTGAAGCAATCGAGAGGTAATTTGGCTCATTCTCAAATGTGAGAATCCCATGTCTGACAAAGAAATCCAGAATTAGACATCCGGTCAATGGTGCAAATTCTGCTTTCGCCAGCGCCTCTTTCAATTGCTCCACATTGAGCAGGACTATCTCCGAGACAGCAGCCTCTCCTGGGGCAAGAATCATGTCCCTCGGAAGCTTCAGCTCGTAGCAGAATTGAATTTCGGGAGACAAGAGTCCCTTCTCGCCTCTACTGTAAGCATCTGTAACACAGGTGTAATTGACCGTGCCACAAGCAACAACATTCTTCCGAACGAAATCAGGGTCAAGGGCAGCCTCCTCCTGACCTTCTCGTAGCAAGCACTCAAATGGAGACTCACCCGTAGGTAAACTTCCGCCGACCGTACTGTCTAGCATATCTGGGTAACTTCTCTTCCAGGCCGCTCGTCGTGCAACCCAAACGCTGACTCCTTCTGGATTGTCTTGGTATGCGAGGAGTTGCACACCGTAGGTCAAGACGCCAAAGAGCTGAGCAGCACATCGTTCAACGCTGACAACAAGTTCCTTGCCAGGTCCATAGACTGGGAACAGTTCATCCCTCCAGTCCGCGAACACTTCCAGGCTTTTCTTCTCCCGCTCTGTGATCAGGGTATCATACATATTCTTATTTCTCTCCTCCAGACTGCTACCAAGCAATCGCAACGTTCTGTGCTCATGGTTGACTTCCCAATTGCCTCCCCAGCTGATAGCTTGGATTATGTTTGGCAGTACATGTCCGAAGGTACCGTTATATCCGGTAATGAGGAATCTGTACAGTAGTTCTGGATTCTTGGGGAACCTTGACCATGTTAACACACTCTTTTACATAGTGTATTGATGACTCACTCACTGATCGCACTCGTCCAGGTAGTCTAGATACGTCTTCATTGTGTGTTTTGCCCGATGAACTGGTGGAAGCGATGATGCCTAGCAAGATGGTTGTAGGGTGCGTTCGAGGCAAGAACCATGTGTCCGAGGTATTGAAGGAGCTCTTGATCGAAAAGGAGAGTTCTGCGAGAGGATAAGCAGATAGCGCAAGATTCAAGGAACTGTTGATCTCTTGATTGATTGTTTTTGTTAACCGTTGACAAGGCTGAGGTTGATGTGCAAACGATTCAGGGGTCACTACGGCCGAGTGACCTCGCCAAATGTGCAATATTAGTGGATTGCTAGCTCCCCCGAGATCCGCCAAAATTTTGTTCTCCTATCAAACGATACACGCGACAACGACTCGGGTGGCTCTGTATCAACACCTTCCTTCTTATCTGTTTATAATGTTTTGAGCACAATCGGTTCTATGAGTGCCTTCCATTCCTTTATCTGAAACCTTCTACAATACATCCAAGATGCTCGTCCGCGCCGCCCGCCGAAAAGCTCACCCCGAAGCTCTTCGAAGTCGCCTCTCATTCGAGCTACACATTCCAGCCAGTTCATTTCAAAGAGACAGGCGGCGATGGGTCTCGATTGATGCTGGTCCACAAAGTTTTAGATTGAGGAAGAGAAGCAACTCGAAAGATGCCTCGAATCTGCCTCGTCGACGAGCTTTGGCCACAGCGGTCTCTTATACTGGGCTGGAGGACATCCCATTCGAAAACATTGGCGACTTGCCTTTACCTTCACGGCGGCGGATGGAAGCTGGATCAGGCGGCATGCCTGATTTCCCACATTCGCACCTCAGGGATCTTGATCCTATGCGGACAGTGAGGCTTGATGGATCTCTTTCGTTCGCTCCGCAACGATATCGTTCTGGGACGAAACTTGGAGTTGGTGGAGACTACAATGAGATATCCTCAGTATTTGATGCTTGTCTACAAGTTGGCAGGATAGAGCGGGCTGGCCTTATCTTGAAGAAAATGGCCACCATACAACAACTGTATCCAGAAGATCTGATTGCTCTGCACAATCGATACCTCCGAGCTGCCGTTGAACAAATAATGATCAATCCGAGTCAGGCTGCGACACAGAAACTGCATTCATGGTTCGAACTCGAAATACGACTGAAGGGTCTCCCTGTGAATACCGAAACGGTTGCTTATATGGTAAAGGCATCGCTCCAATCATCCCATGGAAAACGCGAACGACTTGTCCGACGATACATGGATATGTTAGAAGAAGATGCGGCCTTGCAGTTATTGGAAGCTGAGGTTCTGACGGCACACGAGATAAATCACATCACTCACATCTATCCCAAGTACAATTTCACCGATGAAATGTTAGAAGATTTAGAGATGGCAGAAGAAAACGAGCCTGAAGAACCGAACCAACTCGGCACTAGTGGAGTCATACCTGACGTTCGGCCCACGGAGCAGAAGGGTCTGGGTCTGAAGTCGCTCAGGAAGTCTCTATCTTTATTTTCGAGCCTACCCAATGAGGGCATCGATATCACCAAATCCAGTCCGGAGATGAAAAGAGAGATTCAGGCACGACTTGAGGAAGACGCAGTCACCTCTGCAATTGATAGGTGGAGGGAGGAGAGTGCGTCTCTCACGAAGATGGGTCTGAACTCTACTTTGCAGACCAAGTCTCTCGGAGCGAGAATGTGGAAGTGGCAACTTGCTCTAGAGGAGCACTTGAAAGCAGAGATCGTCAAGGTAGATGCCGCGGAATTGGCGACGAAGAAGGACAGCAGGGACCAAGAACGTTGCATGTATGGGCCTTTCTTGCGGATCCTGCCCGTCGAAAAGCTGGCTGCCATCACAATTCTAGCTTGCATGAATTCTTTGAGTTCGCTAGGTGCAGATAAGGGTATTCCTCTCTCTGCTGCAATCCTAGCTATTTCTGGTAGTGTCGAGGATGAAACTATATTCGAGATGATTCAACGAGACAGGAAAAAGAAGATGTGGCCTCAAACCAAGAAGGAACTTGGTAAAGGCCGATCTCTTACACTAGAGATGGTGAAAAAAGTAACTAGAGGCCGAGGACCAGGAGCTGCTTCGCTGTTCGCCAATCAGTACCTGTCGAAACCCGAATCAGCTGCATCGTTGGTTGACAGAACCCAATGGCCTACAACGGTGAAGGCCAAAGTTGGCGCATTTTTGATGTCATCCCTAATCGAGGTGGCTAAAGTTCCTGTCCATTTAACAAACCCGGAGACTCAAGAAACGGTGATGCAAATGCAACCTGCCTTTTCGCACTCGCACCAATACCGAATGGGCAAGAAACTCGGCGTCATCATTGCAAACAAAGCACTGGTTGCGCAGCTGAAACGCGAGCCTGTCCACAGCCTTTTAGCAAAGCATCTACCAATGCTCGTAGCGCCAGACCCATGGACTCACTTCAACAAAGGGGGGTTCATATCTCATCCGGCGAAGGTTATGCGGGTTAAGCACGGCGACAAAGATCAGAGACATTATGCCGAGGCAGCCATCGGCCAAGGCGGTATGGTCCAAACATTCAAAGGACTAGATATCCTTGGAAAAACGTCATGGCGAATAAATCAAGAGGTTTTTGATGTCATGCTAGAGGCGTGGAATTCTGGAGAAGCTATCGCCAACATTCCACCAGAAACACCAAATCTTGAAATACCCCCGGAACCCCAAACGACAACAGATCCCTTGGAACGACGACGCTGGATAAAAGCTGTCAAGCAGGTAGAAAATGTCAGAGGGGGTTTGCATTCACAGAGATGCTTTCAGAATTTCCAACTCGAGATAGCCCGAGCCTTGAGGAACGAGGTGTTTTACTTTCCACATAACATAGATTTCCGTGGCCGAGCCTATCCAATACCGCCATACCTCAATCACATGGGTGCAGATCACTGCAGAGGACTTCTCAAATTTGGCGAGGGCAAGGAACTTGGACAGTCCGGCATGAAATGGCTAAGTATACATTTAGCCAACGTCTTCGGGTTCGATAAAGCAAGCCTTTCTGAGCGAGAACAATTTACTGGTAAACACATGGCAGAGATTTATGACTCTGCATTGAAGCCTCTAGCAGGCAACAGGTGGTGGCTTGAGGCAGAGGACCCGTGGCAATGTCTTGCGGCGTGTATCGAGATCAGGAACGCAATTGAATCTGGAGATCCGACCCAATTTGTTTCTCATTTGCCAATCCACCAAGACGGTACTTGCAATGGTTTGCAACACTACGCCGCCTTAGGAGGTGATTCGTGGGGTGCGAAGCAGGTCAATCTTGAGCCGGGCGATCGACCAGCCGACGTTTATTCTGCTGTTGCAGACCTCGTGAGGGAGAGTATCGCTAAAGACAAAGATGGTGGGAACGCCTTAGCTGCGATCCTTGCGGATAAGATCACCCGTAAGGTGGTAAAACAAACTGTCATGACGAACGTTTATGGTGTTACCTATGTCGGTGCAAAGGCGCAGGTCAGAAAACAACTCATCGCAGCCCACGATCTTCCCACCAACGATCGCATCAACCCTTCCGTCCTTTCCGCGTATGTTGCAACCAAGATATTCAAAGCACTAAGTTCCATGTTCCGAGGAGCCCACGACATCCAATACTGGCTCGGAGAATGCGCCAGCAGAATATCTTTGTCCTTGACTCAGGAACAACTGGGGCGATTAGAGGCTGAATGGGCAAGGCTCACGACCAAGCAAAGCTTGGTCAAGGATGATAGGAAATACATGCCTCCATCGGTTGATGATTTGATTCAATTCAAATCCAGCGTCATCTGGACAAATCCGCTGCATATGCCAGTCGTTCAGCCCTATCGAAATTCGAAAGCCAAGATGGTCAAAACACATATGCAGAGCATAAACCTCTCAGAGCCCCATCGATCGGATCCTGTCAGTAGACGGAAGCAGCTCCAAGGCTTCCCACCAAATTTCATCCATTCTCTCGATGCCACTCATATGCTCCTCTCGGCATTACGTTGCAATGAACTTGGAATGTCTTTTGCAGCAGTCCATGACTCATTTTGGACTCATGCCAGCGACGTTGAGGCCATGAATGTTGTGCTCAGGGACACGTTTATTCGAATTCACACAGAAGACGTCGTCGCACGCCTAGCAGCAGAATTTTCCGCTCGATACAAGAATGGGATCTATCTTGCCAAAATTCAGAAAAACAGCCAGTTGTGGAAGAACATCGTAGCATGGAGAGAAGCCAGGTCGAAGAGCAGTGAAACTCAGAATTTCAAGATCCCGAAGTCGTCAAAGGCTCCGAGGCTTGATGAACTCATGCTTGAGTACCAAAGAATGAAGCTTCTTCGCTCTTCAGACCCAGAGGAGGTTGAGAAAGGAAGAAGTATGGTTACCCCAGCTAGCATGTTCGAAAATTCGGCTTCAGAAGGAGATCTAGAACTTAGTGCGGATCTTCATGGCTTAGGACTTGGTGATATGTCATCACGTGTGGCTGGGATGGATCCTGACAAGGAGGAAACTGTTGGCGATGCTGCCGATATCGAAGAAGCCCATAATCCACTGAGTGGTGGGATGGGGTCTGATACCGGCATGGAAATGGACTCTCACAAAATTCCAGAAGAAAGCCGAGATAGCGAGAGAGGCAAGACAACTGACGAATCGGAAAATATGGGGAGCTTTGAGCAAAAGTTGATGAACCTGGAAAAGCAGCGTGTCCAGGATTCATACGCTCAGATTTGGCTCCCCCTGACCTTCCCTCCGGTGCCTAAAAAGGTACGGCATCCGATTCGCTCCACCAGGAAACATGCTGACTTCAATCTAGGGAGATTTTGATGTAACCCGACTCAAGGACAGCAAATACTTCTTTTCATAGGAGCGAGATTCGGACGGTTATATTTGCGCATAGACTAATCCGGCATGGCTTCGCTGTGCCGTCGGGGGACACGGGACGTATGTTGTAGAGGAGTAGAGGTTTTGATTTTTTTTGTGCGTCTGTTTATACAGCATAGCGACGGATATTTGCATTACGGGCGTTGGAAATTCCGTACCTGGGGGCAATTAGACCCCACCAACAGCGGGTCGTTGTAGAATTAGCCGCATGACGCCGGCCCTGTCTTCGAGGTACGACGCGATTGGCGTACCCCACAATGTCTCGACGGCAGAATGGCCGCTTCATATAAACTTGGCAAAAGCCTGTACTTTTATGTTATTAGATTCTAAAAATGTTAGACCACCTAGCACACCACCTGGCCAAGTTCGGATGAGGGCTGGAATGGCTGAAGTCAAGGAGGCGCTAAGGCGGGCTTCCTCCGCGAGAATGCATCGAGACGGTGCTTCGGAGCTGAGAGTAAGCATATGAGTTCTCTGTGGCACAAGGTGCTGTTTGACACGAAGGATCAATAGGCCAGCATGTTGCAGACCAGATGATCAATTGAGATTGAGATGTCAAATCGGCGCTCTTCTCGGTCCCTTCCTCTTGTGGCACGAAGCTTACGCTACATCGTTCTTTCACTCTCGGGCAGTGAGGAGATATAAGAAGGGCCTTGAACCCAACCTCAAACTTCTTTTCCACAGATAACTCGTTCATCTATCAGCAAATTCCCAATCGAATAGCTTCTAACATGTCTTCTCCCGCAAAATTATTGGGCGCTCTTGTGCTCCTAGCTGTGTAAGATTTTCGCCCTATTGCACCTTCCATCTCCTAATATCTCAATAGCACCTCAGTTCAAGCTACAGATACCTGCAGACCAGACATCAAAACTGTCGGCGTAGTCAAAACAATCACAGATGTCGTCGCTACCGACGTCACAAGCCTAAAGCTCGTCACCATCGACAGCATCCTGACAGTTCCTCACCTCT
>Ga0302325_10015346_pt1 | contig 16288 bp, 28 predicted proteins | sample Palsa_T0_2_FD_201948 | JGI IMG/M metagenome (GOLD analysis project Ga0302325, IMG submission 201948) | Peat permafrost microbial communities from Stordalen Mire near Abisko, Sweden - Palsa_T0_2 | ecosystem: Environmental > Terrestrial > Soil > Palsa > Peat permafrost | place: Sweden: Abisko... | reverse complement strand
GGGCAGGGGAGCCTTGCGTGAAATGCGGACAGCCTTTGAGCATCCGGAGAGCCATCGAAGTAGGCCACGTTTTCAAACTGGGCACCAAATATAGCGAGGCCTTTGACGCCCGTTTCCTGGACGAAGCCGGCAAGAAGCAACCCGCCGTCATGGGTTGCTACGGCATTGGTGTCACGCGAACGCTTCAAGCCGTGATCGAGCAATGCAACGACAAGGACGGCATCATCTGGCCGATCAGCGTCGCGCCTTACACGGTATGTTTGACACCACTGAATGTAGCGCCCGACAGCGCCGTCATGAAGTTGGCCGAAAAACTATATGCAGAATTAACTTCGCGCGGCGTCGAAGTCATTTTGGACGACCGCGATGAACGGCCGGGGTTCAAGTTCAAGGATTCGGAGCTTATAGGCTTCCCGATTCGTGTCGGTATTGGCGAGAAATCCCTGGCCAAGGGCGAAGTGGAACTGAAAATTCGAGGTGGAGATCTTACTGGCGTTAAAATGGAAGAAGCGGTTGAAAAAGTTTTGGAGAAGCTCAAGAGCGCCGAAAGTTGACTGAACCACAGATTTGTCGTTTAATAATGGAGTCGTGAGCGCGATCAACAACAGCCAGTCCGGGGAAAAGCTTCAACAGGTTATTCTCTATTTTCTTGAACGCATCAACAATGTGCATCTTGGCAGGACCAAGTTGATGAAGCTTCTTTACTTTGTCGATTTCGACCATTACGAGGCCCACGGATACTCAGTGACGGGCGCCAGGTATCGGAAATTGCCGCACGGTCCTTACCCGGACAAGATTGAGAAAATCATCAAGAAGATGGAGGAGGCGGGTTGGGTTCGCGAGGTGAAGACCAAATACAAAGGATTTACGCAGACCCGGTTGATCACGCTTGAGGCGAAGTTTGATGCGGCCAAGTTCTCAGGGGCGGAACTGCAAACGCTGGAACGTGTCGCCGCCAAATGGGCGGACGCGACTGCGGCTCAAATTGAAGCCGCCACACATCGCGAAGCCCCTTGGGCTGGAACAACGGATGGCAAGACCATTGATTACGAGATGGCCGAATATCGCCGTGCCATTGGTTTCGACCCACTGGACAGCGCCCTTGCCCATTCCAAAAAGTTCGCCGACTACGTTGCTTCGTTGGCCTGAGTTTTATTCATGGGCCGTTTTACCGTCATACGGACTTCGGCCTTTGACTTGTCAATTAGAGACTATTCCGCCGATCACCCTAAACTCGAGAGCGATCTGGCATGGTTGAGCGGCCGATTGGCAGAAGCGCCGGAACAGATGGGTGATCACGTGCCAGAACTTCGAGGCTTGGCGCTCCCGATCTTTAAGACGCGCTGTAAGGATTCCTGCCACCGAATCGGAGCGTCGGGCGGATGGCGCATTTATTATGCTTTGAGCAAATCAACGATGAAGGTATTTCTGCTTTTTCTGCATCACAAAAGAGAATACGAAAATCCCGGCGGCAAGTTCCTACTGCAAAAAATTGAGCGGGGTTTTAAGTGAGGGGCAGGACTCTTAGCGGTTTGTCTCTCTACTGGCGAAGTCGTGAAAGAATATCTGCTTTGGGCGCAACCAACAACCGAGCACTTTTTCGGGTGCATTTCCCAAGATGCCATAGGATTTCTGCCCCATCGCTAAGCTCATCATAAATCAATCCCATATCAGCAACGCCCAAAAATTGCGTTAGTGCGGGTTTATTATTGAGACGAAGAGTTCCTTGGCAATCGCCCGATTCAGCTTTTCCAATTTTCCAAGCCTTTGCAAAGGCTTCGTTTGCGTTCCTTGCTTGAATAATCACCAGGTTCTTCCAGACTTCCGTCCGTGCCGAAGGCTTGCGTAAAACTGTGCTTTGGATAGCGTCATCTGGATTAAGTAAGCCCAGAACCACCGCTTACGTGATTTTGACTTTTTGGGCATAAGGGCCACGCTGTTATTACTTCGTCGGCACTGGCGACCAAAGGAACGACTCCAATTTCCCAATTTGCCGATCCCCTTCCCAAAGCGTCACGCGCCACGCCACTAATTGACCAAAAGCCACGTAGTCCGGCCCTTCCACTCTGAACTCCGCCCAACTGCTGAAATGCCCATTCTTGACCGCGGGTTCTTCCATAGTGACCGTGCGGATATTATCTTCCAACAGACATCGCATCTCCGCGCGCAATTTGAGGTTTTTCCAATCCACATCTTTCGCCTTCCATTGCACCGCCAAACGCACTCCGGCGCGGAACTTCGGATTCTTGCGCAAGTGAAACTGGTAGGCGTCGCGTTCGTAAAGGCTGGGGGAAAGGGTGTGGCGACCCTGCGCATCCAAGAGCTGCGGGAGCACTTTGACGACGCTGCCTTCGCTCGCGTGGAGCAGGGGCGCGCAGAGCAGCGAGACTGCCAGTGCAAAAAGAAATCGGCTCATCCCCATCCATAGTGGACGAGTGATGAGCCGAATCAAGTTGCAAATATCCTAAGCAGGCGCAGCCGCAGCTTGCTGCTCTTCCTTTTTCTCCTCGGACTTGGGCGCTTCCTTGGCCTCTTTGGCGTCGGCCTTGGCTGGTTCGACTGGAGTTTCAGCTACAGGCACGTCAACAAATTCAAGGATCACCTGCTGGGCGGCGTCGCCCTGGCGCTGGCCTAGTCGAATGATTCGCGTGTATCCTCCGCGACGCTCCTTTTGGGTGGGAGCGATGTCGTTGAAGAGAATCTTGATGGCGTCCTCGTCCTGATGCAGGCGGGCGGAGGCCAATCGGCGGTCATGCAGGGTGCCGGCCTTGCCGAGAGTGACCATCTTTTCGGCGACCGACCGCGCGGCCTTGGCCTTGGCCAGGGTCGTTTTGACGCGTCGATGTTTAATCAGGCTGCAAACCAGGCTGGCGAGCATGCGGTTGCGATGCTGCCCGGTGCGGCCTAGTTTGGCGGTGCGTTTGAGGTGGCGCATAAAAATCCGTTATTCGATCTTGTTCTCCTCCTTGGGAGCTTCCAGGAGGGCGGCATCAATATTCATTCCCAACGACAAACCGAGGCTGGACAATTTCTCTTTGATTTCGTTGAGAGACTTCTTGCCGAAGTTGCGGTATTTGAGCATTTCCGCTTCGGTCTTCATGGCCAACTGGCCGACGGTGGTAATGTTGGCGTTGTTCAAGCAATTGGCCGCGCGCACGCTCAACTCGATTTCGTTGACGCTCATGTTGAGCAGCTTCTTCATCTTGGCCTTCTCATCGTCCTGCTTGGCTTCCGTTTCCTCAAACTCCACCGCGTTCTTGTCGTAGCCGACGAACACATCGAGGTGATGCTGCAAAATGGCGGAGGCTTGCGTCAGGGCATCATCGGGCGAAATGCGTCCGTCGGTCCAGATTTCCAGGAGGAGGCGGTCATAATCCGTGCGCTGGCCGACGCGGGCGTTTTCCACCGCGTAACGCACCCGGGTCACCGGTGAGAAAAGGGAATCAATGGCGATGACGCCGATCGCCTGGTCAGGCTTCTTGTTTTCATCGCCAGGGCAGAAACCACGGCCCACCTTGACCTCCAGTTCCATTTCAAATTTCTTCTTCTTGTCGAGCGTGCAGATAAGCTGCTTGGGATTGACGAGCTCGAGGTCCTGCACCAACTCGATATCGCCCGCGGTGACTGCGCCTTCCTTGTTGACCGAGAGCAGCAGGGTCTGCGGCTCGCGCGCGTGCGAGCGAAAGAGAATCTTTTTGAGATTCAAAACAACGTCGGTCATGTCCTCGACCACGCCGTCAATGGTGGCAAATTCATGCACGGCGCCATCCACCTTGATGGAGGTTATGGCCGCGCCTTCCAGCGAGGAGAGCAGCACGCGCCGGAGCGAGTTGCCAATGGTATGGCCGTAACCGGTTTCAAAAGGTTCGGCGATGAACTTGGCGTAAGTTTCAGTGGCGGTTCCATCTTCCTTGATCAACCGCTTGGGCATTTCAAAACGACCTAGACGTACTGGCATAATTTTTCTTTCAACAATTTTAATCTGGCTTCTTCGCCGTTCCCGCCGACGAAGCCGCCCGTGTAATTGTTTTGTTCCGCCGAAGCGGAACGGGTTTAGACATTAGCGGGAATAAAATTCGACAACAGCCTGCTCATTGGCAATCGGCTGGATTTCATCGCGGGTTGGAATCCGCATGACCACGCCCTTGAAAGCTTCCTTGTTCAACGAAAGCCAGTCGGGCACAACCTTGCTGGTGGACAATTCGAGGTTCTTGGTGGCCAATTGCCGCGAGACATTCGATTCCCGCACTTCCACCGTGTCATTCACCTTCAAGGCGTAAGAGGGGATGTTGACCTTGCGTCCATTGACCTTGACGTGGCCGTGAGTGACCATTTGACGGGCCGCAGCGCGGGTAATGGCGAAGCCCAAATGATAAACAACATTATCAAGGCGCGTTTCCAGGATTTGCAGCATCAGCTCGCCCGTGACGCCGCGACGGCGCAGAGCTTTTTCATAAACGCCGCGAAATTGGCGCTCCATCAAACCGTAGAAGTAGCGCAGCTTCTGCTTTTCGATCAATCCCAAGCCATAATCCGTATGCTTGCGGCGCGATTTTGGGCCGTGAACGCCCGGGCCGTAATTGCGGCGCTCCAGGTATTTGTCCGGGCCGAAAAGGGGTATGCCGAATCGGCGGCTGATGCGAGTGCGGGGACCAGTGTAACGAGCCATAATAAGTAAATTGTTGATTAAACGCGGCGCTTCTTGCGCGGACGGCAGCCATTATGCGGAATAGGCGTGACATCCTTGATGGCCGAGATTTCCAGTCCAATGGCCTGCAGGGCGCGAATGGCCGACTCGCGGCCGGAGCCCGGGCCCTTGACGCGGACTTCCACCTCGCGCATCCCGTGCGACATGGCCTGGCGGGCGGCGTCCTGCGCCACTTGCTGGGCCGCGAAGGCGGTGCTTTTGCGTGAACCTTTGAAACCGACGCGACCCGCGCTCGACCATCCGAGCACGTTGCCTTGCATGTCGGTGATACTGACGTTGGTATTATTGAAAGTCGCCAAAATGTTGGCGATGCCGACGGCGATGTTCTTTGAACCCTTGGCCTTGATGATCTTCTTGGCATTGGCGTCGTCGGCCAACAACTCGGCGGCGGTCGGCGCGGCTGCGGCCGCGACCGGTCCGGCGGGAGCAGCAGGGGCTGCGCCTTCGGCTGCGGCGGGCTTTTTGGCTTCGGCAACAGAAGCTTCGCCATCGGCCGGCTTCTTCGCCGCGTCGGCGGAGTCGGGTTTGCCTTCCTTTTTAGGAGCGGGCTTTTTGACTTTTGGTTCTTCGGCCATAATGAAAATAAAAAATCAGTGAATGCCTGTTTTGGCGTTGGGATTGCGCTGGACACCGACGGTTTTGCGCGGGCCTTTGCGCGTGCGCGCATTGGTGGAAGTGCGTTGGCCGCGCACCGGCAGGCCGCGCAGATGGCGGATGCCGCGGTAGCACTTGATGCCTTGCAGGCGCTTGAGATTCATGCCCAGCTCGCGGCGCAGGTCGCCTTCGATGACATACTTGCCATCCTGGATCGCATGCACGATTTGCGACAACTGTTGTTCGTCCAGGTTTTTGGCGCGAATGGAAGGATCAATCTTGGCCTTTTCCAGAATGACCTTGGCGTTGGACGGGCCAATGCCGTAAATGTAGCGCAAAGCGATGTCGATGCGCTTTTCGCCTGGGATTTCAACTCCGATGATACGAGCCATAAATTCGTCTTAGCCTTGTTTCTGTTTGTGGCGCGGGTTCGAGCAAATGACGCGAATCACGCCCTTGCGCTTGACAATTTTGCAATTTTCGCAAAGTTTTTTGACTGATGCTCTGACTTTCATAAATTCATTCCGCCGCTGCCAATATGCTGCCTTTGGACATGTCGTACGGCGACATTTCCACCTTGACTCTGTCTCCCAACGACGTCCGCTGAAAGGCCAGCCGGCGCTTGCTGGAGACATGCGCCACCAACCTGTGCCCGTTGATCAATTCGACGCGATACAAAGTTGCGGCCAGGATTTCCACTATCCTGCCCTCAACTTCAATGGCGTCTTTGCGGGCCACGTTAAAATTTCCGGTTCTTCGGCTGTGATCAGCACCGTATGCTCAAAATGGGCGGATAGTTGACCATCTTTGGTCACCACTGTCCAGCCATCCTTTAACACCACCACCTGGGCGGTTCCGGCGTTGACCATCGGCTCGATGGCCAGAGTCATGCCGGGCCTCAATTTAGGCGAATTTCGCTCGTTATCAACAAAATTTGGCACTTGTGGCTCCTCGTGCACGGTTCGGCCAACTCCGTGTCCGACAAATTCCCGCACGATGCTGAAGCCGTTGGACTCCACATATTTCTGCACGGCTCGTGAAATATCCACCACTCTCTTGCCAGGCACGGCTTGCGCAATGCCTTCATAAAGAGACTGTTCCGTCACATCCATGAGGCGTTGCGCTTTGACATCGCACCCTCCAACGGCCACCGTCTTAGCCGTATCGCCAATGTACCCGTGATGGGTGACGCCGATGTCCAGGCTGACAATATCGCCAAACTCCAAACGTCGCGGTCCGCCAAGGCCATGCACCACTTGCTCATTGACCGAAATGCAGATTTGCCGCGGGAACTTCCGGTAGCCCAAAAACGCGCTTTTGGCTCCATGTTCCTTCATGCGCTCACCCGCAAAGTCGTCAACCTCCCGCGTCGTCACGCCGGGCTGAATAAAAGCGGCCACCTCCTCAAGCACCGTGCCGGCCACTTCGCAAGCTGGACGCATCGCCTCCAAATCGCGCTCTGTCTTCAAGATAATCATTTTGCCGGCCACGCTAAGTTGCTCCAGACCCAAAAGTCCGACTAAAATCGGCCTTTGAGCCGGCCTTTCTTCAGGAACCCATCGTAATGACGCATGAGCAGATGCGATTCCATTTGGCGCATGGTATCAAGCATGACGCCGACAATGATCAACAAACTTGTTCCGCCAAAGAAATTGGCCACATTTTGCGGAATAGACATGGCATCGCCCAGGATAATGGGGATGACGGCAATGACCGTCAGGAATATCGCGCCAGCCAGCGTAATGCGGCTCATGGTGCGATGAAGAAAATCGCTGGTGGCCTGTCCCGGACGCACGCCCGGAATGTAACCGCCGGACTTCTTCATGTCGTCGGAGATTTGCAACTCATTGAATTGGGTCGCCACCCAGAAATAGGAGAAGAACAGAATCATCAACCCGTAAAGAATAAGATAAAGCGCTGAACCTCGGCTTAAGGCCGAAGCCAATTCATCAAAGACCTTCCAGTGAAATCTGCCGCCGAGCACGCGAAAAATCATGGTCGGAAACATGAGGATGGCAGACGCGAAAATGACCGGCATGACGCCTGAATAATTGACGCGCAAAGGCATAAACGAACTGCCGCCGGAATACATTTTACGGCCCACCACACGTTGGGCGTATTGCACCGGAATTTTGCGTTCGGCCTGCGTCACCGCTATGACACCGGCGATGACCGCGAAGAGCAACAGCACCAGGGCGATGAAATGGAAGATGGTCGGGCGATGGTCCGAATTGGCTCCGCCGGCCAAAAACATATCCCACAAACCCTGACCGGCCGCCGGAAGACGAGCCAGAATGTTGACGGTGATGATGAGAGAAATACCGTTGCCGATGCCACGATCGGTAATCTGCTCACCCAACCACATGAGCAACATGGTGCCGGTGGTCAGAATGACGGTGGTCTGAATTCGATACCACCATAAGGGATGAATCAAAACCAAAGTTTGGTCGGCGGGAAAACCTTTGAAAATCGTGCTGGCATGTTCCCAGCCCAAAGCCATGAAAAAGCCCTGGCCCAAACAGAGGAAAAGAGTCAGCACGCGACCGTATTGAATAAGTTTGGCGCGTCCTCCTTCTTCACGGGCGACTTTGCTTAGAAACGGAATGACGGCCTGAAGCAATTGTAAAATGATGGTCGAACTGATGTAGGGCATGATACCCAAAGCGCCGACGGCGCAATTCTCAAAGCCGCCGCCAGTAAACATGCTGTATATGCCCACGAATCCGCCCATGTTCTTGCCTGCGCTCGAATCAAAAAAAAGACCCAAAGTGTGGCCGTCCAATCCAGGCACCGGCACCAGGCAGGCCAGTCGGCAAATCCCCAGCACCACCATGGTGAAAACGATCCTGGATTTCAGCTCCGGTATCTTGAAGCAGTTGCTGAGGGTATTAAGGATGGAAGTGAACATCTAAGGACTTATTTGGTCTTTTTCGCTTTGGGTGCTTTGGCTGGCTTCTCGGCTTCGGGCTTGGCCGGCGCCTTGGTTTCAATCAATTGACAGGCTCCGCCCAGTTTTTCAATTTTGGCGCGAGCCGTCGCGCTGAAGGCATGAGCTTTAACGGTCAATTTACGGGTCAATTCTCCGTCGCCCAGAATCTTAACGCGCTTGACTGGGCCTTGAGCCAGGCCGGAGCCTCGCAACGCCGCTTCATCCACCACAGTGCCTTCATCAAACTTGTTCAGGGCGTCCAAATTGACGGGAATATAACGGACGGTGAACGCGGTATTGTTGAAGCCGCGTTTGGGAATGCGGCGGATCAGCGGCATCTGGCCGCCTTCAAATCCGATGCGAATGGAACTGCCTGAACGGGCCGTCTGGCCTTTGCCGCCGCGACCGCTGGTCTTGCCGTGGCCGCTTGATTCACCCTGACCGAGGCGTTTGCGACGGTGCTTGGCGCCGGGGCGCGGTTTTAGATCGTGTAAGCGCATAAAAATTAAGCAGTGGCAGGGGGTGGAACGTCCTTGACGACGGGTGCAGGGGCAGGGGCAGGAGCCGCCGCAGTGGGCACAATGGCCGGGGCAGGGCGGGCTTTCACTTCCAGGCCGCGACCGCGATAAATATCCTCGTGTAATCGCAATTTCTGAAGTCCAGCCATGGTCGCTTTGACGACGTTGGAAGGATTATTGGAACCGAGCGATTTGGTCAAAATGTCTTTGATACCAGCCGATTCCAGCACGGCACGGACTGTCTTACCCGCGATGAGGCCCGTGCCGGGAGAGGCAGGACGCAGCAACACTTTGGCTCCGCCATAGCGGCAAAGAACTTCATGAGGAATGGTCGCTTCCTTCAAGGAAACTTGAATCATTCTTTGCTTGGCCATTTCACCGCCTTTGCGGATGGCTTCGGAAACTTCAACCGCCTTGCCCAGGCCAAGGCCGATGCGCCCGTGCTTGTCACCGGCGACGACCAGCGCGCTAAAGCTAAAACGGCGCCCACCCTTGACGACTTTGGCGGAACGGTTGATGAAAACCACTTTTTCGGTCAACTCAGACCCGGCGCCGCCGCCTTGCGCTTGGTCCGAACCTTCGGGAGAACCGGGACGGGCGCGGCGCGGACCACGTCCGGGGCCTCGGTTTCCGCCGCCTGATCTGGGGGAACTGGGATTTCTATTTGTCTCTGGCACAGTGTTCCTTGTTAAAGATTAAAATTGCAAACCACCTTCGCGCGCGGCATCGGCCAGGGCCTTGATTTTGCCGTGGTAACGTCCGCCGCTGCGGTCAAAAACTACTTTGGTGATGCCTTTGCTCTTGGCCGCTTCGGCCGCAAGAGCGCCGATTTTCTTGGCGCTGGCCGCGTTGGCCGCCAGCTTTTCCGCTGCCGCCGATTTCTTCACCAGTGTCGAAGTCGAAGCCAGGGTAACGCGCTTCACATCGTCGATAAATTGCACAAAAATGTGTTGGTTGGAGAAACGGACGCTCATGCGCGGACGTTCTCCAGTACCGGAAACTTTTTTGCGAATACGCCAATGGCGCAGGGTCGCCAGCCGTGATTTCTTGTCGGTTCTCATGCTTATTGCACCGTCTTGCCTTCCTTGCGCCTGACTTGCTCGCCGGCGTAGCGGACTCCCTTGCCTTTGTAAGGCTCAGGCGGATAGTAACTGCGGATTTCCGCGGCCACCTGACCCACTAATTGTTTGCTCGGACCTTCAATGGTAATCTTGGTGTTTTCCTCCACCGTGACCTTAATCTGGTCGGGAATCGGATAATTAACCGGGTGGGAGTAGCCCAAGGCCAGGTTCACCTTGTTGCCTTGCACGGCGGCTTTAAAGCCGACGCCCTGGATTTCCAGCTTTTTGACAAATCCGTCACTGACACCTTTGACCATGTTATTGACGAGGGCGCGGCTTAGGCCGTGCAGGGCTTTGGCCTGGGCATCTTCACCAAGGCGGCTGACCAGCACGTTGCCGCCATCGAGCTTGGCGGTGGTGCGCGCAGGCAGCATGAAATCAAGCTTGCCCTTGGGGCCTTCGACCAGGACCTGCTGGCCCTTGATCTCCACCTTGACCTTCGGCGGGACGACCACCGGTAATTTTCCTATACGAGACATATTCTAAAAAATTCTGGCTGGTTAGTCTGCCGTGTTACCACACTTCGCACAATAACTCGCCGCCGACGTTTTTCTTCCGCGCCTGGATCCCGGTCATCACTCCCTCCGACGTGGAGACGATGGAAACACCCAATCCGCCGAGGACGCGAGGAACATCCTGGGATCCGACGTATCTGCGCAAACCAGGCGAACTGACGCGCCGCAAACCTTCGATGACGCACTTGCGGCCGGTGTATTTCAATTTGATCTTAATGGACTTGAACGGCTTGCCTTCGACGACAATGTCCGCCACGTAACCTTCGCGCTGCAAAACTTTGGCAATGCTCTCCTTCATTTTGGAGTGGGGCACGTTGACAAATGGCAACATGGCCCGGCTGGCATTGCGAATGCGGGTCAACATGTCTGAAATCTGGTCGCTCATAAAAATTTACCAACTAGCTTTAGTCACTCCCGGAATCAATCCGTTCAACGCCGCCTCGCGAAAGGTCAAGCGGGAGCAGCCGAATTTGCGCAGGTAGCCGTGACGGCGTCCCGACATGGAGCATCGGTTCACCACCCGGGTGGGACTGGCGTTTTTGGGCAGCTTGCTCAAGCCGGCGTAATCACGCTTGGCCTTGAGTTCGGCGCGCAAGGCGGCGAATTTCTTAACCGTTGCCGCTTTTTTCTTGTTTCGTTCTATCCAGGATGTTTTGGCCATAAATGGGTATGGTTACTTCTCGGCAAAGGGCATGCCCATCATCTTGAGCAATTCCAACGCTTCTTCGTTCGTAGGCGCGTTCGTCACGATGGTGATATCCATGCCTTGCGTCCGTTTGATCTTGTCCAATTCAATCTCAGGGAAAATGGTCTGATCGCCCACGCCCAATGTATAATTGCCGCGTCCATCAAAGGATCGGGGCGAAAGCCCGCGGAAATCCCGAATACGGGGCAGGGCGGCGGCGACGAGGCGGTCAAAGAACTCGTACATGACTTCCCGTCGCAAGGTCACCCGGCAGCCAATGGACTGGCCCTCGCGCAACTTGAAATTCGCTATGCTATGGCGCGATATATTGATGACCGGCTTGCGCCCGGTAATCATGGTCATGTCGCGCACGGCGTCCTCCACGGCCCCTTTTTCCAGCGAAGCGCTGACGCCCATATTGAGAACGATTTTTTCTATGCGCGGGATTTGGTGAACGTTTCCGTATTTGCGCTTCTCGCGCAAAGCGGGCCGCACTTCCTCCATGTATTTCTGATAAAGTCTCGGTTTCATTCTTTGGCAGCCTCCACGGTTTCAGCCGGGGCCTGGGCGGCGCCGCTCTTGTCGAATTTCGCGGCCAGCATCACATTGGAAATATGGATCGAACCTTCGCGCTCGATGATGGCTCCTTGCGGATTGCGTTGATTCTTGCGCGTGTGGCGTTTGATCATTTTCAGTCCCTCGACCAGGACGCGCTGTTTGGAAGTATTGACCTCGAGAATCTTGCCGCGCCGGCCCTTCTCGGACCCGGCGATGACGACAACTTCCTCTCCTTTTTTGACATGTGCTTTGGCCATAACTAAATAACCTCCGGCGCCAGGGAAATGATTTTCATGAACTTCTTTTCGCGCAATTCGCGGGCAACCGGTCCGAAAATGCGCGTGCCGCGCGGATTATGTTCCTTGTCAATAATGACAATGGCGTTGCTGTCAAAACGCAGATACGAGCCGTCCGCGCGGCGAATCTGTTTGCGGGTGCGCACGATGACCGCATCGACCACTTCGCCTTTCTTGACTGTGCCATCCGGCGCAGCTTCTTTGATGTGGGCTTTGATGACGTCGCCGATGCCGGCGTAACGCTGGTTGCGGCCGATGACACCAATGGCGGCGGCGCGCTTGGCGCCGGTGTTGTCGGCCACGTCTAAAATGGAGCGAACCTGTAGCATAAATCCTGGCTAAGCGGCGGCGGTGGCTGGGGCGGGGGTTTCGGCGGAACGTTCCACCACTTGGGTCAAACGCCAGCGTTTCAACTTGGACAGCGGCCGCGTTTCCACGATTAACACCGTGTCGCCGACCTTGGCTTCGCTTTTTTCGTCGTGAGCGTAAAACTTGGAATAGGCGGTAATGATCTTGCGGTACTCGCGGTGGGGAAAACGACGCTGCACTTCCACCACGATGGTCTTGGTCATCTTGGCGGCAATCACTTTGCCCAAGCGTTCCTTGCGCTGTCCGCGTTTGGCGTCAACGTCCGCAGCCGCGGGCTTTTTTGTTTCCGTTGTGGTAGCTTCTGGCATATATCGCTTAGGCCTGCTTAAGGCGGAGTTGTGAAATGCGGGTTTCCAATCGGGCAATGTCCTTGCGCAAGACGCGCAGGCGGGCCGGCTTTTCCAATTGGCTGCTGGCCTGCTGCAATCGCAAGTTGAAAATTTCCTGCCGCAGGTCCCGGCCTTTGGCGGCCAGTTCCTGGGGACTCAAATCTTTGATCTCGGTCATCTTCATATTCGTTTAGCCGATGTGGTGCCGGGAAATAAACTTGGTCTTGATGGGCAATTTGGTGGCCGCCAGACGCATGGATTCGCGCGCCACCACCTCCGGCACGCCATCGACTTCAAAAAGAATATTCGCCGGACGGATGACAGCGACCCATGACTCCAAAGGCCCCTTGCCTTTGCCCATTCGAGTTTCCAGGGGTTTTTTGGTGAAAGATTTCTGAGGGAAGATGCGAATCCAAACTTTGCCGCGGCGCTTCATGAAACGGGTGACAGCGACCCGTGCGGCTTCAATTTGCGTGTTGTGGAGCCAGCAACGTTCCAGGGCCTGCAATCCATATTCGCCAAAGGCCACCGTTGAACCGCGATGGGCGAGGCCCTTGCGGCTGCCGCGGTGCATCTTTCGATATTTTACTCTCGCTGGACTAATGGCCATATTATGTCTTCTTCAAAATGTTCGCGGTGGCAATTCCTAGGCGCCAATCGGCACCGCTGGAACGATTTGTTTCTTCTTATCCAGCGGCACATCGCCGTGGCAAATCCAACACTTGATGCCCAACTTTCCATACATGGTGCTGGCTTCGGCAAATCCGTAATCAATCTTGGCGCGCAAAGTATGCAGCGGAACACGCCCTTGATGATACTTCTCCACGCGCGCGATTTCCGCGCCGCCTAAACGGCCTCCGACCCGGACTTTGATGCCTTCGGCCCCGAAATCCATGGCTACTTGCACGGCTTTCTTCATGGCGCGACGGAAGGAAACACGGCGTTCAAGCTGCACGGCGATGTTCTCCGCGACTAATTGCGCATCGATCTCCGGCTGCTTGATCTCCTGGATATCCACATAGACTTCCTTGCCGGTCATCTTGCTGATTTCTTCCTTGAGTTTGTCGATTTCTGCGCCTTTACGGCCGATGACGACGCCGGGGCGGGCCGTGAAAATCGTAATGCGGCAGCGGGAAGCGGCGCGCTCGAGTTGAATCTTGGAAACCGACGCCCCTTCCAACTTGGTCTTGAGCAACTCGCGGATCTTGCGGTCTTCGGCCAGCAATTTGCCGAAATCTTTCTTCTCGGCAAACCATTTCGAGGCCCAGTCTTTATTGACCGCGAGCCGCAGACCGATTGGATTTGTTTTTTGGCCCATAATTATTCGTCTGACAAAACAATCTTCACGTGGCAGTTGCGTTTAATGATCGGGCCGGCGGACCCGCGCGCCTTGGGGATAAAGCGTTTGGCGCTCCCAGCCGTGCCCGCCACGGCCAGCTTGACGCGCAACCTGTCGGTCTGGAGGCCGGAGAATTCCGACTTGTGGATCTTTAGATCCTCCGCATTGGCCATGGCCGATTTCAGCGTCTTGGCTACAATTCGCGCGCCTTTGCGGGGCACGACGGCCAGCACCGCCTGCGCATGCGCGGCGGGCATCCCTTGAATCTGGCGCACCACCTCGCGCATTTTTTGCGCGGACATGCGAATGTTTTTTGTGATGGCTTGAACTTCCATAAATTCTCTATTTCGCTTCCGCCTTGGCTGTGTGCGCGCCGTGCTTTTTGAAGGTGCGCGTCAGCGAAAACTCGCCCAGACGATGCCCGACCATGTTCTCCGTCACGAACACCGGGTTGAACACCTTGCCGTTGTGGACGTTAAAGGTCAATCCGACAAAATCCGGCGTAATCATCGAGCGCCGCGACCAGGTTTTGATCGGCGTCTTAGTCTTGGCCGCTTTGGCCGCGTCGATCTTATCCTGCAAATGCTGGTCCACAAACGGACCTTTTTTAATGGAACGACCCATACTTTATTCTAGTTATTTTCTCTTCATCGGGCGGCCATCGCGGCGCACCAGGATGAATCTGTTGGAAAATTTGCGTTTATTTCGGGTGCGATAGCCTTTGGCCAGCAAACCCCAAGGGGAGGTCAATTGTTGCCATCCGCCGCCGCTCTTGGATTTACCGGCGCCACCGCCATTGGGGTGATCGACTGGATTGCGGGAGACGCCGCGGTTGATGGGGCGAATGCCGCGGTGCCGCGAACGTCCGGCTTTGCCCAAGGAGATCTTCTCGTGCTCGACATTGCCGACCTGGCCAATCGTGGCGTAGCAGGTTTCGTGGATGCGGCGGATTTCGCCCGACGGCAGCCGAATGGTCGCATAACCATCACCTTTGGACATCAGCATCGCCGATCCGCCAGCCGAACGGACCAACTGCGCGCCCCGGCCGGGAGTGATTTCGAGGTTATGAATAGGAACGCCGACAGGGATGTTTTTAAAGGGAAGAGAGTTGCCGATTTCCGGCGCAGCCTCGGGGCCGCTGACAATTTTCGCTCCCACTAGCAGGCCGACGGGAGCCAAAATATAAGTCTTTTCGCCATCTTTATAAACCAACAGCGCCAGCCGGGCCGTGCGGATCGGGTCATATTCGATAGCCGTCACATCGGCCTCAACACCATGTTTATGGCGCTTAAAGTCAACGTGGCGGTAAAACTGCTTGTGACCCTTGCCGATGCCGCGGGCTGTGACGCGGCCATAATGATTGCGCCCGCCGGATTTCTTACGGATGCTTATGAGGCTCCGTTCGGGAGAATCCTTCGTAATCTCATCGAACGACGCTACAGTAATATAGCGCGTCGAAGGCGTTAACGGCCTGAACGATTTAACTGGCATAAAAACAAAATGTGTACAATACGTACCGGCATTTAGCGGCGTCGGCCATTAATCCTGCGCCCAGCGGGGCGATCAGTTATCGGTCGCGCCATAAGCCGCCACTTTCACCCCTTAGAGGCGAAATGGAGCGTGAAGATACCAGAGGTTTTTTTACGCGCAAGCGTTTTTTTCAATTATTTTACAAAAGCGTCGTTTTGGGTTTGTCACCCAATCTTTACGAGGCGGAGAGAATGCCGGCCAATCGAGACGGCAAAAATGGAGAAGCCAGGCACCGAGACGCGAAGAATGTCAGTCAAGTCGGAAGATTCAAAACGAGCGGAATGGCCGCAGTTCGGATTGTGTAAAAGTCGCAAAACAAGTTCCTGCGCCGCCTTGACAAACTTAATAGCAACTTACGGACCCCCTTCGTGAACTCCGATCCGGTCCCGCCCGCATGAACGCACAGTTTAGCGGCCATCAGCAACGGCCTTCATGTGTTTTTGAAATTGCGCTGCGGTTACGGGCTCAGCCGTCTCGCAAGGGCCTCGCGAATCCGCTCCTCCAGCCAAAGTGGAGGCGGTCGGAATCGAGCCACAAATTGAGGCACTCCAATGCGGAGAGCTTGCCTAATCACATCCGCTTTGCATAACTCGGAAATCTTGATGCTTTCATCGATTTGGGCGTCAAGATCGTCACTGATGTCCATTTTCGGCAATGTTTTCATACAAGTCATTTTAACGTCATTTCACCTTCATTCAAGACAGACTATGCCAACAAGTAATAACTTTCTGAACCGCTTCTTCCAATCCGCATCGAGGGAGCGATGGATCACGGTGGTGAAAGACCCGGCGCATCTG
>Ga0302325_10015345_pt1 | contig 16288 bp, 18 predicted proteins | sample Palsa_T0_2_FD_201948 | JGI IMG/M metagenome (GOLD analysis project Ga0302325, IMG submission 201948) | Peat permafrost microbial communities from Stordalen Mire near Abisko, Sweden - Palsa_T0_2 | ecosystem: Environmental > Terrestrial > Soil > Palsa > Peat permafrost | place: Sweden: Abisko... | reverse complement strand
CGAGTTGCGCCGCGATCGCACCGCGGTTCATCGTCTGCCGGTCGTAGGGCACGATTTCGGCGCCGTACTCGCGGGTGGCGGCGACCTTCGCCGCCGGCGCGTCGCTCGGCATTACGATCGTGGCCGGCACGCCAAGGAGTTGCGCGGCCAGCGCCACCCCTTGCGCGTGGTTGCCGCTCGAAAATGCGACCACACCGCGCGCGCGCTCGGCCGGCGTGAGTTGCGCGATGCGATTGTAGGCGCCGCGAAATTTGAACGCGCCCATGCGCTGCAGGTTCTCGCATTTGAGAAAGGCGCTCGCACCGGTGCGCGCGTCGAGCGTGCGCGAGGTGACGACCGGCGTGCGATGCGCCACGCCGCGCAGCCGGCCGGCGGCCGCGACGACGTCGGCAAACTCCACTCCGGCATCCTGCGAGGTCACGGCGGGGTCGGGGGCCCGATGTGGAACTTCACGATCTTGTCGTCGGCGTCGAGCTGATATTTCTCGTCGAGCGTACCGTTCGCGAAATCTTCGGTGAATTCGTGGAAACCGGCCGGCGAATTCGCCGGCGTGATCTCCTTGCTACCCTTGAAGGCGCCGAGCGCGACGACCATGTCGGAGAGCCGGCCGACGCGCCCGCGGTCGGTGAGTTCCGGTCGGTTGATCGCATTGAAGTCGTGGATGACCGGCGTCATGTCGTTGTTCGCGATCGCTCGCGTGATGTCGTCGGCCGCCCGCTCGTAGGGATTGTCGTGATGCAGCAGCCGCAGGCCCAGCAGTAGCGCGAGCAGCACGACGGCCCCGACGTACAGCGGCTGCCGGTTCGGGCGTTTCGGCGGGGGGACCGGCGTGACGTTCGTGAGCGGCTGGTTCACGTGATGGCCTCCAATGGCCGTCCGCTCTGCGCGAACGGCTCGAAATGCAGGCCCGCGTTCCACTCCTGGGCGAGCCGCATACTCCATTCGCTCTCGAACAGCGCGATCGGTGTACCGGCAGTATCCTCGACGAGTTTCGCGTTCGAGGGCCAGGTCGCCGACTCGAGCGCGACCAGATCGCCGCGCACCCGCCGCGCGAGGTTGAAAGGAAGGCGATAGAATTCGGCCTTCACGTTGTACTCGGCCGCGAGCCGGTATTTCGCGACTTCGAACTGCAGCTCGCCGACCGCAGCGAAGATCGGTTCGATACGCGTCTGCCCAGCCGGATAGAACACTTGGATCGCGCCCTCTTCGGCGAGTTGCGCGATGCCTTTCTGGAACGACTTGTAGGCGCCGGTATCGGTGTTGCGTACGATCGCGAAGTGCTCGGGCTCGAACGAAGGAATCGGCTCGTAGGCGAGCGGCGTTCCGGTGCACAGCGTGTCCCCAATCGCGAACGTGCCCGGGTTGGCGAGGCCGACCACGTCGCCGGCGAACGCTTCGTCGACCACCTCTCGCTCGCTCGCGAAAAGTTTGAGCGCGCGCGTCACGCGCACGTCCTTGCCGCTGCGCACGTTGCGCACGGTCATGTCGCGCTCGAACTTTCCGCTGCAAACGCGCACGAACGCGACCCGGTCGCGGTGGCGCGGATCCATGTTGGCTTGAATCTTGAAAACGAAGCCCGAGAAATTTTCCGACACGGGGGACACGGGCTCGGGTTCGGTCTCACCGGCCCGGATCGCTAGGCGCGCGATCGGCGGCGGCGCCATCGCAAGGAATCCGTCCAGAAAAAGCGCGACCCCGAAATTCGTCACGGCGCTGCCGAAGAAGACCGGCGTCGCCGCCCCGCTCATCAGCGCCGCGCGGTCGAACGTCGAGCCCGCACCGTCGAGCAAGTCGATGCCGTCGCGAAATTCGCGATAGGTCGCCTCGTCGCTGAGCGCGGCGAAGGCGGGATCGTCGAGATCGGTCACGCGGACGGGCGCGCGCTTCGCGCCGTGTTCCGTGCGCTCGAAGAGATGCACGTCGTGCGAGCGCCGGTCGTAGACCCCGCGAAACGTGGGGCCGCTGCCGATCGGCCAATTGATCGGATAGGTTCCGATGCCGAGCACCTTCTCGAGCTCGTCGAGCAATTCGAGCGGATCGCGGCTGGGGCGGTCCATCTTGTTGATGAAGGTAAACAACGGAATGCCGCGGGCGCGGCAGATCGCAAACAGCTTTTTGGTCTGCGGCTCGACGCCCTTGGCCGCGTCGATCAGCATCACCGCGCTATCGGCGGCGAGCAGCGTGCGGTACGTGTCCTCACCGAAGTCCTGGTGGCCCGGCGTATCGAGCAGGTTGAGGATGTGATCGCGGTATGGGAATTGCAGCACGGTTGAGGTGATCGAGATCCCGCGCTCGCGTTCGAGCTCCATCCAGTCCGACGTCGCCTGGCGCGCGCGGCGCCGCGCCGCAACTTGCCCCGCCGTGTTGATGGCGCCGCCGTACAGCAAGAGTTTTTCGGTGAGCGTCGTCTTGCCGGCGTCGGGATGCGAGATGATCGCGAACGTGCGCCGCTTCTGGACCGCCTCCTCGAGCGCCGTCGGTGATTCCATACGGGAGTCTATATGGGGCGCGGAGCCCTCAAGGTTGCGGTTCAAAGCTCGGCGCCGCCCCTCCGTGAAGCGAGTAACTGCGCACGTCCTCGCGCTTCCCCTCAATCCGATCCAGTATCAGCGTGCGCCCGGAAACGAAAAACTTCGCGAGCGGCGGGACGACGAGCCGGTTGTCGCCGCGCCGCACGACGGCCGAGCGCGCGGCCACGTCGAGGGTGCAGTCGGCCACGCGAAGCCGCGTTCCGGGCGCGACCGGCACGGCCGCCGGCGGGAAGCTCGCGCGCGCGAAGGCGGGAGGACCACTGCGCTGTGCGTCTTGGTGGAAACACTCGGGCAGCGCGGAGAGGGCCCACGGCGCATCGCCCCGGAGCGGCGGCGGCGTCTGCAGGGTATCCCCGTTTTGCGCGGGCCCGGGGGAGGCCGTGCTGCTCGAGAATCGCACGGCGGCATCGGTGCCCGGGCGATGCGGCAGGTTCGTTATGACGAGCAGCGCCGCCAGCACGAGGACGGCGGAAATAGCGAGGTAGCGCAGCTAGCCCTCCCCCGCTATGCGGCGCTCTCTTCCGCTTCTTTGCGCACGCTCGCGCCGAGCTGCACGCGCAAGCGCCCGATGCGCGAGTCGGCCATGCCGTAGTAGACGTCGTAGTCGCGCGAGCCGCCGCTGCTCACGTCGATCGCGGTCGGAAACACCACGTCGCTGACGACGCCGTTGCACTCGTGCAGCGTTTCCGGCATGAGGATCGGCTGCGGCGAGCGGTAGAGCACGATGTGCGGGCGTTCGATATCGTGGATCACGATGCCGGCCGAGTAGCGCATTCCGGTGAAGCGCCCGGCGTCGTCGTACATGCCGTCGACGCCGTGGAAACACGAGAACCAGCCTTCATCGATACGCACGGGCGGCGTGCCGCCGCCGTTCTTGACCCGGCCCCAATCGCCCGAGGCGTCGAGCACGAGTTCGCTCTCCGCGACCTGCAAGAGTGCGCTGCGATCGCGTAGCACCGCGTCGACCGGGACGTACGCGATCCGCGTGCACTCGCGCTCGCGCGGAGGCCGTGCGAGGATGCGCGGGACGGCGCTCGCGGCGTCGAGTTCGTAGACGTACTGCATCGGGCGATGATAGAACGCGAAGCTGCGCACGCCGGCGGGCGAGATGACCGGCTCCGGAAAGAACGCCGCATCCTTGTCGTCGCCGCGCGCGAGCTTGGTCGCCGAGAAGTCGGCCAAGCCGAGGCGTTCCCACGCGTAACCGTCCTGCGAGACCGCGACCGCGATGCGCGGACCGAGCGGGCCGAAGGCCGTGTAGGCCATCAGGTAGGCATCGAGCAGGGGCACGAAGGTGACGCGCGGGTCCTCGCAGCCGTAACCGCCGGGCACGTCGCGCACCTCGGACGGCGGGCGCGGTTCGAGCGCGAAACCCTTGCGCTGCCAACCGCCGCCGTCTTGATTCGCTTCGGCGATTTCGATTCGCGAGACGTTTCCGGCGGCGACCGCGCGTGGATAGAGAAGCAGTGTGCCATCCCGCGTGCGCGCGCACGCGGGGTTCAGAACGCCTTCCGCTTCAGTCTCGGAACCGTCGGATTCGAGGACGATTCCCTGGCGCTCGACGCGCGTTTCGATCGAGGCGATCGCTTGGGCTTCCATCAACCTGCTTTCAGTGCGGACCACAGAGAGTATCGGTCACGCGCCGTCCCCGGGCAAGCATATTGCGGAAAACTTTATTTGAGGGTCGTCGAGGCGATAGGTTCGCCCTCGGGCGTGACCACGTCCAGGATCGAGCCGACGCGATAGACGGAGTTCGGAACGATCCACAGCGTGAACGTGCGGTAGCTCGGCGTCGGCTCGCCGCCGTCGGCCGGCCCTCGCTCGAAGGCGACGATGCGGACCCGCTCCGCGTTCGCACGGATCGACTCGATCGTCTGGGACCAGCCGGTCTCCGTGTGGGGCCCCATGAGCAACAGCACGCCGAACTCGTGGTTGAATCGCACCGGGGCCCGGATTCCGAACGCCTCGAGATCGCGGCGGTCGCGCACGACGGCAATTTGGTTGGTCCCTGCGGCGGTCGTCGTTCCGATGGCGTATGTCTTTACGCGAACTTCTCGGCATCCCGTGAGCAGGAGCACGAGCGCCCCGAGCGCCGCCAATCTCCTCATCGTCCGACGCCTTCGAGGAACAGGCTCCGTGGCCTAGCGAATCGGGCGGGTGACATGGTTGTGCGTTTTGTCGCAGCTGCGGTTTGGTGCCTAATGGCGGCGCCCGCGGCTGCGCTTGCTCCGCCGCCGGCGGCGCTTCACCTCGTCGTTCGCAGCGCCGATAGCTCGAGCATCTGCGGCAACGTCGTCGTCCACGCCAACGCCGCGATCGCGGCCGCTCTGCGGGACGACCAGACCGTCGAACATTCGCTCGATCGGCTACGCAGCATCGATTTCGACGAGCCCACGTTCATCCAGCATACCGGCGTCGCCGAGCTGCGCCGGCTCTCGGGCGACATCGCCGAGACCTCGGCCAAAGGCGCGGGCGAGATTCAACGCTTGCGCGGCTACGCCGCCCGCATCGACGAAGACCGCCGGCGCACGGAGCTGACCGTTTTCGCCGACGCGCTCGAGGGCGCGCTCGACCGTCAGGGCCGGATCGGCCAAGATCTCGACCGGTTCCTTACCGATGTCGCGCATCGCGAATGGCGCGACGGCGGCCTCGGCACGCCGCTTCCGAACCCCGACGATACACCGCCGCCGGGGGTGCACATTTCTTCCCGGATCGGCGGCGGGTCCGATCGCTGGGATTCGGCGAATGCCGAAGCCCGAGCCACGGCATCGGAAATAGACGAACACCTCGGCGACGTGCGGCGCGACGAGTCCCACGCAGCCGATCTCAGCGACGCGGCCGTCGGAGGTTGCTGAACCGGCGATTTCGCCGAAGGGCAAAGTCGTTGCCGCGACTCTCGCGCGCTTCTAGACTAGGACTGCTGTGAAACTGTTCCGCGGGTTCGCGCTCGCTGCCGCCGTCCTCGCATTCGCACTGGTCGTGTTGGGCAGCTGGGTTCGCATCAACGGCGCCGGGCTGACGTGCCCGGACTGGCCGCTCTGCCGCGGGGCGCTCGTGCCGGCGCTGCACGGCGGCGTGGTGCTCGAGTGGTCGCATCGCCTGGTTGCGTTCCTCGAAGCCTGGGTCGTACTGGGCGCGATCGTCACTGGCTTGCGCGTGCGGAATCGGATCGCGGGGGTCACCCCGGCGCTCGCGGCGCTCGCGGGGATATTCGCGATCCAAGTTTCGCTCGGCGGGATCACCGTGTTCCTGGCCAATAGTCCCCTTTCCGTGATGCTGCATTGGGCGATGGCCATGGCACTGCTCGCGAACCTCACGGCGCTCGCCGTACTCGCCTACGCCGCGCCCGAACGCACCGGCGCTCGTGGGGCGAGTTCGCTTGCCGACGGAGCGGCGCCCGTGCTCGCGCTCGCGGCCGGATTCGCGTTCGTCACAATGTGCGTCGGCTCGTACGTGAGCTCCAGCTTCGCGGGCCTCGCTTGCCCCACGCTGCCCGCCTGCGACGGTACGCTGTTCGGTACGGGCGCCGCTCAGTTCGCGCAAATGCTGCATCGTTTGGCGGCGCTCGCGTTCTCGCTCGTCGCGGTGCTCGCGGCCTACGCGGCCTGGCGCGGATCCTCACGCCGCGTCATTGCTTTCGCACTCGCCGGGCTCGCGCTCGTCGGCATTCAAATCGGCCTGGGCTTCGCGAACGTCATATGGCAGCTTCCGCTCGCGCTGCGCGAAGCGCACGCGGCCAACGCCGGCGCGACGTTCTTGGCGTTTGTCGTCGCGGCCGTGCTCGCGGCACTCGATCCCTATCGCGCCGCCGCGCGAAACCTCGAGCGCCTGCCGGCGCGCGGAATCGCGAACGCGTGAACGCGCGCTACGACTGGCGTGCGGTCGCCCTCGACTACTACGACCTCACCAAGCCCAGAATCGCCTACCTGCTCTTGATTACGACGTTCGCGGCGATGGTGATGGCCGAGCGCGGCTTGCCGCCGCTCGGGCTGACGCTGTTGACGCTCGTGGGCGGAGCGCTCGCGGCCGGTTCGGCCGGCGCCTTCAACTGCGTGCTCGATCGCGACATCGACCGGGTGATGCTGCGCACGATGCGCCGCCCGCTCGCGACGGGACGGATCTCGCCGCTCGCGGGCAGCCTGTTCGCAACGGCTCTCGGGGCGATTTCGTTCGCGCTCCTCTACCGCTACGTGAACCCGCTCGCAGCGTGGCTCTCGCTTGCGGGCAACCTCTACTACGTGCTCGTCTACACCCTGTGGCTGAAGCGTACCACGACGCTGAACATCGTCATCGGCGGAGCGGCCGGCGCCGTTCCCCCCCTCGTCGGGTGGGCAGCCGTCGCGCACACCGTCGGCGCGCCCGCGCTCGGCCTTTTCGCGTTGATTTTCCTGTGGACGCCGCCGCATTTCTGGGCGCTGGCCTTGGTGTCGAACGCGGACTACGCGCGCGCCAACGTGCCGATGCTGCCCACCGTCCGCGGAGCGCGGCGTACGAAGATCGAGATTCTGATCTACACAATTGTGCTGGTCGCGGTGTCGCTGGCGCTCACGCCGCTCGGGATCATGGGCCTGTGGTATTTCGTGCCGGCGGCGATTTTGGGCGGCGTCTTCATTTGGGACGCCTGGAAGATGCTCGACGGACCGACCGAGCCGCTCGCGCGCGCACTCTTCAAGTATTCGCTGCTCTACTTGGCCCTGATGTGTATCGCGATGGTCCTCGATCGCGTGATCCGGTAGTTTTCGGATAACGATGGCCGCGCCCGCGCATCCGCTCGAACCGGCGACCCGGAGCGTCGCGGGGCACGCCATCGAGCGCTCCAACGTCGCGCTGCTGCTGACGCTCGCGCTCGGCGTGTTCGCGGGCGCGCTCGACCTCGGGGTTCTCTCGCCGGCCCTGCCCGCGATTGCGAAAGGCTTCGGGGTCGCACCGCGCGACATCGCCTGGACGTTCACCCTGTACTTGTTTGCGAACGTGGTCGCGATCCCGATCATGACCAAACTCTCCGACGTGGTCGGGCGGCGCAGGATCTACACGCTCTGCGTTTCCATCTTCGCGGCCGGCAGCGTGCTCGCGATCTTGGCGCCGAACTTCGCGATCTTTCTGATCGCCCGCGCGATCCAGGCCGCGGGCGCCGGCGGCATCTTTCCGGTCGCGACGGCGGCGATTGCCGATCGCGTGCCGGTCGAACGGCGCGGCTCGGCACTCGGGCTCCTGGGCGCGGTCTGGGGCCTGGCGGCGATCGTGGGGCCGAATGTCGGCGGCATCGTCACCCATTTCTTCACGTGGCATTGGATTTTCATCGCGAACGTGCCGCTCGCGATCGTCGTCATCGTGCTCGCGCAGCGCTACGTTCCCGCAACGGCGGCGCGCGCACGGGGACCGCTCGACGTCGCCGGCCTCGCGGCACTCGCGCTCGGACTGCTCGGCGTGATGGTCGGGCTCACGCGCCTCGATCCGCGCGCCGCAACGTTCGGCGATGCGGCCACCTACGTTGCGCTCGCGCTCGCGGCCGTCGCGTTCGTGGCGCTGGTTCCGATCGAGCGGGCGGCGAGCGCGCCCGTGATCGCGCCGCAGCTCTTCGCGACGCGCCAACTGGCGCTCACCTACGCGCTCGAAGTGCTCATCGGTCTGCTCGAAGGCGCACTCTTCTTCATCCCGGCGGCCCTGGTGGCGGCCGATCGCATCACGCCGGTCGCCGCCGGCGGGATCGCGGCCGTCGGCGCCTTCATGTTCGTCGCGATCATCCCACTCGCGGGGCGCGCGCTCGATCGCTTCGGTAGCCGCGCGGTTCTGCTGGCCGGTGCGACCCTCACAGCCCTCGGTCTCGGCCTGTTTGCGCTCTCGCTGCAGACGCTGTGGCTCGCGATCGGGGGAATCGCGCTTGCCGGCATCGGCTTCGGCGCGCTGCTCGGAGCGCCCACGCGCTACATCATCACGAACGAAGTCCCGGCGCAATCCCGCGCGACGGCGGTCGGCCTGCTCAGCATCTTTCTGATCATCGGCCAGATCTTCGGCGGGTCGCTCGCGGGCGGCGCGATCGGCGCGCGCATCGACGACGTCACGGGATACCGGTTCGCATACGAGTTGTTCGCCGCGGTCGCCGTCGTCGCCGCATTCGGAACGCTGCTACTTGCGTCGCGCGAGGCCGAGCGCAAAACCCCCGCGTAGGACTAGATTGCGCCGCGCGCGATGCTCCGGCCGACGCGCCAGAGCAGGAACGTGAAGAACGCGGCGATTCCGAAGACCGCGAGCAAATCCGTGAAGCCGGAAAAACCCGCGACCGCGTTGCCGCAGACCGAGACGGCGGCCGACGAGAGCCAGAGGTCGAGGCGCTCGAACGGGTTGGACGCGAGCCGTTCCGCGTTTTGAACTGCCGCGTAGATTTCGTTCGGGGTCCAGGCGCCTTCGTCGATCAGCTCGCGAATCGCGCCGTAGTGATCGAGGATCACCAGGCGCTCCGGATGGATGAGGCCGACGCGCTCGTCGGGAAATGCGGTCACGTCGAATTGGGCGGCGAAATCGAGCACGCGCTCGGGGTCTCCGGTCGCGAGGCTCCAGCGGGCCGGGTCGGCGCCGAACGTCTTTCCGTATTGCGCCAGGACAGCGGGCGTGTCGTACGCGGGATCGAGGGTGACCTCGACCAGATGCGCGGAAGAGCCGGCGAACTTCTGCTGCAGCTCGCGGAAGCGCGAGCTGATCAACGGACATTCGCGCGCATCCTGGCAGCGCGTGTAGACGAACGCCATCACGACCGGACCGCCGCGAAAGTCGCGCAACGAAAGCGGCTTACCGCGCTGATCGAGAAAATCGAACGCCGTCGGTGCGTATTCGCCGACGACGACGTGGTGCACGTCGCGCAGGACGCGCGAACTGCCGGCCGGCGCGGCGCCCGTGACGCTCTCGCTCCCAACGACACGGATGCTGCGCAGCGTCCAAGGCGTCGTATCGCCGTCGGCGTCGGCGTCGATCGTTGCGCCGACGTGCAGCCCGCGCAACGCGCTCGGGGGCGAAACGCGAAACGTCGCGATCGCTCCCGGCTTGCCCAGCAGCGGACCGTGGCGCACGACGATTTCCCCGCTGCGCGGCAAAGTGGCTAGTACCAAGCCGCGAAGTGGCGCCTCGTGCGCGGCGGCCGGCGCGATGCTCGCGAGCAACGACAACGCGAAGCCGAGGAGGGCTGCGGCCAGCGCCGAACCGACGGGCATGGCACGGCGCATCTCCGAGTGCGAGCGCAACCTCGTCCGCAGACCGTGGACCAAGGCCGAGCGCCGCGTCGTGCTCAACGGGCTGCTTGGCCGCATGCTCATCGCGATCGAGCCGATCATCTGCTTCATCGTCTTCGGTGCGCTGACGGCGGGGCTCATCTTTTTTCCGCTGCCCGCCGGTGCCAAGCTGACCCACTGGGAATCGGCGATCGTGCTCTCGCCGATCTTCGGTCTAGCAGCGAGCGCTTTCTTCGCGTACGCGGTCGCGGTGCTCGTGCCGCCGATCCGCGCGCTCACGCATACGTTTTCTCCGATCTACATCGTCGACGGCTACATTCGCTATCGCCGGCCCGACCGCCACACCGAAGCCGATTCGAACGGTTACATCGCCGTGCTGAACGAGGAGCGCCGCGCGATCGCCGAGTGGCCCAGCATCGGCCACGCCCCAATCCCGGACGCCCTGCGCCCCGCGATGATCGAGTTCAGCTTCTACGGGGGAATCCACCGCATCGACGGCCGCTCCACCGGCCTCGTCCCCGCCACGCTCCCCATGGTCGGCAGCAACGTCCCCCGGACCTAACAACGCGCGCCGGTCACGATGTGAACGCACGCGTCCATCCGGACGGCCCCGTCGTGTTGATGCCGCGAAAAGAGCGCCGTCAATGATTCGCGCCCCTCGCTAAGCGCCTCGCTTCCCGCACCGGCAAGCAGCTCGCCGAACGACGAAAAGGCCGCGAGTGCGAAGTTCGCCGCCTCCGCGGCGGGTAAGCCGCCACCGATCGGGAGCAGACCGCGCCACTCCCGCACATCAAGGTCGCAATAGCCGGCCCGATCGAGCAGGCCGAGCAATTTGCCGGCCTCGGCATAGCGGAACGGCCCCGGCGCCTCGGGATCGGGCGCCGGCAACGCGATGATTTCGGCCACCACTTTGCCGCCGCTCGTCATCCACGGATTTTCGGCGGGATCGCCCCATACCGCAAAGGCGAACCGGCCGCCCGGCGCGAGCCACCGCACCAGATTGGCAAACGCGGCCGGCGGATCGTCAAAGAACATGACGCCAAAGCGCGAGACCAGCCGGTCGTACGGTTCTTCCGGCACAGCCGTCGCTATATCCGCGATTTCGAAGGTGATTCCGCGCTCGCCGGATCCTTCTCGGCGGCGCGCCAATTCGATCAAGGGCGGCGATAGATCGAAACCGTGAACGACACTTCCCGCCGGCACCCGCCGCACAATCTCCAGCGTCGTCCCCCCGCCGCCGCATCCAGCGTCGGCAATCCGACAAGGCCCCTCGAGATTCAGCGCCCGGATAAGCGGCTCATCAACGGGCGCAAGCGTCGCTTCCATCCCGCCAAGGTAGTCACCCCACTTCGCGCCCCGCGCCGCCGCCCAGTCCTCACCCGCCGCCTTCTCATTCACGATTCCAACCTTACCTCGTACGCGCATTCGAAGCCCGTTAGCGACCGCGGAGCGCCCAAAAAATCCCGTAAGAGGGTCAGCCGTGGTGCAGGGCAAGGCGCCGGAGGGCGAAGTGTGCGCACGCACATGAGCCCTCCGGCAACGCAGCCATGCGCCGCGGATGGCCCTCTTACGAAGCGAGCGGAATGGTTTGGGCGTGCGTCCAGGGCCATACGTGGCCGAAGGAGCTGTTCGTGAAGACGAGCGTCAGCACCGTGAAGATGACCACGATACCGATCAGCGCCGAGATGACGACGATGGGCGGGATGCCGGCGGAAATCGGGACGCCGCGTTCGTCGTGAAGATCGTGCATTTGGCTTAACCCCCCAATACGCCGAAGCAGGCCAAGATCACGAGCAGGCAACCGAAGGCCATCAGGCCCAGGAGCAGCTTCGTGACCTGGTTGTCGAGCCCGGTCGTGGCCCAATCCTTGTAGAGCTGAAACGACGTCGTGCCGCCGACGATGATCGCGAGCACGAAGGCGATGCCCTTCTCGATATTCGATGCCATCAGAGTCTCGCGGTCCTCACATCAGATAGAAGAGATAGAAGAGTGCGACCCAGATGACGTCGACGAAGTGCCAGTAGAGCGTGCCCGCCGTCAAGCCGAAATACTTCGATCCCGTGTAGACGCCGCGGTTGGCTTGAACGTAGAGCGTGATCAGGTAGATGACGCCGACGAAAACGTGAAAGCCGTGCATCCCGGTGAGCGTGAAGAACGACGCGCCCATCGTCGATCCGGTCCAGGTGACGGGAACGTGCTGGTACTCGTAGGCCTGGCCGCTCAGGAACCCGATTCCGAGGACGATCGTCGCGATCATCCAGAGATTGAAGGCCGCCTTGTTGAGGTGTTTCCAGCTCTCCATCGCCGCGTGCATCGTGGCGCCGGAGCCGAACAGCACGCACGAGTTGATGCACGCGAAGGCGACGTCGAAGCGCGGAAGCTGGCCGGCCTTCGTGATCGGCGGCCAGTTCGGGACCGAATTGCGCAGGTACAGATACGCGAAGATGAACATCGAGAACAGTACGACGTCCGAAACCAGGAACAGCACGAACCCGAGCAAGCGGATGTCGCGCGTTTCGCGGTAGAGCGAATCGACCGATTCGTAGCGGGCGTGGACCGCTTCGTGGGAGCTGTTGATCGCGCTGACGGCCATCAGTTCCGCCTATGCGTGGCCCGGCGCGTGCGTAGCGGCCGGCGGCGTCGGTGGATGATGATGGTCCTCCTTATCGGATGGGTCGAGCCCGATGTACGGCAGCGGCTCGCCGAAGTCGTACGGGTTCTTGAGCACGGCCGGAATTGTTTTGAAGTTGTAGTAGGGCGGCGGCGAACTGATCTGCCACTCGAGGGTGCGCGCGTTCCACGGATTGGGCGGCGACTTCTTGCCCCGGATGAGGCTGTTCGCCATGTTGTAAAGCAGCAACAGCGTCGACGCGGCCAGAACGAACGAACCGATCGATGCGACGTCGTTCCAGAACTGGAACTCCGGCCGGTACTGTGCGACGCGCCGCGGCATACCCAGGATGCCGAGCCAGTGCATCGGCAAGAACGTCACGTTGAACGAGACGAACGTGAGCCAGAAGTGCCAGACGCCGAGTTGCGCGTTCATCAGACGCCCGGTGATCTTCGGCCACCAATAGTAAACCGCGGCGAAAATACCAAAGATCGATCCGCCGAAGAGCACGTAGTGAATGTGCGCCGGGATGAAGTACGTTCCGTGCAGGTGGAGATCGACGGGAACCGCGCTCAAGAAGATGCCGGTGATCCCGCCGAACGTGAAGACGACGATGAAACCCAGTGCGAACAGCATCGCCGGGTGGAACTCGATCATCCCGCCCCACAACGTCGCGAGCCACGAGAATATCTTGATGCCGGTCGGCACTGCGATGATCATCGTCAGGATCATGAACGGCAGTTGCAGCCACGGCGCCATGCCCGAGGTGAACATGTGGTGGGCCCAGACCATGAAGCCGAGAAGCGCGATCGCGATCGAGGAGAACGCGATCATCTTGTAGCCGAAGATCGGCTTGCGCGCGAACGTTGGGAATATCTCCGAGACGAAGCCGAACGCGGGCAAGATCATGATGTAGACGGCCGGATGCGAGTAGAACCAGAACATGTGCTGCCAGAGCAGCGGGCTGCCGCCGCGGCCCGGGTCGTAGAACGGCACGCCGAACGTGCGCTCGATGAAGAGCGCGCCGAGCGCCGCCGAAAGGGCGACCGTGGCGACCATGTTGAGCAGCGCCGTCGCGAGCTGGGCCCACACGAACAGCGGCATTCGCGTAAACGTCATCCCGGGCGCCCGCATCTTCATGATCGTCACCATGAAGTTGAGACCGGTCATCGTCGAACTGATGCCGATCAGGAAGATCGCGATGCACCAGAGCGACGTGCCGGGCGGCCCTTGCACGGAAATCGGCGGATACTCGGTCCAACCCGCGTCGGGCGCGCCGACCAGAAACGAGCTGAACAAGATCACGCCCGCCGGCGGGAAGATCCAGAAGCTCAGGAGGTTCAGCCACGGGAACGCGACGTCGCGCGCGCCGATCATCAGCGGCATCACGAAGTTGCCGAAGCCGCCCGTCATCAACGGAATGATCGTCATCCAGATCATGCCCGAAGCGTGCAGCGAGTAGACGCCGTTATAGGTGTCGTTGGAGACGAAGCCGCCTTCCGGCCGCAAGAGTTGGATGCGCACGACCTCGGCCAGCAGACCGGAGATGATGAAGAACAACAGCCCCGTGATCATGTACTGGATGCCGATCACCTTGGCATCGAGCGAGAAGATGTATTTGCCGATGAACGTCGTCGGCTCGGGGTGGATGTGGTCGTGGTGATCGACCGCGCCCGGATGAATCGCTGCTACTGACATGAGTGCTCCGTTACTTGCTCTGGCTCAGGCTCGTCAGATAGGCGACGAGATTCGCGATGTCTTGATTGCTCAGCGCATTTGCCTGGCGATTCGGCATCACGCCGATTGCCGGGGCGTTCTTGCCCTGCGAGTTGTCGGGGCCCTGATAGCCGTTGACGAGGACGTGCGAAATGTCGACGGCGTTGGGCTTCTCTCCGGTCACCAGGTTCGGGTGGGTGGGATCCGAGAGCAGCTTGCCGAGTCCCGGTCCGACGATCTTCTGCTCGAACGGTCCGATCGAATGACAGCTCGAGCACTTCTGCCCGAAGAGCTGCTGGCCGGCGGCGGCTTGCCCCGTGTTGAGCGCGAGCGGACCACCGCCGCGGCCTTCCGCCTTGACCTGAGCCGAAAGCCAATGCCCGAAATCTTGCTGCGAGTCGATGTGCAGCGTCGCATACATGTTGCCGTGATTCACGCCGCAGAACTCCGTGCAGATGATGCGGTACGTCCCGACCTTCAAGGGCGTGAAGCGCAGCGTCTGGATGAGGCCGGGGACCATGTCGGCCTTGAGCCGCACTTCGGGCACCCAGAAGGAGTGGATGACGTCGCCCGAGGTGACGTGCAGCGTAACCGGCGTGTCGACCGGAATGTGCATGTCGTCGTACACCGACGTCTTGAGGCGCGGGTACCGGAATTCGAACTTGAACTGGTGCCCGATCGCTTCCATCGTCAGCACGTCGCCGATCTGGTTCTGCAGATTCATCCAGATGCGGACCGAGAAGATCGCGATCGCGATCACGAGGATGCTCGGAACGATCGTCCACCACATCTCGAGCTTGTGGTGGTCGTGAATCTGGATCCCGATGGCGTCGGGCGGGTCGGTCGCGCGGCGCCGCCAGACGATCGAGAAATACACCAGGTACCCGACGACGTACACGAAGATCGCGTTGCCGAACACGCTCATGAACTTGAAGAGCGCGTCGATGTCCGGCGCGGGCGCCGCGGCTTCCGGCAGCCAGCGCTCGATCGGGAACCACCAGATGATGAACGCCGCGACGATCACGTTGATGATCGACATCACGATCGTGACCGGCCAGAACCCCGGGCCCAATCCCTGTGTGCGCGGCGCCGTAACCTGTGCCAAGGATACTCCTTCGAGATTGCGGATGAGGGGGCTCATCGCGTGTGCCGACAGCTTAGAGGCGCCGTATCCGGCTCCCCGTCAACTTTCCTGGAAAATTCGCTGCACCGCTACCGGAAAGGTACGACGCTCACGGCGCGCGCGGGACCGCCGCGGCGAACCGGCGCACCAGGGCGTCGACGTTCGTGATTGCGGTTCCGACGACGATCGCGCTCGCGCCCGACTCGAACGCCGCACGCGCTTGTACGGGGGTCGCGATACCCCCCTCGCAGACGGCGAAGGGATGCCGGGACGCGATCGTCGCGACCAGCTCGAGCGCCGGCAGCGGGCGGCCGTGCGTGGGCGCGGTGTAGCCCGCCAGGGTGGTCGCGACGATGTCGGCGCCCGCCTCGACCGCGGCCCGCACGTCCGCTTCGTCGGCGCAATCCGCCATCGCCAAGAGCTTGCGCCCTCGAGCGGCGGCGACCAGGCTCGCGGCCGAGCCGCCGCCCGCGTGCGGGCGCCCGGTCGCATCGAACGCGACGACGTCGGCGCCGGCGGCCGCGACCTCCGCGACCTCCTCCGCCGTCGACGTGATGTATGGCTCGAAGCCGGGGTGCGCGCGCTTCACGATGCCGATCAGCGGTACGCCGGGCAACGCGGCGCGCACGGCCGAGATCCGAAGCGCACTCTCCACCCGCAGACCCGCGGCGCCGTTTTGCACGGCGCAGCGCGCGAGCAGGGCGATCGTCTCGGGCGTGTCGAGCAGCGAACCGGCATCGGCCTGAACCGAGACGATCAGGCCCCCGCGGAGGCGCTCGAGCAGCTCGTTCATGCGGCCCCGAGCTTGCGTGCGAGGGCGAGCGCGCCGAGCGCCGGATCGTGCGCCGGCGCGACCAGATCCGCGTGCGGAAGCGCATCGGCGAGCATGTTCGCGAACACGTCCGTGAAGGCGCCGTCGCGAAAGAGGCCGCCCGCATAGGAAACGAGGCGCGCGGGCGCCGGCCGGAGCCCGCGATCGACCAGCGCCGAAAGCTGGGCGAGCTCGGTCGCGGCCGCATCGCGCACGCGCTCTGCATCGCCGTCGCCCTCGGTGGCCAGCGCCAAGACGTCGCTCGCGAACGCC
>Ga0302325_10015339_pt1 | contig 16292 bp, 18 predicted proteins | sample Palsa_T0_2_FD_201948 | JGI IMG/M metagenome (GOLD analysis project Ga0302325, IMG submission 201948) | Peat permafrost microbial communities from Stordalen Mire near Abisko, Sweden - Palsa_T0_2 | ecosystem: Environmental > Terrestrial > Soil > Palsa > Peat permafrost | place: Sweden: Abisko... | reverse complement strand
CAACATTAGGCGAACGATATGTTTCGGCAGTTACCCGCTCACCCCAACTTCGGTAAACATTGTTCCAACCATCTCATTTTTGCGCCGGAAAGTAGCTAAACTAAGCTAAGCCACGCCGATAAATAACCGGCGGAAGAAAACAACTACCGGCTGCCGGTGGCCACCGCGCCCGGAAAGTAGCTCAGGTCCTTCTGATAGGCCAAGATATATTCCTCGACGTTGGTTTCAATCCCATGGATTTTGTCTTCAAATCTACGGAACGTTTCTTCGCCCATGGCCTTGGGCAAAGCCTCAGCGTCGTCCAGTACCGCCCATTTTTCGAATCCGGCGGCCACCGTGAACTCGTTGACGTTCCCTCCATAGAGGGTCTGGCGCACGCGCAGTTCGGCGCCGTTCATCTTTTTCAGGGCTGGCACAACATCGGTCTTGATACTGGCGATGAGCTGGTCCGTGGTCCCCGGCCGCACGCGAATCCGGATATAGCGGACCCAAGTCGGTGGGAACGGAATCCCCGGCGAGGTGACCTTCAGGTCGCCGATACTTCGTTCGATTGAAGTCCGGACGGTCTCGATGTACTGGGCCAGCCGTGCCCCACGCGCCGCACGCTCTTGCTCGGTAGTCATTTTGATGTAAGGATTCTCGCCGTCCCGGTCGGCGAATTTGGACATCGGCGTCAGCACCCAATATTCGGCGGTGTTGCCGACGATGTTGCGGTAGACCACCCGAAATTGATCCGTGGAGGCGGTTTTCTTATACGAGCTGGCGACCTGTTTTTCTACTTCCTCGAATTCCGGAATGCGGTCGCGCTTTACCTCGTAGCGGACCACACCGATCATCGCCGGTGTCGGCATTTGCGCGAAGGATGGAAGGACCGTGGCAACTATTGCAGTTGCGAATGCAGAATTCAGCAGTGTGAATCTCATTTCAGTCTCCTTTCGAGAGCTGGAAGGTGGTGTCTTTATAATTACCACGGTTGGGATCGCAATAGGCAGAATCTTGGGTCGCATTTCGAGCAAAATGTTTCGTACAGCAGGTGTATCGTGGGCGACGTTCCCCGCCGGCTGGCAATCGACGCGGGCGTCGGCCGCGCGCCAGGGGTCCCGCTCCACCTTGCGGACGGGAGAATAGCTATGCGTGCATCGATTTCGCGGCCGGTTGCTGGTGTCCCAGCACTTTGTGGGGCTTGTAGGGCTTCTCTAACGCCGCCACTTCATCGAGGCTCAGCTTCAAATCCACGGAGGCGATCAGGTCTTTCAGGTGTTGCGTCTTCGTGGCTCCGACGATGGGCGCCGTCACGCCCGCAGCTTGCAGCACCCAGGCGCAAGCTACCTGAGCCGCGGAAACTCCGCGTTGCCCGGCAACTGCCGCTACCGCGTCCGCCACCTGGAAATCGTCTTCGCTGTAGTACATGTCTTTGGCGAAGGTGTCAACCTGCGAGCGCGCGGTGGACCCGCCCTCGCGACTCCGCGTTCCAGTGAGGAAGCCGCGCGCCAGCGGACTCCAAGGGATCACGCCCACGCCCTGATCGATACACAGCGGAATCATTTCACGCTCTTCTTCGCGATAAACCAGATTGTAGTGATTCTGCATGGCGACGAAGCGGTGCCAGCCGCGTTCCTTTGCCAGATAGAGCGCCTTCGAGAATTGCCACGCCGCCATGCTGCTGGCTCCCAAATACCGCACTTTTCCGGCCCGCACCAGCGAATCCAGCGCATCCAGCGTCTCCTCGATCGGCGTGTTGAAGTCCCAGCGATGGATCTGATAGAGGTCGATGAAATCCATGCCCAGCCTGCGCAGCGAGTTGTCGCAGCCTTCGATAATGTGCTTGCGGCTGAGCCCCTTCTTGTTCGGGCTCCTGCCCATGGCGCCGCAGACCTTTGTGGCGACGATGATTTCATCGCGCGAGGCCATTTCCCTGAGATACTCGCCCGTGATTTCCTCACTCAAACCCGCCGAATAAACATCCGCGGTGTCGAAGAAATTGATCCCGGCATCGATCGCGATCTTGAAATGCTCGCGCGCGTCTTCCCCGGTCACGTGCCAGCCTTTCGTGCCCAGCGCCCAATCCGGCAATTCACCCCCGCCGTAGCTCATACATCCCAAACAAATGCGGGACACGGTGATGCCGGTCTTGCCCAGTAACGTATATTGCATGGTGTTATTGCCGCCTCCAGTAGAAAACCCCAGTAAAACTCCGCTTATTATACAATTGATGAACCACAGCACCGATCGAATTGTCGATTTCCGGCGCCTGTTGACGCTCGGCTTACCAGGGCAGTCGGCCTTCGTCGTTGAAATAACCGCCGGTGGGCCCGTCCTCGCCGAGAGTGGCATACTGGATGGCCGCAGCGGCCCCCTGAGCCGCCGTGCGGGGCCCGCTATGACCGTTGATGTCGGTAGCGCAATAGCCGGGGCAGATCGCGTTCACCTTGATCGGCGTGTCCTTCAGCTCGTTTGCGAACTGTACGGTCAGGCTGTTCAACGCGCTTTTCGACGTGTTGTAGCCCAGCACAACGAACTGCGAGATCGGCGAACCGGGTTGGGTGGCAAGGGTGAGCGACCCGAGGCTGCTGGACACGTTCACGATGCGGCCGTGTTTCGACTTCCGCAGCAACGGGAGCATGGCCTGGGTAAGCGCCATCGGGCCGAATACATTGGTGTCGTAGATCTCGCGCACCTTGGCGAGATCGGCGCCGCTAGGCTTGGATCCCCACTCGCCAATGCCGGCATTGTTCACCAGAATATCCAGCCGCCCAAATTCCTTGTCGATCCACTCCGCGGCGCGCTGAATTGTTCCCGTATCGGTAACATTCAACTCAACGAAGTGCGCGTCGGCGCCTTCTGCCTGAAGCTTTTCGACGGCCGCCCGACCACGGGTTCTGTCCCGCGCGCCCAGCAGCACCTTGATTTTTTTCGCGCCCAATCCGCGCGCAATCTCGTAGCCAATTCCCTTGTTCGCGCCGCTGATGAGCGCGATGTCACCTTGAAAGAGCTCGACGTTAGCCATAAAAAGTCAGTCTATACGAATAGGAGCATGTAAACCCCCGGAGCGGGAAGTTCGTCTATACGCGGCGACATTACTTTTGAAGAACACGCGCAAAACGGCGTGCGGCGCGGGCCAGTTCCTCACCGATTTGGCGGTGCGCGCCGCACCCTTTGCGCTTCTAAGGAGCTTCACCCATGCACAAACGAATTCTTGCCGTAACCTCACTCATGGCTTTTGCATCCATGCTGGCCGCCGCGCAAACCACAGCTCACACGCCGCCTACCACGGCGCAGATGGTCGCCAACCAGGTGGCCAGGCTCACCAAGCTGCTGGACTTGACTTCCGCCCAGCAGACATCGGCTACAAACATCTTCACTACCGAGCAAACCGCGCTAGCCGCGCTCAGGACCAGCCTGCAGACCGCGCAGACTGCGCTACAAACCGCGATCACGAACAACGATGCGGCCACCATCGGAACTGCGGCGGCGCAAATTGGCACTTTGACCGGTGAACAAGTGCTCGCCCAAGCCACAGGCTCCGCCGCATTCTACGCCATCCTGACGCCCGAACAGCAGTCTAAGTACGAAACGCTCGGACCGCTGGGCGGTGGACCGGGAGGTTTTGGACCGGGCGGACCCGGCGGACCTGGGCCTCACGGCTTGGCGGGATCTCACTAGCTCCGGCTGTATCGCCGGGCCGGCGCAGCGCGTCTATACCACCTATGCAATTGTCGGCAGCGTCTGAATTGGCTTCTGAACTAGAAAGACCTGTCCGTGCGGATGTTGCCACTCTGGCCTGGGACTTCGCCGGAGACTTCGAAAGCTTGGTGCGGTTGTATCGACCCAAGGTGTTCCGATTCGCGCTGGCGTCGTTGCGCGACCTGGACGCCGCGGAGACCATAACACAAGATTGTTTCCTGCGCGCCTATCAAGCGCGGGGACGCTTCCGCCAGGACTGCAGCATGCACACCTGGCTGATGCAAATTGCCGTCAATCTGATTCGCGATCACATTCGCAACCGGCGCTTTCAGTTTTGGAGACGCGCCAGCCTGACGGCGAAATCCATCGATGCCCCCGGTTTTGCGCCGGCCGCCGCCGGAAAATCTCCGGAAGCTCTGGCGCTGTTAAAGGAACGTGTGGCGTCGATTTGGACCACGGCTGAACGGCTTCCCGAAAAGCAGCGCACGGTGTTTCTGCTACGCTTCGTGGAAGACATGGACCTGCTGGAAATTGCGGCCGCCACGGGAATGAAAGAAGGCACCGTAAAAAGTCACCTCTTCCGCGCTCTACGCACGGTTCGAGAATGTCTCGGAGAATCGATATGATTGCGCACCTCTCGTCAGAGCAGCTATCCGAATTTATGCTGGGCCGGCCGAGTCCACTGGTTGACCAGCAGGTCGCCCGGCATGTACAGAATTGCCCGGCCTGCCGCGCCGAGCTCGCGAACTTTCGCGAAGCTCTGGGCGAGTTTCGCGGGGCGGTCCGGGCCTGGGGCGAGGATCAGGCGAACACCCTGGCGATTCCCGCCGCTGCTCGGGAGCCGCGCGCCTGGAGAGCTTCGCACCAGCTGGCGTGGGCTGTGCTGATCGCCGCCGTTTGCATTATCGCGAGCTTCGTAATACCGCGTCATCCGGGAGACGGCGCGCCCGGGAGCGACGCGGTGTTGCTGAATCAGGTAGACACGCAGGTTTCGCGCACCGTTCCCTCCTCCATGGAGCCGCTCATGAAACTGGTAGCGCAGGAATAATCATGACCCGCGCCCCGCTGCTGCCCATCGCCATCTTCGCCGCCGGCATTCTGTCGGCGCAGCAGCCTCCACCCGGCGACTACCCGCCGGGAGGTCGCCAAGTGCCGCGCGAGATGGCGCAAGGCGGGCCTCCGCCCATGCGTCCCAATCGTCCTCCCATGGAGAGGGCTTTTCACGGCGGGCCGCCGGGACGATGGTGGACCGATCCGGCATTGATCCAAAGGCTCGGGCTGACAGCCGATCAGCAGAAACGTATCGACGCTCTGTTTCAGCAAAACCGGTTGAAGCTGATCGATCTGAGCGCGGGGGTTCAGAAGGAAGAGGCCACCCTGGAGCCGCTGCTCGAAGCGGACCGGCCTGACGAATCCCAAGTGCTGGCCCAGATCGACCATATCGCGCAGGCCCGGGCCGAGCTGGAAAAGGCCAATGCCCGCATGTTGCTCGGGTTCCGCGGCGTGCTTACCCTGGACCAGTGGAAGAAGCTGCAGGCTGAATCGCCGCCCGGACGGGGAGAACATCCCTAGCCGTTGAGTCATCACCGCGCTCAGCAATTTTCTTTTGACCGCTTTTCAAAAGCTTGAACCAATCGCACCCCTGGATGTTCGCGTCGATGTTTTAGCATCGTGGCATCCAAGAGTACTTGATGCAAAGACTGGTCCTCGCCTATAAGAACTTCGCCGCCCACCAAAACATCAGCCATATCGGACTCGGCGTCTCAGCCCTGAACACCTGCAAGGTTCTGCGCCGCGGCGGCATCATTGCCGACGTCTGGCCGGTGGTCAACGCTAAAGATCTGAGCGGCCGATTGCAGCGCGATCCCGCCACGCACGTCGTCATCTCCGCACCCTGGATACCCTCCGCCGACATCCACGCCCTGGTGATCGCAAACCCCTCCACACGCTTCGCCGTGAATTGTCACTCCAACGTCGGCTTTCTGCAAGCCGATTCCAACGGCGTCCGGCTGGTGCGCGAAGCCATGGAAGTGGAGATGGCAGCTCACAATTTCCACTTGGCTGGAAACAGCGCCAAGTTTTGCAGATGGGTGCGCAGCGCTTACATGCGGCCTTGCACCTACCTGCCGAACCTGTATTACTTGGAAACCGACTCTCTTCCCTGGCGTCCCCTATATACCGGCGGCACGCTACGGATCGGCGCTTTCGGCGCCACGCGGCCGTTGAAGAACTTCATGAGCGCGGCGGGCGCCGCACTCGAAATTACTCATCGCTACAAAGCCAACCTGGAATTGTGGCTTTCCGCTGGACGCACCGAAGGCGGCGGCGACACCATCCTGCGCAGCGCCCGCGCCATGCTGGACGGCCTTCCCAACGTCAAGCTGGTGGAGAACGGATGGCAGAGCTGGCCCAAGTTTCGCCAGAGCGTCGCGCATATGCACCTGTTGCTCCAGCCGAGCTATACCGAATCGTTCAACATGGTGACCGCCGATGGCGTCGCCGAGGGCGTACCCTCCGTGGTTTCGCACGCCATCGATTGGGCGCCGGAGCATTGGAAGGCCATGATGGACGACGTGCTCGATATCGCGCGCGTCGGCCGCTATCTGCTCACCGATCCTTACGCACCGCAGGAGGGCCTGGAAGCCCTCAAGTGCCACAACACCGAGGGTCTGAAGTCCTGGCAGAGCTTCCTGAACAACTAGATGACCAACATGCAGTCCCCGTATGAGTAGAACCGGTATCCCGCCTGCACCGCGTGCTCATACGCCTTCAAAACGAACTCTCGTCCCGCGAACGCGCACACCAGCATCAGCAGGCTCGACTCCGGCAGATGGAAGTTGGTGAGCATCGCGTCCGTCCGTTGAAACTGAAATCCCGGCCGGATAAACAGATCGGTCTCACCGCTTTTGCCTAAGAACAAACTCTCCACCGCGCGGACGCTCGTGGTTCCCGCGCAGATCACACGCTGCGCTGTTCGAATCTTCCGGGCGTTCTCCTCAGAAACTTGGAATCGTTCGGCATGTATTGACTCGCCACGCACCGGCTGAAACGTGCCGAGTCCCACGTGCAGCGTGACGTACGCAATCTCCGCCCCGGCCTTTCGGCAGCCATCCAAAATCTCGCCGGTGAAGTGCAACCCCGCCGTCGGCGCGGCCACTGACCCGGTCACGCGCGCAAACACCGTTTGGTACCGCTCCCGGTCGTCCGCCGTATCGGTCCGCTTGATGTACGGCGGCAACGGCACGTGCCCGATCCTCAGCAGCAATTCGTACAAATCGCCTTCATAGTGAAACCGCAGGGTCCGCTCGCCGTAATCGCCCCGCCCGATCACGTCCGCTTCCAGGCTTTCTGATGTCAGCCCGCCAAACAGAACCCGCTCGCCCGTGCGCATCTTGCGCCCCGGATGCACCAAAGCGCTCCACGTTTTCGCGTCCGTGCTCAGCGGCTGTACCAGCAACACTTCCACCGCGCCCGAAAAGCCGAGTCGTGTTCCGTACAATCGCGATGGGAACACCTTCGAGTCGTTCAACACCAGGCAATCGCCCGCACGCAGGAATTGCGGGAATTCGCGGAACACTCGATCCTCCCAGCGCCGCTCGGCGCGATAGAGCACCAGCATCCGCGAAGCCGCGCGATCCGGCAGCGGCTCTTGCGCGATGGATGACTCGGGCAAGTGATAATGAAATTGCGAAGGGTCCAAACCACACCTTACCAGTGAAGGTCACTTGAAAATCCTCGGCATCGAAACTTCGTGCGATGAAACCGCCGCCGCCGTGGTGGAGGACGGAACCGCGATTCTTTCTTCCGTGGTCGCCTCGCAGCTGGCCACGCACGGAAAATATGGCGGCGTCGTTCCTGAACTCGCCTCGCGCGAGCACCTGCGCGCCATTGTGCCCGTGGTGCGCCTCGCTCTCGAACAAGCCAACACGATCTTCGACGATCTTGCCGCCATCGCCGTCACCGAGGGCCCGGGTCTGGTTGGTTCATTGCTGGTTGGCATCACCTATGCGAAATCGTTGTGCTTTGCCCGCAATCTGCCGCTCATCGCCGTGAACCACATCGAAGGTCACATTCACGCGGTGGTTCTCGAAGCCGGCACCGGCATCGAATACCCGGTGCTCGCGCTGGTTGTCAGCGGAGGGCACACCCACCTGTTCGAAATCCGCGCAGGCTTCTCATATCGTCTTCTCGGCAAAACGCGCGACGACGCGGCGGGCGAAGCTTACGACAAGATCGCGAAGCTCCTCGGCTTCGGCTATCCCGGCGGCCCCATCATCGATCAGCTGGCGCCCCACGGCGATCCGCGCGGCGTCAAATTCACGCTCGCGCGCATGAAAGGCAACCCGCTCGACTTCAGCTTCAGCGGGCTCAAAACCGCCGTGCTTCGCTGGGTTGAAAGGCATGACCTTACCGCAGAAATCGAAGCCCGCCGCCGCTCGCCGGGCGCCTCACCCCAGGATTTTCTCGCGCTCACGCCTCAGCCCACGCTCGATATGCTCGCCTCTTTTCAATACACGGTAATCGAAGAGCTCTTGCGACGTGCCGCCATCTGCATCGAAGAAATCGGCGCGCGATCGCTCATCATTTCCGGTGGCGTGGCTTCGAACGCAGGATTGCGCACCTCCGCGAGCGCTGCCGGACTCGCGTGTCCGGTCTTTTTCCCCACGCCCGCGCTCTCCACCGACAACGCTGCCATGATCGCCGCCGCCGCGTTTCCCAAACTTCGCGCCGCAAATTTCTCCGATTTTTCACTGCGGGCGCAAGCCAATCTGGTACTGGCTTAGCATCGAACTGACCTCAAACCGCCAATCCCTAATCCCGCGCGAGCGCATGCGAGCGCCCTGCTACCATCGAACTCATGGGTCCCAACACAGCGCAAGCCGAACAGCCGAAAGTCCCGATTGCCGGCGTCCAGAATTTGATCGCCGTCGGATCGGGCAAAGGCGGGGTCGGAAAAACCACCGTATCGGTGAATATCGCGGTTGCATTGTCGCGCCTGGGACACAAGGTGGGCCTGCTGGACGCCGACGTCTACGGTCCCAACGTGCCGCTGATGATGGGCGTTCGCGCGCAGCCGCATGCCATCGGTGAACGTATCCAGCCGCTCGAAAAAAACGGTCTGCGAATCATGTCCATGGGCTTCCTGAATCCGGGCGACAAGCCGTTGGTGTGGCGCGGACCCATGCTGCACAGCGTGATCCAACAGTTTTTGCGCGGCGTGGATTGGGGCCAGCTCGATTATTTGATTGTGGACCTGCCGCCGGGAACCGGCGACGTGCAGCTCTCGTTGATCCAGACCGCGCCGCTCACGGGCGCTGTCGTCGTCACCACGCCGTCGGAAGTCTCGCTCGAAGACGCACGCAAAGCCATCCACATGTTTCAGCAGGTGCGCGTGCCCATTCTGGGCCTGGTGGAAAATATGAGCTACCTGCAGTGCCCGCATTGCAGCGAACGCATCGACGTCTTCAGCCATGGCGGCGGCAAGAAAACCGCCGAGGCGATGGGCGTTCCGTTCCTGGGTGAATTGCCGCTGGATCCCGCGGTTCGTATCGGTGGCGATACCGGCCAGCCCATCACGCTGGGCGATGCCGGCGCGCCGTTCGTTGCCATCGCGCGCGAGGTTGAGCGCCGGGCAGCCGAAGAGAGCGGCAAAAAAGGCCCGTCCATTAAAATCGAGGAATAGCTATCTCCTCTCCCAACTCGCGCTGATAAAATCTCGGTTCATCCGCGCAATCGCTTCGAGCGCGATCTCTTTGGGGCACACCGCCGCACACTCGCCGATATTCGTGCAGCTCCCAAAGCCTTCGGCGTTCCACTGGCGCACCATACTCAGCGCCCGTCGCGATCGCTCCGGCTGACCCTGCGGAAGCAAGCCCAAATGGGCGATCTTCGCGCCCGTGAACAACGCCGCCGACGCATTGGGACACGCCGCCACGCAAGCTCCGCAGCCAATGCACGCCGCCGCATCCATGGCACGATCCGCATTTTCTTTGTTGACCAGAATCGTGTTCCCATCCGGCGCGCTGCCCGTAGGCACGCTGATGTATCCCGCCGCCGCGATGATCCGGTCGAACGCGCCGCGATCCACCACCAGATCCTTGATCACCGGAAACGCCTTGGCGCGCCACGGCTCCAGGTGAAGCTCCTGGCCGTCCTTGAAATGCCGCATGCTGAGCTGGCAGACCGTGGTGGCGGGCAACGGCCCGTGCGCGATTCCGTTGATCATGAACCCGCACGATCCACAGATGCCCTCCCGGCAGTCGTGCTCGAACGCGATCGGCTCCTCGCCCTTCAAAATCAAGCCTTCGTTCAACACGTCCAGCAGCTCCAGCATCGACATGTCGGGATTCACATCGGCGGCTTCGTAGCGCGTCATTTTCCCAGGCGCTTTCGCGCCTCTTTGGCGCCACACGTGCAAAATTAGCCGCATTACTTATAGCTCCGCTGGCTGGGATGCACGTATTCGAACGTGAGCGGCTCCTTGTGCAGCACCGGGTGCAAATCTGGCGCGCGCTCCGTGGCTTTGTATTCCCACGCAGCCGCGTAAGAGAAATCTTCATCGTTGCGCTGCGCCTCGCCATCTGGTGTCTGATGCTCCTCGCGAAAATGCCCGCCGCAGCTTTCCTCGCGATGCCGCGCGTCGATACACATCAGCTCGGCCAGCTCAAAGAAATCCGCCACGCGCCCGGCTTTCTCCAGCGATTGATTTAAATCCTCCGCGCTTCCGGGAACCTTCACGTCGCGCCAATATTGCTCGCGCAACCGGTGGATTTCGCCGATCGCCTCATCCAAGCCCGCGCCCGTGCGCGACATTCCGCAATAATCCCAAACGATCTTGCCCAATTGGCGATGGAAGGCATCCACCGTTTGCCGTCCGCGAATCCCGAGCAGCTTTTCCGTCAGCTCCGCCACGCCCGCCTCCGCGCTCAAAAACTCCGCCGCGCCCGTATCGATGGTTTCCAGCTTGGTCTTCGCGATGTAATCGCCCACCGTGTAGGGCAGGATGAAGTAGCCGTCCGATAACCCCTGCATGAGCGCGCTTGCGCCCAAACGGTTCGCGCCATGATCGGAAAAATTCGCTTCTCCGATCACGAACAAGCCTGGAATGGTGCTCATCAGGTAGTAATCCACCCACAGGCCGCCCATGGTGTAGTGAATCGCGGGATAGATTCGCATCGGCGCTTGATACGGATCTTCGTCGGTGATCCGTTGGTACATCTCGAACAAATTTCCGTAGCGCTCGCGAATCACGTCCACGCCCAGGCGTTGGATGCAGTCCGCGAAATCCAGATACACGCCCAGCCCCGTTTTGCCCACTCCGCGTCCTTCATCGCACACCGCCTTGGCATTGCGCGACGCCACATCGCGCGGCACCAAATTCCCAAAGCTCGGATATCGGCGCTCTAAGTAATAATCGCGCTCAGTTTCCGGAATCTGCCGCGGCGCGCGCTTGTCACCCGCCTTCATCGGCACCCAGATGCGCCCATCGTTGCGCAGCGACTCGCTCATCAGGGTCAGCTTGGATTGGTAATCGCCCGACACGGGAATGCACGTCGGATGGATCTGCGTGAAGCACGGGTTCGCAAAGAGCGCGCCGCGCTTGTAAGCGCGCCAGATGGCCGTGCAGTTCGAGCCCTTCGCGTTGGTGGAAAGATAGTAAACATTTCCGTAGCCGCCGGTCCCGAGCACCACAGCGTCGCCGGCGTGCGATTCAATCTGCCCAGTCACCAGATTGCGCGTCACGATGCCGCGCGCCCGCCCATCGATCACCACCAAGTCCAGCATCTCGGTGCGCGGGAACATGCTCACGCGCCCTTCGTGAACCTGCCGCTCCAGTGCTTGATACGCGCCCAGCAGCAACTGCTGCCCCGTCTGACCGCGCGCATAAAACGTACGCGACACCTGCGCGCCCCCGAAGCTCCGGTTGGCCAGTGTCCCGCCATACTCGCGCGCGAACGGCACACCCTGCGCCACGCACTGATCTATGATGTTTACGCTGATCTGCGCCAGACGATACACGTTCGCTTCGCGCGACCGGAAATCGCCGCCCTTCACCGTGTCGTAGAACAGCCGGAACACGCTGTCGCCGTCGCCGTGATAATTCTTCGCGGCGTTGATCCCGCCCTGTGCCGCGATGCTGTGCGCCCGCCGGGGCGAGTCCTGAAAGCAGAAGCACTTCACGTTGTAGCCGAGCTCGCCCAGTGTGGCCGCCGCCGACGCTCCCGCCAGGCCGGACCCCACCACCAGGATGGTGTGTTTGCGCTTGTTCGCCGGATTCACCAGCTTCATCTCGAAGCGTGCCTGATCCCACAGCTTCTCGATGGGGCCCAGTGGCACGCGCGCATCCAGTAGCACTTTTATCTCACCCACCCCGATAGCACGGCCACGGGAATCGAAATGTTCCCCACCGCGATCAATGCCGCCACCACCGCCGCTCCTCTCCGCAACATCGGCGTATAGCGCGGATGCGCAATCCCGAGCGATTGAAACATGCTCCACAGCCCGTGATACAGGTGCAGGCACAGCAGCAGCATCGCAAGGATGTAGAACGCCGCTACCGGAAGCGCCTGGAAGCTGGCCACCACGTTGCCATACACGTTGCCCGGCTCGAAGCGCGGATTCACTTTGCCGAAAGTGAAGTCGAGCAGGTGATAAATGACGAACGCCAGGATAATGGGGCCACTCCAATACATGGTCCGCGATGGATACGACGACCCGGTGGCTTTCTTCATGCCATATCCCACCGGCCGCGCACTGATGTTGCGTGCCGCCAGTTGCACCGACGACCAGATGTGAAGCAGCACCATCCCGAGCAGAACCGTCCGCACGCTCCACAGCAGCGCAGGCATCGAACGCAGCAATACCGCGTAGCGGTTCAGTTTCTCGGGGCCTTCGAAGATCTGCAGATTTCCGATCAAATGCCCGGCGACGAATAAAAAGAGAATGCAGCCGCTTACCGCCATCGCTGCTTTCTTGCCTGTCGTTGAGCTGTAAAAATGTTGTGGAACTACCGCCGCACCCATCCGCTTCTAGGTTAACGCCTTCGCCGCACGTACACATATGCGGCGTACGCTACAATCAGCGCGCCCGCCACAAACGAAGCATCTTTCAGATTGTGCTCGATCACTCCGAGAATCTGCTCCCAGCGGTCCCCGAAATGGTAACCGATGAAGAGAAACGTGCTCACCCACATCGCCGCGCCCGCGTAAGCGAAGGCCGCGAACCCCGGGTACTCCAGCTTCGATGTGCCCGCTACAATCGCCGTGAAGTGCCGCACGCCGGGCACAAAATAGCCGATGATCAGAGCCCAGTGCCCTATCCGCTTGAACCAGTCATGCACCCACCCGATCTGTTCGTCGCGAATATACAGCAGCCTGCCGGCGCGCGAGTGCAGAAACCTCCATCCCAGCGTGCGTCCAATCAAGTAACTGCACGTGATGCCGCACATGCTGCCGCCGAGCGCGCTCGCAAACGCGGGAGCAGAATGCAGGTCTCCGCGATAGATGAGATAGCCGCAGCCAGTTAGCAGGAACTCGTCGGGAACCGGAATGCCGACGATGCCGAGCACCAGCAGCCCGAAGATGGCGAAATAGCCGTAGGTTGCGACCCACTGGAGGACGGCGCTTTCCAAGCAGCGATGATAACGTAGATCAAGCATGCAGCCGGCCGCCATCGGCATTCGATCGCACTCGGGCTGGGGTGCTCTGGTGGTGGTGGCGGGCGCCCCTGGCGCTATCGATATCGTTGACCGGAGAAAGATCGTAATTACCGCCCCGTACTTAAAGGGGGCCAGCCAGCCGTATCACTTTGCCAAAGGGCAGAGCCTTTCCAACGCCGAGAGCTACCTGGCCGAGTGCGCGGCCGCATCTGAACGGCTGGCCCTCAAGGCTCTTCGCGAAACCGTCGAGCAAGCACGGCGACGCGAGAAAGTTGTTGTGAACTGCGCCATCCTGCTGGGCGCCGGCCGCAACCTGCCCGCACTGGAAAAAATCCTGGCATCTCACCCGCTCATTCATACCGCCGAGGGCGAGTTCTTTCGCCGATCGTTTCGAAGGGCTGGCGAACAGCTCAAGATCGAGGTGACGGGGATCCGGGAACGCCATCTCGATCAGTGTGCCCGTGTGGCATTCGGCGCGGAAGGGGATTCGGTGAAGCGAGAGATTGCCGGCCTGGGAAGCTCGCTTGGTCCGCCTTGGACCAGCGACCAGAAGAACGCATGTCTCGCCGCGTTACTGGTGCTGGAAGATCGTGGCGCACGCACTCCCGCGTGCGGGTAACGGCGCTATCCCGCCGTCTTCCTGGCTGGAGTCACGGCCTTGCTGCTGGGCACCACGGAGAAGAACTCGATGAATCGCTTCTTTACCTCCGGCGCGGGCGCTTCCTTGGCTTCCAACATGCACTGTGCAAGGGACGTGAATTGGCGGCCGAGCTCGCTGCTCGATTCCACCCATTGGCCCGCCGTCATGGCGCGTTGCACGCCCTGATAGTCGTTCGGGAAGGTCATGTAGATCGGAACGCCGAGCAATTGCTCGATCTGCTGCGGCGAGATCAGGGACCGTTTCGGGCAGCGATTCAGCAAAATGCAGACGCGCTCGCCCAAGTCGAGCTGTTTCAGGTAAAGATACTTTTCGCGCGCCAGGTGCAGCGAAGGAATTTCCGGTGTGCAGACCAGGAAGATACGCTTAGATTCATGCATGATCTCGAGCGAGTACCGTTCCAGGTTGCCCGACATGTCAAAACACAGCGCCGTATAGTTCCGCCGCATGAACTCCATCAAATGCCGGATCTGCGCCGGCTCGATGCGGAAATCCGGATTCAGTTTGCCCGCGTGCAGCACGTCCAGTTTGCCCACGGTGGTCACCATGGTGGGCCACAAGCTTTCATCGATCTCAAGGGCGTGCTCGGCTGCGTCCGTCACGCAATAGGCGCTGTCCAGCTTCAGCATGAACCGCACCATGCCGGAGTTCAGGTCGAAGTCGGAGAGTAAAACTGAGTGGTCGTGAATGCGCGACATCGCCACCGCCGTGTTCATAGCCACAGTGGACGTCCCTACGCCCGCTTTCGACGGCAGGAAACTGTACACCTGATTGGTGGTTTCAATCGCCGGTGGCCGTGCCTGCACCGCGTCCTTGATTCGTACTAAGGCGTCCACCAAGGCCTGCCGGTCGAACGGCAGTGATGTAAACTCGCGAATACCGCCCCGCATTACCTCCAGCAGAATTTGCGGATCGACGAAACGGCTAACCGCGACAATCTGAATGCCAGGCGTGTTTTTATCTACCTCGCGCGCGACCTCCATCGCTTTCGCGGTAGACTCAGTGCTGACGAAGATCACTTGCGGCGCATGCGCCCGCAGAAAACGCAGCAGTTCCAAACCGCTAGGATACCGGTCGAGTGTCCGGGTGATGCTGACGATCCCTATCTCCGTCAGTATCGCTTCTAGACGTTCGTTCAGGTCGACGTCGGGACAGATAATTATGCCTCTAAGCATCTCTTGTTGACACTCCCTGAATTGAGACTAAGGCTGAAACACGGTATCAACAATTGGTTTTTGGTACTAGTTTGGTCCAAGCGTCACCTTAGAACCGAAGTTCCTCTATGCCCCGCCTAAGGTGAACAGCTGTGGCGAGGTAGCCTCAAAGCCTAGCTGCAACCAGGGGCGGGCCGCGGCAAATATTGTGCGGAAATCGAAGCTCCCTCCATCTATCATAGAATTATGAGGTTCCTGCCCGCCGCCTCGCTGGCGGCCTGCGCGGCGTTGTTCGCACCAATCCTAACCGCCCAGATCATCCCGTTTGAATCCAACGGGCTGCTGTACAAGACGCTCACCAAAGGCGGCGTCACCGTGATGTTCGCCTATTTGCCCGCGCATCTGAGGGAATATTCGATCATGCAGGTCTCCATCTCCAACGGCTCGCCCGTCTCCTGGGCGGTGAAGCCGGAGGATTTCAGCTATCGCCAGCAGGACGGAACGGTCTGGCAAGCCTCGCCCGCGCTCTCGGTAGTGTACAGCCTGCTTGCCAAGGCCGGCCGCCACGATGTCATCAAGCTGGTGACCACTTACGAGCGCGGCGTCTACGGCAATGAACACATGCAGACTACCAATGGCTATGAATCCCGCCGCCAAAGCGCGCTAGCGGAAGGCATGTCGGCACGGCTCAAAGCGGGCGCCGCGGCCTCCGCGCTGGCCCTGGTGCCAACCAAGCTCGCATCGGGCGCATCCACCGATGGCGCGGTCTTTTTCCCCAGCAACGGCAAGCTCCTTGGTCCGGGGACGCTGGTGGTTCATACCGGCGGCGAGATCTTCGAATTCCCCTCCGACGGCGAACCGGCGACCAAGTAAACCTTCCTTCCGGCAGCGCCGCGCCCGGCCAGTCCCAGAGAGGACGCTAAAATAGGAATCGAGCCGGCCAACTTGCCTTTCAACCTCGCTAGAGTAGTAGAAAAGGGCCAGTAACAAGCGTCCGAGAATCATCGCCTAGTCTTGAGGAGTTTTCCGTCCAGTGTGGATCGTTAATATCGCGCTGAAGCGCCCGTACACATTCATCGTCCTGGCGCTGCTGATCCTGTTGATCAGCCCGCTGGTCATTCTGCGCACGTCCATCGAC
>Ga0302325_10015336_pt1 | contig 16295 bp, 12 predicted proteins | sample Palsa_T0_2_FD_201948 | JGI IMG/M metagenome (GOLD analysis project Ga0302325, IMG submission 201948) | Peat permafrost microbial communities from Stordalen Mire near Abisko, Sweden - Palsa_T0_2 | ecosystem: Environmental > Terrestrial > Soil > Palsa > Peat permafrost | place: Sweden: Abisko... | reverse complement strand
CTGATGCAGGCGGCCGGTCCGGAGGAGTCACGTCGCCCGATGCGGGCGGTTCAGTCAGCGAGGCGATGCACGCGGTGAGCAGGCGCCGCATCTGATCTTGTTCGCTGACATCCAGATTGGCCAGCATGTCTTGCTCGACGCGGCGAACCGCGGCGCTGGCCATCTCGAGCTGGCGGCGCCCGCGGGCGGTCAGCTCGGCCGGCAGGGCCCGGCCGGCGGGTGCCCGTGCCGGGCGGGCGACGAGTCCCTGGCGTTCGAGGGCCTGCAGGAGCACATTCATCGACTGCCGGGTGACGAAGGCGCCGCGGGCGAGCGCGGAGTTGGACAGGCCCGGCCGCTGGGCGAGCAGCTCCAGGCAGGCGTAGCAGGTGATCGTCATGCCCAGCGGCCTGAGCACGGCCTCCATCGCGGAGTGCAGGGCGCTGGCGGCCGCCTTCAGCATGTACCCCAGTGATGTGTCCAGCTCGATTACGGGCTCGCCTTGACTCATGTCAGTAGTCTGACATACATTGTGGTGTGTCAGAAGACTGACATACCATGAGGAGGCAAGGATCGTGGCCGTCACCGGACCCGACTTCATTTCACTGCAGGTACGCGACCTGGAGCGTTCCGCCGCTTTCTACGAGCAGTACCTGGGGCTGAAGCGCTCCGCCGCGGGACCGCCGCACGCCGTCGTGTTCGGCACCAGGCCGATCGCGTTCGCCGTCCGCGACGTCGTCGCGGGCACCGGCCCGGACGCGATCGCGCCGCCCGGCCAGGGGATAGCGCTGTGGCTGCACGCCCCCGACGCGCAGGACATCCACGACGCCCTCGCCGCCGCCGGCACGACGATCATCTCAGCGCCCGCCGACGGGCCGTTCGGCCGCACCTTCACGTTCGCGGACCCCGACGGCTACCAGGTGACCCTCCACGACCGCGGCTGAGCCGGCGTCCTGGCCTGCGGCGCGGCAGCGCCGTGAGCGGGCTCCTCACAGCGGCAGGCCGGCCGCCCGGGTGCGGCCGGGGCCGCCTCCCAAGCAGCCGCACAGTTGCGTGTTTTCATCTGACGCGTAGCCGAGCAAGACTGAGAAAACGAGCGGGAGGGCCCGTCAGTCGTCGTGACCGCCTCGGCGACCCGCCGGGCGTGCGCCCAGCCGAGTGAGTTGGTAACCATGGCGGACAGGTCAACGGGGCGGCCCGGGCGAATGAGGCGGCGATCGTCAACCCTCTGGCCGTTCAGCCTGGACGCCGAGACATCACAGACCCAGTCGATCCCGGCCATCGGCCAACTGGCTGACTGTTTCCGCCCGTGTGTGAACAACCCGGTTTGCAATGATCCCTTGGTTGCAGCCGCCTGAGGCAGCCTGGCACCCTGGACGTTCATGTCCTTTCCGGATGATGCGGCGCGGCATGGCCAAATTCCGGCGATCTTTATTCAGCTGCCCATGTACGCCACCACAGGCGTGTAGGTGACTGACGGGACACGGGCTTACCGCTGAGAAATGCGTCCACCGCTTCGGTCCCGCGATGCATGTGCTCGTCAGCGTGCAGGTCGTAGATCGGATCGCAGACGAAAATCACCATGCTCTCGTGGGCATAGGTCTTCAACCCATAGCCCACCCTCTGCTCGAAGTCCGCCCGCACTGCCTTTCGGAGCGCGGCCTGCTGGTCTCCGGGGACGTCGAGGATTTCGGCGGTCCCGGGTCACCGCCATCTTCGAGGTCCGGCTTCAAGAACTGGGTATCTGCTGGGGTCGCCGGCCGGGTCCGGCTGCCATAATGCGCCAATGACCGCGCGTAGCCCTACTATCGTCGCTACCAGCATCGGATTCCGGCCGGCCGGGCGCGGGGCGATGGATTGGCAGCTCGGACCGGCGTACGGACTAGCAGCCTCGCTGGCACATGCCAGTGACAGCCCTCGGGTGTGCCTGCTAGGGACCGCTTTGGGGGATGCTGGCGATACGCTGCTGGCGATGTATGCCGCCTTCGGCCGGGCCGGATGGCGCGTCAGCCACCTGGCGCTGTTCCCCGAGCCGAACGTCGCTGACGTCCAAGAGCATCTGCTGGCTCAGGATCTCGTGTGGGTGGCCGGCGGCAGCGTGGCGAACCTCCTAGCCTTGTGGCGGCTACACGGCTTCGGCCCGGCCATGCACGCAGCGTGGCAGGCTGGCGTGGTTCTCATGGGCGTCTCCGCCGGCTCGGTCTGCTGGTTCGCCGGCGGCACTACGGACGCCTTCGGCCTGCCGCTGCGCCCGGTAACCGATGCCCTGGGCTTCCTGCCCTATTCCAACAGCCCCCACCACGACGCCGAGGAACAGCGGCGTCCCACCATCCACCGGCTGATCGGGGAAGGCATCTTGCCTGACGGCTACGCGAGCGACAACGGAACCGGACTCATCTTCGAGGGGACAGAACTCGTCGACTGCGTGACCGAAGTCGACGGGGCCAGGACGTGGCAGATGACTCGCCGCGGCGATGGGACCGTCGAAGAGATTCCCCTGCCGACTCGGCTGCTGTCGTCCTGACCAACGCCGACCGGACTGGACGAACGCCGGATCAGCCGAAGCGGCAGCCGCGCCCAGATCATCTCGTCCGGTACGCCCACGACAGCCGAGCCTCCGCGCCCTTTGCCATACCGAGCGGCTACGTGCGCGTGCCGTTGTGCTCAAAGGGGGGTAATCTGACGGCGCAGTTGGTGACCCTCCCCTAGGGAGTCGCTTGCTTGCGGGGAATGCGGCGGGTAGCCCGAGGTGTAGGAACAGACCTCACGGGCCGCCGTGGACCCCCTGGTTGTAGGTGCCGCCGAGCCCGACGACGACGGCGGTCTGGTCCCTGATCTGGCCCCAGACCCCGGTGGCGGGGTCGGTCTCGGGGTGGGTGGGCCTGCCCGCGAGGTCCTGCGACGGGACGGTGGCGTTGATGTTGATGTTGATGTTGATCCCAGCGGAACCGCCCTGATCTCCTTCGCGCGGAACGCAACGCCGTTAGGCCCGTCGGCCGCCCACGGCAGGGCCTCCAGCTCGGACACGGTGCAGGTAGTCCGGGTTCATCGCTGAGATCTCAGTCGAGGCGCGACGCCTGGTAGTGGGCAATCCGCCAGCCGTCGGTCTCGTGGCGGATGATCACGCTGAGGTAGACGGTGAGCGTGGCACGATCGGTGAAGGCGAAGTCGACGGTGAGGTAGCCGAGCACCAGGCCACCGCTCAGCGCGCGGGTTTCGCGGAGCGTGTACGCCGCGGTCATGCCCATCGGCTGGGCGGCGTAGTAATCGGCGACGCCCAACGGCCCGACAGTGTAAGGATGCAGGCCTTGAAAGATCGCGTCCGCCGTGAACAACGCGGCGACCTGTTCCGGCTGGTGAGCGTCCACCGCCGCCTTCCACCGGGCGAGGATCCCGTCCAGTACGTCCGCCTCTGCGGCTGATGTCTGACTGCCCATGACACGGCCGCTACCCGGGTCGCTGGGGTGCGCTGCCAGTGGCGTCACCGTGTCGTGCCGCCAGACGCGCAGTGGCATCGACGACAGCACGCTCTCCAGCTCGGCCGCGTCTGCAGCCTGGAACAGGCCCCAGGTACGCCACTCGCCGGGGCCCAGCGGCGGACGCCACAGCCGCAGCAGGTACCCTTGCGCGGCCAGCTCCCGAGCTCGTGCCGCCTCCCGGACCCTGATCGCGTCAACCTCCGCATCCGTGGTGCCATCCGGCACCGTGGTCACCATGTCAACCTGGAATTCCATCGTCATCTCCATCCGTCATAGGGAGGCTCGTACCCGGCTGGGTACGGGTCCGAGGTGGTGCGGGAAGCGGTACCTCAGCACCAGCGCGACCATCGCGGTGATCACGGCGCCGATCAGCAGCGCCGAATGATAACTGTGGTGAAGCATCGGCGCGACAAGTAGCGGCACGGCGATCTGGCCGGCGCTGTATCCGGTGGTCAGGATCGCCACGGCCCGCGGCGTGCGCAGGTGGGCGCCGGTGGCCAGCGCAAGCGTGGCGACGCCAAGGAACGTGGCGCCGAACAGCACCGCAGAAACGAGCGCGGCGGTGGTCCCGCCGGCCAGAGCCGGGAGCGCGATGCCGGCCGCCTGGGCGCCCAGCGCGGCAGCCAGCAGCGTCGGACGACTCCAGGTGCGGCTCAGCCCGGCCCAGAGCGCCGCCGACGGCACGGCGGCCACCCCGACGATGATCCAGGCGCTGCTGCCGAGCGTGGTCGAGGCGTTCTGGTCGATGGCGGCGACCAGGAACGTGCCGGCGATGATGTAGCCGACGCCCTCCAGCGTGTACACCAGCAGCAACGACGAGAACCATCGGCGGCTGGCCTCCCCGACCGGCCGCGTGACGCTGAAGAATCCGCGCAGGTTGACGCCGGTGACCATGTCAAAGTCCGAGCAAATCCGAGCGCTCCCGGTAGCCGCTTCGCCACGCCCTTACTAACGAACCGTCGGCTCGGGCGGTATCAGCAGGTGCCGCAGGGTCGGATCGCGCAGGATCTGACGACGTGTGTACCGGGACATCGTCATCGGCCGGGCCCGGCGTACCCACCGTGCCTTGATCTGCGGGATCGTCGCCTGCAGGCTGTCGTACTTTGACAACAGCACCCCGCGGAAATCCATCGTTGCCGGCTGCCCGTCGCGGTTCACGGCGGGGCCCAGGAAGTCGTTCCACGCGGCGTACGAGGTGCACAGGATCTGGTCGCCGGGCACCGCGAGGCGCAACATGACTACCCCGTGCGCCCACTGATCAAATCCCAGCAGCAGCTCGGCGGTATAAAGCGCCTGCTTCGGGCTGGCCCAGCCCGGCCATGCCCACGCCGGCGGCGCCCCATGGCAGTCGATGCCCCGTGCGGTCATTTCCGCCGTCATCACCTCATAGGCGCCAGTCCACGACGGGATCACCCGCGCCCAGCCAGCGCGGTAGTCAATGCCGCGGGCCAGCTGTGCCGCGACTTCAGGCGCCTGAAGCGTCCACAGCTTCACCTGTCCTATTGTCCACGGGGCTGCCCGGTGTGGCAGTGCCTAAGCTCCGAGCCGGGCGTAACCGGGGCCTGAGCCTTGCGCCAGGCCACACTCCTGGCCATGACAGGGCACGGGCGGCGAGCGCGGCCGAGGTCGGTATGCCTGGGGAGAGGGCGTCCGTGTGGTGACCGCCGCGCATAACAGCATCTCGGCGTCTATGCACTTGCCCGATCGTGGCCGGGTAACGAGCGGGCTGCCGCTGGCCCTGGTCGGCTTCGGCGGAGCCTGGCGAGCTCGGTGTGTGGCGTCGGCCCGGCTGGGCGCATCGGGTCGCATGCCGGGCCGGGAGTCGCCTCGTGGCCCCGGGGGGCGGGTTGCGCCGCTCGCCGGCCCTGGCCGGGCTGAACCCGGTCACGGCGGCGCACCACGAGAAGACCGACGGGTCCGGCTACCACAAGCGGCTGCGGGCCGATGCCGTTCGATCCCGGTGCTGGCGTGCTCGCCGCCGCAGACATCTACGTGGGCGTGACAACCGACCGCGCTGACCGACCCGCATTCTCCGGCAAGGCCGCCGCAACCGAACTTCGCCGGCTCGCATCACAAGGCACGCTCGAGCAGCGCACGACCGGCGCCGTGCTCATGGCGGCGGCCCACAGCGAGCCGCCTGCCCCCAAGTCCCGCCGGCCCCAGTACCCCGCCGGGCTCACCGGTCGCGAGGTCGAGGTGCTGCGCCTTGCGTCCAGGGGACTCACCACCAGAGATCGCCGGCAGACTCTACATCTCACCAAAGACCGCCGACCACCACATCCAGCAGGTCTACACCAAGATCGGGGTATCAACCCGAGCCGCAGCCGCCCTGTGGGCGATGCAACATGCCGTCGTCAGCTGAGCTCTGGCCTCAGCACGAACCGCTTCAGTCGCCAGACTCACCGGGAGTCCGGATTCAGCAACAGCGTCCCTGACAGCCTGCCCAGGCGGAGACTATCGCCGCGTCCGACCCCGGCGCGGGCCTGGGTATGCGCCCTAACGGGACGATCTGTGCGCGGACATCGGCAGGAAGGCCACGGCAATCAGCCGTATGTAATCGGAGTTTCGTGCGGCTCTATGCTTGGTGTTTCGGGTCGTGTGGCTGGTAGTTACGGTGCTAGCGTCGGTATGCGTGTTGCCTGGCTGTTCCCGGCGGGCTGCCGGGAGCGGGGGAGGGAGGTGCATCGTGGAAAGTCGCTGGCTGTCGTCCGGGCGGCCGGACGATTCCGGGCCGGCGGCCAGGGTGGACAGCACCGTGGCGCACATCGCCCGGGTCTATGACTACTGGCTGGGCGGAAAGGATAACTTCGCCGTCGACCGGATAGCCGCTGAACGTGTGATCGCGGCTCATCCCGACATCGTCCGCTCGGCGCGCGGGAACCGGGCCTTCTTGGGGCGGGCGGTGCGGTACCTGGTGGGCGAGGCCGGGGTCCGCCAGTTCCTGGACATAGGTACCGGCCTGCCTGCCGCGAACAACACGCACGAGGTGGCCCAGGGCGCGGCGCCGGAGTGCCGGGTGGTGTACGTGGACAATGACCCGGTGGTGCTGTCCCACGCCAAGGCGCTGCTGGCGAGCGGGCCGGAGGGTGCCACGGCGTACGTCGACGCCGATCTGCGCGACCCGGAGACGATCCTTGCCGCGGCGGCGGAGGTGCTGGATTTCTCCCGTCCGGTGGCCGTCATGCTGGTGGCGATCTTGCAGCACATCAGCGATCAGGACGATCCGTACGGGATCGTGGCCAGGGTGGCTGCCAGCGTGCCGTCCGGGAGCTACCTGGTGCTCTCGCACCCCGCCCGTGACATCCAGGCTGCGGCGATGGCCGAGATCGCGGACAGGATGAACGAGCTGGTCGCCGAGAAGGTTACCTTCCGTACCCGGCCCGGGGTACTGCGGTTCTTCGATGGCTTCGAGCTGGTCGAGCCGGGAGTGGTGCCGGTACCGCAGTGGCGGCCCGCATCGGACCTGGAAGCGTCCAGCCCCACGGTCATGTGGTGCGGGGTCGGGCGCAAGAGCTGACCGCCCAGCGCCGGGCGTATGCGCCGGTCCTGAAGTCCCGCGCGGGATCTTCACCACCGTGGTCCCGGCACCGGCCAGCGCAGCGCCGCAGGCTCCGTCCGGATGCGCCCTCACATGCCTCGCCAATGAGCGTCTCTGCCACCCCACCGGCCTGCTCACCACCATCGTCCCCTTCTAACCCCGCACCCCGGCGTCGATTGTCTACGGCAGCCGGATAACCCTATGGCATGAGCTGCCTTAAGCAGAGGCTCCCGGGCCGGTGACAGGCCTTCTGAAAAGCGGAAGGTCGGCAGTTCGCTCCTGCCCCTGATCTGCGGAACGTCGCCTCGTGGAACCGGGTGCGCCGTCCGCTCGATGGGCACAGCGCTTATCGAGCTTCCTTGCGTCGCGTAGCCATTACGAGAATCTCGGTCCCACGCCCCACTGCGCCCTGACCCAGCCATCGCCGCGCGGCCAAGGGGGAGAATTCCCGATGGCTTGGGTACCGTTGGCCTGACCACGCAGCATGCCCGACCCCGGCCAGCACCCGCGCGTCATCCACGACGCTGATCGCTCGGGCCGGCGAGGAATGCCTTGATCGCCGCGGCGAGCTCAGGCGCTGCGAACGCGCCCCCATGGCCTCCGGGCACGCGGGCGAAGCGCCCGGCGGGCAGCAGCGCGGCCAGTTCGCCGGCGTCCGAGCGCTCATCCCGGTCGCCGATCACGACAAGCGTCGGGGTCGTGATCCGGCGCAGGTCGTCCTCGGGCGTGGGGACGAGCGAGGCCAGCACGCACAGCAGCGCCCGGGGGTCGGCGCCGAGCTGGGCGGCCCAGTGCGCTATCTGGGCTTCGGCTGAGTCGGGAGGCAGGGCGATCCCGTCGGCGAGCGCAGTGAACGCGCGGTGGTTCGCGCCGCCGCCCTGCGGGCCGGCGATCTTCGCGAGCCCCTGCCCGGCCACGACGGCGCGACCGGGCTCGGCGCCTCGCGCGAGCATGCGCACCACGATCCGGCCGCCGAGCGAGTAACCGCCGAGGTCGTACTCGCCAGCGCCGAGCCCGAGGTGCCTAATAAGGGCGAGCGCGTCGTCGGCGAGCACGTCGGGCGGATAAGCGGGCAGATCGTGCGGTCTCGGGCTTTGTCCATGACCGCGGAAGTCGGGCAAGACGAGGCGGAATCCCATCTCTGCGAGCGTGTCGCCAGGGCCATGGTCAAGCCAGTCCGATCCCGTGCCCATAAAGCCGTGCAGCAGGATCAGCGGCCGGCCCGACCCGGTCTCGCGGTATGCGAGCTGCACGCCGTCATCGCTGGGGAACTGGGGAACGTCCATAGTGCGCCCGATCCTAGACGAGGTGGTCTCCGCAGCACTACGAGCGCAGCCCCACGCCGCGTGGAAGGCGTCGCGTCCTTAACATGCTGCTTAAACACGCCGACTGGGTGGCGGCCGTGATCACGCCAACGACGGTCGCGGTGATCCTGGGTGGGGCGCTGTTCTGCCTGGTGACGGGTGATTGGGTCCCGCTAGCGTAGATCTTGCACCTCCCCGGACTCATCCGTACACGCTCGACGGACGCCAGGTCGATGTGTACCAAAACGGCCGCTGGGTGGAAGTCTGGAAATGCGGGCTCGCCCATCCAAACGTACTGGCCGACGCCTGACTGCACGGCCGCAGCGGGCTCGCCCTCGGCATGGGCCTGGACCGGCTGCTCATGCTGGCCAAGCACATCCCCGACATCCGGCTGCTCCGCTCTGGCGATCCCCGGATCAGCCGCCAGCTGCACGACCTCGCCCCATACCGGCACGTCTCGTCGATGCCCCTGATCACCCGGGACCTGTCCGTTCCGTCTGGCAGGACGACGACGAGGAACTCTCGGCGACCGGGTCCGCGATGCCCTCGGCGCCGACACAAGCTGTATCGAGGAGGTCCGGGTGCTCTCCGCTACCCCCTGCCAGCAAACGAGACCGCCAGCGCCCTCCTCGGCCAGCGTCCGCGCTGGGCCGCGCCGGACGGGCTCGGGCCGCTGGGGTCGTGACTAGCCAGAGGAAGCCGTGCCGTTCCCAATCATCGCGGTAACCCCGTGCTAGTCAGGAGATGCCGAGGCCGCTGAGCGCGGTTTGCGCGAGCACGATCACCGACAGGATCGCGACGGTGACGACGCTGATCGTGGCCACGATCTTGAAGGCGCGGCCGTTCGCGGCGTCGCCGAGGACGCTGCTGCGGTTGGCCAGGATCAGCACGTAGGTGAGCAGGATGGGAGTGATGAGCCCGTTCAGGACCTGGGCCTCGACGAGGAGCTGGATGAGGTTGCCAGGGATCAGGGCGACGGCCCCGCCGATGAAGACCTGGCCGGTAAACAGGCCGAGGAACAGCGGGGCCTGGCGGAAGGATTTGCTGACGCTGCGCTCGGCGCCGGTGGCCTCGCTGATGGCGTAGGCGGTGGAGAGCGGGACGACCGCGGCGGCCAGCGCGCTGGCGCCCAGCAGGCCGACCGCGAACAGCTGCGTGGCGAACCGGCCGGCGACGGGGGCTAGCGCCTGGGCGGCCTGCTTCGCCGATTCCAGCGGCCCGCGAACGTGGATCGCCGCGGCGGTCGCGATGATGATGAACATGCTGATCACGTTGCAGAAGATCGACCCGGAGATGGTGTCGAGCTTCTCGCCGGCGTAGTCCGCCGGGCCGATGCCGCGGTCGGCGACGGCGGCGGCCACGTAGAACTGCATGTACGGGGTGATCGTGGTCCCGATCAGCGCCACGACGAGCAGCAGGAAGGCCTTGGTCGCGAGGAAGTGCGGGTAGGCCAGCTGCGCCCCGGCCTGGGCGTAATCGGGGCGGCTCAGGAACGCGGCGACGGGGTAGGCGAAGAACACCAGGCTGAGCACCAGGAAAAGCCGCTCGGCGTACTTGTAGGACCCGAAGACCACCAGCGCCCAGATCGCGATCGCCGCGACCGGGATGCTGATGTACTTGGAGACGTGCAGCAGTTCCATCGCGGCCGCGATCCCGGCGAATTCCGAGACGACCAGGCCGACGTTGGCGACGATCAGCGCGAGGAGCGCGAACGCCGTGACCCGGATGCTGAACTGCTCGCGGATCAGCGCGCCGAGACCCTCTCCGGTGTAGGCGCCGAGCCGCGCGCACATCTCCTGCACCACGACCAGGGCCACGGTCACCAGGACCATCGCGAACAGCGTCCGGTACCCGTACTGAGCCCCGGCGCTGGCATAGGTCGCGATCCCGCCCGCGTCGTTGCCCGCGTTGGCGGCGATGATCCCGGGTCCCATGAACGCCAGCACCATGAGGATCTTGCGGCGCAGCGGCCGCCGGGCCGGGCCGGGCCGGCGGTGCGGCCCGGGCGTCACGTCACCCGGCGATGCCAGCGCGCCCGCCTGCACGTCGCTCACGACAGCCGCCGGGGGAACCGGAACCGGGACTTGTCCGGCACCAGCATGTCCAGCACGTCATCGATCAGGATCCGGCCCAGCGGCCGTTCCTCCTCATCGACCACCACCACCGAGGAGTGCCGTGCTTCCACGAGCCGCTCCGTGATCTCATCCACGCCCGCGTCCGGGAAGACCGTCACCGGCCAGGGCGGCCCGATCAGGTCATCCACTGTCGCGTCGGCGTCGGCGAGGAACAGCTCGGTCATCGTCAGGTCGTCAAGCAGCTGCCCCTCATCTCCGAGCACGATGATCCCGGCCAGATCCTCGTCATGTTCCCGGTTCGCACGCAGCCTGTCCCGGACCTGCGTGATCGTCTCCGCCGGGGTCGCGACGACCAGGACGGTGGTCATGATCCCGCCCGCGGTCCGCTCGCCGTAGCCCAGCAGCGTCGCGACCCGGGCGCGCGCCTCGGCGGGCATCGCGGCGAGCAGCTTCTCCTGCTCGCCGGGATCCAGCTCGCGCAGCCCGTCGGCGGCCTCGTCCGGCTCCATCCGGCCCAGCAGCGCCGCGGCCTCCGCAGTATCGCTCTCACGCAGCAGCTGCACCAGCTCCTCTTCCTGCATCTCCTCCAGGGCGTCCGCCGCCTGTTCCGGCGTCAGCTGGGCGAGCAGGTCGCGGCGCTCGGTGCGGCCCAGGTCCTCCAGCAGGTCAGCAAGCTCGCCCGGCCGGAGCCGCTGCAGGCCGTGCTCGGCCGCCTGCAGGGTGCCGCCCGGCCCGTACTGCGAGCCGAAGCTGGTGATGCTGGCCCAGTCAATGACCTTCTCCGGGGTCGGCAGGGACCGGAACCGCGCGGGGCCGAGCCGCCGCAGCAGGCTGTTGAACCCGACGTCCACGCCGACCAGCTGCACGACCCCGGCCACCCGGGCCAGGTACAGGTCAGAGGCGCGGATGACCCGCGCGCCGTCGGTATCGACAAGCTGGTGATCGATGACATCGCGGGCCAGCTCGACCTCGCCGGGACGTCGCGCGACGTCCCGCAAGTCCAGCCGCGCGGTGCGCAGCTGGATCCGGTCGCGGCCGAATTCGTCTACCGCGTCGATCGGCAGCCAGGCCTGGCGCCGGCCTACCCGCGCGATCAGCCCGGTCACCGGCGGGTACGACTGGTTGCTGTCCCACCGCGCGACAACATCTGCCACCTTGCCGATCTGCTGGCCGGCCTGGTTGATCACCGGCTTGCCGATAAGCCCGGCCAGGCTCACCAGCGCGCTGCGGACATGCCGCAGCGTGGTCAGGCGCTCGACGCGCTGCTCATAGCGGGCCCGCAGCGCCGACACCGAGGGGGCAGAAGGACGCACGGCCATGTTCCCTCCCTAGCTGTGTCACCTGCCAGATCCTTCCACCATCGAGCGGCCGCACGCATTCCGGGACCCTGTGGGCTTGAGTGAGGACGCATCCCAGGGTGCTGAAACGGATGGGGCACGAAATGGCGGGAGTGCATGGCGCGCACGGATACGTGAGCCCGGCTATGCCGGTCGACCTTAAATGCTTGCAAGCGCGCTGGGAAGACTCTCTGTGCGCGCTCAGCCCGCGTTCCGCGAGCAGGTCATCAGCCGCTACACGCTCGGCGAACAGGGACAAGCTCGGTGAGCTGACGGCCCCGTGAGCGCCAGTGACCCCGTAAGCTGCCCCGTTCCTTCATCGCAGCAGCGTGGTCAGGACCTGCTGGATGAGGTGAAAGGCATGCTCGTCATCCCAGACGGCTGTGCCGTGGCGCCAGGCCACGTACCCGTCGGGGCGGACCAGGAGGGCGCCGGCCTCGTCGATCTCGCGGGCGCGGCGCCAGTCGTGGTAGAGATCCTCGGTCCCCTTGGCGCCGATCACGATCGTGCGCAGGTACGGCAGGCCGAGCTTGCTGGCGGCGGTCGCCCAGGCCTGGCCGGACAGGCCAGTGAGGAGGGAGAACTTGCCTTTCTGGGTGACGTCCAGGGTGGAGACCTGGCCGGCGGCGTGGTCGACGAGCCAGACGTGGGGGAGCTTGGCGCCGGGGCGGGTGGTGGCCTGCAGGTACAGGCCGCGGTCCCGCTTCCATACTTCCTCGCCGCTGTCCGGGTCAGGGATCACGGCAGAGGATTCATAGCGCTGGTTGAGTTCGGTGCCCTGGGCGTTGAACTCGGTGTTCTTGTACTCGATGGCCTCGATGAGGGCCTCGCGGGCCTTCACCCCGTCCGGGCTGGGGTCGCGGAGCCTGGCCAGGCCCGCGGCGACCGGGTCGGCCTGGCCCTCGGTGCGGAAGGCGGCGTTGATCGGGCCGTAGTCGATGCGGGACTGGTTGGCGCGGGCGACGACCTGGGCGCCGACTGGGGCGCGTTCGGCGGAGTAGGACTCGAGCAGGCCGGGTCCGGACCAGCCCTTGACGGCGTAGGCGAGTTTCCAGGCGAGGTTGAACGCGTCCTGGATGGAGGTGTTGGAGCCGAGCCCGCTGGACGGCGGGTGCCGGTGCACGGCGTCCCCGCCGCAGAAGACCCGGCCCTTGGAGTACGAGGTGGCCCAGGCCTGGTTGATCTGCCAGGTGGTGACGTCCTCGATCTCGACCTCGACGCTGGGGTCGCCGATCATCTCGCGGATGCGGGGCAGGACGGCCTCCGGGCGAAGGTCGGGGTCGGGGCCGTTGATTTCGTATCCCCAGCCGGCGATCCACTGGCGCCAGGGGCGGACGGCCCGGAAGGTGCCCATGCCGATCTCGCCGAAGCCGGCGCCGGGGGTCATGATCCAGTGCAGGATGCTCGGGCGGTGCGCGACATACCGGGTCAGGTCGGCATTGAACAGGGTGTAGATGGTGGCGGCGCGGCCCATGACGCCTTCGATCGGCAGGCCGAGTTCGTCGGCGATCGCGGAGCGGGCGCCGTCGGCGCCGACCAGGTACCGGCTGCGGACGGTGTACTCGTGGCCGTTGAGCCGGTCGCGCAGGGTCGAGGTGACGCCGGAGTCGTCCTGGGCGTGGCGGAGGTACTCGGTGCTGAATGTGATCTCGGCGCCGCGGGCGGCGGCGTTCTTGATCAGGACTGGTTCCATGTAGGGCTGGGGGATGTCCAGCAGTGGGCAGGGGCTGCCCTGCAGGTAGTCCCCGATCCGGTTCTCTCCGGTGCCCCAGGTGCGCAGCCGGGCGACCTCCTCGCCGGCCAGGCTGGTGGTGAACATCGTGTCGCCCATCAGGTTCCACGGGGTGGCGACGGAGGTGGCTTCGGCTTCGACGCCGAGGTCCCGGAGCACTTCCAGGGCGCGCTGGTTGGTGATGTGGGCGCGGGGGCCGTTGGCCAGCCAGTTCCACTTGGTCGCCACCCGGACCCGCACGCCGTAGGTAGCCAGGGCCAGCGCGCAGGTGGCGCCGGTAGGCCCGGACCCGACTACGAGGACGTCGGTGTCGTACTCGCCGTTCACGGCTGCTCCTCGTCGAGGAAACTGAGGACGAGCCGGTTGAAGACGTCGCGCTGTTCCCACTGGGGCCAGTGCCCAGCGCCGGCAATGTGCTGGAACCGGCCGGCGCGGATCATCTCGGCCATGTCCATGCCCGCTGACGCGGGGCCGGAGGGGTCATTCGAGGTCCATACCACCAGCGCGCCGTGCGGGACCGCGGCGAGCTCGGCGTCGGTGATCAGGTTGCGGCGGCGGATCTCAGGGTCCTGCAGGCACAGGATGTGCCGCATGGACCCGGCGAAGCCCGGCTGGGCATAGATGGCCTGCCGGATCGCGACCAGCTCGTCCGTCACGGTCGCGGGGTCGGCCATCAGCCATTCCAGCCGGGCCCGGATCCGTTCGTCGGTGGGGTCGTCGGCCGCGGCCTGGGACAAGGACCGGATCCGCTCCATCACCTCGGGACGTGCCATCGTGCCGCCCGGGGTGTTGAGTACCAGCTTGCCGGTGCGGTCAGGGTGGGCGGCGGCGAACTTGACCGCGACCCAGCCGCCGAGTGATTCACCATTCAGGTGCGCACTGTCGATGCCGAGCGTGTCCATCAGGCCGGCCAGATGCTCGACGTAGTCGGGCAGTTCCAGGTCGGCGGTGGCGCGGGTGGTGTAGCCGTGCCCGGGGTAGTCGTAGGCGATGACCCGGTACCGTTGCGCGAACGCGGGGATGTTGTGCGCGTAGGCCTCCAGGTGGCCGCCGGTGCCGGCCATCAGGATCAGCGCCTCGCCGTCGGCCGGGCCGGCCTGCAGGACACGGGTCCGCCACGGGCCGACCTGGACATAGCTGATGGCATGCGGAGTAGAAGACAGTGCGACCCAGACCGGGACGTCGCGGGTGGCGGTCGCGACCGTCATGCGCTCACGGCCGCGCCGGACAGAGCCCCGACGGCCTCGGCTGTCGTGGTGATCTCGGCCAGCAGGCCGAGTGAAGCGATGGAGGCGTCGTGGGCGGCGGGGTCGGCGGCGCTGCACGCGTCGGCCACGATGATGGTGCGGTAGCCCAGGTCAGAGGCCTGCCGGGCGGTGCTCTCCACCGAGGCGTTGGTGGCCACGCCCGCGAACAGGACGGTGTCGATGCCGCGGGAGCGCAGGATGGCGTCCAGCTGGCTGGCCGAGAACCCGCCGACGCGCTGGTGGGTCAGGACGACATCGCCGTCCTGCGGGGTGAGCTGCGGGACGATCTCGGCCGTGGCGCTGCCCTCGACCAGGCACTGCGACTGCGCAACCATGCCCAGCAGCGGCGAGTTGGCGATTAGGTCGGGGTAGCCGGGCTGCCACGCGACGCGGGTGTACACGGCGGTCGCGCGGGACCGGCGGGCCGCGTCGAGCAGTTTCCCGGCCTGGCCGATGACGTCCCGCTCGGCGGCCTGAGCGGCGAAGAAACCACCGAAGGCACCCTCGGCGGTGACGATGTCGTGCTGCATGTGGACGGCGATGACCGCGGTACGCGACGGGTTGAGTTCCATTCTGATCTCCTGTGTCGTGGGAAGGGTCGGCCCTGGCTCAGGCGTGGGCGAGGATGGACGTGCCAATGTCGTTGACGTCACGCTCGGCGGTGAACGGGTTGGACAGGAACACGCTGACCAGGTCCACGCCGTTATCGCGCATTAGCTGGGTCTGCTCCCGGACGTCTTCTGGGCCGCCGTACATGCACCAGTAGTCCACGAGCTCCTTGGTGATCAGGGGCTTGTGCGCCGGGTCCAGGCCGCGCAGGTACTTGGCCCAGGTCTCCAGGTAATGCGGCTGGTCCGGGGCTCTCGGGTCGCCGAGGTAGGCCATCGCCGCCTGCGTGGACGCGTTCACGATGGACTCGCCGAGCTCGTCGACGTGCTCGCCCATGAACCCGGCGTTGGTCAGGCAGGAGGAGATCGGCCCGGAGCCGAAGCCCTCGGTGATGGCGTCTTCCCAGGTCTGGCCGTTGCGCAGCAGGTAGAACCAGGTCAGCGAGATGAGCTTGACCGAGCCAGGAGGGCGGCCGGCCTCAGCGACGGCCTTGTCCAGCTCACGCCGGACGAGCTGGATCATGTCCGGCTGCGGGCCCAGGCAGTAGACGACGGCGTCGGCCAGCGCAGCGGCGGCCTTCAGGCCGCGGGGGCCGCCGGCCGCCATCCAGATCGGGACCTCGCTGATGTCGTACCAGAGGCCGTTCGGGTCCAGGAACTCGATCTCGGTCTCCTGGCCGTGCCAGCGGTGCGTGACACGCTCTCCGCGCAGCAGGGCCTGCACCACCTCCACCGAGTGGACGAGCTCCTTGACAGTCGCCGGCCGGTTCCCCATGGACCGCAGCGCGTTGTTCGCTGTGCCGATGCCCAGAAACGTGCGGCCCGGCGCGAGCATGTTCAAGGTGGCGACCGAGTTCGCGGTGACCGGGGCGATCCGGGTCAGCGGGTTGGTGACCATCGTGCCCAGGTTGATCGTCGAGGTCTTCTGCGACGCCAGCGCCATCTGCTGGTAAGGGTCGGAGAACAGCAGCGGGCCCTCGCCCACCCCGAAGTGGG
>Ga0302325_10015334_pt1 | contig 16296 bp, 13 predicted proteins | sample Palsa_T0_2_FD_201948 | JGI IMG/M metagenome (GOLD analysis project Ga0302325, IMG submission 201948) | Peat permafrost microbial communities from Stordalen Mire near Abisko, Sweden - Palsa_T0_2 | ecosystem: Environmental > Terrestrial > Soil > Palsa > Peat permafrost | place: Sweden: Abisko... | reverse complement strand
CCATAGCCCTGCAGCGAGGCGCCGAACACGCCGAGCTCGGCGAGCGCGGGCAACAGCTCGCGCGGAAAGCGGGCGGATTCGAAGCACTCGCCGATGATCGGCAGCACGCGCTCATCGACCAGGCGCGCGACCGCGTCGCGCACCAGCCGTTCCTCTTCGCTGAGCTCGTCATCGAGCTGCAGAAAATCCAGCGCGCTTGCACTGGGCGCGGTCGCAGCCGCGACCTTGGGTGTCGTGGATGAGCTCATAAAGGGGGCCTAAGTCCCATAGAATCTGGCCATGATGCCCGAATCACTGAAACCATGAGCGCCCGCCGACTGCCAGCGACCATGGCGGGGCTCGTGGGGGCGTGTTTGGTGGCGGCCCTGCTGCCGACTCCGGGCCACGCGACGCCCGCGGCCGGCATGGACGCTGGGCCGCCGCCGGCGGTGCGCCGGGAGCTAAATCGCGCCCAGGACCTGCTCGTGGTGCAGTTGGCGAGCCTGCCGCAGGACAGCGGAGTGCTGATCCTGCGCGACCCGGAGCGCGTGGTGTTACGCATCCCGGTGCGCCTATTGTTCGAATTCGACAGCGCGGTCCTGAGGGAGGAGCCGGCCGCGGCGGCCGCGCTCACCGCGACCAAACAGCTGCTCAGGAAACATCCGCGCCTGCAGGCACAGATTGTCGTCTACACCGACAGCATTGGTAGCGCGAGCTCGAATCAGAGCCTCTCGGAGCAGCGTGCGCAGGCGGTCTATGCCGCGCTCACCGCAGCGGGCATCGCACCGGGGCGCCTGTCGCAGCACGGCGCCGGCGCCACCGCGGCGGTCGCGAGCGATGCGACGCCGCAGGGGCGGATCGAGAATCGACGGGTCGAGATCGAATTCTGGCGTGCCGGAAGCCCCGCCGGCGAACTCAAGCCGGGGCCGGCAGCAACGCCTTGAGGCGCGTCATGGCGCCGGCCTCGATCTGGCGGATGCGCTCCGCCGATACGCCGTACTCGGCAGCGAGCTCGTGCAGCGTGGCCTTGTCGTCGCTCATCCAGCGACGCTGCAGAATGGTACGGCTGCGATCGTCGAGCCGGTTCATCGCCGCCGAGAGCTGCGCGTTCGACGAACTGCTCCACTCTTCGGCCTCGACCTGTTCGGCCGGATCAGCATCGGCCGCGGGCAGATAGGCCGCGGGGCCGAAGCTTTCCTCGTCGTCGTTTTCCGGGCCGACGTCGAACGACAGATCGCGCGCCGAGAGCCGGCGCTCCATCTCCGTGACTTCGGCCGGGGTCACGCCCAGATCCTGCGCAACCGCGCGCGTTTCGTCCGCGCTCAGCCAAGCAAGATTTGGCTTCAATCGGCGCAGATTAAAAAACAGCTTGCGCTGGGCCTTGGTGGTGGCGACCTTCACCAGCCGCCAATTGCGCAGCACATACTCATGAATCTCGGCCCGGATCCAATGCACCGCGAACGACACCAGGCGCACGCCGACGCTCGGGTCGAAACGCTTGACGGCTTTCATCAGGCCGATGTTGCCCTCCTGCACCAGATCGTTCATCGGCAAGCCATAGCCTGAATAGCCGCGCGCTATGTGCACCACGAAGCGCAGGTGCGAGAGCACCAGCTCGCGCGCCGCGTCGAGGTCATCGTCGCGTCGAAAGCGCAGCGCGAGCTCCTGTTCCTGCTCGCGCGTGAGCACGGGAATGCGGCTTACCCGCTCCAGGTAAGCATCGAAACTGCCGATCGGACCCGCCAGGCCGAAGCCAGCATGTTGGGCGATCAGCGCAGTCTGGGTGTTCGCCACTTCACGATCCCTCCTTCTCTGATAGGTGCCGATTTTAGCACTCTCTGAGCCAGAGTGCTAAGCCCCCCGGAGGGGTCGGATCGGGCTGCCAGCTGGTCTGAATATGCCTTTTTCCTCAATGACTTACAACGGCCTCGACGGCGCTGGCGATGACCGGCAGTTCGATCGCGCTGGCCGCATCGGGCGAGTGCCAGATTCGCTGCGTGGCCTTCACGTAGTCCTTCGGGGCCGCGAACATGATGTTGGGCACGAAGCTCTGCGGATTGCGATCGTACAGGGGGAACCAGCTCGACTGGATCTGCACCATGATCCGGTGCCCGGGCAGAAAGGTGTGGCTGGCGTTCGGCAGACGAATCCGATAGTGCAGCGCCCGGTTCGGGGCCAGCGGGTGCGGCGTGGCGAGATCCTCGCGATAGCGCCCGCGGAAGATGTCGGCCGAGAGCATCTGCTGGTAGCCGCCGAGCACCGGTTTCTCCGGTACTTCGTCCGGCCAGACATCGATCAGCTTGACCACCCAGTCCGAATCGCTGCCGCTGGTGGAGGCGTAGAGCTCGGCGAACGGCGCGCCGGCGATGCGCAGCGGCGCCTTCAGCGGCTCGCTCGCATACACCAGCACATCTGGCCTGGAAGCCGCATTGCGCTGGTCATCGACCAGCCACTCGCCCCAGGTCGACTGCGGATCCAGGTCCTCCAGCAGCGTCGGTCTGGAGGCGCGGTACGGCACCGGCTTGGCCGGATCCGAGACGTATTCATCGTGGCTCGATCCGGCGGCGGCGCCGGTCTTGCCTGGGGCGCTCGCCGGCTCGAAGCCGAGCTTGCCGCCGGGTAACAGGTACAGGTTGCGCGAGGGCTCGGGGCAGCCCTGCGCGCAGGCGCGCGGCCAATCGTCGTAGCGGTGCCATCGATTCGCGCCGGTCTCGTAGACGAGCACGCGCGGCGTATCGGGCTTCGGCCCGCCCTTCAGATAATAGTCGAGGAATGGCTGCATGACGGTGTGGCGAAACCACGTGGCCGTGTCGCCTTCGAACAGGATCGGGCCGATGCCGCGGCCCTCGCGCCGCCCCTGACCGTGATTCCAGGGTCCGAGCACCAGATGAATCATCCGGCCGTCGGGATCCTTCGGTGCCAGGGCCTCATAGACGGCGGGACCGCCGTAGATGTCCTCCTGATCGAACAGGCCACTGACGATCATCATCGGCACGTTCAGCGGCTCGCGCGCGAGCAGCTGATCGACCGCCTGGTTCTGCCAGAACGCATCGTAGGCCGTATGGGCCGCGAGCGCGCGCCAGTAGCCGAGCTGATCCAGCCCATGCGATGCCGCCATGGCTGCCGCCGAGCCCGCCTCCAGATACGCCTGGTAGGTATCGCGCGCGCCGGTCCACCATTGCTCATCGCCCTTGCGGGTGGCCTCCTGGCCATAGATATAGTCGAGCGAGCCGTCCTGCCGAAAGGCGCCATTGTGAAACCAGTCGTCACCTTTCCAGCCATCGACCATCGGTGCGAAAGGCACGGCGACTTTGAGCGCCGGATGCGGATGCACCGTCGACATCAGTGTGGTGTAGCCCGCGTAGGATCCACCTATGGTGCCCACGCGACCGTTGCTCTCGGGCACGTGCTTTACCAGCCAGTCGATCGTGTCGTAGGTGTCGGTGGCGTGATCCACCCGCGTCGAATTGAGCAGGCCCACGAGCGGTCGCGTCATGACGTAATCGCCTTCCGAGCCGTATTTGCCGCGCACATCCTGGAACACGATGATGTAGCCGGCGGCCACCGCGCTGTCGTCCATCTGCGGCGCTGCCGCCGCCAGGTGCGGGCTGTTGAAATTCATCACGGCCTCGGCCGCGTTGTAGGGCGTGCGGGTCAACAGCATGGGCGCGCCCGTGGCGCCCTTCGGAATCAGGATGAAGGTCTTGAGCTTCACCCCATCGCGCATGGCAATCATCTCCTCGCGCTTGACGTAGTCGAAGCTATCGGTGTTGGGCTTGAAATTCTCCGGTGTATCGCTGGGCAGGGGTGAGACCGCGCTCGTGGCTGCGGCGGCCGCCGGCATGCAGGCCAATGCACCCACGAGCACCCACACCAGATGAGGCCAGCGAAATCCGGACATACTCGACTCCTTGCGATTCACGTCATGGCGTTTCATGTGGTGCGCGGCTCGATGCGCGCGATCTGCCGGGCAGCCGCGATCCAGGCGCCGAGCCAGCCCAGAGCCACGCCGGCCAGCAGCAGCATCCCGAGTTCAGTCAGGCTCGGACCCTGCAGCGTGAACTGGCTGCCATAGGCCGTCGCCAGCCGCAGCGCCGCGGGAGCCAGACTTGCCCGCGCCAGCGCTACCAGCCCCCAGGCGATGCAACCCGCAACGATCCCATACAGTACCCCGGCGTAGAGAAACGGCCGCCGCACGAATGCATTGGTGCCCCCGACCAGCTTGGTGACTTCGATCTCGGCGCGGCGGTTGATGATCTCAAGGCGGATGGTGTTGCCGACGACGGCGATCACGCCGGCCCCCAGCAGCACCGCCGCGATCAGCACCACACGGCGCAGCAGTTCGAGGATGGCGCTGAAGCGCAGCACCCAGTCGCGGTCGAGCTGCACGGAATCGACCTCGGGCCAGGACAGCAGATAACTACGCAAGGCCTCCAGCTGGGACGGCGAGGCGGCATCCGGCGCCGGGCGGATGGTCAGCACGTTGGGCAGCGGATTGTCCGGCAGCGCATCGAGCGCCGCGCCGAAACCCGACTGGCTGCGAAATTCCGCCAACGCCTCGCTCGCCGTGATCAGTGTGGCACTGGCGACACCGGTGCGCTCGCCCGCGCTCTTGGCCAGCTGCCGTGCCTTCTGTTCCGGGACCTCGGGCTTGAAGTAGACCGACAGCCCCACCGCTTCGGAGAAATCGCCGGTCGCGGCGCGCACGTTGCGCACCAGCACGTTGAGCGCCAAGGGCAGCGCGAGCGCCAGTCCCATCACCGCCACGGTGAGCACGGTGGCCAGACCATGGCGACCCAGATGACCCGCGGTGGACACCAGCGCATGCGCATGGCGGGCGACCCAATTGGAAATGCTGGCGGCCATGCGGGCGCTATCGCAATGCCTGCATCGAAGGCAAGGGCGGCGACCCGGGATCGCCGCCGCCGATGCGCCCGTCATCGAGCACGATCTCGCGTAATCCCGACTCGCGCACCAGATGCAGATCGTGGGTCGCCACGATTACGGTGACACCGACCTCGTTGAAGCGCCGGAACAGACCCATGACTTCGGCGGCCAGCGCGGCGTCGAGATTGCCGGTGGGCTCATCGGCCACCAGCAGCGGCGGCTTGCTGACGATGGCGCGCGCGATGCCGACCCGCTGCTGCTCGCCCACCGAGAGTTCCAGCGGCGCCACGTGCTCCTTGCCGAGCAGGCCCACCTGATCGAGCGCGGCGCGTACCCGCTTTTCGATTTCGCGGAACGAGCTGTCGGCCACGATCAGCGGCAGCGCCACGTTGTCGAACACCGGACGATCCATCAGCAGCCGGTGATCCTGAAACACCACGCCCAGGCTGCGGCGAAACAGCGGCACGCGCCGCAACGGCAGTTTGGCCGTGTTGTCGCCATTGACGATCACCTGGCCGCGCGTCGGTCGCTCGAGCAGCGCGATCAGCTTGAGCACGCTGCTCTTGCCGGCGCCGGAACGGCCGGTGAGGAACACCATCTCGCCGTCGTTGATGGCGAAGCTCAGGTCGGAAAGGGCTTCGCGCCCGTTGGGGTAGCGCTTGCTGACGCGCTCGAAGCTGATCACGAGGCCTTGGCCTCGCGAGCCAGACCCCCGCCGCCGCTGTGGCCACCGCCGCTCTGGCCGCCACGCTCATCGGCACCGCCGTCCACCAGCGCGCTGGCAAACGCGCGTGCATTGAAGGGGCCGAAATCATCGGCCTTCTCCCCGACGCCGATGAAGCGGATCGGCAGCTTGAGCGCTCGTGCGATGGCCACCACGATGCCGCCACGCGCGGTGCCGTCGAGCTTGGTGAGCACCAGGCCGGTGACGCCGAGCGCGCCATGAAACTGCTGCGCCTGCGCCAGCGCGTTCTGGCCCTGATTGGCGTCGAGCACCAGCAGCACCTCGTGCGGCGCCGCGGGAAGCAGGCGCGCAATGACGCGCTTGACCTTCTTGAGCTCGTCCATCAAGTGCGTCTGATTGTGCAGCCGCCCGGCGGTGTCGGCCAGCAGCACGTCGACACCGCGCGCCTGCGCCGACTTGAGCGCATCGAAGATCACCGCCCCCGGATCGGCGCCGCTCTGCTGCGCGCTAAACAGCGAATCGGTACGCTCGGCCCAGATATGCAGCTGCTCGATGGCCGCGGCGCGAAAGGTATCCCCGGCCGCGAGCATCACGCTCAAGCCCTGATCGCGCAGCGCACGCGCCAGCTTGCCGATGCTGGTGGTCTTGCCCGAGCCGTTGACGCCGACGATCAGGACGACGAAGGGTTTGTCAGCGTGCTCGATTCGCAGCGGTTGCTCGCAGGGAGCGAGCAATTCGCTCAGACGATCGCGCAGCGCGTCGAGCAGCGCCTCGACGTCATCCAACTCGCGGCGCGCCACGCGACGATTCAGATAGGCCAGGATCTCGCCGGTGGCCTCGACGCCGACATCGGCGCTCAGCAGGCGCGTCTCCAGGTCCTCGAGCACCGCCGCATCGATCTTGCGCCCACGCAGCAGATTGCGTAAGTCGCGCGCCATCGATGCGCCGCCACGATTGAGGCGCGCCTTGAGGCGTGCAAGAAATCCCTGGGGCTCATCCGGGTCAGGCATGGCCCGGCATTGTCGCACGTCGCGGACGGGGCGGCTCAGGCTGCGGTAGGCTTGCCGCCTATGACCGTCAAGCGCAGCCCACCGGCCTCGCCGCCGAAGACCGCCACGCATCAGGGGCGCGGGCGCCAGCAGCGCCAGCTGCGCATCATCGCCGGCCGGTGGCGCGGCAAGCGATTTCGTTTTCCCGAACTCGATATACGGCCGACACCCGATCGTGTGCGCGAAACCCTGTTCAACTGGCTGCAGACCAGGATCGAAGGTGCGCACTGCCTGGACCTGTACGCCGGTTCCGGCGCGCTCGGCCTGGAGGCGTTGTCGCGCGGCGCCGCCTCGGTGGTGTTCGTCGAGCACCAGCGCGCCGCGGTCAACGCGCTGCGGCAACTGCTGCGCGACTGGCAGGCGACCGGCGCTACCGTCGTTTGCGATGAGGCACAGCATTACCTGGCCGCCCGCAGTGACTCCGACCCGCACGCCGCTGATGCAGGCCGCGGCTTCGATCTGGTATTTCTCGATCCGCCGTATGCGTCAGGCGAATTGCCGGCGGCGGCGGCGGCACTCGCTCGCCGCGGGCTGGCGCCGGATGCCCGCGTCTATGTCGAGCAACACGCCGCCGACGAGCTGCAACAGGCGCTGCCGGCCTCGTGGCGCGAACTGCGCACGGGTAAGGCGGGCGAGGTCAGGTATCATCTGTTCGCACCATAACTACTCGGACCAGTAATACTCGTACTATCGGGCAGGGGCGCTATGTCTACTAGATCAACTGCCGTGTATCCGGGGACCTTCGACCCCCTGACACGCGGACATGAGGATATCGCGCGCCGCGCGGCGAGCATCTTCGGCCGGGTGGTGATCGCGGTGGCCGCTAATCCCAACAAGGCGCCGATGTTCAGTGTGGACGAGCGCGTCGAACTGGCGCGCGGCGTGCTGGCGGATCTCAAGAACGTCGAGATCACCGGCTATTCCGGTCTGACGGTCGACCTCGCGCGTGCGCACGACCTGGCCGTGATCGTGCGCGGATTGCGCGCGGTATCGGATTTCGAGTTCGAATTTCAGCTCGCGAGCATGGGTCGGCACCTGCAACCGGATGTCGAGACAATCTTCATGGTGCCGAAAGAGAAATTCACCTTCATTTCCTCGACGCTGGTGCGCGAGATCGCCAACCTGGGCGGTGACATCAGCTCCTTCGTGCATCCACTGGTGGCCGCGGCGTTCAAGCGCAAGCTCGCCCGTTGAACCACAGCGGCTGTCAGTAACTGAGCGCGACACCCTCGCGGCGCGGATCGGCGCCGCCTTCGAAGGTGCCGTCGGCATGCGCCAGCACGCCCTGCAGGCCTGACTCTTCGTACTGGCCCGGCTGCGGATTCAGGCCGAGCTGACTCATGCCCACCAGCAGTTCGGGCGCGAATTTGGCGGTCTCGGCCGTAAAGTGATCGTTGTGCGCAATCAGATTGGGCAGGCTGATCGCCGCCTGCATGCTCATGTGCCAGTCGAGCGTGCCGAGCAGCGTCTTGAGGACGTAGGCGATGATCGCCGGACCGCCGGCCGAGCCGGTGGCGGCGCGGAAATTGCCGTCGCGATCAAACACGATCACCGGTGACATCGCCGAACGCGGGCGCTTGCCCGGCGCGACCGCGTTGGCCGCCGGACGGCCGTCCGGCTCCTGCGGCGAGAAACTGAAATCAGTGAGCTGGTTGTTGAGAAAGAAGCCGTCCACCATGCGGCCGGAGCCGAAGATGCTCTCCACGGTCGTGGTCATCGACAGCACGTTGCCGTCATCATCGACGATCACCAGGTGTGTCGTGCCGCCGGTCTCGGCCGTGTGATCGAGCCCGTAGCGTTTCGCGCCCGGCGGCAGGCCGGCCTGGGGCGGTCGCTCGGATATTCGTTTGCCGATGAGCGTCGAGCGGGCCTGGATATACCCGGGGTCGAGCAGCCCGTCGAGCGGTACGTCGACGAAGCCGGGATCGGCCACGTAGCGGTCGCGGTCGGCGTACATGAGGCGTTCGGCTTGTCCCAGTTCCACCCAGGCAACGGCATCTTCGGGTCCCCGCGTCGCGACGTCGGTGTGCGCCAGCAGCAGCAGCGCCTGCAGCACGTCGACGCCGCCGGCCGGCGGCGGCGGGGTACAGACGCGATACTCCTGCCAGTCGCGGCACAGGGCGGCCGATTCGATCGGCCGGTAGTGCGCGAAGTCAGCCGCCGACAACGAGCCCGGCAAGTCGCCCTCATGGACCCGGTTGACGATGTCCTGCGCGAGCCGGCCCCGATACAGCGCGCCCGGGCCCTCGGCGGCCAGCAGCCGCAGCGTCGCCGCGTAGGCCGGATTTCGCAGCACATCGCCGCTCTTGTAGCGCGATCCATCGCTCTTGCTGAAGTAGCGCACTACGTCGGGTGCGGCGGTCTGCGGCGCGCCGCTGGCGATCATGCCCGCCAGGCGCGGGCTGACCAGGAAGCCTTCGGTTGCCAGTTGCTCGGCATCGCCGAACAGCGTGCGCCAGGCGAGCTTACCGTGCTCATGCTGCAGCAAGCCCAGCGCCGCGATCGCGCCGGGAACACCGGTCGAGCGTCCGCTGAGCACCGCGGCAGCGAACGGTAGCGGGCGGCCATCGCCGCCCAGAAACAATTCCGCGGTTGCGCCGGCCGGCGCCGTCTCGCGGCCGTTGTAGGCCAGGACCTGTTTCTTGCGGGCATCGTAATAGGTGATGAATGCGCCGCCGCCGAGGCCGGAGCTCTGCGGCTCCACCAGGCCCAGCACCGCCTGCATCGCCACCGCCGCGTCCGCGGCCGAGCCGCCGGCCTGCAACACCCGCATGCCGGCCTGCGCCGCCAGCGGATTCGCGGCCACCACGATGGCATGGCGCGCCGTCGCGGTGGCGGCCGCGCCGCGCGGTGCCGGCGCGGGCGCGCTCGTGCGGCAGGCATTCGCCGCCAGCAGCAGTGCCAGCACTGCAGTCGCGGCGCACAGAACGCGGACAAATTTCGTCATCGCGGCACGCGAGGCCGCGCTCAGGCGGCACCGTTAGTGGGGGAAAAAATCATAACACCGTCGGTGGCGACGGCGACGTAAACTCAGTTCATGCGCTGTTCTACTGTGGCGACGCTGACGGGCATCTGGGTTCCGGTCGCGGCGGACGTTTCTGGGCGGCAGCTCACGGTGCGGGAGTTGCGCGTGGCGCGGTTCGTCATCGAGCGCGACAGCTACCAGATCGTCGATCATTCCGATCAGGTGGTGGACAGCGGCGAGCTGCATTTGGACGAGGCCGCGGATCCTTGCGCGCTCGATATCGTCGGCAGCCGCGGGCCGCATGCCGGCAAGCGCATGCTGGCGATCATCACGCTCGACGGCGACCGGCTGCGCGTCTGCTACGACCTGGAGTGCGACGCAAGGCCCGCAAGCATGCAGCCGCAGCTCGATCAGCTGCTGCTGTCCATCACCTACGTGCGGGAGGCCGCGGCGCGAATGGACTGAGCAGGCTCGGCGCGGCAAGGGGCGATCAGCCGGCATTTCCCAGAAGACTACCCAAACATAATGAACGTTAAGTTCGTCTAGACAGATCGCGACCCACCCGTTAGTTAGGACGCCCTCCTTTTCTGGGGTAGACGCCGTGGGAAACTTAACAGCATTGCGGGTGACTGAGCGGGCAGCGCGCCGTGCAATCGGCAGCGCCCGGCGACATTCGGCCATTACTTGCCGGTTGCTGTGTTGGTATCACCGGCACTTTGCTCGGCGGGATTCTGGGGGAAGACGACGAGAAGCCGGACGTTGACGCGTCAGACGCGCTCGCCGGTGCGGAAGCGTTCGCGTCGGCTGTGGCCGCCAAGCTTGCCGGCAACGATCCCGAAGTCGCGCGCAAGACAGTCGAGTTCTTGGGCAAGCAGTCGCAGCTTCTTGATACCCAGAACGAGCACCTCAAGGACGAACACGCCGCGCGCCTGCACTTTCTGCAAGGCCAGGCCCGCGAGGTTGACATTCGCCGGTTTGGCCTGCGCCTGCGAGTCGGATTCCAATTGTTCCTGGTGCTCGTCGCGACGGGGATTGGCGCCGGTGCCGTTCTGATGGTCCGCGACGCCGTTAGCTCCCGCCAGGTGGTGGTAGAGCCGTTCCGAATACCGTCTGCCCTCGCTGCACATGGCATCGACGGGGCCATCGTCGCCAGCGGCCTGCTCGACGAACTCGGCCGTCTGCAGGACGCCACCCGCAGTACTTCTGCTGCCCGCGGCCTTACCGGCGCTTGGAGCGGCAACATCAAGCTCGACGTGCCCGAAACAGGCATATCGCTCGGTGAGATCTCGCGCCTGCTCCGGGAGCGGTTCGGGCACGACGTGCGCATCGACGGCGATCTGGTTGGGACGCCGGCGAGCGGGCTCTCACTCACAGTGCGTGGCAACGGCGTGCCGCCAAAGACATTCGAGGGGTCAGCAGCAGATCTGCGGAAGCTGACCGTCGCGGCTGCCGAGTACGTCTACTCGAAGTCCCAGCCGGCACGGTGGGCCAGCTATCTGAATACTCACGGACGGTATGAGGAGTCAATCGCGTTCTGCAAGAGCGCGATCGGAAGTGCGGACCCCGCGGATCGTGCCACCCTTCTGACCCGATGGGCCGTCGCAGTCGAGAACTCCGGCGGATCGGTCCGCGAGGCACTGGGACTCGAGCGCGCAGCCGTTAAGCTGCAGCCAGACAATTGGATCGCGCACAACAACATCCAGAACGACCTGATGCTCGTGGCCGACGAGGAGGGGGCGTGGAAAGCGGGCAACGAGATGCGCAAGGTCGCCGGTGGTCTCCCGGGACGGGCCCCCGAACCCTATTACCAGAACTGGGACTACCTCACCTGGAACCTGAAGCCGTGGCTTGAGTCGACCGTGGCCGATGCCGAGGCCAATGCCGGGGCTGGGTCAGGCTTCATCTCGGCCGGCCCGAGCATCGCCGACATCGAGCTGCGGCTGCACGATCCGGAGGCTGCGGACCTTGCGCTCAAGACAGCCACGGAAGACCCGGACGATCTGCCGGGCAACGCCCTGACCCACCACGTCCGCGGCAGAGCGGCGATGGAGTCCGGCGACTTCGCCACCGCCGTCGTCGAGCTGGAAGCTTATGGCCTGGCCTTTGCGAACCCGGCCGTGTCTAGCCAAAACCCCGGCTATCAATGCTGGATTGCACCGGCCGAGGAAGCGGCCGGACATCCGGACAAGGCCGATACGCTGTTGAAGTCCGCCGGCACGTTCGTCGATTGCAACCGTTTCCGCGCTGATATCCTCGACAGTCGCGGCAACTGGCCTGGCGCTCAGAAAGCGTATGCCGAAGCAGTGGCGCTCGCACCTGACCTGCCCGCAGCGTACTACTCCTGGGGCGTCGCACTGGCGAGGCATGGCGACCTTTTGGGTGCCGAGACGAAGCTGAACGACGCGAACAAGCGCGGACCACACTGGGCGGATCCGCTGAGAGCATGGGGCGATGTACTCCTGAAACAAGGCAACTCGAAGGAGGCGCTCGCAAAATACGACGAGGCATTGAAGTACGCGCCGAACTGGAAGCAACTCAAGGAAGCGCGAGAGGCAGCGGCGAAGCACAAGCCCTGATTACGCTGCTCCGACGCTGCCGGTGGTGTCCGTGCGCTCCGGGTCCAGGCCGTGTAAAAACTCAATAAGCCCGAAATTGTTGTTCCGGTAGGTGAGCTGAACGGCCTCTCGAGCTACCCAAGTGCATCAGAACAGCACATACGTGCCCCATTTAACGACCTCGCGAAACCCTCACAGATGTTTTCACCTAGGTCAACACCGGTAGCTCGGGTCAATAGGCAACTCCCAGCCAGAACCAGGCATTAGCCCGGCGATCACGAATTGCTCCGAAGCGGTCTCTCGTCAGGTGTGCTTTAGTCATCGGGTAGATTCAAATTGCGCACCAGTGTCTGGTAGCGCGCGTCGCCGCGCAGGCTGGCCAGCAATGGATCCCATTTGATTTTGGTAAGACCAGGATCGCGCTGCTGGTAGGCTCGCTTCAGCCACTCGAATGACTTGTCCTTGTTTCCACTCCATGCATTGGCTTCCGCGATCTGGTAGGCCCCAACCTGAGCGAACTGCAACATCAATTCGCTGAGCGCCTGTTGCGATTCCTTTGCATGCCCTAACGCGTGCTCTGCCATGGCGATGCCGCAGAGCCGATAGACCGGGTCGCCGTTGATCTTGCCGAATGTCATAAGCGCTGTAGCGGCCTCGCCATCCAACAACTGCAGCGTGCCGAGCTCGCTCAGGGAGCGGCCCGATTCCGGTAGGATCTCGCGCGCCCGTCGCAGAGACGTATCCGCGGCACCGAAATCTCGGTTGGCGGTCAGGTACCCGCCAAGGTCCATCCAGGCCTCGCCCGACAACGGGTCGAGTTCAATGGCTTTCCGCGATGCCGCAATCGCTTCCGTTAGGCGACCGAGGCTTGCCAGCAGGCTTCCGTAGCGAACTTGGGCCGAACTGTCGGCGGCGTCGAGTGTCAGAGCCTTCGCCAAATCCGCCTGCGCCCCCATCCAGTCCCAATTGAACTGCTCGCGCAAATAACCGCGCGCGGCATAACCATCCGCCTCCTCCGGGGCGAGCGTCACCGACTTGTCCGCGTCCGCCTCCGCTTGCTTTAACGCGGCCCCATCCCCGGTGAAATCCGCCACGGAACTCTCCGCCATCGCGAGGCCGGCATAGGCCGCGGCGTAGCTGGGATCGAGCGCAATCGATTTGCGGAAGACGTCGACGGCTAGCCGATCACCGTGTAGCCCGCGATTATAAAGCTGCCGGCCGAGAAGGAGCTGATTGTAGGCTTCCGGGTTCGACGGGCGGTACGAGGCGGGCTGCGCGGATGCGAGCTTCGCCTTCAGCGACTCGACCACAGACTCAGCCACCTCGTCCTGCACCTTAAAAATGTCCTTCAACTCGCGATCGTAGGTCTTCGACCAGAGTTGATACCCGCTGTCCGCCTGGATCAGTTGCACCGTTACCCGCAGCGTGTTGCCCGACTTGCGAACGCTGCCTTCCAGCACATGAGCGACCCCTAAGGCATGGGCGATCTCGGCGATCGTCGCCTGCTTACCCTTGAAATAGAACGAGGATGTGCGGCCCGGAACACGCAGGTCCGGCACCTGCGCCAAGTGGTCAAGAAGTTCCTCGGAGAGACCATCGGAGAAGTACTCCTCATCGTGCTTCTCGCTCAAATCGGCGAAGGGCAGCACCGCAACCGACTTCTCCGGGATCGCACTCGGCGCAGGCGCCCTTTTAGACATCGCGGCGGGGGGCTCGACATCCGCGACGGGGCGCTTCGACAGCAAAAGCTTGTCCAGCGCGACGTATCCGACACCAATGACGGCCAGCGCCGCGATCAGCAGCGCCAATCGCGACCTGCGCCTCAGGGGAGCCGGGGCGGGTCGAGGCGCCGCCGAAATGGGCGGTGCCGCAGCAGCGGGAGATCTGGCCACGGACGCAGGAGTCGATTTGCTTGATAGCAGGCCCAGTAGTCGCTCAACGAATGCGGGCGGCGTCTTACCTGCGGGCAAGCGCGTCCACTGCACTTCGCGGAACCGCTCTGGCACTCGTTCATCATCATCACGCGTGTCGTCGATCACGACCGGCAACAGGAAAGCTTGGTCGGCTGCTATCAGGTGGGAGCGATCGACCGCGAGCTTCCACTCGAGACGGAAATACCCCTCGACGCGATCGTGCGTGTTGCGCGAGATGACCGGGAGGAACAGGGCGCAGGTCTTGATCTGTTTGCGGATCGACTGGTCCCACGCGTCCCCGCCCCGCAGCTCGCTCTGGTCGAACCACACTTCGACACCCGCTGAGCGCAGTGCCGCGCAGATGCGCTGAGCCGCCTCCGCGTCCTGTGAGGCATAGCTCAGGAACACCGCTCTCGTCGATCTACTCGCCGGATTAGGCGACTCTTCCCCCATCTGCGACTCTTGCGATTGTACCGGTCGCGGGAGAATGCCCTGAGGAGGCAGTCTCAGGCAAACAGCTACGTGAGGGTCCGCTTTACCTCGGGATAACGACCGATGTCGGGAAAGCTCGACGACCGGTCAGGGGTCAAGATGCGACCGTACCTATCGGCCGAGGATGAGCGGCGCTGACGGGTCAGGAGCGGAAGTTCCAGTGCTCAGGTAGGCTTCCCGAAAGCGGACGCAATGCCCGGGCGTGGGCTGCGACCAGGCATCTGGATAACGAGGTTGCTTGATGCAGGCGGCGATTCGGATTCGGCAAGCGCAAGACGACGACGCGCTGGCGCTTTCGGTGCTCGCTGAAGAGACCTTCCGCGCTGCATTTGCAGAGTCGAATACCGCCGGGAATATGCAGCTACATTGCGCAGCAAACTACGGCCAAGCCGTGCAACTCGCCGAGATTCGTGAACCAAGTCGCGAGACGTGGGTCGCCGAAACCGACAATAGACTGGTCGCGTACGTACAGTTGCGACTCGATGCGACATCGTCACTGGTCTGCGGCGAGCGACCGGTCGAGATTCAGAGGTTCTACGTGGACGCTTCGCACCATGGGACCGGATTGGCCCACCACCTCATGGAGCACGTCCTTGCTCGAGCCGAGGCGGCCGGCTCCGCGGCGCTATGGCTCGGAGTGTGGGAGAGAAATCCAAGGGCCTTAGCCTTCTATCGAAAATGGGGATTTGACGTCGTTGGGGAGCACATCTTCAATGTCGGCGACGACCCCCAACGTGACTTGGTCATGTGTCGCGACATGCAATCGACTAAGGAGGACCCAAGCCGAGATTCGCGACCTGTCGCTTAGGGTCAATGAGCGACCTTTCGACGCGGCGCAGACTTGCTGGCTCCATCAACACAGGAGCCATCCACCAGCAAGACCTAAAGGCCCGTTCAGTTCGAGATCACTGAGTCCACACGGGAGGCCGTTGGGGCCTGGATCGGTCAGGCGGGACTGGCCTCCGAGAGCAGCCAATTCCCAAGCCGCCTTCACAGCTCGACGCATCTATCCACGCGGCAATATGCGCAGATCGTGGATTCCTGGGTCAGCCAGCTGGGATTAGATAAAGCCAACCACGGGACACACACGCTGAGACGGACGAAGGTGACCTTGATCTATCGCCGAACCAGGAACCTGCGGGCCGTTCAGCTCCTCCTCGGACACACGAAGCTGGAGAGCACGGTTCGTTACTTCGGCATTGAGGTGAATGACGCCCTGGAAATGGCCGAGCAGACCGAGGTTTAGGCGAAATGTGACCGGGCCGGTCGGCGTCAACGGGCGCTGACCGGCCAACTCCCGACAGTGGCCGCCTCGATCGGACTCCCACAAAGCCGCCGTTCGAACGTCAGGCAGCTCGGCGCAACGGGCCAGGGGCTCGGGGTTGTCAGGCTCTTGCGTGCTCAATCCATCGCGCTTACGCTAATTTTTTACGGGACTGACTCAACGGAGAATCTCATGGCAACGCAAGCCGCAGTCAATCCTTCGGAAGAGGTTATCCTGATCGGTCCGCTCGGTATTCGCTTCCTTCTGAGCGGCGAGGACACTAACGGTAGCGTCTCGGTCTTCGAAGTGACGGTTCCGGCCCGGCAGAAGCTGGCCGCCCCCGCCCATAAGAACGACGCTTATGAGGAGACGCTGTACGGGATCAAGGGTGTGCTGACCTGGACCATTGACGGCAAGGCTATCGAGCTCGGACCCGGCCAAGCCTTGTGCATACCACGCGGTGCCGTACACCGCTTCGATAACTTCGGTACGGAAGATGCGAAGCAG
>Ga0302325_10015333_pt1 | contig 16296 bp, 17 predicted proteins | sample Palsa_T0_2_FD_201948 | JGI IMG/M metagenome (GOLD analysis project Ga0302325, IMG submission 201948) | Peat permafrost microbial communities from Stordalen Mire near Abisko, Sweden - Palsa_T0_2 | ecosystem: Environmental > Terrestrial > Soil > Palsa > Peat permafrost | place: Sweden: Abisko... | reverse complement strand
CGCCGGACGCGCGTAAGCGCTGGGGACTTGGACACGGAAGCGATCGTCGCGCTCGACCGGCGGGCCGTGCTCTCGCGGCTGTTGCGAGAGGCGCGGCCGTACTACCCCCGGCTCGCGGTCTCACTCCTCCTCGGCGTCATCGCGGGACTCGGTCCGCTGGCGTACGCTCCCGCCTTCAAACTGGTCATCGATCAGGTGATCGACTCGCGGACGCACGACCTGTCCCTGCTCTACACGATCGTCGTCGCGCTGTTCGCGGTCCAGCTGGTCTCGAACGCCGCCTCGTACGGGCAGAGCTACCTGACGGCGTGGAGCGGCCAGCGCCTGATCGCGTCCCTTCGCGTCCGGCTGTTCGAGCGCGTGCTGCACCTGCCGCTCGGCGAGTTCGACCGCTGGCGGCCGGGCGAGTTCTTGGCGCGCTTCACGAACGACCTGGCCCTGATGACCGACGCAGCGAGCATCTCGCTGCCGCAGATGTTCCAGACGATCATCACGTTCATCGGAGCGCTCGTCGGCCTGTTCGCGACGGACTGGCTGCTCACGCTGTTCCTCTTCGTGGTCGCGCCGATCATGAACTATGCCGTCGGCACGTTCACGAAGCTCATCTCCGCAGGGACGCGCCGCGCGCAGCAACGCGTCGCGGAGCTCACGTCGAACCTCTCGGAGGTGCTGGCCGGCGAGCGCATCGTCAAAGCGTTCGCGCGCGAGGACTACGAGACGCGCCGGTTTGTCGACAGCAACGAGAATTACTTCGGTGCTTTCATGAAGGTGACGCAACTCGGGCAGACGCAGACGCCGGTCGTCTCGATGATCATCACGATCGCGCTGCTCGCGATCGTCGTCTTCTCGGCCCGCGAGGTCGTCGTCGGCCGCATGGACCGCGGCGCGGTCATTCAATTCTGGACGCTCGTCGTCGTCGCGATCAACCCGATGAACCGCTTCGCTACCTACGTCGGCGATCTCTCGAAAGGGCTCGTGGGCGCGGGGCGCGTGTTCGAGATCCTCGACCTGCCGGTCGAGCGGGACGACGGAGCCGCGGCGCTGCCGCTCGGCCACATCGAGGGCGCGATCCGATACGAGGGCGTGACGTTCGCCTACGGCAGCGCTGCCGTGCCGGTTCTCGTCGACCTGAACGCCGAGATCGCCGCCGGTGAGATCGTCGCGCTCGTGGGCCCTTCCGGTGCCGGCAAGACGACGATCGTCAACCTGGTGCCCCGCTTCTACGAGCCCCAGGCCGGCCGCATCACGCTCGACGGCACCGACATCGCGAGGCTCTCGCTGCGCGACCTGCGGGGGGCGATCGCAATCGTTCCGCAGGAGGCCCTGCTCTTCAGCGGCACCGTGACGGAGAACATCCGCTACGGGCGGCTCGATGCCACGCAGGGCGAGGTCGAAGCCGCCGCCCGCGAGGCCAATGCCGAAGAGTTCATCCTGGACCTGCCGCTCGGCTACGACACCCCGGTCGGCGACCGCGGCGTGCGTCTCTCCGGCGGGCAGCGTCAGCGGATCTCGATCGCACGCGCGGTGCTGCGCGACCCGCGGATCCTGATCCTCGACGAGGCGACGAGCGCCCTCGACAGCCACTCGGAGCGGCTGATCGAGGCTGCGCTCGATGCGCTGCTCCCGGGTCGAACGACGCTGATCATCGCCCACCGGCTCTCCACGATCCGCCGGGCGTCCACCATCTTTTATATCGAGGCCGGCCGGGTGGTCGAGTCGGGAAACCATGAGCAGCTCCTCGCGCTCGGGGGCGCATACGCACGGCTGCACGCGGCGCAGTTCGCGATGCCGGCGCAGTAGAGGCCCCCGGGGGGCTCGCCGGGCGGCCCCGGGTGAGAAGCCCTCGCAAAGCGAAGGAGCCGACAACCCTGCTGACTCCGCCAAGGAGGGCGTCTCGTGCTCGTGTTGAGCCGCAAAGTCAATCAAGCGATTATGATCGGCGATGACGTGCGCATCGTGGTCGTCGCCGTCGACCGCGACCAGGTCAAGCTGGGCGTCGAGGCTCCGCGCGAGATCTCGGTCCACCGGTCCGAGATCTACGAGGAGATCAAGCGGAGTGGTCGCTCGACCGCCGAGGAGCGCAAACTGGCGAAACCAGCGGAGGAGCGGCGCGAGTCTTAGTGAGAGGCCGCGCGGGGTTCACAGGAGAACCTTGTGGGGTTGGCCCGTCGCCCCGGAGGCGGCGGGGAGTTCACCCGGCATGGAGGCACGGGTGTGATGATCCTACCAGAGCGCCCGGCGCCATGGACGGCGCGGTCGCGGGATCAGAAAGGTTCGTACGTTGGCATCAGTCATCTCGATGAAGGCGCTCCTCGAAGCGGGCGTCCACTTTGGTCACCAGACCCGCCGTTGGAACCCGAAGATGAAGCCGTACATCTTCCAGGAGCGCAACGGAATCTACATCATCGACCTTCAGAAGACGGTCATTCTTCTGCGCGAGGTCTATGCGGCCGTCAAGCAGATGGCGCGCGACGGCAAAGTGATCCTGTTCGTCGGCACCAAGAAGCAGGCGCAGGAGGCCGTCAAAGAAGAGGCCGAGCGCGCCGGCACCTTCTTCGTCAACCAGCGGTGGCTCGGCGGTACGCTGACGAACTTCGCCACCATCCAGAAGCGCATCTCGCGGCTGCGCGAACTCGAAGGGATGCGAGCCCAGGGCGATTTCGACCGGCTTCCCAAGAAAGAGGTCGCGAAGCTCTCCGATGAGCTGGACAAGCTCGAGCGGTTCCTCGGCGGTATCAAGGACATGCATCGCCTTCCCGATGCGATCTTCATCGTCGACCCGAAGAAAGAGCGCATCGCCGTCCTCGAGGCGCGCAAGCTGAAGATCCCGATCATTGCCGTGGTCGATACCAACTGCGACCCGGAAGAGATCGACTATCTCGTGCCCGGCAACGACGACGCGATCCGCGCGGTGAAGCTGATGGTCTCGAAGATCGCCGACGCGATCATCGAAGGCCGCACCGAGGCGGAGAGCGGGTATGACGAAACCGCGTACGACGAGCAATACTCCGAATACGGCGCCGCCCCGAGCGAGCCGGAACCCGCGTTTGCCGAGCCGCCGCAAGAGGTGGGCGCGTAGGCGCCCCGGCCCCGCAACCGCGATCACCCGCCGACCACCCTAGGAGGATCCTTGAGCTCCGCAATGAGCTATAAGCCGACGACCGATGAGGTCAAGCGCCTTCGCGACGATACCGGCGCCGGCATGCTCGACTGCCGCAACGCGCTGGTCCGCTCCGGCGGCGACTTCGAGGCCGCCACGCGCGAGCTTGGCGAGCTAGGCCAGTCGCGCGCCGCCAAGAAGAACGAGCGTGCCGCGAACGAAGGCTCGATCGGCTCGTACATCCATGCCGGGGGCAAGATCGGCGTGCTGATCGAGGTGAACTGCGAGACCGACTTCGTGGCCAGGAGCGCGCGCTTCGGCGACCTCGTTAAGGACATCGCGATGCACGTGGCGGCGATGTCGCCGCAGTACGTCAGCCGGGAGGACGTGCCCGCGGACGTCGTCGCGGCCAAGCGCGAGGAGCTGCTCAAATCGGCGCCGCAGGACAAGAAGCCCGAGGTGCTCGAGCGCATCGTAGAAGGGAAGCTCAACAAGTGGTTCGAGGAGTACGTGCTGCTCGACCAGCCGTTCATCAAGAACGACGAGCAGACCGTGGGCGAGTTGATCGGAACCGTTGTGGGCGTCCTCGGCGAGAAGATCGCGGTGCGGCGCTTCGCCAAGTTTGCGCTGGGCGAGGGATAGGGCGCAGGAGCCGCACGTCGTGAGCCCCGCCCGCCCCGCGTTCGAACGCATCGTGCTCAAGCTGTCGGGCGAAGCCTTCGCCGGACCCGAGAGCGCCGTCGATGCCGGCACGATCGCGGGGATGGCCGCGCAGATCGCCGAGGTCGCGCGGGACGGGGTCGGTGTCGCCGTCGTCGTGGGCGGCGGGAACATCTGGCGCGGCCAAGCGCACGAAGCCGCGGGCATGGACCGCTCGACCGCCGACTACATGGGCATGCTGGCCACGGTCATCAATGCGCTCGCGCTGCAGGACGCCCTGGAGCGGATCGGTGCGGAGTCGCGCGTGCAGACCGCGATCCAGATGCAGCAGATCGCCGAACCCTACATCCGGCGGCGTGCGATCCGGCACTTGGAGAAGGGGCGCGTCGTGATCTTCGGGGCCGGCACCGGCAACCCGTACTTCACGACCGACACCACGGCGGCGCTGCGCGCCGTGGAGATCGGCGCTCAGGCGATCCTCAAGGCGACGAAGGTGGACGGCATCTACTCGGCGGACCCGTTCAAGGATCCCGCCGCGACGCGCTTCGAACGGCTCGCCTACCTCGAAGTCTTGCAGCGCGGTCTCGAGGTGATGGACAATACGGCGCTGACGCTCTGCATGGATAACGGCCTCCCAATCCTGGTCTTCGACATGAACGTCCCCGGGAACATCCGGCGCGTCGTCTGGGGCGAGCGGATCGGGACGTACGTCGGGAACGGTGCGGGGCTGGCGCCGGCGGATTTCTTGAAGGAGGTTGCACCGTGAGCGTGAGCGCGCAGCCGCTGTCGGACGTGTACAAGCACGCCGAAGACAAGATGCAAAAGGCGATCGAGGCGACGCGCCACGAGTTCGCGTCGATCCGGACCGGCCGTGCCTCGCCGGCACTCCTCGATCGCATTCACGTCGAGGCGTACGGTTCGTCGGTGCCGCTCAAGCAGGTGGCGTCGGTCAGCGCGCCCGACGCGCGTACGCTGCAGATCAGCGCGTTCGATCGCACGACCGTCGGCGCGATCCGCAAGGCCATCGAGACGAGCGACCTCGGCCTGACGCCGAACATCGACGGTCAAACGGTACGGCTCGTGATCCCGCCCCTCAACGAAGAGCGTCGTAAGGACCTCGTCAAGATCGTGCGCAAAAAGGCGGAAGACGGCAAGATCGCGGTGCGCAACGTGCGGCACAAGAGCGCCGACGAGATCAAGCACCTGCATAAGGACCACAAGATCACGGACGACGAGAACAAGCGCGCAGTCGATCACGTCCAAAAGCTGACCGACCGGTACGTCAAAGACGTCGATGCGCTGCTTGCGGCCAAGGAAAAGGAGATCATGGAGGTCTGATGGCCGCTCCGCCGGACGACGCGACTGCAGCAGTCCTGATGCCGGAGCGGCACGTTCGCGCGCTCCTCGGGTCGCAGCGTCTCCGGTTGCGCATCCTGCGCCCTCCCTACGCTTCCCTCGGCGTCGGCACGCTGCGCGTGCTGCGCATCCGCGAGGCCGACGATCGCCTCGACGTCGTCGCAGGCTACGACCGCTACGAGCGGTTGCCCGGCGCGGCGCGCTGACCGCCGCGGGTGGGCACGCGGGCTGACCGGCGCATCGTGACCGCCGCGCGCGCGCGAGCGCGCGGGGCGGGCGACCTCACGCGGCGCGTCGTCATCGGCGTTGTGCTCGCCGCGCTCGGCATCGCGTGCGTCTTGAACGCGGCCTCGTTCGCGCTGCTCGTGCTCGCGATCGCGCTCGGTTCGCTGTGGGAACTCGACCGGCTCTCTGCGCGCAAGGGTCAGGAACTGGTCTTCCCGGTCGCGGCCGGCGCGGTCGCCATCTACATCGCGTTTGCCTATCTCGGCCTGCTGCGCCGCTGGGAACCAGGGCTCGTCGCGGCGACGCTCGTCGGCGCTCTCGCCGTGTCCCTGTTCGGCTCCCGCAGCGGGTACTTCGCGCGTAGCGCCTACACGCTGCTGGGCGTGCTGTACATCGGCAAGCTACTTTCGTATTTCGTGACGCTGCGCGGCGTGCCCGGCGTCGGCATGCCGTACACGCTCGGCGCGATCGTGCTGATCGCGATGACCGACATTTGGGCCATGCTCCTGGGCAAGACGTTCGGCCGCACGCCGCTGACTCCGATCTCTCCGCGCAAGACGTGGGAAGGGGCGATCGGCGGCTTCGCGGTGACCACCGCGGTCGGCGCGGGGCTGGCCGTGTTGCCCTGGGCACACCTGCCGTGGTGGCAAGGTGCGATCGTCGGCGCGGTCACGTCGGTCGCGGCGCAGGCCGGCGATCTCGTCGAAAGCGCGCTGAAGCGCGACGCGAGCGTGAAGGACGCCGGGACCGCGATGGGCAGCCACGGCGGCTGGCTCGACCGCTTCGACTCCTACCTCTTCGGCGGCGTCGCGTTCTACGGGGCGATGTGGCTGTGCGGGCACCTCCCGGGCGCTCCCCGGTGGTGAAGCGCCGCGTCGCCATCCTCGGCTCGACGGGCTCGATCGGGACCCAGGCCCTGGAGGTCATCGGGCGACACCCGGAGCGGTTCGACGTGGTCGGGCTCGCCGCCGGGAGCAGGGTGGCCGACCTCGTGGAGCAATGCCGGCGCTTCGAACCGCGGGTCGCCTCGTGTGCCGCCGCCGCCGACGCGGGGGCGTTGGCCGCCGCCGTGCCGCTCGGGACGCGGGTGGAGACGGGCGCGGCCGGGCTGCTGGCCGTGGCGACCGAGAGCGGCGCCGACATCGTGCTGGCCGCGACCGACGGGGCCGTCGCATTCGATGCCGTGTTCGCCGCGGCCGAACGCGGCATCGCGCTCGCGGTCGCCAACAAGGAGCTGATCGTCGCTGCCGGCGAGCTGCTGCTCGCCGCGGCCCGCTCGAGCGGCGCCGCGGTGCTCCCGGTGGACAGCGAGCACAGCGCGCTGTTCCAATGCCTGGTCGGCGAGCCTCTCGAGCGCGTCGCGACGCTGGTCCTCACGGCGTCGGGCGGGCCGTTCTGGGAGATGGACGCCGAGCGCATGCGCGGCGCGAGCGTCGCCGACGCACTGCGCCACCCAACGTGGGCGATGGGGACGAAAAACACGGTCGATTCGGCGACGCTGATGAACAAGGGCCTCGAGGTGATCGAGGCGAGCCGCCTGTTCGGCGTCCCCGCCGAGCGGATCGACGTCCTCGTGCATCGCACCAGCGTGGCGCACGCCTTCGTCGTCTTCACGGACGGCAACATCAAGGCGCAGCTCGCCCTGCCGGACATGCGCCTGCCGATCGGCTACGCGCTCGCCTATCCCGATCGCTTGGCCGATCGCGAAACGGCAGGCGCCTTCGCCGCCCTCGGGGGCGCCGCGACGGATGCCGCCGTGACTCTGCGCTTCGAGCGGCCCGACCCGGCCCGCTTCCCGTGCCTCGGGCTCGCCTACGCCGCCCTGCAGCACGGCGGCACGGCCCCGGCGGCGCTCTCGGCGGCCAACGAGGTCGCCGTCCATGCGTTCGTCGAGGGGCGCCTGCCGTTCGGCGGGATCGCCGACGTCGTGGCCGGCGTGCTGGCGGCCCGGACGCCCGAACCCCTGACGCTGGCGTCGGTCCGGGCGGCCGACGGGTGGGCGCGCACGGTCGCGGCCGGCCTCATCGAGGCGCGCTGTGATGCCGGACGGGCCGTTCGAGAAACGAAATCATCCGCCGGCGTGGTATAACGCGTTGAGAGACATGATGCTATTGGCCCTCGCGCTCCCCTCCCTGGACGGCATTGGGAAGATCGTCGTCTTCCTCGTGATGCTATCGGTCCTGGTCGTGCTGCACGAGTACGGCCACTTCATGCTGGCGCGCTGGAACGGCGTGCGCGTGAACGACTTCGCGTTCGGGTTCGGACCGACGCTGCTCAAGTGGACCTCGCCGCGGAGCGGGACCAACTACCGGGTCAACGCGTTCCCGGTCGGCGGATACTGCGCGATGCAGGGCGAGGACGGACGGACCAGCGAGGCAGCGCAGCAGCGCGATTTCCTGGAACATGCGGCCGGAGGCAGCGACAACTTCCAGAGCAAGACGCCGTGGCAGCGCCTCGCGATCGTCGCCGCCGGCCCGATCGCGAACTTCGTCGTCGCGCTCGTCATCCTGATTTTTGGCGCCATGCTCTTCGGTGCCGCGACCGACAAGATCAGCACCTGCGTCGGTCCGCTCACGGCCGACTCGCCGGGCGCGCGTGCCGGGCTGCACATCGGCGACTGCATCGCATCGATCGACGGCGTCCCGATGCGCAGCGGCGAGCAGATGGTCGCGCGGATTCACGGATCGTCCGGAGCGCCGCTCCGCGTCGGCGTGCTCCGCCATGGCCAGTCGCTCGACTTCACGATCGTTCCCGCGGTTGGTGTGCAGGACGGCAAGAAGGTTCGCATCATCGGGTTCCAGACGCAACCCGTCTACAAGCAAGTCAACCCGATCGGCGCGATCGCGTTCGGCACGGAGAGCTTCGCGCGCCTGATGGTGCTCAACGCCGTCGGCCTCGGCGGCCTCTTCATCCATCCGCATTCGGCGCTCGCGCAGGTGAGCGGGCCGATCGGAATGGCGCGCGTCTCGTCCGAAGCGCAGGACCTCGGCCCGGGCCCCTACCTGCAGCTGGCGGCGGCGATTTCGGTCGCCCTCGGCATCTTCAACTTTCTCCCGATTCCGGCGCTCGACGGCGGGCGCGGCATCTTCATCATCGCAGAGATGTTGCGCGGCAGGCCGGTCGATCCTGAAAAGGAAGCGCTCGTGCATGTCACCGGCTTCGCGCTGCTCATGATGCTCATGGTCTTCGTTGCCTATCACGACATCGCCAACATCGTGAGCAGCAAGCCCCTTTAGTGCTCGGCTCCGCCCTCGGGAGGAACCCTCGGTGATCCGCCTTCGGCGCAAATCGCAGCCGGTCTACCTAAAGAACAAGAGCGACGAGTCGGACGCCAAGGGCGTGTGGCTTGGCGGCGATCATCCCGTCGTCGTGCAATCGATGACGACGACCGACACGGCGGACTACGATGCGACGCTCGAGCAAGTCTACGGACTCGCGATGGCGGGCTGCGAGGTCGTCCGCGTGACCTGTCAGGACGCGCGCGATGCGGCCGGCCTCCCGCACATCGTGAAGCGCTCGCCGGTGCCGATCGTGGCCGACATCCACTTCGACCATCGCATGGCACTCGCCGCGATCGACGCGGGCGTCGCGAAGCTGCGGCTCAACCCCGGCAACATCACGGACCCGAAGAAGACCCGCGAGGTGGTCGAGGCCGCGAAGCAGCGCGGCACCCCGATTCGCGTGGGCGTCAACATGGGATCGCTGGCGCGCGACCTCGAGGAGCGGCTCGGGCATACGCCGGAAGCGATGGTCGAGAGTGCGCTGCGTCATATCGAGATCCTCGAAGAGCTCGGACACACGGACATCGTGATCTCCCTCAAGGCCCACGACGTGCCGACGACGGTACACGCGTACCGGCTCATGGACCGGCGGCTCGACGAGCGCGGCACGCCGTACGCCCTCCATCTCGGCATCACCGAGGCCGGGCTCCCGCGCGACGGGACGATCAAGAGCTCGATCGGGCTCGGGATCTTGCTCTGGGAGGGCATCGGCGACACCCTGCGCGTGTCCCTCGCGGCCGACCCGGTCGAAGAGATCCCGGTCTGCTGGGGCATCCTGAAGGCGCTGGGGATTCGCGAGAAGGGGTTCGACATCACCGCCTGCCCGTCGTGCGGGCGCGCGGAGATCGAGGTGGTCGAGCTCGCGCGCTCAGTCGAAGCGATCGCCGCGGAGTATACGGCGCCCGTGAAGGTCGCCGTCATGGGATGTGTCGTCAACGGACCGGGCGAGTCGAAAATGGCCGACGTGGGTATAGCCGGCGGCAAGGGGAAGGGCGCGCTGTACCGGAAGGGCAAGCTCGTCGGGACCTATCCGGAAGACCGCCTGCTTGGGGCACTGCGGGCCGAGATCGAGAAAGTGATCCTGGAACAGTACCCGGACTACGCACATGAAGTTAGTGACGCCAGCGAACTCGCAGTTGCTCCCTAGCCGCCGTTCGGTGGTTGCGACTGCAGTGCTCGCGACGCTCGCGTCGCTCGGGATGGCGCTCTCGCAACCGGCATCGCTGACCGTCGACGGGCAGCGCGTGCTCTCCGACGTTCCGCCCGTCACGCAGGCGCGCGAGGCGTTCGTGCCGCTGCGCGCCGTGGCCGCCGCACTGGGTGCGGACACGAACTTCGACCCCAAGACCGGGAGCGTCGAGTTGATTCGCGGCAACGACGTTCTTCGGATGCGCGTCGGCGACGTGCATGCGACGCTACGGGGCAAGCACGTCGTGCTGCAGCACGCGCCGTTCGAGGTGCGCGGACGCACGATGGTCGCCCTCGGGTTCATCGCGCGCGCGTTCGGCTCGAAGGTGAGCTACGACGGCCTCCGCTCGCACATCGACGTCATCAGCTCGGGTGCCGTCGACGCCGACCCAGGGTCGGAATAGGCGGGGCGCGACCGCCCGAACTCGCGCGCGCTACGGGATCGCGAGGTCGAACATCGCGGGCGCGATGTTGACCGGGAACTCGAACCCGTGGAACGTGAAGGTCATGCCGCCGATCGTGGTCTCGTCGAGGAAGTCGCCGAATTTGAGGTCGTCGGCGGTCCAGACCTTCTCGATGACCCACGCGTCGCCGCCCTCGAGCGCGTAGCGCACCGTCCATGTCACGCGATCGTAGGGCTTCTCCCCCAGGATGCCTGCGGTGCGCAGTTGCGGCACGTCGTAGGAGACCGGGTCGACCCAGAGGTCGCGCAGACGGTGCGTGCTCAAGTCCTTCGTGCCCTTGACCGGCTTGAGGGTGAGATGGTAGAGCATGTGGCCGTCGATGGGGTCCATGCCGATGTAGGCGACGTCGTACTCGTGCGTCGCCGTAACCGTCCGCCCGATCGTGCGCAGCGGCGGCCCGGCGGGAGCGGCCGTCGCGTTCGGGGCCGGCGTGGGGCGCGGAGTCGCGAGCCCGAAGGTCGTGAGCGGTGAGAGGAGCGGAACGTCGATGACGATCGGCTCGTGATTCGGGTTCGTCTCGATCGGGATCGCGAAGATTGCGATGTTGATGCCGGCGTTGCGTTTGCGCGCCTCATCCGGCGAGAGCGGGATCGTGTACCCGACGACCTTCGTGTCGTAGTCGCGGTAGCGCAGGTCAAAGCGGTCGGCGAACGCGCGGCCGTTGTAGCGGAAATCCGAGTCGACGCGGTATGCCACGAACTTCGGCACCGCGCGTGCGGTTGCCACTTGGCGCGCGCGCAGCAAGATGTCGTCCGCGGTGAGATCGCTCGGCAGCGGCACCGGGATCGGCGACGGCGAGGGCGTCGGCGTCGGCGAGCCGCGTGGTGTCGGTGACGGAAACGCTCGCACCGGTCCCGGCGACGCCGCGAGCAACGAGAGCGCGGCGGCGCCGAACGCGATGCCGAGCATCGCAACGGCCGCGGCGCGTCGTGTCCATCGCACGGACGGCAAACGTGCCACCGTAGGACGAGGTTCCGGCAGCGGCCGACGCAGACGAATCGAGGCTAGGCGGCCGGCGGTTGCACGGCCGGCAGCCGGCCGGTCAGCAGCTGATAGGCCATGAGCACGTCGCCGCGCAGCGAGTTCAGGGGATCCTCGAACGTCTTCGGCACGTTCTCCTCGAAGGCGAGGTGCGAGGCCCATGCCGGCAGGTACCCGAGCGCCAGCCCGGCGGCGAGGTAGGCGGGCTTGCGCTGCAAGAGTCCCAGCATGCCGACGGTGACTCCCGAAAGCAGGCCGACGGCGTGCACCGCGCGCGTCCGCGGATCCGCGTGCGCCGCGAGATACCCGGGATAGAACTCCTCGAACGTCACGCGGCTCACTTCTCCGCCGGAAAGAACGGCTCCCACGGACGCGACTTGCGAAAACCGTAGAGCCCGTAGATGACGAGGCCGATGAGCAACGACACGATGAAACGGATCCACGTGAGCGTCGTCAGCCCGAAGATCGCGAGGAACGCGGAGAAGAAGATGCCCAGCAGCGGGAACAGCGGGACGAGCGGGACCCGGAACGGTCGCGGTATGTCCGGTCGCGTGTAGCGCAGGAAGATCACACCGGCGCAGACGACGCAGAACGCGCTCAGCGTCCCGATGTTCACGAGGTCGAGGAGCACGTCGAGCGGCACGATCAGCGTGAGGATCGCGACGGCGACGCCCGTGATCATCGTCATCAGGACCGGCGTCTGAAAGCGTGGGTTGACGCGCGACACGAACGGCGGCAGCATGCGGTCGCGCGACATCACGTAGAAGATGCGCGTCTGCCCGAGTAGGGACGCGAGCGCGACGCTCGTCGTGCCCGCCAGCACGCCGATCGTAATCGCGGCGTTCACGAACCAGTTGTGCAGCGGCGCGACGGCGCTGGCGAGTGCCGCCGTCTCGTCGACCTTCTGCCATGGAACGATGCCGACGAGGACGACGGCCGTCACGCAGTAGATCACGGTCCCGATCAGCAGCGCACCGATGACGCCGACCGGGATGTCGCGCTGCGGGCGGCGACACTCCTCGGCCGTCGTCGTGGCCGTGTCGAACCCGATGTAGGAGAAGAACACGAGCGCGGCGGCCGGGATGATGCCGCTGCCGTTCCCGCCGGAGAATGGTGTCAGCTTCCCCCAACCGAGCGGCGCGAACGGTGCGAGGTTGGCTGGGTGGAACAGCGAGATGCCGGCGATCACAAAGACGACGAGCGCGAGGATCTTGAGCACGACGAACGTGTTGTTGGCCGCTGCCGTCTCGCGGATCCCGAGCGAGAGCAGGACGGACAGCGCCAAGATGAACCCCGCGCCGACGAGATCGTACTGGGAGTGCGTGAAATCCCACTGCGTGACGTCCCACCAGGCGCCGTGTGCGATGAAATGCGACGTTCGCGCCCACGACGGCAGCGCGACGCCCGCCGCCTTGAGCACGGCCTGGAACGCCGAAGAGAACTGCTGCGCGACCGGCGCCGCGCTGATGCCGTACTCGAAGAGGAGGCTGAAGCCGATGATCCACGCGACGACCTGACCCAGCGTGGCGTACGCGTAGGTGTATGCACTGCCCGCGATCGGGACCATCGCACCGAGTTCTGCATAGCACAGCGCCGCGAAGAACGACGCCGTGCCCGCGAGCACGAACGAGAGGATGATGGCGGGGCCGGCGAGCTTCACGCCCGGCCCGATCGTCGTGAAGATGCCGCCGCCGATCATCGTCCCCAGGCCGACCGCGATCAGGTCGCGGGCGCGCAGCGCCCGGCGCAGTACGGTGGGCGTGTTCTCGCGCATCTTGTCGACCGAGGTCGTGGCGAAGAGCCGCCGGAGAAACGGCGGCGCGGGCACGCGGGAGGCGGGCTGAGCCATTGCGCCGCTCCGTTGGCGCAAGCGCAGGGCCTGCCCTACCCGGCTCGCGTCACGAGGGCGGAGCGGTCTTCGGGTTCCAGCGGTGCTCGGGCGTCGCCGATGCGTGGTTGATCCAGCGCGACCACACGAACAGCGCATCGGAGAGGCGGTTGACGTAGCGCAGCACGTCGGCAGAGACCGGCTCCGATTCGGCGAGGGTCACGAGCCGGCGCTCCGCGCGGCGCGCGATCGTGCGCGCGAGGTGGAGCAGTGCGCCCGCGGGGGACCCGCCCGGAAGGATGAACGTCTGGAGCGGCTCGAGGTCGCGCTCGGCCCGGTCGATCGCGCGCTCGAGCGCGGCGTCGTCCTGCGGACCGACGAGCGGCATGCCGTCCCAGCGATCGCCCGGAAGCGTCGCGAGGTCGCTGCCGAGGTTGAAGAGCACGTCCTGCGTCCAGGCGAGCCAGCCGTCGAGTTCGGCGCCGACGAGACGCGCGGCGGGCGGCGCGTCCTCGGGCACCGTCGCCAGTGCGGTTCGCGCGAGGCCGATCGCGCTCGAGAGCTCGTCGATCGTGCCGTAGGCTTCGATGCGCAGCGCGTTCTTGCGGACGCGCTGTCCCCCGACCAGGCCGGTCGATCCGCCGTCGCCCGTGCGGGTGTAGATGCGCGTGTGCTTCGGCATGCCGCGTTCTTGGTGGGCGAGGACTGCGAACCATTCGCCCGAACTGCAGCCGGTTGTCATGCCGAACGACCTCGCGGACGACCGAGCCGCAAACGAGCCGGAGAAAACGCCGCTGGTCAAGGAAATCCCGCCGAAGGCGCGCGATCTCTCGGAGTGGTATCAGGCGGTCTGCTACAAGGCCGAGCTGGTGTCGCTGGCGCCCGTTCGCGGCTGCGTCGTACTGCGGCCCTACGGGTACGGGATCTGGGAACGCCTCGTGAGCGAGCTGGACGCGCGCTTCAAGGCGACCGGCCACGAGAATGCATATTTCCCGCTGCTGATCCCGGAGTCGCTGATCGCGCGCGAAGCCGCACACGTCGAGGGATTCGCTCCCGAGGTCGCGTGGGTCACGCACGGCGGCAACGAAAAGCTCGCGGAGCGGCTCGCCATCCGGCCCACGTCGGAGGTCATCGTCGGTACGATGTATGCGGAGTGGGTGCAGTCGTACCGCGACTTGCCGATCCTGATCAACCAATGGGTCAACGTGCTGCGCTGGGAGAAGCGCACTCGTCCGTTCCTGCGGACGCTCGAGTTCCTGTGGCAGGAGGGGCACACCGCGCACGCGACCGAGCTCGAGGCCGCGCAGGAGGTGCAGAAGATGCTCGACGTCTACGTCGACGTGGCGCAAACGATCGCCGGCGTGCCTGTCTACACGGGCGAGAAGAGCAGCAGCGAACGCTTTGCCGGCGCCACCCACACGTACTCCATCGAAGCGCTGATGCCGGACGGGCGCGCGCTGCAGGCCGCGACGTCGCACGAGCTGGGACAGAACTTCGCGAAGGCGTACGACATCAAGTTCGCCGCGGAGGACCAGTCCATCCAGTTCGCGTGGACGACCTCGTGGGGAATGTCGTGGCGCATGCTGGGAGCCCTCATCATGGTGCACGGCGACGATCGCGGCTTGCGGCTTCCGCCGCGGATGGCTCCGATCGAGGCCGTGATCGTGCCCATCCCCAAGGGCGACAGTACCGAGGTGACGGCCGCGGCGCGCGAACTGCACGCGACGCTGCGTGCGGCGGGACTGCGCGTGAAGCTCGACGAGCGCGACGGCCTACGGCCGGGCGCGAAGTTCGCCGACTGGGAGATGCGCGGCGTTCCGCTGCGCATCGAACTCGGCGCGAACGACCTGGCCGCCGGCGTTGCGACGCTCGTGCGGCGCGACCGCGACAAGGGCGCGGACGGCGCGAAGAGCAGCTGCCCGATCGGCGGCGTCGCGCAGCGCGCTCGCGAGCTGATGGACGAGATTCAGGGCGCGCTCTACGAGGACGCGCGAGCCTTCCTCGAACGCAACACCGTCGCGCCGCTCGGCCGCGACGAGTTCCTGACGATGGCGCGCGGGCGCGCCGGGATGATCGACATCCCGTGGTGCGAGCGCGTGGAGTGCGAGGCGTTCGTCAAAGCCGAGACGAGCGCGACGACGCGCAACCTGCGTGCCCTACGGCCCGGCGACACGACGTGCACGGCGTGCGGCGAGCCGGCGAAGGTTCGCGCGTACTTCGCCCAGTCGTATTGAGCGCGCTCGCCGCAGCGGTTCTCCCGCTCGTCGCGGCGGTTCTCGCGCTCGCTCCGGCCGTCGTGGCGGGCCCCACGCGCGGGCCGTCCCCACCGCCGGCCCCGCCGGCGGCCGTCGTCGACCTCGACGCGTCGCTCCGGTCGGCCGGCGACCGGAAGCCCGAGGCCGTCCGCTTGGCCCGCGTCCTGCTGGCGCACACGTGGCCGGCGCAAGTGCTCAAGGTGCGGGTCGACGGTGCGGGCGCGCACGAAGTGGCCGGCCTCGTGCTGAGCGGAGTGAAGTTTCACGAGCCGCTGAGCCCTCGGGGCTTCCTCGCCGAAGTGACCGCGCTCGCCCAGGCGACCCTGCGCTCGAGCGCCGTCGAAGAGGTCGACGTATGGACGACGGTGCCGCTCGCCGTCGGCAAGGGAGCGGTCGTGGCCGGGGACTTTGCCCGCCCGACGACACGCATCGTCTTCTCGGCCACGCTGCCGCGCGCCGCGGCCGCGCCCGGCGTCGCTCGCTATCTCGAGCGGGGAGACGCCGTGTTTTGGGACCCGGCGTGGAAGGCGTCCCTGGCCCGTGACCCGGCCCGACAAGGGCGCGACCGCCCCGGGGCCAATTAGGGCCTCCTTCGGGGCAGGTTGTCTGCCGCGTCCGACGACGGAGAAGCGTTTGTACCGAAAGACTACCCTCGCGAACGGGGTCCGCGTGATCACGGAGACGATGCCCGCCGTGCGCTCCGCGACGATCGGCATCTGGGCCGACGTCGGGTCGGCAGCCGAACGCGGCGAGCAGCGCGGCATCTCACACCTGGTCGAGCACATGCTCTTCAAGGGAACGGAGCGGCGGACGGCCCGCGCGATCGCGGAATCGATGGACGGCGTCGGGGGCAACCTCAACGCGTTCACCGACAAAGAGACGACCTGCTACTACGCCAAGGTCATCGACCATCACGTTCCGCTTGCGATCGACGTCCTCTCGGACATGTTCCTGCACT